>VFQP010002658.1_pt1 | contig 19538 bp, 21 predicted proteins | sample 3512351 | NCBI WGS metagenome assembly VFQP01 (sample SAMN10412372, study PRJNA504923) | tailings metagenome | isolation source: Relicate 1 Philex TSF1 revegetated site | place: Philippines: Tuba, Benguet | collected 2017-08-29
GCAGCGCGCGCAGGCGCTCGCGCACCTGCTCGTCGCGCGCCGGCGCCAGGCGCAGTTCCTGGCTGCCGTTGAGCAGGCCCTCGCTGACCTCCTTGAAGGTGATCAGGTCTTTGCCGAGCAGGAACACGGCCTCGGGGCTCACGCCTTCGAGCGTGAGGAATTCGTTGGCCGACTTGCCGATGCGCTGCGTGAGCATCACGAGCTGGCCGGAGGCGGAGATCTCGGCCGCGGGCGCGTTCTGCTGCAGCTTGAGCGAAGCGATGGTCTCGGCGATCTCGAGCAGGTCGGACGACTGGCGGTTGATGGTGCGCAGCGCCGTGCCCACCTGGGTCAGCGTGGCCTGCTGGCCCAGCACCGTGGCGGCGTTGCGCTCGGCGTCGTCCACCGGCGCCATCAGCGGCTCGAGCGAGCCGCCCAGCTCGCCACCGAGCGGCTCCAGGCCCATGGTGTTGTCGCCCTGCTTGAGGCCGCGCACGCTGGAGGCCAGCACGGTGGAGCTCTCGCGCACCTCCGGGAAGGCCGAGGGGCTGCCCACCAGGGCCTGCGACACGCTCTTGGCCAGGCGCTGCGACTGCATCAGGGCCTGGCCGCTGGCCGCCACCTGCTGGCTGACCTTGTTGGTCTGGCTCAGGATGAAGAAGGTGATGCCGCCGAGCACCAGCAGCGCCAGCGCGAGCAGCACCGCGAGGGTGCGCTGGTGCTGTTCGGCGGGCTTGCGGCCCAGCAGCGGCAGGGTGACCAGTGCCTCCTTGGGGGCGTCGCCGTCGTCGTCGGTGATCAGCAGGTTGTCACCCAGGTCGCCGCCGTTGTCGTCGGGTGCCAGCCGGGCCGCCGCGATCTCGGCGATGTCCAGGTCGGTCGCCTTCGACAGGTCGGGCTCGTCGGCGTCTTTGCCCTTCTTGGAGAAAAGACCCTGAAAGCGATCCAGCGTGGCCATGTGATTACCTTCCAACTCAGAACGGGTGACGGATACAGGGTGTGCCGTGCGACGGCATCGACATCAGGCCGCTATGGCCAGGAACTCGGGCTCGTTGACGAGCAGTTGCAGGTCCAGTTCGAGCCAGGACTGCCCGCTCTCATCGATCAGCACGCGGGTGGCGTACGGCGGCGCGTCCGCCGGCCGGTCGGCGACCGCGCGGAAGGCGCCGGGGTTGCGCAGGCCCAGCAGGCGGTCGATCCACAGCACCGCATTGAGGCCCAGGGCGCCGTGCAGGCTCACCAGGCGCGAATCGGAAGTGACACGTTCGGCGGGCCGCACGGGACTGCGCGCCGCATCGCCGCGCAGCAGGGCCGCGAGGTCGATGACGCCGTGCACGCCGCCGCGCAGGTTGGCCACGCCGACGTACCAGGGCTTGGTGTACGGCACGGGCTGCACCGTCGACCAGGGAAAGATCTCGCCCGACTGCACCAGGGGCAACAGCAGCCGCTGACCGCCGGCCTCCAGGGCCAGCCAGGTCGCGGTCACGGACTCGGTCTTGGCGGCCGTGAGCCGTTGCGCCAGGCGTTCCTGCAGTTCCTTGAGCGACTGTCTTTTGGGCATGCTGGGTGGATCGGGTTCCCGTGGGCGCTCAGGCGAGCGCGCGGATCTTGGACAGCAGCTCTTCGCCGTTGACCGGTTTGGTGACGTAGTCGCGAGCGCCCTGGCGCATGCCCCAGACCCGGTCGGTTTCCAGGTTCTTGCTGGTGCACATGACGATGGGAATGCTCGAGAACTGCGGGTCGCGCGTGATGGCACGCGTGAGCTGAAAACCATTCTGGCCGGGCATCACCACGTCCATCAGGATCAGGTCGGGCTTTTCCTCGCCAAGACGACGGAAGGCCTCGTCGGCGTTCTCGGCGGTGCGCACCGTGTAGCCGTTTTTGCTCAGCAGGTCCGAGAGCACCATGAGTTCGGTTTTGGAATCGTCGACGACGAGGATCTTCTGGATGGGCATCAGGACACTCCGTTGAATTGCACGCCGAACTGCTGCACGGCCTGCAGCAGCTGGTCTTTGGTGAAGGGCTTGGTGAGGTAGTCCTGCGAGCCGACCATGCGGCCGCGGGCCTTGTCGAAGACGCCGTCCTTGGAGGACAGCATGACGACGGGAATGCCGGCGAAGCGGGCGTTGCGCTTGATGATGGCGCAGGTCTGATAGCCGTCGAGGCGCGGCATCAGGATGTCGCAGAAGATCAGATCGGGCTGGTAGTCGTTGATCTTGGCCAGGGCGTCGAAGCCGTCGTCGGCCAGCAGGACCTCATGGCCGCCCTGCTTCAGAAAAATCTCGGCACTGCGCCGGATGGTGTTGCTGTCGTCGACGACAAGAACCTTCAGGGCGGACGTTGCGCTCACGATGGACGGGCTCCTCAAACCATCCGTGACGGCGTGGCCAGCCCACCCCGTCACACGGAAAACCGGTTGTCGAGCGAGGGCCCGTCAACCGGTCAGATCTGCACCATTTCGAAGTCTTCTTTTCGGGCGCCGCACTCGGGGCAGGTCCAGTTCATGGGCACGTCGGCCCATGCGGTGCCCGGCGCAACGCCGTGCTCGGGTGCACCCGCGGCTTCGTCGTAGATCCAGCCACAGATCAGGCACATCCAAGTCTTGCTATCGGTCATGGTTACTAGAGGCGGTATCGTAGAATGCAAGAATTGTATCTAGCCTGTTCAAGCGCTCTGCGGCGCAATTTCTCAGGCGAATGGACGCGACACTGACGCGTGCTCGGCACGCCACGGGTTGAGCCACCCCGGCCCACGATCCCCCACCATGTCCTCCTCCCCTTCCGAACCCGACTCCCCCGACCAGCCCGGCGAGGCCTCGCTGCCCTGCGTCATGAGCTTCAACGCCAACGACCCGAGCGGCGCGGGCGGCCTCAGCGCCGACCTCACCGCCATGTCCAGCGCCTCGGCCCATGTGCTGCCGGTGGTCACCGGCACCTATGTGCGCGACACCACCGCGGTGCGCGACCACATCGCCTTCGACGAGGAGGCGGTGCTCGATCAGGCGCGCTGCGCGCTCGAGGACATGCCCGTGCAGGCCTTCAAGGTGGGCTTCGTGGGCACGCCCGAGAACCTGAGCGCGATCGCCCAGATCACGAGCGATTACGCCGAAGTGCCGGTCATCACCTACATGCCCGACCTCTCCTGGTGGGACGAGCTCGAAATCGAAACCTACCTGGACGCCTGCACCGAACTGCTGCTGTCGCAGACCACGGTGCTGGTGGGCAACCACAGCACGCTGTCGCGCTGGCTGCTGCCCGACTGGGAGGGCGACCGCCCGCCCGGCCCGCGCGAGGTGGCCCGCGCCGCCGCGGTGCATGGGGTGTCGTACACCCTGGTGACCGGCTTCAACGCCGCCGACCAGTTCCTCGAAAGCCACCTGGCCTCGCCCGAAACCGTGCTCGCCACCGCGCGCTACGAGCGCTTCGAAGCCACCTTCAGCGGGGCCGGCGACACGCTGTCGGCCGCGCTGTGCGCGCTGATCGCGGGCGGCGCCGACCTGCAGAACGCCTGCGCCGAAGCGCTCACCTACCTCGACCAATGCCTGGACGCGGGCTTCCAGCCCGGCATGGGCAATGCCGTGCCCGACCGCCTGTTCTGGGCCCACGACGACGACGAGGAGCCCGAGGGCGCCCCGGCCGCCGAACCCGCGTCGGACAGCACGCTCGACGCCGACGATTTCCCCCTCGACACCACCCGCCATTGACCGACCGCCCATGACCGACCGCAACGCCGAACTGTTCGAGCGCGCCAAGGCGCTGATCCCCGGGGGCGTGAACTCGCCCGTGCGCGCCTTCCGCGCGGTGGGCGGCACGCCGCGCTTCGTGCAACGCGCCCAGGGCGCCCACTTCTGGGACGCCAACGGCCGGCGCTACATCGACTACATCGGCTCCTGGGGCCCGATGATCCTGGGCCACGGCCACCCCGCGGTGGTCGAGGCGGTGCACAAGGCCGCGCTCGACGGCTTCTCGTTCGGCGCACCCACCGAGCGCGAAGTGGCGTTGGCCGAAGCCATCGTCGAACTCGTGCCCAGCCTCGAGATGGTGCGCCTGGTGAGCTCGGGCACCGAGGCCGGCATGAGCGCCATCCGCCTCGCGCGCGGCGCCACCGGCCGCAAGAAGATCGTCAAGTTCGAGGGTTGCTACCACGGTCACGCCGATGCGCTGCTGGTCAAGGCCGGCTCGGGCCTGGCCACCTTCGGCAACCCCACCAGCGCCGGCGTACCGCCCGAGGTGGTGCAGCACACGCTGGTGCTCGAGTACAACAACGTGGACCAGCTCGAGGCCGCCTTCGCCGAGCACGGCGCCGACATCGCCTGCCTGATGATCGAACCGATCGCCGGCAACATGAACTTCGTGCGCGCCAGCGTGCCCTTCATGACGCGCTGCCGCGAGCTCTGCACGAAGCACGGCGCGCTGCTGGCCTTCGACGAGGTCATGACGGGTTTCCGCGTGGCGCTGGGCGGCGCGCAAAGCGTCTACGCCAAACTCATCCCCGGCTTCGAGCCCGACATGACGGTGATGGGCAAGGTCATTGGCGGCGGCATGCCGCTGGCCGCCTTCGGCGGCAAGCGCGCGGTGATGGAGCAGCTCGCGCCGCTGGGCCCGGTCTACCAGGCCGGCACGCTCTCGGGCAACCCGGTGGCCACGGCCTGCGGCCTGGCCACGCTGGCCGAGATCCGCAAGCCCGGCTTCTTCGACGCCCTGTCGGCGCGCACACGCGCGCTGGTGGACGGTCTCAAGGCCGAGGCGCGCGACGCCGGTGTGGCCTTCAGCGGCGACAGCGAGGGCGGCATGTTCGGCTTCTTCCTCATGCCCGAGCTGCCGCAGAACTACCAGACCGTGATGAAGACCGACGGCGCGCGCTTCAACGCGCTGTTCCACGGCCTGCTCGATCGCGGCGTGTACATCGCCCCGGCGCTGTACGAGGCCGGCTTCGTGAGCGCGGCCCACAGCGAGCAGGACATCGCCGACACCCTGTCGGCCGCGCGCGAGGCCTTGCGCCAGTTGCCGCGCTGAGCGCCGGCAACCGCGGCGCGCTCAGCGCGCCAGCCGCGTGAGGCTGAAAGCCCCGGCCAGGCAGGCCAGGCCGGCGGCCAGGCCCAAGGCCACGAAAGGCCCGTGGCCCTGCGCGGGCGGCCACAGGCTGAACACGGTGGCCGCGGCCATGGCCCCGATCAGGTGACCCGTGAGGCGCGCGGCGCTCTGCATGCCCCCGGCGCCGCCGCTGCGGTGGGCCGGCGCCGAGGTCACGATGGTGTGGTTGTTGGGCGACTGGAACAGGCCGAAGCCCGCCCCGCACAACAGCAGGCCCGCGACGATGCGCGGCACGCCTGCGGTGTCGGGCAACACGGCCAGCAGGGCCAGGCCCAGCGACATCGTGCCCAGGCCGATGCCGCCCAGCAGACCGGCCGGGACACGCCCGATCAGGCGGCCCGCGAACGGCGCCACCGCGATGGTCGCGACCGGCCAGGCCATCATCAGCAGACCGGTTTCCCAGTGGCTGCGGCGCAGCAGGTCGAGAAACAGGAAGGGCAGCGACACGTAGGCCAGCATCTGCGCGCTGAATGCGCTCACCGAGGTGCACATGGACAAGGCGAACACGCGGATGCGCAACAGGTCGAGTGGCAGCAGGGGCGTGGCCTGCACCAGTTGCCGCCGCACATAGACCGCGCCCACCAGCAGGCCCGCGGCCAGCAGGGCGGCGGCCAGGTCGCCGCGCAGCCAGCCGCCGTGCGCACCCTGCCCCGTGGCCAGCGCGTCGACCCCGAGGAACACCAGCCCGAAGGTGAGCACATTCAGCACCACATCGAGCGGGCCGACCCGGCTCGCCACCGCGCCGGCATGGTCCGGCAGCGCGTGCGCGCCCATCCACAGCAGCCACAGGCCCACGGGCACGTTCACCGCGAACAGCCAGGGCCAGTCGGCCACCGACAGCACCGCCGCCGCGAGCGAGGGCCCGAGCACCGAGGCCGAGGCCACCACCATGGAATTGAGCGCGATGCCGCGCCCCAGCAGCGCACGCGGGTAGGTGGCGCGCACCAGCGCGAGGTTGACGCTCATCATGCCGGCGGCCCCCAGGCCCTGCACGAAGCGCATGGCCGCCAGCCAGAACAGGCTGGGCGCGAGCGCACAGGCCAGCGAGGCCAGCGTGAACAGCGCCGTGCCCGCGAGGTACACGCGCCGGTAGCCCAGGCGGTCGCCGAGCGAGGCCAGCGGCAGCAGCACGCACAGCACCGCGAGCTGGAAGGCGTTGACCACCCAGATCGCGCTCTCGGGCGGGGCGCCGAAATCGGACGCCAGCGTGGGCAGCGCGAGGTTGACCAGGGTGCTGTCGAGCACCGCCATGGCGATGCCCACGAGGATCACGAGCACCGCCCAGCGGCGCTGCGGCTGCGGCAGGCCGTCAGGCAAGGAACGCTCAGTGGCGGAAATGGCGCACCCCGGAGAACACCATCACCACGCCGCGCTCGTTCGCGGCGTCGATGACCTCCTGGTCGCGCATGGAGCCGCCGGGCTGGATCACGCAGCCCGCGCCCGCGTCGACCACCACGTCGAGACCGTCGCGGAACGGGAAGAAGGCGTCGCTGGCCACCGCCGTGCCCTGGAGCGAGAGCTTGGCGTGTTCGGCCTTGATGCTCGCGATGCGCGCGGAATCGAGGCGGCTCATCTGGCCCGCGCCCACGCCCATGGTCATGCCGTCCTTGCAGAACACGATGGCGTTGGACTTGACGAACTTGGCCACCTTCCAGGCGAACATGAGGTCGTCGAGCTGCTGCGCCGTGGGCTGCAGCTTCGTGACCACCTTGAGGTCTTCGCGCTGCAGCACGTGGTTGTCGGCGCTCTGGATCAGCAGGCCCGAGCCCACGCGCTTGACGTCGCTCAGGTTCAGGCCCTTGTCCCAGGCCGTGGGGCCACCGGGCGGCAGATCGATCTGCAGCACGCGCACGTTGGCCTTGGCCTTGAACACGGCGAGCGCCTCGGGCGTGTAGCCGGGCGCCATCAGCACCTCGACGAACTGCTTGCTGATGGCCTCGGCCGCCGCGCCGTCGAGCGGGCGGTTGAGCGCGATGATGCCGCCGAAGGCGCTCGTGGGATCGGTCTGGAAGGCCTTCTGGTAGGCCTGAAGCGGGCCCTCGCCCACGGCCACGCCGCAGGGGTTGGCGTGCTTGACGATCACGCAGGCCGGCGCGTCGAAGCTCTTGACGCATTCCCAGGCCGCGTCGGCGTCGGCGATGTTGTTGTACGAAAGCTCCTTGCCCTGCAACTGCTTCGCGGTGACCAGCGAACCGGGCGCGGGGTACAGGTCGCGGTAGAAGGCCGCGGTCTGGTGCGGGTTCTCGCCGTAGCGCAGGTCTTGCAGCTTGATGAAGCGGCCGTTCGACTGGCCCGGGTAGGCGCTGCGCGTGGGCACCTCGGCGGCCTCGTCGAATTCGATGGCCGAGAGGTAGTCGCTGATCGCGCCGTCGTACTGGCTGATGCGGTTGAAGGCGGCGACCGACAGCGCGAAGCGCGTCTTGAGCGAGAGCGTGCCGCCGGCCTTGAGCTCGTCGATCACGGCCGCGTACTGCGAAGCGTCGGTGAGCACGGCCACGTCACGCCAGTTCTTGGCCGCGCTGCGCACCATGGCCGGGCCGCCGATGTCGATGTTCTCGATCGCGTCGGCCAGCGTGCAGCCGGGCTTGGCCACGGTGGCCTCGAAGGGGTAGAGGTTGACCACCAGGATGTCGATGGTGGCGATGCCGTGTTCCTTCAGGGCCGCCATGTGCTCGGGCAGATCGCGGCGCGCCAGCAGGCCGCCGTGCACCTTGGGGTGCAGCGTCTTCACGCGGCCATCGAGCATCTCGGGAAAGCCGGTGACCTCGGCCACCTCGGTCACGGGCAGGCCCTGCTCGGCCAGCAGCTTGGCGGTGCCGCCGGTGGACAGCAGTTGCACACCGAGCGCGTGCAGCGAGCGGGCGAGATCGACGATGCCGGTCTTGTCGGAAACGGAGAGAAGGGCGCGCATGGGAGTTCGGAAGAAAAGGAAAAGGGTCAGTCGATCAGGCCGTGCTCGAGCAGCTTCTTGCGCAGCGTGTTGCGGTTGAGGCCCAGCCATTGCGCGGCGCGCGACTGGTTGTGCTGCGCCTGCTCCATCACCACCTCGAGCAGCGGGCGCTCGACCGCGCGCACCAGCATGTCGTGCAGGTTCGCGGGCTCGGTGCCGTCGAGGTCACGGAAATAGGCTTGCAGGCTGTCACGTACGCAGGCGTCCAGCGGGTTGCCCGAGGGGTGCTTCTTGTTGCTCATTCGGTGGCCTAGGCGGCGAGTTTCCAGGCGGGCGACGCGGCGGCGTCGATCCAGGCATCGAAGGCGTCGGCCACCACGCGGCGCTGCGCGTCGATGGTGGTCGTGGCGTTCACACGGCTGCGGAAATCGCTCACCTGTTCGCGCGACAGCGGCAGCGACTGCGCGTACCAGCCCAGGTGCTTGCGCGCGCTGCGCACGCCGGTGTTCTCGCCGTAGAGACTGTAGTGGTCGTCGAGGTGTTCGAGCAGCCAGCCGCGCACCTCGGCCAGGTCGGGCGCGGGCAGCGGTTCGCCCGTGGCCAGGAAGTGCGCGATCTCGCGGAAGATCCAGGGCCGGCCCTGGGCCGCGCGGCCGATCATGATGGCATCGGCCCCGGTGCGCTGCAGCACCTCGCGCGCGCGCTCGGGCGAATCGATGTCGCCATTGGCCACCACGGGAATGCGCACGCGGCTCTTGATCAGCGCCACCGTGTCGTGCTCGGCCTCGCCGCGGTAGCCCTGCTCGCGCGTGCGGCCGTGCACGGTGAGCATCTGCACGCCCGCGGCCTCGGCGGCCAGCGCCAGCACCGGCGCGTTGCGCGCGCTGTCGCACCAGCCGGTGCGCATCTTGAGCGTCACCGGCACGCCGTGCGGCGCACAGGCCTGCACCACGGCCTCGACGATGGCGATGGCCAGCGCTTCGTCCTGCATGAGCGCACTGCCGGCCCACTTGTTGCAAACCTTCTTGGCCGGGCAGCCCATGTTGATGTCGATGATCTGCGCGCCGCGGTCGATGTTGTAGCGCGCAGCGTCGGCCATCATGGCCGCGTCGGTGCCCGCGATCTGCACCGCGATCGGCGCCGCCTCGCCCTCGTGGTTGGCGCGGCGCGAGGTCTTGAGGCTGTCCCACAGGTCGCGCCGGCTCGTCACCATCTCGCTCACGGCGTAGCCCGCACCCAGCCGCTTGCACAGCTTGCGGAACGGCCGGTCCGTCACGCCCGCCATGGGCGCGACAAAAAGGGCATTGGGCAGGCGGTGGGGCCCGATCTGCATGGCGATGGGAGAATGTGGCGGTCTTGTCGGCGCCGCGGGCCCCTGCGGGCGGGCGCGAAGGGTGCGCATTGTACCTGCCTGTTTTTTCAGCAGACGGGAGCCCGAGAGAGCGCACGCGACCGACCCCAACACCATGCCCGACTGGTTTTCCACCCTTGCCCAATGGCTGGCCCTGCCCGAGGTCGGCCTGAGCACCGTTTTCGTGGTGGCCTTCGTCTCGGCCACGCTGCTGCCGCTGGGCTCCGAGCCCGCGGTCTTCGCCCTGGTCAAGCTCAACCCCGAGCTGTTCTGGCCCGCTGTGCTGGTGGCCACGGCGGGCAACACGCTGGGCGGCGCGGTGAGCTGGCTCATGGGCCTGGGCACCCACCGCCTGGTCGACCGCGCACGCGGCAACCCGACCGAGTTGCGCGCCCTGCACTGGCTCGAACGCTTCGGCCCCAAGGCCTGCCTGCTGAGCTGGCTGCCCGTGGTGGGCGACCCGCTGTGCGCGGTGGCCGGCTGGTTGCGCTTTGCGTTCTGGCCCTGCCTGTTCTACATGGCCATCGGCAAGTTCGCGCGCTACCTCGTCATGACGGCCGCGCTGCTGTGGGCCTTCCCCGGCGCGTTTCCATCATGAGCCGACCTGCCCTGCCGCGCGCCCTGTGGGCGCTGATGGTCGGCAACCTCGTGATCGGCACCGGCGTGATGGCCGTGGCCGGCACGCTCAACGACATCGCACGCTCCCTGGGTGTGTCCATTCCTCAGGCCGGGCTGCTGATCACCGCGGGCGCGGCCCTGATCGGCGTGGGCGCGCCCCTGTTCGCCACCCTGGTCGCCGGCTGGGACCGGCGCCGCCTGCTCGCCTGGTCCCTGGTCTGGTACGCGGTGCTGCACGCGGCCTGCGCGCTGGCCCCCAACTACCCCACCCTCATGGTGTTGCGCGTGCTCGCCATGGTCCCGCCCGCGGTCTTCACGCCCCAGGCCGCGGCCAGCGTGGGCCTGCTCGTGGGCCCGGCGCACCGGGGCCGGGCCATCACTTTCGTGTTCCTGGGCTGGTCCGTCGCCTCGGTGATGGGCATGCCGCTGTCGGCCTGGATCGGCGGCGAGCTGGGCTGGCGCTGGGCCTTCGGCCTGGTCGCCGTGATGGCCCTGCTCAGCGGCGCCTGGGTCTGGCGCGAAATGCCCGACGGCGTTCGGCCCGCCGCCCTCTCGCGCGAAGCCTGGGGCCGCGCACTGGGGTCGCCCCCGCTGATGATGGCCGTGGGGGTCACGCTGCTGTCGGCCTTCGGGCAGTTCACGCTGTTCTCCTACTTCGCGCCCTACCTGACCCAGACCCTGGGGGCCGGCGGGGCGGGCCTGTCGCTGCTCTTTCTCTGGTTCGGGGCCTTCGGCCTGCTGGGCAACGTAGCCGTCACGCGCCAGATCGACCGCCTGGGCGCCGCGCGCGCGGTGCTCATCACGCTCGGCCTCATGGCCCTGAGCCTGCTGCTCTGGCCGCTGGGACGCGGCCACTGGTGGGGCCAGGCCCTGGTGATGGTGCCCTGGGCGCTGGGCTGCTTCGCGGCCAATTCGGCCCAGCAGGCGCGGCTGGTGCAGGCCTCGCCGGTGCTCGCGCCGGCCACGGTGGCCCTGAACACCTCGGCCATGTACGGCGGACAGGCGCTGGGGGCGGCGCTCGGGGGGCTGCTCATCGCCCAGGGCCAGTTGCTGCAGCTGCACTGGGTGGGCCTGGTGCTGATGGGCCTGTCCATGGGGCTCAGCGCCTGGGCGGCGGCGCGCGCCCAGGCCTAGTCCACCGCGGGCGCGGGAACCTCGGGTGGGTATGCGTTACCCAGCTTCGCCCCAGCTTTCATCCCGCGATCCCATGAACGCCATTCCCTCTCCCGATGCCGCGGCCCGGTGCCTGGTGGCCGCCGCCGAACACGCCGAGGCCATGGAGGCGGTGGTCGAACTCTCGCCGGGCACCTGGTTCGTGCACTTCGAAACCGGTGGCGAGTGCCTGGTGGAATGGGCCGAGTCCCCCCAACGGCTCGTCATCACGGCAGGCGTCGGGCAACCCCGCGAGGACGTGCAGGCCAAGGTGCACGCCAGTTGCCTCAGCTTCAACACGCTGTGGAGCGAACTGGGGGCCATGCGGCTGGCGCGCGACGACGAAGACGGCCACCTGCTGCTGATCAACGACATCCAGCTCGACGACGCCGAGGCGGCCCACGTGCTGCTCGCCAACACCCTGCTGCGCCACGAAGGCATGCGCCTGTTCTGGACCATGCTGGTGGAGAACGCCGAAGCCGGCGACGGCGGGCCTTCGAAGGCCCTGGACATGATGGCCCTGCAGCGCGCCTGAGGGAGCACGTCCATGAGCAAGATCGACGCAACACATCCCGACAACGCCGGCACCCCCATCGGTGCGGCGCTTCCTCCGGCGGGGGCTCAACCCGACAACGCCCCCTCGGGCGCACGCACCCTGTATGCGCGCCCTGGCCATGAACCGGCGCAGACACCGCCCGATGCGCGCACGCAAGCCCGGCGCGACCGCCTGCTCACGCACGCCCAGGGCCATGCAGCGCGCCGCCAGGCCCTGGCCGAACTGCTGCGCAGCGGCGCGCTGGCCGATGTGGTGCAGGTCGACCCGCTGCTGCGGCGCGACGTGGACAAGCTCATGGCCTTCGTTCTCGATGACGACGCGGCCGCTTCCGCCGCTCACCCCGCCTCCAACTGATCAGGCCCCGGAGCCCCCATGACCTCTCGCCTCACCAACCCCGTCAAGCTCCTGCAGGCACGCGTCGCGGCGTCACAGCAAAGGGCCCAGGACAAGCGCACGATCGCGGACGAAACCAAGGGCACGGGCGAACGCCTGCAGGCACTTGACCGGTACCTCCAGAACACCGGCAAATACAAGGTGCTGGTGCTGCGCACGGATCGCCATGGCGAAGCGCGGCTTTCAACGCGCCGCGCAAGCTGGATCGACAGGCACCTGATTCCGACCAACGTCGAAGAGCGCCGCATCTCGGGGCTCAATCACATGCTCGAGAACCTGTTCGTCAAGGTTTCTTCGGAAACCCTGTTGCCTCAGATGCGCAAGGCCGTGACCCCATTGGTCGACATGTTCAAAAAGGACATGGGGCAAGAGGCCGTCTCTTCGGCCACGACGTTCACCTTGCGCGAAAAGGTCAAGGAACTGGCGCGGGCCTACGAGCTCACGTCGGTGAGCCGGCAACAGCCCACCGCAGCAACCGGTCAGTTGCAGTCGGTTGGCGCCACGCGCATCACCCTCGACGAACTGCCCCCCACGGCCTGAGCCTGGCGGGACGAAGGGGCGGGTTCAGCCCGAGAACAGGAAGTTCATCACGTCGCCGTCCTGCACGACGTAGTCCTTGCCCTCCGCGCGCATCTTGCCGGCCTCCTTCGCGCCCTGCTCGCCCTTGTGGGCGATGTAGTCGGCAAAGGCAATCGTCTGGGCGCGGATGTAGCCCTTCTCGAAATCGGTGTGGATCACGCCGGCCGCCTGCGGGCCGGTGTCGCCCTTGCGGATGGTCCAGGCGCGCACCTCTTTTTCACCCGCGGTGAAATAGGTTTGCAGGCCCAGCAGGCCATAGGCCGCGCGGATCAGGCGGTTCAGGCCGGGCTCTTCCTGGCCCAGTTCTTCGAGGAACATCTGGCGGTCCTCGTCGCTCATCTCGGCCATTTCGGCCTCGAGCTTGGCGCAGATGGCCACCACCGGCGCGTGCTGCGCCTCGGCGTAGGCCTTGAGGCGATCGAGCAGCGGGTTGTTCTCGAACCCGTCCTCGGCCACGTTGCCCACGAACATCGCGGGCTTGGCGGTGATGAGGAACAAGGGCTTGAGCAGCGCGCGCTCTTCCTTGGACAGGTCGAGCGTGCGCACCGGCTTTGCCTCGTTGAGCGCGGCCTGGCATTTCTCGAGCAGCACCAGCAGCTTCTGCGCGTCCTTGTCGCCCGCGCGCGCGGTTTTCTGCGCGCGCTGGATGGTCTTTTCCACGGTGGACAGGTCGGCCAGGCAAAGCTCGGTCTGGATCACCTCGATGTCGGCGATCGGGTCGACCTTGCCCGCCACGTGGATCACGTTCGGGTCTTCGAAGCAGCGCACCACGTTCACCGTGGCGTCGGTCTCGCGGATGTGGGCCAGGAACTGGTTCCCCAGGCCTTCGCCCTTGCTCGCGCCGGCCACCAGGCCCGCGATGTCCACGAACTCGACGATCGCCGGCACCACGCGCTGCGGCTGGACGATCTCGGCCAGCTGCGCGAGGCGCGGGTCGGGCACTTCCACCACGCCCGTGTTGGGCTCGATGGTGCAGAACGGGTAGTTCTCGGCCGCGATGCCGGCCTTGGTGAGGGCGTTGAAGAGCGTGGACTTGCCCACGTTGGGCAGGCCCACGATGCCGCATTTCAAGCTCATGGGGGAACCTCGTGACGAACCCGGCAGTGTAGCCCAGGGGGTGTTCCCACCCGGTCGCCGCATGGCGCGCAGGTTCAAGACGGCGGCGCGCCGGCCACGCACCATGCCGCCCATTCAACCCAAGGAGCCGGCATGGAACTCATGGTGAACGGGGAGCGCCGCGGCGTGGCGCCCGAGTGGCAGGACGAGGCGCTGTTGTGGGTGTTGCGCGAGCACCTGGCGCTGACGGGCGCCAAGTACGGTTGCGGCCAGGGCCTGTGCGGCGCCTGCACGGTGCTGCTGGACGGCCGGCCGCAGCGCAGTTGCCTGTTGCCCGTGCGCTCGGCGCAGGGCCGGCGCATCACCACGATCGAAGGCCTGGCCGGCCCCGACGGCCGGCTGCACCCGGTGCAACAGGCCTGGCTCGACGAGCGCGTGCCGCAGTGCGGCTACTGCCAGGCCGGCCAGATCCTCGCCTGCGCCGCGCTGCTCGATCAACACCCCCGGCCCACGGACGCACAAACCACCGACGCCCTCGCGGGCCACCTCTGCCGCTGCGGCACCCAGCAGCGCATCCGGGCCGCTGTGAAGCGCGCTTCGGGGCAGCCCGGCGGGGAGCCGTCATGAAGCGCCGCAGCCTGTTGCTGGCGGGAAGCGGCCTGGGTGTGAGCTTCTGGCTGGGCGGCTGCGCGCTGCCGGTGTTTCCCAAGCGGCCTGCCGCCAGCCCGCACGACGCGCTGGGCTGGATCCACCACGAGAACGGCCGCTACACGCTGCGGCTGCCCCGCGCCGAAATGGGCCAGCAGATCGCCACCGCCCTGCGCCAGGTCGCCGCCGACGAACTGGGCGTGGCCGCCGAGGCCGTGGCCGTGCGGCTCGCGGGCACGGCCGACCTGGCGCGCGTGCGCGCCACGGTGGGCAGCGAATCGGTGCGCGACTTCGCCCTGCCGCTGGCCCAGGCCTGCGCCACGCTGCGCGAGGCCCTCGCGCGCGGCGAGACGCAGGGCTGGCGCGACGCCGACCCCCTGCCGCCCACGGCCCTGCGATCGTTCCGGCGCCCGGCCGGCGCCACACCCGCGCCCGGGGCGCGCAGGCCGGTGCCGCGTGTGCACGACCGCGAGATCGTGACCGGCGCGCCGCTCTACGTGGCCGACGTGCGCCTGCCCGGACTGCTGCACGGCCGCGTGCTGCGCGCGCCGCTGTCGCCCGAGCTGCCCTCGCGCGTGCTCGGCCTGGACGAGCGCGCGGCGCGCGCCGTGCCCGGCTTCGTCGCGCTGGTGCGCGACCCGCGCCTGCAGCAGGCCCAGGCCGAAGGCCTGGGCATCGTGGCGCGCACGCCGGGCGCGCTCGATCGCATCGAGGCCGCGCTCGCGGTGCAGTGGGGCGTGGACGGCACCGGCGACGACCCCGCCATCGCGCGCCGCATCGACGTCGACGCGCATGCCGCACAAGGCCGGCTGCCGAACACGGTGCTCGACGAAGGCCGCATCGACCCCGCCGCGCCCTGGGACCTCGACCTGCGCATCGACGTGCCGCTCGCGGCGCACGCGGCCATCGAGCCGCGCGCCGCCGTGGCCGCCCTCGATGCCGCGGGCGTGCTCGACCTCTGGGTCGGCACGCAGGACGCTTGGTACCAGCGCGACGTGGTCGGCAAGGCGCTGGGCCGCGGCGAAACGCAGCTGCGCGTGCACCCCTGCCGCGTGGGCGGCGCCTTCGGCGGCAAGACGATCTGCACCGTGGAGCTCGAAGCCGCGCTGCTGTGCGAAGCGGTGCGCGCCCCGGTGAAGGTGCAATGGACGCGCACGCAGGAGTTCCGCCAGGGCTTTCACCGCCCGCCCTCCAGCCACCGCCTGCGCGCCCGCTGGCGCGACGGTCGCCTGCAGGACTGGCAGCACCATTTCGCGAGCAGCCACATCCTGTTCACCGCGGCCGGCGTGCCGGCCTGGCTGCAGCGCATCACCGACGTGGTGGCGGGCGACCCGGGCGTGGCGCGCGGCGCCGCCCCGCCCTACCGGGCGCCCCGGCGCGAGGTGCGCTTCGCGCTCGCGCGCCTGCCCGTGTTCACCGGCCCGTGGCGCGGCCTGGGCGCAGGCCCCAACGGCCTGGCGATCGAATCGGCCATCGACGAATGCGCCTGGCTCGCTGGGCAGGACCCGGTGGCGTTTCGCCTCGCGCACATCGGCGAGCCGCGGCTCGCGCGCGTGCTGCGCGCCGCGGTGCAGGCCGCGCCGCCCCTCCCGCCTGCGACCGCTGGCGAACGGCGCGGCCGCGGCGTGGCCTGCGGCACCTACAAGCAGAGCAGCCACGCCGCGGTGGTGGCGGACGTGAGCGTGGCCGCCGATGGCCGGGTGCGGGTGACGCGCCTGGGCTGCGCGCACGACTGCGGCCACGTCATCGACGCCGACGGCGTGCGCGCGCAGTGCGAAGGCAACCTGGTGTGGGGACTGGGCATGGCGCTCAGCGATGCGCTGACGGTGGCCGATGGCCGCGTTGCGAGCGACAGCTTCGCGAGCGCGCCCATTCCGCGGCTGGATGCGGTGCCGCCGCTGCACGTGGTGCTGGTGGACGAAGGCGAGCCGCCGGGCGGCGCGGGCGAGACGGTGATCGTGGCCGCGGCCGCGGCCATCGCCAACGCGGTGCGCGCGGCCACCGGGCGGCGGCCCACGCGCTTCCCGCTCGACCCCGCCGCCTTCGCGCAGACTTGAGGCCATGGACGATTTCGCTTCGGCCGCGATGATGCGCGTGGTGCGCGAGGGCCTGCGCCGCCAGGGCCTGCCGGCGCCCGCGCCCCCGCCCAGCCACCTGGGCCGTGTCGCCCTGCCCGACAAACGCGCGCAGCTGCAGGCCTTGTGGCAGGCGCACGGGCCATGCGCCATCGCCCGCCTGGGCGAAGCGGTGCAGACGCTGCACGGCGACCCCATGGGGCGCGTGTTCGTGCACGCGAGCGGCCCCGGCGACCTGCTGGAGCGCTGGCAGCGGCTCGAACGCTTCGTGCATTCGCGCCACCGGGTGCTGGTGCTCGACGCCGGACCGCAGCACCTGCGCTGGCGCCACGCCTCGCTGCGATCGCAGGCGCCGCCCACCGCGGCCGAAGACCTGCTCGTCGCCGGCCTGCTGCTGGCACTCGCCGCACGCCTGCCCGCCGTGCACGGGCTGCGCGCGCGGCCCGCAGGGGCGACGGCCTGGACCTTCGACGGCCGCTGGGCCGCGCCCGACGCAAGCAGCGCCTGGCCCGCAGCGCTGGCCGAGTGGGAATGGCGCTGGCAGCAGCGCCCGGCGTCCGCGGCCGACGGGCCATCGGAGACGGCATCGACGCCCGGCCCGCTCGCCCTGCTCGAGCAGGACCCCGCGCGCGGCTGGACGCTCGCGCGACTGGCCGAGGCGCTGCACACGGCGCCGCGCACGCTGCAGCGCCGGCTGGCGCGCGAGCAGCAGAGCTTCAGCGCCCTGCTGGCCCAGGCGCGCCTGAACCACGCGGCGCGCTGGCTCACCGACAGCGATGCGCCCCTGGCCGAGGTGGGTTACGCCAGCGGCTTCGCCGACCAGCCGCACTTCGCGCGCCGCTTCCGTGCGCACACCGGCCTCACGCCGGCGCAGTACCGCGCGCAGTTCGGCCGCGCCGGCCTCAGTCGAAGCGCCAGTCGCCGCTGACGCGCTGCCCCACACGCAGCAGGCGGCCGTCGCCTTCGAGCACGATGGCGTTCATGCCGAAGGTCAGGGCGCCCTTCACGCGCGCATCGGCGCGGTAGCCGCGCAGCGTGTCGTTGACCGCGGTGCCGGTTTCGGCGGTGTCGGGGTTCACATCGGGAATCGGGCAACGCGCGCAGGGCTTCACGGGCTCGATCAGGGCCGGGCCACCCTCGGCCTCGATGCGCAGCGCGCCCACACGGTCCTCGTCGTGCGCCTGCAGGCCGCCCAGCACGATGTTGGGCCGCATGCGGCGCGCGTCCACCGGCGCGTGGCCCGCCGCGGCGAGCCGCGCATTGAGTTCGTCGTGCGACGCGGTGCTCGTGACCAGCAGCGCGAAGCCGTCGGCGAACTGGGTGCCGGCCTCGCGGCCGCCGGTCCACCGGGGATCGCTCGCGCGCTTCACCTCGGGGTCGAAGCGCGCCAGACGCAGTTTCTTGAGCGCGGCCGGCGCCCCGGGGCCGAGGAAGTCGCTGAACCACTGCGCGGCCAGGTCGCCCATGTCCCAGGCGGCCACCTCGTCGTCCCACACGCGCACCTTCATCGGGCGCTCGGCGGCGTCGAGCTGCAGGTGCAGCGCCAGCATGCCGGGCGCACGCAGCACCAGTTGGCCCATCTTGAAGCTGGGCTGGATCAGCGCCATGCGCGGCAGCTCGCGCTGGCTCACGAATTCGCCGTCGGCGTCCACCACCATCCAGGCGCGGTCGTAGAGCAGGCCGGTCTCGGTGAGCTCGGCCTCCTGCAGGCGCACGCCGGCGCAGGATTTCACGGGGTAGACCCAGAGGGCGTCGATGGTGGCTTGGACGTCGGCGGTGTCGGACATGGCGCTGGGGACTTGGGGGTGGCGCGAAAGCGCCGGATTGTGCCCTGCTCCTAGAATCCGGGCATGTCTTCCAACGCCACCTCACGACGCGCCGACGTGGTCATCCGCGGTGCGGGCGTGGTGGGCCAGGCCCTGGCCCTGCTGCTGGCGCAAGAGCGCCTGCGCGTGGCGCTCGTGGCCCCTGCCGCCGCCCCCCGCCCCGACGACGTGCGCGCCTACGCGCTCAACACCGCCTCGCGCGAGCTGCTGCGCGCCCTGCGCGCCTGGCCCGACGACGTGCCGGGCGCGGTCACCCCAGTGCGCGCCATGCAGGTGCAGGGCGACGCCGATGGCTCGCTGCGTTTCGAGGCCGCCGAGCTCGGCGCCGAAGCCCTCACCTGGATCGTCGACGTGCCTGCCCTGGAGCGGCGGCTCGCGGACGCGATCGGCTTCGCCGCCGGTGTGGAGCGCGTGACCGAGGCACCGGCCGCGCGCCTGACCGTGGTCTGCGAAGGCCGGCACAGCAGCACGCGCGAGGCCCTGGGCATCGAGCACGAGGTGCGGCCCTACCCGCACAAGGCCATCGCGGCGCGGCTGCGTGCCGCGCAGCCGCACGGCGGCGTCGCGCGCCAGTGGTTCACCGAGGGCGAAGTGCTCGCGCTGCTGCCGCTGGGCGGCGAAGGCGCGCACGAGCTCGCGCTGGTGTGGTCGCTGCCCGCCGAGCGCACCGCCGCCTGGCTGGGTGCCGAGCCCGCGGCCTTCGCGCAGGCGGTGCAGGAGCGCTCGCAGCAGGCGCTCGGCGAACTCACGCTGCTGGGCGCGCCCCAGGCCTGGCCGCTGCAGCTGTCGCGCGCGCGACGCTGGATCGCCCAGGGCGACCAGGGCACGGTGGTGCTCGCGGGCGACGCCGCCCACGCCGTGCACCCCCTGGCCGGCCAGGGCCTCAACCTGGGCCTGGCCGACGCGGCCGAGCTCGCGCGCGTGCTGCATGCACGCGAGTACTGGCGCGAACTCGACGACCCCAAACTGCTCAGACGCTACGAGCGCGCACGCGCCGGCGACCTGCAGGCCATGGCCTGGGTGACCGACGGGCTGTTCTCGCTGTTCGGCCTGGCCGATACACGGGTGCAGCTGCTGCGCAACCGGGGCCTGTCGGGCTTCGACCGCAGCGGACCGCTCAAGCGCTGGCTGGCGCGCCAGGCCATGGGCCTGTCGCTCTGACGCCTTTCCGATTCTTCGCCCGGGCCTGCCCCATGAACATTCTCAAAACCCTGCTGCTCGGCCTGCTCGCCGGCCTGAGCCTGTCGGCCGCGGCCCAGGACGCGACCATCCGCAAGAACCTCGCCGAGCGCCTGCCCAACCTGCCGCCCATCGAAGAGGTG
>VFQP010002659.1_pt1 | contig 19535 bp, 19 predicted proteins | sample 3512351 | NCBI WGS metagenome assembly VFQP01 (sample SAMN10412372, study PRJNA504923) | tailings metagenome | isolation source: Relicate 1 Philex TSF1 revegetated site | place: Philippines: Tuba, Benguet | collected 2017-08-29
GCCGAGGTCAGGCCGGGGCGAGGTTCGGGCTCTGGACGACGAGGGCGGCGTGCCGGGCGCCCGCGCGCATCGCCTCCTCGACGCCTGCCCCGCGCAGGTGCGCGTCGAGGAACCCGGCGAAGAAGCCGTCGCCGGCGCCGTTCGTGTCGACGACGTGCGGCACGGGCTGTGCCGGGACCTCGACGAAGCCGCCCTCCGGCGTGAGCGCGACCGCGCCGCGCGAGCCGTGCGTGCAGACCACCAGGCGCGCGCCCGCCGCGACCCGGGCGGCCATGAAGCCGCGCCAGTCGTCGAGCCGGTCCCCGCTGAGGAACACGTGCGTGCCCGCGTCGACCCAGGGCCGGTGGAACGCGGACTCCCCGTCGTAGTCGTGCAGGTCGACCCAGACGTCGCGACCGCGAACCACCGCGAGGTCGAGCACCGGGAGCGCGGGCACCGCGAGGTCGACGACGACGGCCCGCGCCGCGTCGAGCGCGGCGACCGTGGCGTCCCACGCCTCGCCCTGGGCCGGGACCTCGCCCGGTGCGCGCAGGTAGACCGAGACCCGGCCGCCGTCGTCGTCCATGAGGTTGAGGTGGCTCTCGGTGCGGCCGTCGGGCGACGGCTCCGCGAGCACCCGCACGCCCGCGCCCTCGAGCACGGACCGGACGCGCGCGCCGTCGTCGTCCGTCCCGAGCACGGTGCGCAGGAGCACCGACCGGCCGAGGCGCGCGAGGTTGAGCGCCTTGCCCGCGGACGTGCCGCCGACCGTGTGCCGGTGCGACCGCGCGAACACGGTGTGCGGCGTGGGGGCGGGCAGCTCGTCGAGCTGGACGAGGAGGTTCCACGACGCCGGCCCGGCCACGAGGACCTCGGCCTGCGGGGCCGCCATCAGTCCGTCACCGTGATGCCGAGGCTGTGGGCGAACGTCGCGGCCAGGCGGGCGAGCTGCATCGAGTCGATGGTCGATCCGCGCAGCGACTCGATGCCGCCGAGCTCGTCGATCTCGGCACCGCGCAGGTCCACGTGGGCGAGCGTGGCGCCCTGCACGTCGAGCCGGCGCACGCGCGTGCCCTCGAACGCGACGCGCAGCGCGTCGGACGCGACGAGGTCGAGCTCGTCGATCGTGCAGTCGGTGAACACCACGTCGCGCAGCGACGCGCCCCGCAGGTTGACGAACCCGAGCTTGCAGCCGACGAACCGCACCCCGGCCCACGACGACTCGTAGAGCTCGGCGGACCCGAGGCGCGCGCCCCGCACCTCGACCTCGCGCCACCGGCCGCGCGTCCCGCGCACCACCGGGACGTCGAGGCGCCCCAGCACGACCTCCGTGAGCGTCACCGCCCCCAGGTCGGCCTCGTCGGCGCGCACCTGGTCGAGCCGCGTGGAGAACACGGTCGCGCCGTGCAGGTCGAGCCGGTCGAGACGGAGGTCGGTGATCTCGAACCCCTCGAGGTCGGCCTCCGCCTCGAGGTCGTAGGCGTCACCGGGCTGGAGGTCGTCCAGGACGACCGGGTCGATCGCGGGTGGTTCGGTCGTCGGCTTCTTCGGGGGCACGCCCCGAGCCTAGGCCGGGCCGCCCACGCGGCGAGGAGCGGCTCAGGGCTCCGGGTGCAGGGCGTCGTAGCGCCAGAACCGGCGCTGGGCCCGCACGACGAGCCACAGCACGACGACGCACGCGACACCCCCCACGACGGCGGCCCACGCCTCCCCCACCCAGGTGGCCTGCGCGCCGAGCACGAGCTCGCCGAGGCGGGGCCCGCCCGCGACGACGACGATGAACACGCCCTGGAGGCGGCCGCGCATGTCGTCGGGCGTCGCGGTCTGGAGGATCGTCTGGCGGAACACCGCGCTCACGGCGTCGGACGCGCCCGCGAGCGCCAGCGCGACGCTCGCCGCGACGACGCCGCCTACGAGGACGGTCGTCGGGGTGGTCGCGCCCACGCCGAGGAGCACGACGCCGAACAGCACGATCGACAGCCCGTAGGCCGTGATCGCCCACACGATGACGCGGCCCTGCCACCGCACGCGCGACAGGCCGCCGGAGAACACGCCCGCGAGCACGGCCCCGACGGCGAACGCCGCGGTGAGGACGCCCGTCGTCGCCTCGCCGCCCCCGAGGAACACGACCCCGGCGGCGGGCAGGAGCACGCGCGGCGAGGCGAGCACCATCGCGGCGAGGTCGACGAGGAACGTCGTGCGGACGTTGGGCCGGGTCGCGAGGTACCGCAGGCCGTCGACGACGGACCGCCACCCCACGACGCGGCGCCGGCGCCCCGCGGGGGCGGCGGCGACGGCGGCCGGGGCGCCGGGCCCGGCGGGCAGAGGCGGGATGTCGGGGAGCCGCCACACGGCCCACAGCGCGGCCGTGAACAGGACGGCGTCGATCGTGTACGCGACCTGGTAGCCCCACAGCGCGACGAGGAACGCGCCCCCCAGGGGACCGACGGTGAGCGCGACGTTCCACGCGATCGTCTGGAGCGCGTTCGCCGCGGGCAGGAGCCGCGGATCGACGAGGCGAGGGATGATCGCGGAGCGCGCGGGGTTGTTGATCGCGAACGCGGCGGACTGCGCCGCGACGAGCGCGTAGAGCACGCCGACGGAGTTCAGGTGCAGCCACGCCTGGACGGCGATGAGGGCGGTGACCACCCACAGCGCCGTCGAGGCCGCGAGCGCGACCTTGCGGCGGTCGTACGCGTCGACGAGCGCGCCGCCGTAGAGCCCGAGCACCACGAGCGGCACGAGCGCGCAGAGGCCGAGCACGCCGACCGCGAGCGACGAGCCCGTGAGCGCGTACACCTGCAGGCCGACGGCGACGACCGTGAGCTGCGAGCCGAGGTTGGAGATGCCGAGCCCCCACCACAGGCGGCGGAACGGCGGGGAGATGCGCAGCGGGGTCGTGTCGGCGAGAAGACCGTTGACTCGAGCCACGACCGCCGAGCCTACGTCAGCCGGCCGGCCGCGCGGGCAGACCGGCCGCGCGGGCCGGCCGGGCGCGGGACGCCCGGGAGTCGACGGTGGCATCCTGGGCGATCCCTGCGAGCTCCCGGAGAAAGGTGGAACCCGTGGCACCCTCCGCTGCGTCTAGCAGTCGTGAGGAACCGACGTCGGCCGAGGCGCCGACCGCAGCAGGGGAGCGGTCGGCCATGACGGACGTCACGACCGAGCGGTGGGGCGGCGCGCCCGAGGTGCAGGTCGTGCGCGTCGGCCTGACCGCCGAGGAGCGCTTCACCGAGTTCGCCCGGACGAGCTCCGCCGACCTGTACCGGTACGCGTACCTGCTGTGCGGGGACGCGCACCGGGCGCACGACCTGGTGCAGCTCGCGCTCGAGCGCACGTTCCGCGCGTGGACGCGCGTGGGCGACGGGCAGCCGTTCGCCTACGCGCGGCGCGTCGTGGTGACGGCTCGCATCGACTCGTGGCGGCGCACCCGGAGGGAGGTCTCCGTGGAGCACGACACCCTCGTGGGTCTCGACGTCCCGGCGACGGGCGACTCGTCCGGGATCGAGGACCGGGACCGGGTCGTGCGGGCCCTGCTCGCCCTCCCCGTCAAGCAGCGGCGGGTCGTCCTGCTGCGCTACGTCCTCGACCGGTCCGAGGCCGAGACCGCCGCGGAGCTCGGGATCGCGGTCGGCACCGTGAAGTCGACCGGGTCCCGGGCCCTGGCCCGCCTGCGCACCCTGATCGCACCCGAGCACGGGACGGAGACCGAGCGATGAGCACGACGCCGGAACGCAGGACCCCGGACGACGAGGACCTCGTGGAGCGGGTGCGCGCCGCGCAGACCGCCGTCGAGGTGCCGCCCACGCTGGACCCGGACGCTCTGGCGCACCGCGCGGTCCGGCGCGTGCGGGCACGACGGCGCGTGGTCGCCGCGAGCGGGTCGGCCGTCGCCGTGGCGGCGCTGGTCGCGGTCGCGGCGCTCCTCCCCGGGGCCCTGTCCCGCGGGCCGGCGCCGGCGCCCGCCCTCGCGGCGGCCCCCGCGCGGACCACCGCACCGGCGTCGGAGGGACCGGCCCCCGCTCCCGCGGCGCCGCCGCAGGAGCCCGCACGCTACCTGCCGGTGGGCGACGGCGAGCTTCCGGCGCTGCCGGGTGTCGAGCACGGCGTCGTCGGCACGCACCACGGGGACTACACCGTGCAGGGCGGGCTCACGTACACGCTGCCCCCCGGGGGGTGGGAGGTCGAGGGCGAGGCGTTCGGCGAGCCCGCGTCGGTCCGCTGGAAGGGCCCGGAGCACTGGGCCCCCCCGGGTTCGGAGATCCCCGCGGACGCGGTCCCGCCGCCCATGGTCGACTCCGGCGCCACGGTGAGCATCGACGTCGACCCCGGGGCGGCATCGTGGGTCGTGCCGGCCCGGGACTCCGGGGCCTGGACGGTCGAGGTCCCCGGCTCGGACTTCGTCGTGGTGACGCGGGGCCCGTCCGACGACCCGGACCTCGCCCGCTGGGAGGCCCGGGTCCGGTACGGGGGAACGGGCTGGACGATCCGCCTCGACTTCACGGACGACGCCGTGGGCGACGAGCTCGCCCGCAACTTCCTCGGCAACCTGTGGTTCGAGGCCGAGGGCGCGCCGGAGTGGTTCAGCCCGACGTACACGTACCCGGAGATCGGCCCGCTCACCACGGGCACGCCCGCCGGGTGGCAGACGGCCACGACGGGCACCCTCTCCTACGCCGTGCCGCCGGGATGGACCGTCGCCGACGTCGAGGGCAACTACGGTCCCGGCGTGGAGTGGACGGGCCCGTTCGCCACGAACCCCGGGCCCATCCGGGACGGCTCGTCCCCCGACGTGCACTGGAACATGTTCGTGCAGCGAGGTGGCTCCGGGGCGCGCGCGTTCGACTACTCCGGCGAGGAGTGGCACGGGCAGCGGATCGAGGTCCCGGGCGCCGACTTCGCCGAGCTGCTCCTGTCCCAGGGGCCGTTCTGGGCGGACGACGGGATGTCGGAGCTCAGCGCGGACGTCCGGGTCCACGGCGCGGACGGCGGAGAGAACCTCATGCTGATGATCTCGCTGCCCGGTGACGACGCGGGGCTCGAGACGCTGCGCGGGATCCTCGGCTCGCTACGGTTCTGACGCTCCGCCGTCAGCCGGTGCCGGCGCTGCCCGCGGCGTCCTCCGCCGCCGCGATCTCGCGCGCCTCCGCCTCGCCCCACGCGTCGACGTGGCGGTGCGGAGGTCCGGGCGGCGGCGAGTACCCGGGGTGCGGCCCGGGCGTGAGGTAGGTGCGCGCGAAGAACAGCGAGGCGGCGAGGTCCTCGCGCCGCTCGGCCGCGGTGCGGGCGCGCCGCGTCGAGATCTCGACGACGACGTCCCCCTCCCAGCCGCGGCGCACGAGCTCGGCGAGGACGAGGTCGCACGGCTGGTCGCCGCGCCCGGGGACGAGGTGCTCGTCCGTGATGGACGACGACCCGTCCGCGAGGTGCACGTGCGCGAGGCGGCCGTCGAACACGTCGAGCAGCGCGAGCGCGTCCTGCTGCGCGACGGCGGCGTGCGACAGGTCGAGCGTGACGTGCTCGTAGCCGTGCTCGGACGGGTCCCAGCCGGGCAGGTACGCCTGCATCTCGCGCTTGCGGCTGCGCCACGGGTACATGTTCTCGACCGCGATGGTGACGCCCTCGGTCTCGTCGAGCTCGCCGACGAGGTCCTCGAACTCGCGCGCGTACCGGTACTGCCAGCGGAACGGCGGGTGCACGACGACGGTGCTCGCCCCGACCTCCTGCGCCAGCTCGACGCTGCGCCGCAGCTTGGGTCCGGGCGACCGTCCCCACACCCGCTGGCTCACGAGGAGCGTGGGCGCGTGGATGCTGCGGATCGGCACGTCGTGCTCGGCGGAGAGCCGGCGCAGCGCCGCGGCGTCCTGCGTCGTCTCGTCGGACCACACCATGACCTCGACGCCGTCGTACCCGAGGTCGGCCGCCGCCTCGAAGGCGTACTGGGCCTTGCGCGGGTAGACGCTCGCCGTGGACAGCGTGACGTGGATGCGCGGCTGCTCCCCCGGTGACCGGGGGGCCTCTCGCGGCGTCGTCGCGTCTGACATGCCGGTCACCCTAGACCCGTCCGCTGTGGCCCACACCAGCGGGCGGCCGTCGTCGACGACGCCGCGGCGCACGGAGGGCTTCCGACCCTCCCCTTTCCGGGCCGGATCGCCTAGGATGCACTGGTCCAGACCACTTGTCTGCCGGAGGAACACCATGGACCGTGCCGTCGTCGTCGCGATCACCGAGGGCCTGCACGCCCGCCCGGCCGCGCTCTTCGTCAAGACCGCCGCCGCCCAGCCCGCGCCCGTGCGCATCGCCAAGCCCGGCGGCGACGCCGTCGAGGCGGCGAGCATCCTCGGGGTCATGACGCTCGGCGTGTCCGCCGGGGACGAGGTCGTGCTGTCGACCGACGCCGACGGCGACGACGCGAGCGCCTCGATCGACGCGCTCGTCGCCTTCCTGGAGCAGACCGAGGTCTCCTGACGCCGTGCCCGGCCCCGTCGTCGCGGGGCCGGGCACGGCGCTCGTCACAGACCCAGCTCGTCGAGCACCGGGAGCCGGGCGCGCACCGCCGCGCGCGCGGCGTCGGGCGTGGGCTGCTGCAGCGCGAGGAACGCGAGCTCCTCGCACTCCTCCGACGTCGTGGCCGCCAGCACCGCGGCGACGTCCGGGAGCGCGCGCGGCGTCATGGACAACGACGTCACGCCGAGCCCGACGAGCACCGGGGCGAGCACCGGGTCGGCCGCGGCCTCCCCGCACACGCCGAGCGGTCGCCCGTTGAGCGCCGCGCCCGAGCCCGTGGCCCCGACGAGCGCGAGGACCGTCGGCTGCCACGCGGTGGACAGGCGCGCGAGGTCGGAGACCTCGCGGTCGGCCGCCATCGTGTACTGCGTGAGGTCGTTCGTGCCGATGCTCGCGAACGCCGCCCTGGCCAGCACCCAGCGCGCGCCGAGGGCCGCGGCCGGCACCTCGATCATCACGCCCGCCGTCGCGAGGCCGTGGTCCGCGCACAGCGCGACGAACGACTCCGCCTCGTCCGGCGTCGCGATCATCGGCGCCATGACCCACACGTCCGCCGTCTCCGCCTCTGCCGCGCGCGCGACCGCCGTGAGCTGGCGGTCGAGCACGTCGGGGTGGCGGCGCGCGGTCCGCAGGCCGCGCACCCCGAGCGCCGGGTTCGGCTCGGCGTCGGGCGTGACGAACGGGAGCGGCTTGTCGGCGCCCGCGTCGAGCGTGCGCACGACGACCTTGCGGCCCGGGAACGCGGCGAGCACCTCGCGGTAGGCCGCGACCTGCTCGTCGACCGTCGGCTCGACGGTGCGACCGAGGAAGCAGACCTCGGTGCGGAACAGCCCGACGCCCTCCGCGCCCGCCTCGGCGGCGGCGCGCGCGTCCGCGCCGTCCGCAACGTTGGCGAGCAGCTCCACGCGGCGGCCGTCCGCCGTCCGCCCGGGACCGTCGAGGCGCCGCCGGGCGCGGCGCGCGCCCCGGGCCGCGACGACCGCCGCCACGTCGTGCTCCGCCGGGTCGCGCTCCACCGTGCCGAGGCCGCCGTCCACGAGCACGGTCTCGCCGTCGCGCAGCGCGAGCGCGCCCTCGACCGCCACGACGGCCGGGATGCCCAGGGCGCGCGCGAGGATCGCCGTGTGCGACGTCGGCCCGCCGCCGCGCGTGACGACCGCGAGCACGCGCTCGGGGTCGAGCTGTGCCGTGTCCGCGGGCGCGAGGTCGTCGGCCACGAGCACGAAGGGATGACCCGGGTCGGGCACACCCGGCACGGGGAGGCCGAGAAGGGTCGCGACGATCCGGTCGCGCACGTCCCGCACGTCGCGCGCCCGCTCGGCGAGGAGGCCGCCCAGCGCCTCGAGCCGCCCGACGACGACCCCCGCCGCGTCCCACACGGCCCGGGCCGGGGTGGCCCGCTGCTCGCGCACCCGCCCGACGGCGTCGCGCGCCAGGGCGGGGTCGGCCGCCATCGCGGCGGTCACGCCCAGGACCTCCGCCGCGGTGCCCTCGGCCCGCGCCGCGCGGGCCGTGAGGTCCTCCTGGACCGTCGTCACCGCCGCGAGGACCTGCGTCACCGCGAGGTCGACGTCGGCGTCCGACGCGTCGGCGGGCAGCGGCGCCGGGCCCGGCTCCGCGACCGAGCCGGGCATCCGGGCCACCGGCCCTGCCGCCCGCCCGGGGCTGACCGGCACGCCGGTCAGCCCCGGGTCGGCGGCCCGCGCCGGGGCGCGCGTCGCGTCGTCGGCGAGCGTCACGCCGTGCCCCCGCTGCCGGACGCGCCCGCCCGGCCCCGGGCGCCCGCCTCCGCCGCGTCGGCGTCGCGTCGCACCGACGAGACCTCCGCCGCCGAGGCGTCGGGCCGCGCGTCCTCCGTGGTGTCGACGGCGCCGGTCGCCTGGACGGCGCCCTCCGCGTCGTCGTCCTCACGACCCGGTGTCCGCAGGTTCCAGCGGGTGATGACGAAGCGGAAGAGGACGTAGTAGAGCACCGCGTACCCGAGCCCGATGGGGATGAGGAGCAGCGGCATCTCGGCGATGCGGAAGTTCAGCAGGTAGTCGATCGCGCCCGCGGAGAAGCCGAACCCGTCGCGGATGCCGAGCGCGTTGACGAGCGCCATCGACGTGCCGGTGAGCACCGCGTGGATGACGTACAGGGGGTAGGCGACGAACACGAACGCGAACTCGAGCGGCTCGGTGACGCCCGTGACGAACGAGACGAGCGCGGCCGAGCCCATGATGCCCGCGACGACCTTGCGCTGCGCCGGCTTGGCGGTGTGGACGATCGCGAGCGCGGCGGCCGGGAGCGCGAACATCATGATGGGGAAGAACCCGGTGAGGAACGTCCCGGCCGTGGGGTCGCCCGCGAGGAACCGGAAGATGTCGCCCTGCGCGACCGTGCCGTCGGCGGCGGTGTACTCGCCGAACTGGAACCACGGCAGCGAGTTGAGCAGGTGGTGCAGGCCGATCGGCACGAGGAGGCGGTTGAGCGTGCCGAAGACGAACGCGCCGAGGATGGTCGAGCCCGTGACGAACCCGCCGATCTGCTCGTTGATGAGCCAGTCGAACGCGGGGTAGATCAGCGCGCCCACCACGGCGATGAGCACCGAGACGCCCGCCGTGACGATCGGCACGAACCGCCGACCGCCGAAGAACGCGAGGTACTGCGGCAGCTTGATCCGGTAGTACTTCTGGTACAGGAGCGCGGCCGTCAGGCCGATGACGATGCCGCCGAGCACGCCGTAGTTGATGAGCGCCTGCGTCTCGCCCTCCGCCGCCTCGCCGAGCACGTAGGGCGAGAGCGAGTCGCTGACGCCCTTGAAGACGAGGTAGCCGATGAGGGCGGCGAGCCCCGTCGTCCCGTCCGACTTCTTCGCGTACCCGACCGCGACGCCGAGGGCGAAGATGATCGGGAGGTTGCTGAACAGCGCGTTCCCGGCGGCGCCGAGGACGTCGGCGACGGGCTGCATCCACGCGAAGGTGCCGGCGACGCCGTCGGCCCCGAGCATGTCCGGCTGGCCGAGGCGCAGCAGCAGCGCGGCGGCGGGCAGCGACGCGATGGGCAGCATGAGCGAGCGCCCGACGCGCTGGAGCTGCGCGAAGCCGGGCACCCCCCTCTTGGTCCTCGTCGGTTCGGCGACGGTCGTCATGTCCTTCTCCTCCTGGGCAGGCCTGGGGCGCAGGCGAGGTGCGTCGAGCGGCGGCTGTGGCGCGACGTCGTGCGGCGTCGTTGCCGGTCCCGGGGCGCGACGAGAAGACCTGGGGTCGTGGTGCCCGGGCTGTCGGTCCAGGTTGTCTGGACCACTTGCAGGAAGAGTGGTCTAGACCTCATGATGTGTCAACCCCCGAGGGTGACCCGGGACACACGGCGGGCCCCGCGGGGCGCGTCGTCGCAGGTCGCACGACGGCCGGGCGACGACAATGCAGCCGTGGAGAACGCGGCACCGGAGCAGGACGGTCGGGGACGACCGGGACCAGGGACGGCACGAGGACGAGGACGCGGCACGACGATGAGCAGGTCACGATCGCAGGCGAGCGAGCACAAGTACCTCACGGTGCGCGCCTACCTCGCCGACCTCGTGGCGAGCGAGCTCTCCGTCGGCGACGCGGTGCCGTCCGAGCGCAGCCTCACCGAGAAGTTCGGCGTCTCGCGCATGACCGTGCGCCAGGCCGTCGACGCGCTCGTCACGGAGGGCGTGCTGGAGCGCGCGCAGGGCCGGGGCACCTTCGTCGCGCCGCCGCGCGCCGACTTCGAGATGCGCCTCACGACGTTCGGCGAGGAGGCACGACGGCGCGGCATGGAGCCGGGCACCGAGGTGCTGGAGGTGGGGACCGTCCCCGCGCCCGCGTCCGTCGCCGAGTCGCTCGGCCGCGCGACCGGCGACCCGATGCACCACGTCGTGCGCCTGCGCACCGCGGACGGGTCGCCCATGAGCGTCGAGGAGGCCTGGATCCCCGTGGACCTCGCCCCCGACCTGCTCGACGACGGCGTGCCCGAGAGCCTCTACGGCGCCCTGCGCGAGCGCGGCCTCGCGCCGACGTGGGGCGAGGACACGATCACCGCGTCCGACGCCACCGTCCAGGAGCAGAAGCTCCTCGGGCTCCGCGCCTCGCGAGCCGTCATGCGCACCGTGCGGCGCACGTTCGCGGGCGACTCGCCCCTCATGTACTCCCGCTCCAGCTACCGCGGCGACCGGTACAGCGTCTTCGTCCCGCTGCGCGAGGCGCGCCCGACGCTCGTGCCCCGCAGCACCACCGCCGACGACGCCGCCGCGGACGGGGGAGCCGTCACCGACGACGCGCCGACCGACCAGCTCGCCCCCGTGCCGGTGCCGGCACGGGCGACCGAAGGGAACGACCGATGACACAGTCCGACGCGGAACGCGCCGCGACGATCCTCGCCGGCCTCGGCGGGGTGGGGAACATCGAGGAGATCGACCCGTGCACCACGCGGCTCCGGTCGCTCGTCAAGGACCCCGCGCTCGTCGACGCCGCGCTCCTGCGCCGCGCCGGCGCGTTCGGCGTCATGGTGAACGGGCGAGTCGTGCAGGTGGTGGTCGGCCCGCAGGTCGACACCATCGCGTCCGACCTCGCCGACCTCATGTGAGGAACCCGGCCCGGGCGCGACCCGGGCCACCGCCCTTCTCCGCGCACCCCGCGCACCCCGACCGGCACGGCTGCCGGCCGGCCCCCCGACCCGGCCCCGGCCGGACCCCGACCACGAGGAGCACCCGTGAGCAAGGCAGAGCAGATCCTCCGAGGCCTCGGCGGCGACGCGAACGTCCTCGACCTGGAGGCGTGCATCACGCGCCTGCGCGTCGAGGTCGAGGACCCGGCGCTCGTCGACGACGCCACGCTGACCGCGGCCGGGGCGATCGCCGTCGTGCGGTCGGGCGCCGCGATCCAGGTCATCGTCGGCCCCGAGGCGGACAACATCGCCTCCGACATCGAGGACCTCCGCTGATGGCGGCGCCGCTCACGGTGCTCGTCCCCGTCACGGGCACGGTCGTGGACGTCGGCGACGTCGACGACCCCGTCTTCTCCGCCGGGCTCGTCGGCCCCGGGCTCGCGGTCGAGCCCGACGACGCGCAGGGCGGCGAGGCCGTCGCGCCCATCACGGGCACGGTCGTCAAGCTGCACCCGCACGCGTTCGTCGTCCAGCACGACGACGGCCGCGCGGTCCTCGTGCACCTCGGCATCAACACCGTCCAGCTCGGCGGCGAGGGCTTCACGACGCACGTCGCGCAGGGCGACCACGTCCAGCGCGGCACGGTGCTCGTCACGTGGGACCCGAAGGCCGTGCGCGCCGGCGGCCGGTCGGCCGTGTGCCCCGTGGTCGCGCTCGAGGCGGCGCCCGACGACGTGACCTCGCTCACCGAGGTCGGTGCGTGGGCCGCCCACGGCGAGGAGCTGCTCACCTGGGGCTGACGCCCGGCCCGCCCTGCCGGCGCGACCCGGCGAGGCCGGGCGGGGCGCCGTGTGTCAGTCGAGCACGGCGGTCGCCTCGACCTCGACGAGCACCCCCGGCGCGAAGAGCGCCTGGACACCGATCAGCGAGGCAGGGGGGAGCGGCCGCGGCATCGCGAGCTCGTCCGAGACGCTCTCGATGCCGGCCAGGAAGTCCGCCATCGCGGTCGGCTCCCACCCGACGACGAAGAACGTGAGGCGCACGACGTCGTCGAACGTGGCACCCGCGGCCGCGAGCCCCCGGGCGGTGCTGCGGAGGGCCGCAGCGACCTGGCGCGCGAGGTCGTCGCGGTCGGGGTCTCCGCCGACCTGGCCGGCGACGTGCACCTGGCGGCTCCCCGTCGCGACCGCGACGTGGTGGTAGGGGGCGGGCTGGAGCATGCCCTCGGGGGTGAGGCGCTGGACGGCCATGGGGACCTTCCTTCCGGTCGGGTATCCCATGGATACTTGATCGCCCGAACGCACTTCAACGAGACGAGGTGTCGTGCCCGATACCGCCCCACCACCCGCGTCGCACCGTCTGGAGATCGGCGACGACCACCGGCGCCTGCTGAACCAGGTGCTCGACACGTGGTCCGTCCACGTCCTCGAGACCCTCTGCGACGGCCCCGCACGGTTCAACGAGCTCCGGCGCGCGATCCCTGCCGTGACGCAGAAGTCGCTCGTGGCGACGCTGCGGCGCCTCGAGCGCCACGGCATCGTCGACCGTCGCGTGGTCCGCACCCGGCCCGTCGCGGTCGAGTACCGCATCACCCCGCTCGGCAAATCGCTCCGCGAGCCCGTCGACGCGCTGCTCGCCTGGGTCGACGCGCACCGCCGCGAGGTCGAGGCGGCCCAGCGCCGGTTCGACGACGAGCTCGACGACGACGAGCCGGACTACCTCGTCAGCCGCGCAGCGGGAGCGTGAGGGACGGGACGTCGCCCGGCTCGCCGCGGTCGACCACGCGGACCGGCACGCCCCAGTCCTGCTGCGCGAGGTGGCACGCGGGGAACACGTCCGGGTCGGGCTCGCCGTCGGGGCCGAGCGGGACGACGTCGCACGACGCCGCCCGGGCCGTCACGTGCAGCACGCCCTCCCCGACCGCGGGGTTGATGACCAGGTCGCGCCCGAGCTCGACGCCGACGCCCTCCCCGGACAGCAGGAGCTCGGGCGGCGTCGCGCTCACGCGCAGCTCCGTCGACGGACCGAACCGGTCGTCGAGCTTCTGCCCCGGCGCCGGGACGAACGGCACGTCGAGCCACAGCGGCCCGGCCCCGATGTCGGTGACGGGGCGCTGCGTGCGGTGCGCGCCGCCGTCGAGCACCTCGCCCGCGAGCGACGCCGGGAGCGCGACGCGCGTCAGGCGGTGCGCCGCGGACTCCACGACGAGCAGGTGGACCTGCGGCTCGCCGTCCGGCCCCTCGCCCACCTGCACGACGACGCCGCTCGGCTCCGCGAGGCCCGTCGCCAGGGTCGTGACCTCGCCGGCGAGGCGGGTTCCGAAGGTGTCGTCCCCGACGCTCCCGGCGTCACCGGCCGCGGGCGCGAACCGGCGCAGCGCGCCGTCGTAGGTGTCGGCGACGACGACGCTCCCGTCGGGCAGCGTCGCGACCCCGAGCGGGTGCTGCATCAGCGCCTGCTCGGCCGGGCCGTCGCGGTGGCCGAAGTCGAACAGCCCTTGCCCGACGGCGGTCCGCACCTCGACGCCCTCGGGCACCACGGCGACGCCACCGCCCAGCCCGGACACGCGGCGCAGCGCCGAGGTCTCGGCGTCGGCGACCCAGACGGCGCCGTCGGGTGCGACCGCCAGCCCGGACGGCTGGGCGAACCAGGCCGACGCTCCCGGCCCGTCCTCCAGACCCTCGTTCATCGTCCCGGCCAGCAGCCCGAGCTTCCACCAGTCGAAGGCCCACAACGTGTGATGGCCCGCCATCGCCACGACGAAGCCGGCCAGCTCGTCCGACCAGGCGACGTCCCACGGCGAGGAGAGCCGCACGTCGCGCGGGTCGTAGGTGGAGCCCGGATCGAACGGTCCGAACCGGGGCGTGCCCTCGTCGTCAGGGACGACCACGTTCTCGACCCCGCCCACCATGAACTGGTCGCCCGTGCCCGCGACCGTCGTCACGTGCCCGTCGGCGAGCCGTACCCCGCGGAGCGCATGGTTCGCGGTGTCCGCCACGAGGACGTCGAACCCGTACGTCGCACGCTCGCGCTCCGGGACGAGGCACAGCCCGTTCGGCTCGGCGAACCGCGCGTCCTCGGGGCCGCCGTCGGCGAGCCCGCGCTCGCCGGACCCGATGCGCCGGACGAGGGTCTCGCCGTCGGGCAGGAGCTCGGCGAGCGCGTGGTGCCCGGCGTCCGCGACGAGGATGTTGCCACCGGGCAGCTCGATCGCCTTCGCAGGGAAGCGCAGCGTGCCCGACGACGGCTCGGGCGCCACGTACGGGCCGTCGCCCCGGTGCAGCGTGCCCTTCGCGTCGTGCTCCGCGACGAGCTCCTCGACGAGCGCGGCGATCGCGGACGCGTGCCCCTCCCCCGCCATCTGCGCGACGACGTAGCCCTCGGGGTCGACGACCACGAGCGTCGGCCAGGCGCGCGCCGCGTACGCGGACCAGGTGACGAGCTCCGGGTCGTCGAGCACGGGATGGTGGACCTCGTACCGCTCGACCGCGGCCGCGAGCGCCGCCGGGTCCGCCTCGTGCTCGAACTTCGGCGAGTGCACGCCGACGACGACCAGCACGTCGCGGTGCCGCTCCTCGAGCTCGCGCAGCTCGTCGAGGACGTGCAGGCAGTTGACGCAGCAGAAGGTCCAGAAGTCGACCAGGACGATCTTGCCGCGCAGGTCGGCGAGGGTCAGGTCGCGGCCGCCGGTGTTGAGCCAGCCGTGCCCGACGAGCTCGGACGCGCGGACACGGGGAAGTCGCTCGGTGGTCACGCGGCCATTCTCGCGCGCCGGCGCGCTGTGGACCGACGACGCCTCAGGGCCGGCGCAGGTCTCGGCGCAGCACGTGGAGCTCCCGCGTCGCGCCGAGGCCGACCACGGCGACCAGGTCGCCCGCGACACGCAGCTCGGTGAGCAGCCCGCCGCCGTCGAGCGTGCGGTGCTCCGGGGTCGCGCCGGGCACGGCGACGCCGAACCCGGCGACCTGGGCGCCGTTCAGCAGCAGGGTGAACCCGGCGTCCGGCACGTACGGGCCGGGGTCCGGGCCGCCGACGAGACGGCGCAGGACGGCGCGTGCCGCGTGGGCGCCCTGCGCGACGGCGGCGTCCCAGTGGTCGGTCCGGAACCGTCGTCCGCGCCGGTCCCGGTGGACGGCGACCGCCCCGGCCGCGAACAGGCCGGGCGCGCCGGGAACAGCGAGGCGGTCGTCGACGTCGACGCCGCCGCCGGTGCCGGGTGCGGCGGGCGCGGTGCCGTGCGCGACGACGGCGAGGTCGGACTCCAGGGTCGCCCCGCCCGCGAGGCGCACGGTGACGCCGCCCGGACGCTCGGTCACCGCCTCGACCCGGCGGCCGAGGTGGGCGTCGAGGTGCTCCTCGTGGCGCTGGGCGACGGCGCGCGCGACCGCGGTCCCGAGCGCCCCCGCGAGCGGGAGCCGGGAGCGGGCGACGAGGTGGACGGTCGCGCCGACCTCGGCGAGCCAGGCGGCGGTCTCGGAACCGACGAACCCGGCGCCGAGCACGGTGACCGTGCGCCGCGCGGGATCGGGGCCGAGCAGGGCACGCAGCCGCTCGGCGTCCCGTGCGGTGTGCAGGTGCACCACGCGGGGCTCCCCGCCGTCGGCGCCCGCGAGCGCCGGGACGCGGTCCACGGCCGGGCCGGGCCGAGGCACCGCGCCCGTCGCGAGGACGACGGCGGCGGCGGTGAGCTCGCGCCCGTCCGCGAGGACGACGGCCCGCCGCTGGGGGTCCAGGCCGATCGCGCGTGCCCGCACGAGCTCGACGTCGGGCGGCACCGGCAGGGCGGCCTGCTCCGCAGTGAGCAGACCCTGGAGGATCGCCTTGTCGACGAGGGTGCGCAGGTACGGCTCCCCCTCCTCGCCGTGCACGAGGACGACGCGACCGTCGAAACCTTCGCCGCGCAGCGTCGTCACGGCGGCGTGCCCGGCTGCTCCGCCGCCGACCACCACCACGTCCGGCCTGTCCACGTCGCCCATCTCTCCTCCTTGACCTCAATACCCCCTGTGGGTATATTCGCCGTCCTAGTCATACCCCATGGGGGTATAAGCACCGAGGAGGAACGTCGTGAGCATCGTCGAGATCGAGTACCAGGTGACCGGGATGACGTGCGGCCACTGCGAGATGTCGGTGCGCGAGGAGGTCGGGCAGGTGCCCGGCGTCACCGCGATCGACGTGAGCGCGACCACCGGTCGGCTGGTCGTCACGGCCGACCAGCCCCTCGACGACGCCGCGGTCCTCGCCGCCGTCGACGAGGCCGGCTACACGGCGGAGCGGACGCGATGAGAGCCCCCGCTCGGATCGCGCTCTACGTCGCCGGGCTCGGGGTCGTGTTCGTGGCCTCGGCCGCGGTCGCGGGCGCCGTCGTCCCCGAGGGCGCGCTGGCGGAGCCGCCCGCCGCGCACGCGCCGGAGCAGCACGCCGCCGCGAGCGACGACCCCCCGCAGGAGACCACGAGAGGAGCGGACATGGTCGGCGGACTGTCCCTGGAGCAGGGCGGCTACACGCTCGGCGAGATCGAGGCGCCGCAGTCGCCGGGCACGCCCGGCGAGCTCGCCTTCACCCTGACCGACCCCGCGGGCGCGCCGGTGACCGACTTCGCCGTCGCGCACGAGCAGCGCCTGCACCTCGTCGTCGTGCGCTCCGACGGGGCGCACTACCGCCACGCCCACCCCGAGCTGGACGACGCCGGCCGCTGGTCGGTGCCCTGGACGTGGGACGCCGCGGGCACCTACCGCGTGTACGCCGACGCCGTCCCCACCGGCGGCGACCCGCTCACCCTGAGCCGCACCGTCGAGGTCGCGGGCGAGGTCGTCCCCGTCCGGGCCGACGCCCCCACGACCACCGCCTCGGTGGACGGGTACGACGTCGCGCTCGAGGGGAGCCTCGAGGCCGGTACGGTCTCGAGGCTGGCGCTCGAGGTCACGCGGGACGGCGAGCCGGTGACGACGCTCGAGCCTTACCTCGGCGCGTTCGGCCACCTCGTCGCCCTTCGCGACGGCGACCTCGCCTACCTGCACGCCCACCCCGAGGGCGCCGAGGCAGCGCCGGGCGAGGCCTCGGGCCCGACCGTGGCGTTCGCCGTCGAGGCACCGACCGCGGGCCGGTACCTCCTGTACCTCGACTTCCAGGTCGAGGGCCAGGTGCGCACCGCGGCCTTCACCGTCGAGGCCACCGGCGCCACGTCGACCCCGGGCGAAGCCCCGGGCGACGCCCCGGCCGACGACGACCCCGCCGCGCACGACGACCACTGACCACCCTGCACCGGGCAGCCCGCTGCCCGGCCGGAAGGAGAACCTCATGACGGCATCGGCCGCCCCGTCGCCGGGGACGTTCGTCGAGCTCGAGATCGGGGGGATGACCTGCGCCTCGTGCGCCATGCGGATCGAGAAGAAGCTCAACCGGCTCGACGGCGTCACCGCGACCGTGAACTACGCGACCGAGAAGGCGAGGGTCACCGTCCCGGACGGCGTCGACGCCGCCACGCTCATCGCGGAGGTCGAGAAGACGGGTTACACGGCGCAGGTCCCGCGCGCCGAGGCCCCCACCGCCGACGAGGACGCGGGCACGGACACGGACGACCCCGAGCTCACCGCGCTGCGGCACCGGCTGATCGGCGCCGTCGTGCTGTCGGTCCCGGTCATCGCGATGGCGATGGTCCCCGCGCTGCAGTTCACGTACTGGCAGTGGGCCAGCCTCGTGCTCGCCGCCCCCGTCGTGGTGTGGGCCGCGTGGCCGTTCCACCGCGCCGCGTGGACCAACCTGCGCCACGGCGCGGCCACCATGGACACCCTGATCTCCGTCGGGACCAGCGCCGCGTTCCTCTGGTCGCTGTACGCGCTCTTCCTCGGCACGGCCGGGGAGCCGGGCATGACGCACCCGTTCACGCTCTCGGTCGCCCGGACCGACGGCGCGGCGAACATCTACCTCGAGGTCGCCGCGGGCGTCACGACGTTCATCCTCGCGGGCCGCTACTTCGAGAAGCGGTCCAAGCGGCAGGCGGGCGCCGCGCTGCGCGCCCTGCTCGAGCTCGGCGCGAAGGACGTCGCGGTGCTGCGCGACGGCGTGGAGACCCGCGTCCCGATCACCGACCTCGCCGTGGGCGACGAGTTCGTCGTGCGCCCGGGCGAGAAGATCGCGACGGACGGCACCGTCGTGGCCGGCACGTCCGCCGTCGACGCCTCGATGCTCACGGGCGAGTCCGTGCCCGTCGAGGTCGGGGAGGGCGACGCCGTCACCGGGGCGACCGTCAACGCCGGCGGGCGGCTCGTCGTGCGCGCGACGCGCGTCGGCGGCGACACCCAGCTCGCGCAGATGGCGCGCCTCGTCGAGGACGCGCAGTCCGGCAAGGCGCAGGTCCAGCGCCTCGCCGACCGCGTCTCCGCGATCTTCGTCCCCATCGCCATCGCGATCGCCGTCGGCGCCCTGGGCGCGTGGCTCGGGGCGGGCGCCCCCGCCTCGGCGGCGTTCACGGCCGCCGTCGCGGTCCTCATCATCGCGTGCCCGTGCGCGCTCGGCCTGGCCACCCCGACGGCGCTGCTCGTCGGGACGGGACGCGGCGCGCAGATGGGGGTGCTCATCAAGGGACCGGAGGTCCTGGAGTCCACGCGCTCCGTGGACACCGTGGTGCTCGACAAGACCGGCACCGTGACGACGGGCGTCATGACGCTCGCCGACGTCGTCACCGGGACGGGCACGGACCGCGCGGAGCTCCTGCGCCTCGCGGGCGCGCTGGAGGACGCCTCCGAGCACCCCGTCGCCCGGGCGATCGCCCGCGGTGCGGCGCAGGAGGTGGGCCCGCTCCCCGTGCCCACGGAGTTCACCAACGTCGAGGGCAAGGGCGTGCAGGGCGTCGTGGACGGGCGAGCCGTGCTCGTCGGCAGAGAGACGCTCCTCGCCGAGTGGGCGCAGCACCTCCCGCGCGAGCTCGCCGACGCCAAGGCCCGCGCCGAGGAGCAGGGCGGCACGGCCGTCATCGTCGGCTGGGACGGGCAGGCTCGCGGCGTCCTCGTGGTGGCCGACGCGGTCAAGCCCACGAGCGCCGAGGCGATCCGCCAGCTCCGCGCCCTCGGCCTCACCCCGGTGCTCCTCACCGGGGACAACGCGACCGTCGCCCGACGGATCGCGGCCGAGGTCGGCATCGACGAGGTCATCGCGGAGGTCATGCCGAGCGACAAGGTCGACGTCGTCAGCCGGCTCCAAGGCGAGGGCAAGGTCGTCGCGATGGTCGGCGACGGCGTGAACGACGCCGCCGCCCTGGCGCAGGCAGACCTGGGCCTCGCCATGGGGACGGGCACGGACGTCGCGATCGAGGCCGCCGACATCACGCTCGTGCGCGGCGACCTCCGCTCCGCGGCCGACGCGATCCGCCTCGCGCGGCGGACGCTCGGGACGATCAAGGTGAACCTCTTCTGGGCCTTCGCCTACAACGTCGCCGCGATCCC
>VFQP010006348.1_pt1 | contig 19529 bp, 17 predicted proteins | sample 3512351 | NCBI WGS metagenome assembly VFQP01 (sample SAMN10412372, study PRJNA504923) | tailings metagenome | isolation source: Relicate 1 Philex TSF1 revegetated site | place: Philippines: Tuba, Benguet | collected 2017-08-29
GGGTTCGCAGCCGGGCACAGGCCCGCTGCACGCGCATCTTGAGGGCCGACACCCCCACACCGGTGAGGGCGGCCATTTCCTCGTAGCTCATCTCTTCGCCGAAGCGCAGCACCACGGCCTCGCGCTGTTCGGGTCCCAGCTGGGCCAGCGCATGACGCAGCTCCGCCGCACGCTCGCGCTGCTCCACATCGGGCGGCGCGCTCAGCCTATCGGCCAGGACTCCAGCTTCCGCTGCGGGTCGTTCGTGGTCGAACGGCACATAGCGCGCTTCACGGCTGGCCCGGGTGCGGCACTGGTTGACCACGATGCGCGTCAGCCAGGCGCCAAACTTGTCCCGGTCCTGATAGCTGCCGAGATGCCGATAGGCGCGGACGAAGCTGTCCTGCACCACGTCCTCAGCGTCGTCCGGGTTGCCCAGCAGGTTGGTGGCCACACGCAGACAGGCGCCATGGTACCGGTCCACCAAGGCAGCGAATGCCTCGGTGTGTCCGGCCAGAACCTGGCGAACGAGTGCGGCGTCAGTGGGGGTCACGTCCAGTGGGGGCACATCCAGCTAACTCGGGGTCCGGCGAGATCGTCACAACAGCGCGGCTTGCGCGAAGTATGGGCACAAAATTGGACCCCGGAGTGCCGGCGCAGGTGCCCGGGCGTCAGCATACCGGGACGGATTGTCGTATCCTCAAGGTCTCCCGGTCCGAGGGGCCGGGCTCATCCCTCCCGAGGTTTCTGCATGACGTCCGACCTGTCCCGCCTGGGCCGCCGCGCCCTGCTCGCCGCCGCTGCGGCCGGTGCCACCCTCGCCGCGCCGGCCCTCACCAACCCGAGCGGTCTCGCGGCCCAGCCCGCCCGCGGTGCCGCGGCCCGTCCGGCCACGCCGCGCGCGCCGATCGCCACGCCCATCCCGTCCAACGAAGACCCGCGCATTCACGACCTCGTGGCGGCGGTCTCGGCGGAGCGCATCAAGGCCGACATCACCACGCTGGTGAACTTCGGCACGCGGCACACCTTGTCGGACACGCTGTCCAACACGCGTGGCATCGGTGCGGCGCGGCGCTGGATCTTCGCGGAATTCCAGAAGATCTCCAAGGACTGCGGGGGCTGCATCGAGGTGCGCTACATCAGCGACATCTGGAAGGGCACGCCCAACGGCCGCATCAAGGAAGACGTGAACGTGGTGAACGTGGTGGCCGTTCTGCGCGGCAAGACCGAGCCCAATCGCTACATCGTGCACACGGGCGACATCGATTCGCGCGTGACCGATGTGATGAACGCCAAAGACGACTCGCCGGGCGCCAACGACAATGCCAGCGGCATTGCGGCCATTCTCGAGGCGGCGCGCGTGATGAGCAAGTATCCGCCCAATGCGTCGGTGGCCTTCGTGGCGCTGTCGGCCGAGGAGCAGGGCCTGTTTGGTGGCGACATCGTGGCGCGGGTGGCCAAGGAAGAAGGCTGGCGCATCGACGCGGTGATCAACAACGACATGGTGGGCAACTCGCGCGGCATTGATGGCGTGCACGAGAACACCAAGGCGCGCGTGTTTGCGCCGGGTCTGCCGGCCAACACGCCGGCCGCGGAGCTGCGCCGCATTCTCACCAATGGTGGTGAGCTGGATACGCCGTCGCGTCAGCTCGCGCGTTACATCGACCTCGTGGCCGATCGCTACTTCCCGAATCTCGACGTGGAGATCATCTACCGTCTCGACCGCTATGGCCGCGGCGGGCATCACACGCCGTTCTTCAATCAGGGGGCGGCGGCGGTGCGGCTCATGGAAGCGCACGAGGATTACAACAAGCAGCACCAGGATCTGCGCACCGAGAACGGCATCAAGTATGGAGACGTGCTCGAGGGTGTAGACTTTGACTACGCGGCCAAGATGACGGCGCTTGACGCGGCCGTGTTGCAGTCGCTGGCCTGGGCACCGGCCGCGCCCGACTCGGCCACCATCACCGGTGCCGTGCGCCCCTCGGCCACGCTGCGCTGGAAGGCGTCGCCGAGCCCTGACGTGATCGGATATCGCGTGTACTGGCGCAAGCACAGCGATGTGAACTGGACGCGTTCACGCTTTGTGGGCAACGTGAATCAGTTCACACTCGAGAACGTGATCATCGACAATTACTTCTTCGGTGTGGCGGCCGTAGGCCGCAATGGGCAGGAAAGTCTGGTGGCGTTTCCGCGGTAAGTGACGAGAATGCGGGATGGCGATCGATGGATTGCCGTCCCGCAGCCTTGCGTGTATTACCAAGTACCGAAACTGAAGTCAGTGCTTGGCAACTGACTATGAATCACTCTGCAGCTCGACCGAATATGCTCCGCTCCATCAAGCACTCCACGTTGGTCCTCATCTTAGGAATGCTGCCGTTGTCACCACTCTCTGGTCAGCGGCCAAAGACAAGCGAGAATGCCCGAACGTCTATCGCGAACTCCCAGGATCCACTCGTGGTTCGCACGCAGGTGGAGGAAGCGATGCGTCAGGACTTGGACGCGATGCGCGAGCAGTGGCGACGAGAAGAGACGGGACGGCATCAAGTAGTCCCGAACAGAGAACTCAGCCAGCCTACAGCAACACGAATCCTGGGCGCGCATTGTGATTTCGATCTTGATCTTGGCGTGCTTCGTACCATCGCAGAAGGAGGGCGACAGATTCACTACGTACTGGATGTGCCGCTCAACCAGTTCAAGAGTCGGATCATCCGCACCTCGGTGTGTGCAGCATGGGAGCCAGCGCAGCGCCCGCTCGAGGATTTCGGCGAGCACCGGCAGGAAGAACCGGTTTTCTCGCAGAAAACAGTGCTCCTTCTTGACAGCGCATCGCGCCGCTATCCGGCTGATCCGTTCTTCCTGCGTCAGCACGTTCGAGTGCTGGTCCAGCGCCAAGCTGCAGCAGCGGCCGACACGGCGCTTCAGCGATGCAAAGCTGACGTGCTTTGCGAGGCGCTTGCCGGATACGTGAAGTACCACCTGAAGGATTGGCGAGCCGCCGACTCGTTGTTTCGTCGCGTGCTCGCGGTAGACGGATTGTCGCTCGCTTGTGGATGGACCACTCTAGCCGAGTTGTACCAGACGCCGGAGGGTTGGCGCCCGTCCAAGCGTTGTCGAGGCGATGGAGTGGACTCGGTGGGATGGTGGCTGAGCTGGCCGCTGTGGTCTGAATCGGTCAATCATCGCTGGCTAACTCACGTAGTACGCCAAATCGACTGGACTTTGCGCAGTGATCTCGCGAGGGACGTGCATTGGTACACGGATCCAGCGCTCGGCGGCGACGCGGTGAAACAGGTGTTCATTCGCTATGGCCAACCTTCCCACGTGTTCAATGCCGGGGACTATCACGATCGGGATCATGATCGCTTCCTGCGCAAGACGGTCGGCGTCGACTATCCGCAGAGACCGTACGGGCTGCCGGAATATGACCGCGACAACCAATCCGTGTTTGCGGCCTTCTCAGCGGTGGTCGCGCCATTGGCCGTTGCAAACTCGGACTTTTCGCTAAGTACCGCTGCGTCAACACCTCAGTTGCAATGGCCGTCGGAGTTCTTTCGCCACCCCAATGGGTTGGTGCGGAACATGGCGGATGTGCAGATCGCCCTGCTCCGCCGCAAGAACTACGCGTTGGTGGTGGCGGGCGTGCGATTGCCGGAGTCTGCAGACTCCGTAGCGGGTCAGGTGCCGGTGTCGCTGCTGGGTCAGGCGCCGGGCGGGTCGCTTCAGGTGGTCGACCAGCGCGAGGACGCGCGCTGGGGCCGGGGTACGGTGCTGACGGGCGCCATCACGCAGCCGCTTGTGCTAAGTGCCGAAGCGCTGGGTGGCGGACGCGGGGTGGCCGGCGCCCGGTACCGCTGGGGCGTTCCGCAGGTACTCACGACACCGGCCGCTGGGAGCTGCGCCCTCTCGGAGCCACTGCTACTGCACGGTGCCGCGACGGAGCCAACGTTCGAGGCGGTGCGCCAGCAGGTGCGCAGCAGCACCACGTTGTCGGCCGGCAGTACCACCGGGCTCTATTGGGAGAGCTACGGCTTTGCGGCGAGCGATTCCGTGGACGTGCAGCTCATCGTGGAGTCGTCGGCGCGTGCCGCCAACAGTCCCTTGGAGCGTGAACGCGTGGTATCCATGGCGTGGCGCGAACCCTCGGCGGCCACCGCCCTCGTGCCCGTAGCCGACCACCCCACGACACTGGGCCGCGTGATGACGCTCAATCTGGCCACGCTCAGGAAGGGCGCGTATCAACTGCGCATCACGATGCGCTCGTCGCGGTGTGCTCAAGTGTCCGGTACCCGTGCATTCGAAGTTCAATAGACGCCAAACACTACACGCATCAGCGCTTGCTCAACGCGCGCTGTATCCCCGCCTCCACCAGCGGACTCATGACCTGATATCCCGCGACGTTGGGGTGCACGCCGTCTTCGGCGTATTGCTTCGGCAGTCCCTGTCGCTCGTCGGCCAAAGGCGTGTGCAAGTCCACGAACTCGTCGCCGTGCGCTGCGGCGTAGCTGGCCAGCCAGCGGTTGAGCGCGACAATGCGCGGCGCGGGCTCGAGCCCCGGACGCCAGGGGTAGTCGTACACCGGCAGCACGGCGCAGAGCACGACACGCACACCGTGCGCGCGCGCCGAATCGGCCATGGCGGTAATGTTCTGCTGAATGATGTCGTTGCTGACCGGTCCTTCGTTGCCGGCAATGTCATTGGTGCCAGCGAGAATCACCACAACACGCGGCGCCAGTGCAATCACGTCGTCCGCAAAGCGCGCACGCATCTGCCGCGTGGTCTCGCCGCTGATGCCACGTCCTACGTAGGGCTTGCCGGGAAACATGGTGGCAAAGTGGGGCGCCCAGGCCTCCGTGATGGAGTTGCCCATGAACACCACGCGCTGCTCACCATCCTTCGGGGCACCAAGCCGAGCGTTGGCCTCGGCGTATCGCGCGCGGTTGATGGGTTCCATGCGTCGGCTGGTCTGAGCCCATGCATCGCGCGGCAACACCGGCATCATGCCGGTCAGCAGAAGGAGCGTCAGCGTCGTCGCTGCCCGCGATGCGAAATTGGTCATGAGGAAAGCTTTCGGAATGCGGCACGAGTGAATGTCGCCACCGGCCAATGGATTTTCGCGCATTGGCCTCAGGCGAATGTAGTGCGACGCGTGAGGGCCTGCGCGGCATGCGGGCCAGGCAGGCGCTAAATTCGCGTGACATGACCGGACCTCTGCCTCACCCCGTGCTGTCGTCTTCCAGATCCACGAACCGCCGCACGTTTCTCCGTCAGGCCGCATTGGCCGGCAGCGGCTGTGTGGCCCATGTCTGGCTCAACGCGGCCTGCGCGCCCTGGCAGCGCCGTGCGGCATGGACCGCACCGGTCAACCCGGTGGTCACCACCACGCCATTCGCGCGCCTTGAAGCGGTTGGTCCTGACGCGTGGGCGGTGATCTCCACGCCCACCGGCGGCGATCGCACGACCTTCGCCAACGGCGGCATCGTGGCGGGGCGCTCGGGCGTGGTGGTCATCGAGGGTTTCTATCGCGACGCCGGTGCACGCTGGTTGGCCGAGGAGGCGCGGCGGCTCACGGGACGCTGGCCCACGCATGTGGTGGTGTCGCACTATCACGTGGACCACGCGTCGGGCCTGCCGGGCTATGCGCTGGATGGACAACTGCCGCGCGTATTGTGTACGGACACCACACGCGGTCTCGCGCTGGGCGGCACACCCGTGGCCCCCGCGCGCAACGCCGCACTCGATCGCGCCTTCGCCGATGTGGTGGTGACCAGCAGCCGTGAGGTCACGCAGCTTGACCTCGGCAATCGCGTACTGCGCATCGTGCCGTTCACGGGACACACGGCCAGTGATCTCACGGTACATGACGACGACGCCGGCTTGCTGTGGTCGGGTGATCTGGTGTGGTATCGCATGTTCCCCAACTACGTGGATGCCAATCCACGCGCACTCTCTGCGAGCGTTGCGCAGCTCGCGCAGTCGGTGGCCAATGAGCGTGTCCTGCTGGTGCCGGGTCACGGTGGACTGGTGCGCGCGTCGGCCATGACGGAATACCGCGCACTGCTCGATCTCGTCGAGACCTCGGCGCGGGCCGGGTATGCAGCAGGCACGCCCGCGCAAACGGTGGCGGCGTCGTTTGCTGTGCCATTGTCACTCGGTGAATGGATGACCAGTCGCGTGAGTGTGGAGCGCGCCATGCAGGCCTGGTATCGCGTGCTGGGGTCGCCGTAATGTCCGCGCCACGACGTGTGTTCGTAGTGGGTGCTACGGGCAGCATTGGCCGTGCCACGGTGCGTGCGCTCGTGCGCGCTGGTCATGACGTGGTGTGTTTCGTGCGAACGGGTACGTCGCGTGATGTGCTGCCCGCCGCGGTGGATCTGCGCTTTGGTGACGTGACAGACGCGCGCAGTGTGTCGGCCCACGGATTTCGCGGCGAAGCGTTCGATGTGGTGGTGAGTTGTCTTGCGTCACGGCGCGGCGGACCTGTGGATGCGTGGGCCGTGGAGCACGACGCCAACCTGCACGTACTACGCGCGGCGGAGAGCAGCGGCGTGCAGCAGTTCGTTTTGCTGTCGGCCATTTGTGTGCAGAAGCCGCGCCTGGCGTTTCAACATGCCAAGCTGGCGTTCGAGCAGGCGCTCATGCGCTCGAGACTCACCTGGTCGATTGTGCGTCCCACGGCGTATTTCAAGAGCCTGTCAGGACAGGTGGCGCGCGTGCAGCAGGGCAAGCCGTTCCTGCTGGTGGGTGACGGTACGCTGACGGCCTGCACGCCCATCAGCGACGACGATGTGGCCACGTTTCTCGTGGAGTGTCTCGACAATCCCGCGCGCGCCAACCAGGTGCTGCCGGTGGGCGGACCGGGTCCTGCCCTCACGCCGCGTGCGCAGGGTGAGATGCTGTTTCGCTTGCTCGGTCAGCCACCGCGTTTTCGCAACGTGTCACCGCGCCTGTTTGATGTGATCGTGGGCGTGTTGAGCACGCTGGCGCGCGTGGTTCCTCCGCTGCGCGACACGGCGGAGTTCGCGCGCATCGGCCGCTACTACGCCACGGAGTCGATGCTGGTGTGGGACCCGGTGGCAGGCCGCTACGACGCCGAGGCCACGCCGCAGTACGGGCGGGACACGCTGGAGGCCCACTACCAGCGCATGCTGTGTGGTGAGGTGGGCGACGAGCGCGGCGCACACGCGGTGTTGTAAACGGAGCTGTAAGCGGTGTTGTAAGGCTGTCCCCCGGGCTAAGCTGACGGGATGTTCCGGCCGTTCATGCTATGGGTCTCGCGACGCGCGCTGCGCTGGTACTACCGCGAGGTGCGCTGGGAGGGACGTGAGCACATCCCGGCCACCGGCCCTGTGCTGCTGATCGGGAATCACCCGAACGACCTGCCCGATGTGCTGGCCGGGTACTTCACCACGCCGCGGCCGGTGCGCTATCTGGCCACGGTGTCGGTGTGGAGCGACTGGACGGCCCGGAAAACCTACGAGGCACTGGACGTGATTCCCGTGGTGCGGGTGCGGGACGCGCGACGCCTGCGGGACTCGGGGCTCGATTTGGCGCAGATCAATGCGGCCGCCGCCCAGGCGGTAGGCCAGGCCTTCGACGCCGGGCAGGTCGTGGGGGCGTTTCCGGAGGGTGGCGTCCATGCGGGGCCCACGCTCGGGCGTTTGCGATCTGGTGTCTCAAAAATGTTGCTGAACTATGCTGATGGTGATGCAAAACGCGACGTAACCATTGTGCCGTTTGGCCTGCACTACAGCGACCCAGCTACCCCGGGGAGTGACCTGCTGGTGCGCATCGGAGCGCCGTTTTCACTTCGTACGTGGCTTGATGCGCAGCCGGCAGACGAGGTCAGCCCAGGCCGGCTTACGGACCGACTGCGCGAGGCCCTGCTGTCTGTGGCGCCCGACCACGTGGGCCGTGCCGCGTTCACCCGGGAAACTTACGAAGGCACTTGCTCGTTTGATAAGAGCCAGTGGTACAAGCGAGCTCTTGGGTCTTTCCATAATCAGGCGTGAATACGCTGATATAGCCTGAGAATAGCGTTGGTTTTGTAATTCGTTTTCGGCTGTTTGGAACAACGACTTATCCAAGTAAATAGACTCTGGAAATTGCTTAGTAACGTCATCTAGGGTTTTCTTTCCGCCAGCTTCGTCTTTCAACAAAATCTGTATCATCCCTTTTTGGTAGAGGGCATAGTCACGATCAGATTTATTGCTTCGATATGCCAAGTCATAGTATTTTAAGGCTTGTTCATAATTACGTTTAGCATAATACGTATCTGCCAAACGAACGATAGCATCTTGATACGTTTGTGAATCTTTGGTTGCTTGGCGGTCAGTAAATTCTTTAAAGTAAATATTGGCTTTGTCGTAATCCTTGAGGTTATAATACGCATAGGCTACTGAGTAGCGACTTTTTTGCTGTAGTTCGGCCAGATTTACGGTACGAACATCGTTGGTATTAATCAAACTCTGGTAATAGTTGACAGCTTCCTGAAAACGCTTTTCAGCAGAAAGTGCCTCCGCTTTCCAGAAAGTAGCCGAATATCTTAATTCTGGATTTTCGGGCATACGCAACGATTTGTCAAAAAAAGTAATGGATTCGAGATACGCCTCCTCGTTGTATCTTTTTACGCCTTGATTATACGCAATTCGTTGATAAGCTAGGTTGGTTCTGGTGGTTCTTTTCTTCAAACCTTCGATATAAGCCAATGCTGCCAAATAATTATTGGAAGCCAAATAGGCTTCACTAATAAGTTCGTTAGCTTCGTCTTCAAGTCTTGAACCAGGGTATTGTGCCAAAAATGTTTCAAAGGCTTTTACGCTCTCGCCTCCTCTACCCAAATCCAAAAGCACTTTAGCATAATTAAAAGTAGCTTCTTCCTTTACAGTTTTATTAAAGGTTAGTTTGCTGGCTTGGTCAAAAGCTCCTAGTGCGTAATTAAGATTGTTGGATTTTTGATAGCAAATTCCCAACACAAAGGCTGAATACTGACCTAGGGTGTCTTTTACTGCAGCTACATTACGAAGCTGTTCGGTCGCAGGCACAAATTGATTGGTTTTATACAAACTATAACCATAACGATATGCCACAGCAGGAAGCATACCTTGCGACTTGTAGTTTTTATAAACACCATAATAATAAGAGGCTTTTTCAAAATTGCCTTGTTGAAAATACACTTCTGCCGTAAGTAATGCTACGTCTTCTAGCTTTCGACCTGAATTCTTTTCTCGAAGAATTGGCTCGGTATAAGCTAACATTTCGGTAAGCTTGCCTTGGCGATAATACGCATTGGCAATCCATGAAGGCATTTCGCTGCGATACATCGACGACTGTTCGGCTCTTTTAAAATCGGGGATAGCCTCCTCGTAATGTTTGGCACGAAATTGAATAACACCTGCATAATAAGCAGCCGATGGGCCAAACTCTGGATTTGAACTTTCTTTCAGTCGATTAAAGATACTTAGAGCGTTTGAATAGTTTTGTAAGGTAAAGTGAGCAATACCTAAGCGATACTGAGCAGCTTCATCCGACTTGGAGCTTTTCGACAAATAATCGACGGCTCGGGCATAATCGCCATTATCAAAAAAGTAATTGCCTATTTCACGAAACAAGGTAGACGATACCGTATGCTCGGGGTGTTCTCGAACAAAGCGGTCGGCCAAAAGTTCTGTTTCGGCTCGATTCATATACAAACTACACATAATGATGTAGTACTGAGCCCATGCGGTATTAGGATCGTTTTTGTCCAAAAAATTTCTATCGCTAGACAAATACAGCTGAAACTCTGCTCGGGCAGCCTCATAACTCTTAGATTCAAAGTATTCTTGCCCATTCCGAAAATGTATGTTCACTTCAGAATAATTCAGTGTACTTTGAGCATACAACTGGCTATTGGAAATACTACAAGATGCGGCTAAAGACAAAAATACAATCGAAGGTAATTTTTTCATTAGAAATATTTTTTGGGATATTGTCAACTTATAAGATATGCGTTATAAGCCGAAATTTTATTTGTTTAACAAGTGAGGCTTTACTACTTTCACGTTTTAAAAACGCAAAATGTAAACGTTAAATTATGAAAAAAATCTCATTTTTCGCTATTTGCTTACTGCTTAGCTTCATTTCATCAGCACAAACTAACAAACAACAACCCAAGATTGAGTATTTCTTATCGATGGAAAAACCTCAGTCTCATTACTTTGATGTAGTGGTACAAGTTTCAAACATCGATGCAAAAACTAAACAACAGGGTTTTGTCGATTTTAAGATGGCCGTATGGACACCAGGTTCGTACTTGGTGCGTGAATATGCCAAAAACGTAGAATCGGTGTCTGCCTCTAGTGGTAATTTACCAGTAAATGCCGAAAAAATCAACAAAAATACTTGGCGTGTCAAAATTCAATCTTCTACTCAAGAATTGCGACTAAAATACAAAGTTTATGCTTATGAACTGTCCGTTCGTACCTCGTTTTTGGACGATTCTCATGGTTATTTAAACCCTGCGAGTGTTTTTGTTTATGTTAATGATTGGAAAAACCTTCCTTCTACCTTAAAAATCAACCCTTACCAAGGATGGAACACGATTTCAACAGGGTTGAAAAGCCTTGGTAATAATACCTTCCAAGCTGAAAACCTCGATATTCTTATTGACTCTCCTATCGAGATTGGTACACAAAAAGTTCTTTCTTTCGACTTAAATGGTATTCCTCACAAAATAGCCATGTATGGCGAGGCCAAATACGATGCTGCCAAAGTAACCGATGATATTAAAAAGGTGTGTGCTTCGGCTACTTCGGTGGTTGGCGAACACCCTTGTAAAGATTATACTTTCTTGATTCATAATTTGGCCGCTGGTGGTGGTGGTTTAGAACACCTTAATTCTACAACTTGCCAAACGTCGAGAACTAGTTACGAAAATGAAAAAGCTTATAAAGGCTTTCTTAGCTTGATTGCTCATGAATATTTTCACCTTTGGAATGTAAAAAGAATTAGACCTAAAGCTCTTGGGCCTTTCGATTATGAAAACGAAAATTACACACACATGCTTTGGTTTTCGGAAGGTTGTACAAGTTTTTACCAAAACTATATTTTAAGAAGAGCTTCGGTTTTCTCGCCAGAAGAATACATCAATTCGTATGTCGGTGAAATCAACGTTATCGAAAACCAACCAGGCAATGCCGTTCAGTCGGTAGCTGAGTCTAGCTGGGATGCGTGGATTAAGTATTACCGTCCAAACGAAAACTCAAGAAATAGCACAGTTTCGTATTATGACAAAGGTGCTGTGTTAGGGGGTATTCTAAATCTCGAAATACTGGCTTCTACAAAAGGTGCTAAAAACCTCGACGATGTGATGAAATACCTTTACCAAACCTATTACAAAAAATTAGGTCGTGGCTTTACTGACGAAGAGTTCAAGGCTGCTGTTAATTTGGTTTCGGGTAAAGACCTAAAAGATTTCTTCCAGAAATACATTTTTGGTACTGAAGAAATTCCTTATAATGATTACTTAAAAGCAGTAGGTATGCAATTGGTAGATGCCAATGCCAATAATAACAGTGCTTTTTTAGGTGCAGACGTTCGTGCGGGTTCGCCTCGTATTACAGCGGTAAGAAAAGATTCTCCAGCCTATAACGATGGACTAAATGTTGGTGACGAAATCCTCTCAATCGATGACAATAAGGTTGACGATTTGAATAAATTTATCGCAACCAAAAAAATTGGTGATGTTATTCAGGTAAAAGTAAAAAGAGATGGTTTAGAAAAAACCTATTCGGTTACTTTAAGCAAAAGCCCTATTAAAAACTATAAGATTGAGGCTCTTCCTAATAGCACCGAAAGCCAACAGGCTCTTTACAAAAAATGGTTGTTTATTTAACAATCGTATTTTTTTAACAAAAATCCCGAGAAACTTATTCCTCGGGATTTTTTGTTAAAAAGGATTCAATGCTTCATTGAGGTCGTCGTACATAGGGGCGATCCGCGCTTCGATCGGCCGCTTTCCGGTTGGTACTGGCAAGTGACGGCGGCGGACGGGCGCGTGGCGCTTGCGTCGGTATCGTTGTGGAACGCGAGCTTGGGCGAAACCGGACCCGGCCCCGATGGCGGCGAGTTGGTACGCGTAAGCCGCGCGTTTACGCCGCCGGGGGCGGGTGGGGCGGTCACCGTGATCGTCGCGGCTCCGGCGGAAGCCTTGGCGGATGAAGTCGCGGCGCAGACGCGGCCCGCTTTGCTGGCCGTGGCGTTGCTGGGACTCGCTTTGGCGCTCGCCGCGATCGTGCTGGTGTCGGTGGGATTGCGCCCGCTGGGTGGCCTGCGCGAAGCCGTCGCCGATATACGCGCGGGCAAGACGCGCAAATTGCCCGCGATCCGCATCGCCGAAATTGCACCTCTGGTCGACGATCTCAATGCGCTGCTGGCGCATAGTGCCGCCAGCGAGGAACGCGCGCGGCGCAATGCGGGCGATCTCGCGCACGGTTTGAAAACGCCGCTCGCCGTCATCGTCAACGCGGCGCAGCAGGACGGCCGCGATCCCGACGGCGTCATCGCCGGTGCGGCCGATCGGATCGAACGGCAATTGCGCCACCATTTGCAACGCGCGCGCATCGCTGGGGCGGCCGGCGTGCCGGGGGCGCGCTGCGCGGTCGGGCCCGTACTCGATGATCTCGTCTTCATGATGCGCCGCGTCTACGCCGAACGCGCGCTCGATATCGCCATCGATATGGCAGATGCCCCGATCTTCGCCGGTGCGCGCCAGGATTTGGAGGAGATGGCGGGAAATCTCCTCGACAATGCGTGCAAATGGGCGCGCCGCCAAGTGCGCGTGGCCGTCGCAACGACGGGCGGCGAGCTTCGCTTGACAGTGCAGGACGACGGTCCGGGGATGCCGCCGGAAAGCCGGGCGCTTGCTTTGACGCGCGGTGGGCGGCTCGACGAAAGCAAGCCCGGACACGGGTTCGGCCTCGCCATCGTGGTGGAAACGGCGGCGCTTTATGGCGGCCGATTGGAATTGGACGATGCCGCGCCCGGCTTGCGTGCGACGCTAATCCTGCCCGCCGGTAACTAAGCGTCCAACAACGCGCGCAGTTGCGGATCGATCTGCCATCGATGACGTAGCGATGGAAGGCCGCGCGCACGATCGTTGCGTCCGCCGACAGCCTGGTATCTTGCATAGCTTTGAGTGTCTCGCCCGGGGACGACAGCAGGCGTTCCTCGCCGACGAACGAGTCGAAGAGACGGCGTACATAGTTGTGATTATCGCCAAGCGTGTCGCGGTCATCCAAGCAGTGCCGCTTGAATCGGAGAGTGGCGTTACTGATCGGGAGGTTGATACCCTCTTGGAGGTCGCCCTCCAGATGCGCGCGCGCGACGACCATGAGCGTGAGCGGGACGACGACGTGGCCTGCCCCGGGAATTCCGTCGCCCTGCGAATTTCCCTTGGGGTTCGATGCGGTGCCGTGAGGAATTCGAACTCATAAAGCGAGGAGTGAGACTCCTGCAGACTTGTTTCAATATCAGTGCTTTTCGTAGCGCCATACAGACCGCTTGCGCCCAACAAATTGCCCGAAGTATTCGTCGAAGAAGCGGATGACTGACCTGAGTTTCTGTTTGGTCCCACATTTCGTGATTTAGAAGCATGGCATCACGGCACCACAGCCAGATGCCATAATGACGCTTGCAACTAAAGGGTATTTTCTGCTTCGATATAAAAACAATTAGTAGATCTTCGATAAATCCGAAATATTAAATTGATCATAATATAAAGCGTTTTAATAGCTTACCTAAGTTGCGGCACCGGCCATCGTATTCGCGCGAACAAAAACACTTGCATGTCGGATATTCCGACATTAGCATCTTGGCATTTCCGGAGAAGAGACATGACAACTGCGTTAGTGCCTGACGCTCTTGTTGCCCCTGCTTCTGCACATAAAGAGTTTCCAAAGGCAGTTACTGAGGCAGCATTGCGAGCTGAGCTGCTGGAAGCGGTCAAGGCGGAGGCCGAAATAAGGGGTATTAATTTGCCGGCTGCTGCTGCGGACATCGGCGGGAAGGCATTTCAACTCGATTCGCTGATCGTCGTTTCGATCCTCTGCGCGGTCGAGCCACTCGTTGGCTTTGAGTTGCCTGACAGTGTCGTTCGGGCCGGTGGCTATACTTCTATCGACCACGCGGTGGGTCAGGTGATGCCGCGGATTGAGGCAATATGGAAGAAGCGGGCTGGAAAAAACCCATGACTGAGATTATAGATAAATGACAGAGATTTCAGCTAAAGGTAATGAAAGCGACGAAAAGGAGCGCCAGCGTCTTGGTGAGCGTCTGCGCGAGGCGCGTAAATATCTCGGGCTTAAGCAAGAGGAGGTCGCTGGATATCTGAAGATTCCGCGAACAGCCTTGACCGATATTGAGAAGGGTCAGCGCAGAGTCGAAGCAATCGAGTTGGCACGTCTCGCCAAGCTTTACCGGCAGCCAGTCGGTTTCTTTACCGGTGAAGATGAAGCGACCGGAAGCCTCCCAGTTGACGTGGCGCATTTAGCTCGGCGAGCGGCAAAATTGTCGCCTGAAGATCGCAATGAGCTTGGGCGTTTTGCCGATTATTTGCGCTCGCGCGCTCGCTCGGGCAAGGGCTAGCACAAATGGTCACCGCGACCTATGAGGCAGCAGTGCGGGTGGGGACAATGGAAGCAGCACGTTTCCATCAACGCAATGAGCTGCGTGCCCAAATCGCCAAGCGGGGCGGGAATATTGATATCTTTGGAGTGATCCAGTCACTCGATCTGCCTTTGCTAGTGCGGCCGCTTCAAGGGCTTCTTGGTGCCTACTTAAGCGACCCTGTACCCGGTATTCTTATAACGACGCAGCGCCCATTAGCGATTCAGCGCTTCACGGCTTGCCATGAGCTTGGCCACTATCTTTTGAAGCATCAACCTAGTCTCGACGACGAAAATATTTTACGGCGAATGCCATTAACGCGTGCGCAGCCCCAAGACTTCCAAGAGGTTGAAGCGGATTCCTTTGCGGTTGGCTTCATGATGCCTGTTTGGCTTATACAATGGCATGCTGCCCGACAGGGGTGGAAAGTCGATGATTTCAATCAACCGGCGAACGTCTATCAGCTCTCGCTTCGATTGGGTGCTAGCTACGAGGCTACTTGCTGGTCGCTAGTAAGGCATCGCCTGATCTCCATGGTTCTTGCGCGTAGACTGCTCGAGACTCAGCCGCGCGAACTAAAGGTGGCACTGCTTGGTGACTATCGACCGCAAGACTATCGTGGGGATGTTTGGCTACTGACCGAGCGCGATGCAGATACCCGCATCGAGGGAAGCCGCAACGATCTTTTCGTGTTGAAGCTCAAGGAGCATAGCGGCGGCGGTTACCTGTGGGATATTGATCAACTTAAGGCAAGTGGTTTCGCTATTGTACGTGACGGACGTGAGGCAGTTGACGACGACGGGATTGGCGGCCCAGTCAGTCGTTGGGTCACCGCCGCGCCTAGCGAACCAGGAACCGGGTCATTGAGCCTCGATGAACGCCGACCGTGGGAGGATGGGCCACCGCTCTCACGGTTGCAACTGGACTTCGATATGACAGGTCCGGAGGAGGAGGGCCTCTCGAGAGCAGAGCGACGGAGGCTCCTTCAAGCTGCATGAGTACGATCGAAGTTCTCCAAGACCTGAGGAGTAAGTTCGGTGTTGCTCGCGACCAAGGTCAGCGACCGACATGTCTTGCCTTTGCGATAAGCGATACACATGCGGCGCTGAGATCAGGATGGGCGCCACTTTCTTGCGAGTATATTTTCTATTGTGCACAGCAGCGCGGGGGGCGTACGCCCGATGTCGGTGCTACGACTTCAGATATGTTGTCTGCCTTGCGGCACGAAGGTCAGCCAGAGGAGTCTGCTTGGCCATATCTTTCGCAGCTTCCGACTAATCTCGCCTCTTGGGTGCCGCCGTCCGAAGTCGGGCCAAGGTACAGGCGCGCCAGCGAACGTCAGACGCCATCCATTGGAACTTTGATCTGTGATCTCGACAATGGATGTCCTGTGATTCTGTTTTTGAAGTTGTCACGTGCGTTCTACGCTCCAACTCCAGACGCGATAATCAGCCCGAGTGATGGTGAGGAACTAGATGCCGTCTCGCGTCACGCAGTTGTGGCAGTGGGGCACGGTGTGATCAAGGGTGAGCGGGCCGTACTTGTCCGAAATAGCTGGGGAGATGGATGGGGGGTTGCAGGCTACGGTTGGTTGACAGAGAACTTTCTTGTTCCGCGACTCTTTGGCGTTGTGCGACTTATGGAGAGTATCGATGTACTTGCCGGTGCCGACGCAACCTGATTGTGCCACGGCGTGGCGTGAGGCTGTACGCTTGGTCGACGCCAAGCCTGGTCATGAAGCCTACAATGTGCTGATTGACATACACGACCCGGTCGCTGGTGCTACGATTACCCATCCAGGCATTGCGCTAGTCGACGCTGTCTTGGCCGCGCGCGCCAAGCCAGTTGAGACTGTCGCTAATACAATTTTTCCGAATTCCTTTTACCTTCGCTATGGAGCGCCCGAATTCTTCGACGTGTTTCATAAGAAGGTGTTGCCAAAGGTCCGCGGCAGCTGTCGCTGGTCCGGATATTACTTTGAGCGAATGATTGCTTTCCCATCGGCGGACGGCCAGTCGAATAACCAACTTTGGGGAATTATCGAGCGGATGAGGGATAGCAAGGTTCGAGCGCTGAACAAGTTCGAACTATCGCTGTTTGATCCGGAACGGGATGTCGACGCTTCTCCGTACGGGGGCCAGTGTCTGAGTTTCCTGAGTTTCAAAGTGATCCCCGGGAACCCACGGACGCTCACGCTCACCGCGCAGTATAGAAATCATTATTACATCGAAAAACTGCTTGGAAATTTGATAGGCCTCGGGCGCTTGATGGCGTTCGTTGGTCGTGAGGCTGGCCTGTCGGTCGGTCCGCTAACGGTCCTTTCGACGCATGCTAAAATAGATCAGCCGGCTGATATGCGTCGCGCCGAGTTGATAAAATTGCTTGATGACTTCGATCGAGTGGTTGCGACTTTATCGCCTTGAAGATGCTGTAGTGGCAATTGAGGCTCCGCTGCATAGGCATCTAGCCCGTAAATTTCATACATACTGGCCATGAATTCTGTCTGGCCTCCGTAGCTTGGATGCCGCACCGTCGTCACGGGAATGTCGATTCCCGAAAGTGCGGCTCCTGCGTCGCGTCCGATAGCGACGATTCGACGTGGAGCTACCATGGCGACAAGAGCCGCAAGAAATGGCCAAGTCGCATCGCGCTCGACACGGCTATGGCATCGGTTTGAGAGCGGATCATTTGCCTCGTGAGGATGTAGCGGGAAAATATTCCATAATAGAACAGGTGTGCTAATCCGCGAGAGAACACGCCAAATTACTGCTGCAGTACGTTCAGCAACGATAGGGCCGCGCGTCGCTCGATCGAGGACTATGCCTCCTAGCAAGGCGCCCGCCGAATCCAAGTGAACTTCATCGGTCAGTGGGATGCCGGTACGTCGTCCGCCCCGATAGCCCAGATCCCGTGCTATCCAAATCGTGTCAACGTGAGCTTCAATCGCCGCTTCTAGAAAAGTGACGAGATTCCGCCTGCGCACCAGAGCAGCGTCATGACGGTCATGTTTCTCACAACGATCACTATATGGATTAAATACCGCCTCGAGCGAAACAGCAGCTAGAGCAGCGGCAAACTGGTGCGGCGTCTTCACGGCAAGGGCTCAATGGTGAGTTTGCGCTTGTTCATTTCGATCTTAATCCTGCCCCGACGATGTTTCCGCAAGAATCGAAATGCATTATAGCCTTGTAGGATCGCGTCTTCCCAGACCCAGAGCGAACACTGTTCGGGCTCGTACCCTGTAACGAATTGTTGGACGTGCTTCAAAAGATCGAAAGGTAGACCACCAGGTTTGATGCCATCGAACAAATCAAGTTCCATGGCCTGTCCGAATATCCATGTCGTAATGCCCTCTTCGATCAGAATAGCTCGAGCACCGTCTTGTGTTTCGTCGATCTCGGGTGATGACTTGCGCTTGAGCCGGAACAGTGCGCGAGTGACCGGCGACCACCCCAAAACGGCGACGTAGGCGTAGTGGAACACGTCATGAAAGCGATAGTCGTCTTGCGTAACCGCGTTGTCGGTCAAGCGATCGCCAATGTTGACACCATTACACCGTTGGAAAACGTAAATCTGACCACGTACCGATCGTTCGAATATTTCGATCGTCAGATCACGAGGGAGCTTCTCTTCCGAGGTAGCGTCCTCGTCGAATAACGTGGGGTAATGTCGATCACTCGGCCAACGACTCTCGATTTTCCTGAGATTCTTGATGGCGGCGGCCTCGAGCGTAATTCCAGCATCGTCCGCAGCTTGAATGAGGGTCGCGGCGACCGCAGCAAGGCGATCAATCGAGAACGAGGTTCTCTGAGGATCGCTCCATTCGGTGACGAGCGCGCCGACGCTCCCGGCAAGACTCAATAGTGTCTTTTCAAATGCAGCGGTGGGCTCCTCACGATGGGGCATTATGGATGGCTGAAGCATCGCGAGTGTGATCGGGTTGGCTGCGTCACGGAGCCGTTCCGGTGCTGCAGCTTTGAATACTTCGATCAAAGGAAGCGATGCGCGGGAAGCTACAGCTGCTAGATACCAAAGAACATCGCCAAGTTCTTCGACGACAGCCCCCGCGTAACCACGATAAGACGCACGATCTCTTTGTTTCTTTTTCACCTCACTCAGCAGACTGCCGGTTTCACCGAATATTCCAAGCAATGGAAATGCAAGCGATCCGCCTTCGCTTCGCTGGTCGGTTTTGGCCGCTTGAGCGGCATAGTCAGCGATGGTCAGCGGCGAAAAGTCGTCGGCCACAAATTCCTCTCCATTTCACCGCGGGTTTAATGCCGCTCGAAGTGCTAACTCCGTACTTTTTAGATCACTTTAGGCTTCTTAGAGAGCATTTCACCCGACTTCTCAGTGGGCAGTAGACTTTGAACTACGATTTCAAATCTGTGCCACTATTTTGTTGTTATCGACTTAAGATAATCATCGTACGAGTTAAACGTAATATATAACATTATCCTATTTTCAGCTTTCCCTCGAACGCCTCCACCTCTTGTTGTTCGCGCTCGGCGTCACGCCAGAGATGGCCGTAGACATCGAGCGTCATGGTCACGGAGCCATGGCCGAGGCGCATCTGGACCTGCTTGGGGTTGAGGCCGAGTTCGATCAACTGGCTCGCATAGATGTGCCGTAGCAGATGGAACGTCCATTTGCGGCAGCCGGGATCGGACTTCGGGCCGGCGAGGCCCAGGCGCTTGAGCGTCGGCCGCCAGTTGCGGTGTTCGAAGTTGCTGAGGTCCATCACCGCGCCCGTCTCGGTCGGGAACACGAGCGGGCTTTCGAGGTTCGGGCGTAGCGGCAGCCAGCGGCGGAGTAGGGCGGCGAGCTCCGGCCCGATCGGAATCGTCCGCCGCCCGTTGCGTGACTTCGGCGGCCCGATCCGCTTCCATTGATCGGCGCGCTGC
>VFQP010002660.1_pt1 | contig 19523 bp, 25 predicted proteins | sample 3512351 | NCBI WGS metagenome assembly VFQP01 (sample SAMN10412372, study PRJNA504923) | tailings metagenome | isolation source: Relicate 1 Philex TSF1 revegetated site | place: Philippines: Tuba, Benguet | collected 2017-08-29
AGGTGCGTGCGCAGGGCTGCGTTGCCTCATGGCGCACTATGGTCTGACGGCGCAGCACATCGCGCTGCACGAGCAGGCGGGGCTGGCGCTGGCGGCGGAGGCGGCGCTGGGCATCACGGCGGGCCTGCAGGACCGCGTGGCGCAGGTGAAGGGCGCCACGGGGGAGTGGCCCTCGGTGCATCAGGCAGCCGCGGTCGGAGCGGCCACACGCCACGCCGCCTTCGTGGGCCTGATCGCTTCCTCGGGCTGCCTGGCCGACCCCGGTGCATGTGCGCAGGTGTACGGAGGCCTGGTGCACATGGTGCGCCTGCGCAGCCGCCGCCTCGCTGCTTCTCTCCTCGGTGGCAGCACCTCAGGCCCCATCTTTCACCCTCTTTCCCGCTCTGCCCTGCGCCCCCTGCACGGCACAGGACTTTGCCCAGGTGCCCGAGCGCGGCTACGGAACCTACACGCGCCTGGACGTGGGGCTGCTGCGGGCGCTGTGCCTGTGCCTGGTGTGGCGGGAGGACCACGCCGGCGCGTCGGGCAAGGTGCACTCGACCGTCAAGGCCAGGTGGGCGGCGGGCGACGCCGAGGTGGCGGCGCTGGTGCAGCAGCTGGCGCAGCTGGCGCACGACGGCAGGTGAGCGAGGGGGCGGCTGCATTGGTGCGCGTGGCCCTGTCCCTGCCCGTGCCCTCAGCATCGCGAACTCTTGCGGCGAGCAGTTTGGCGCGCGGGTTGGCGCAGGCGTGCGCTGGAGGGCGGCGACGTGCGCGCTCTGGGCCGGCTGATGGACCGCAACTTTGAGCTGCGGCGCGCGCTGTTCGGCGACGAGGTGGTGGGGCGCGGCAACCTGGGCATGGTGCAGGTGCGTGCGCTGGCGCTGCGTTTGCTTTTCCAGGCCCGAACGGGTGGCGGCCGCTGAGCTCTTGTGGTTGGGGTGGCGGCGGCGCAGGTGGCGCAGTCAGTGGGTGCGCACGCCAAGCTGCCGGGCAGCGGCGGCGCGGTGCTGGTGCTGTGCCCGCAAGGCGGGCCGCAGGAGGAGCGGCTACGGGAGGCGTGCGGCGCAGAGGGGCTGCACTGCGTCCGGCTCGTGCCCGCTGAGCCTGAGGGCCATGTGGACGCAGTCACTTGAGCACGCGTTCGTTGCAAGAGGCGGTGCGGTGCACACGTTCAGCGAGCGTTCGGAGGCCTCAGAAAAGCCGTTGCTCCCATGGAGGAGCGATGCAGCACAATGGAGAGGGACGGGGGGCAGGCACAGAGTGTCAAGGACGTAGTCCAGCAAAGCAACAACAAGACCAAGGTGTGGGGGCATCATGCCTGTGCTGGGGGCCCTTTGCAGCCCCAGGCGCATCAACAGCTTCTTGGTCTTGAAAAGGTCTTGAAAAGGTCCCAGCAGGAAGAAGAAACGACTAATCCAGCATCAGTCATCCTCCTCCTCGCCGGCGGGTTCCTGGGCGACGCCTCCCCGTCCCGCGCCAGGGATGCCTACCCTGGCCTGCGACCGCGCATCGCACTCCGTGAAGGCAGAGAAGTGGCGCTCCTCCACCACCTGCGGCCGGCCCTGGTGGAGGAAGCGTTTGAAGCGGGCGTGGAACTCGGACGCCGCGCCACCTCCAGCAGGCGTCCGCGCCCTGCCGCCGGCACAGAAATCTTCTCCGTTGCCCCCACGTCGCAGCAGCCGCGCCAGGCTGGCCAGGCCGCTGGCGCTCTCCCCCGTGAGCTCTCCCGTTGTTGCTGCTCGCCCGGTGGCCGCTGGGGCAGCGTCAGCGCCGCTCGCGGGACGGGAGGGCGTTGTCATAGCGGTCGGCAGGGGCGAGCGCGCAGCTCGGCAGTCCACGTCCAGCCACATGAGCTGCCGCCGCGCCAGCAGGATGACGCGCACCGACTGCACCTCGCCGCCGCCCTGGCACAGCACGGCCCTGGCGCCGCCCTCCATCACGCCTGCGCACAGCGCGCACATCAGGGAAGCGTGCGCGGGTCAGGACCAGCCGCCCTGCATTCGTTCAACCCTCCTGAACACCCCCCGACAACGAAATGTGGCGACCCAAACTCACACTCGCTGACGGTGACGCGCCCAGGCGCCGCCTGCCCCTGCCAGGCGCCCAGATCCGCGCGCCCGCCGCACGACAAGTGAGGCGTGAGCTCCTGCCAGGCCCGGGTGGACGCAACAGGCGGCGGCGGGCTGGCCTCGGGCGCGCTTGGTGCCTCGGCCCGCACCGTGCCGGCACCGGTGAGGATCGCCGGCGCCGCTCCCCCTGCTTCCCCAAGCGGCGTCAGAAGCTCGCTGGCGGTGCTGCTGAGAGCGCAGGGGTCCAGCAATGGTGCGCTGGGGATGGCTGGCGGCAGTGGCGAGGCGACTGGCCCCGCTCCGCCGGCCAGCGTCACGAGGGGGGCGCAGAGGTGCGCCAGGCCCCGGGCGTCGCACGAGAGGTGGCACTGGTCCAGCTGCATCTGCCCGGCGCGGTGCAGCACGCACGGCAGGCAGCTGGGCGACCGCATGGAGATGCAGCTCACGCGGCACGTCGCCCTGCGAGGGTGGAACACAGCTCGCCCGGGCGTCAGCGGTGCCCCAGCCTCTGGCAGCGTGCTCCTTCGTCGCATTGCTGCTGCCCGTTCATGTGCTCGCTCACCGCACGTCCAGCACGGGGCCGCCCGACGCGGGCGTGGCCACCAGCTGCACGGCCTCGGGCGCGCCGCGCCCCACGATCAGCAGCGCCTTGTCCACCACCACGGTGTGCGTGGCCAGGTGCGTGCCCGGCAGCAGGAGCACCGTGTCGCCAGGCCGGGCAGCGGCCACGGCGCACGCTAGCGTGCGGTAGGTGTTGGGCGCCGTGATGCTGCTGCTGACGCTGACGCTGCCGCATGCGGGCGGCACCACGACCAGCCAGTGCTGCCGGTCGTGCGCCAGCCGCTTCATCCTCTGCGGGCGGGAGGGGGCGGGATGTGCGCGGAGGTGACCACGAGTGCGCGAGTGCCGCGGCGAACCCTGGTCCCCGCGCTTCGATCCAGCAACACAGCGACCAGCGCTCGCTCACCGTGCTCGTGCGCGCCAGGTTGAAGAGGTCGGGCAGCGGCTGGAGAGACCGCATAATGAGGAGGAGAAGGCCGTCATCAAGGTGCTCCAGCCTGGTGGGGCCGCGTCGCGCCATCTCCCTCTCCTCTGCTGTGCTGCCTTCTTGTACCTCTGCCTCTGGTTCTTACTCCTCCGGTGTGCGCCGCCCTCTGGCATGCGGTGCAACAGGTAGCGCCAGGCAGGAGATCACGGCCCCAACAACACCACAGCAAGTTCACGACCAGCAGCAGCGTCCTCGCGACGCCCAAAGCATCACCAGGTATCTCACCAGGTATCAGGTTCGTCCCCCGCGGTGCGATGTGCATCTTGACCCGTGTACATCCTCTTATCGTGAGCGCCGTCCCGCCGTGCACACAAGCAAACTCATCCATCTATGGTCCAGGAGATCTCCGCGCCGCAGCGTCGTCGCGCCCCTTCTCAGCTGCCCGCCCCCTAGTGGCCCATCATGAGCGGCGTCATGCCGGCGCCGTAGGCGGCCCCGCCGCCGCTGCCCATCATCATGTTGCCCATGGCCGCGCCGTTGGTGCCCATCATGCCCATCATGGGCACGGCGCCGCCAAAGCTGCCGCCCGTCATCATTGCCGGCGCCTGGAAGCCCAGGGCCGCCTGCTGCTGCTGCTGCGGGGCGGCGGCGGGCACGACGTTCACCACGCCGGTGCTGCTGAGCCTGGCCTTTTTCTCCTCGAGCGCCTTGCGCAGGCGCACCACCTCCTCGGCCAGCATGCGGATGAGCTCGGCGTTGCCGCCCGGCGGCGGCGAGGTGAGCAGCGCGCCCACGTCCAGGCCGCCCAGGCCGCTGCCCGGCGTGCTGCGGGGCATGGACGGGCTCGGCGACGCCAGGTGCATCGAGGGCGAGGGCGACATCATGGCGGGGTGCGACACCGGGCCCATGCCCATGCCGCCCATCACGCCCATGGGGCCCATCACGGGCGCCATCATGCCGCCGCTCATCATGGGGCCCATGCCCAGAGCCGCCGAGGCGCCCATGGAGCTGTTCATGCTGCCCATGGGGTTGACCATGATGTTGGGCGGCGGCGCCTGCTGCTGGGTGGTGCCGTCCACGCGCGCCGAGCCCATGCGCGTCATGGATCCCAGCGAGCCCATGACCAGCGGCGTCGCGGGGACGCTGCCGTTGGCGACGGCGGAGCTCATGGTGCCGATGCGCATGAAGCTGGGCTGCGCCTGCAGGGCGGGCGAGGGCGGCGCGTCGTCATAGGGGTGGCCCGCCTGGCGGCGCATGCTGCCCGAGGCCGGCAGGCCGCCGTTGGGCGAGTTGTCGAACGACTTGCGGCGCATCGAGGCGCCGCTGGGCAGGGGCGCCGCCGGGCGGGGGCTGCCGTTGTCCATGGAGGGGCGCCGGCTGCCCGAGTCGACCGACTTGCGGCGCCTGCGCGGTTGGTTGAGTTGTGCAGGGGGGGGGTGATCGGTGAGGGGAGCGGCCGAGGGGGGGGGACACCAGGCGTGCTCAACTGAGCATTGGGGCGCCACTCACGGGTCGTCGCCGGTGCTCTTGCGCTTGCCGCCGTACTCGGACGACAGCTCGCCCGCCTTGGCGCGGGCCAGGATGTCGCCCGTCGCCGTCACGTCGTCGTTGCCCTCCTGCGCAGCAGCGCAGCACGTCGATGGCCACACGTTGACGGCTGTCCGCATCCCGCGCAGGAGGATGACAGACTGCATGCGCGGAGACTCCACTGCGTGCCAAAGGGTGGCTCCGCACCAGGGTGTAGTGGTAGTGCTCGCCCTGCTTGCCGCCCTTGGAGGGGTGGCCCCAGCACACGACGGGCGTGTCGGGGAACTTGTCCTTGATCACCTTGCGCAGGGCGTCGCTGAACTCCTCCTTGCCTGCGGGGAGCACGTGGGGCAAGGCACAAGCGTGAAGACGCCGGCGCGAGCAAGACGCCCCTCCTGAGCGGACGGTGCTGGCGCTGACCCTGGCGTACCCGGCGCGGTGAAGTGGTTGCTCAGGAGCGCGAGGTCGCACCGGCCCAGCGCCTGCGGACGGCACGGCCGGAGATTTGGTCCAAATCTCGTCCCTTCCATCCGGGATTCCAGCTCGGCGACCGCCCCTCCACACAAGCGGGCAGTGTGGAGCAGGATTCTCCAGGCGGCGTGGCGGGCAACCCCACTCCCATCGCGTCCCTCGCGCAACTTTCGTGCGCTCGCTGGCAGGGTCGCGCAGAGTTTCCGAGACGCGTTGTACACTGGCTACGGCGCCATCATCATCTCGCGCCCCAGGGAGCCAGCCAGGGGGCCGCGCGCATCGCCAGGCCCCTCCCTCGTGTTCTGCAGCGGCGCCTCGCTCACGTTGATGGCCGCCACGGCCTCGTGCGCGCGGAAGGCCGAGGCGACGCGCACAGGGCCGACATACTTGCGCGCGGCAGCCTGCACGACCGGCTCGAACGCCTTGAGCTCCTTCTCCGTGCCCACGACCAGCACCCGCATCGCCATCTCTAGAGGCGCGGAGATTCCCTGTGCGCAGGACGCCAAGCGACACGACACCCCAGCGGGATGGGGCACCCCAGCGCGCAGGCGCCAAGGCGCCAAGGAGCGGGCCAAGTTGCTCTGGCACGCTGAGGGGCGCGAGTTCGACTGCGCTCACTGGAGCCCGCTCTGCTGACCTGGTTGACCTGGTTGACCGAGCCGCCGAAGGCTCCTTCACGCGTACTGAATGTGCGACGCTGATGCTGCAACTTACGACCTGGCTGTTGCGATGCTTGATTGGCGCGTTCGTCGTTGGTCCCACTCTTGGACAGGGCTTTTACAACAGCAGCAAAAGAGCAGCAGGCCAGGAGCAGCAGGCCAGGAGCAGCAAGAGCAGCAGGAGCAGAGGAGCTGTACAGTGCAGGCTGCTATACAGAGGGCCGCACGGTGGAGGGGCCGCTCGCACGCATGTTGTTGGACTAAGCGTTCGGTGGTGGCCAGCAGCAACAGCAGCGCGGCGGGGGTGCGTCATCCTTGTGGCAAGTAGGTGCCACTTCGGCGCCTGGATTCAGATGCGCTTGATGTGCGCCAGCGTGGTGCCGCACGAGGGGCACGCGTACCGCTCGTCTGCGGGAGCACAGGCCAGAGTGAAGCGCACGGGGGAGGGTGAGCAACCCTGCGGTCTGCCTGCAGGCGCACAGGTTGCTGCCCCCACGGGCCGACGCGTTGGATTGGCCGCCGCTCACCCTTGGTGCAGTCGGTGCAGAAGGGGATGGGTGCGCAGCAAAAGAGCCCGACGAAGCACAGGCCGCCCGCGACGATCCACGTCAAAAAGCCAGTCTCGTACGTCCTGCAGCGCACGCGGTGGACGTATGGTGCACCAAGCGCGTGAGGCTTGTCCACTCGTCAGGCGGACCGTGTGCACGCGTCACGCAGCAGTAGCAAGACCCTCCCCCCAGCACACACACTGCCACCACCATCACCGCGTGCACGCACTTGAAGGGCGACACGCCCTTGTGGCAGCCGGCGCAGACGACGTGCGCTGGCGGCGGCAGGTGGGAGGGCTGGACCACCGTCACCACGGCGGGCGGCTGGTAGACGGGCATGCCCTGCGCTGGGAACATGCCCGGTGGAGGCGCGCCGGGCATGGCGATGCCCGACGCGCCCTGGTCATAATACATGCCCGGCGGCGGCGGCGGGTACTTGGCGCTCTCGCCAGGCGCGACCGGTGGGTAGCCGGGTTGCAGCGGGCCCTGAGGAGGAGGCGGGTAGTCATAAGTCGGCTGCGGCTGCTGCTGCTGCTGCTGCTGTTGATAATCCGTGTAGTTGCCGACGAGCGGAGAAGGCGCAGCGGCATCCTGCGCGCCAGCGCGCAGGATGTACAACGCGACGCGAGCAGGTGAGCGCCGCCCTCTGAATTCTCAGGTGCACGCGCGCCCAAAGAGCGGTGCGCTTCTGCGCTCCTGCGGTCCTCCCTGCGGCTTCCTCCCTGCTCCTCCCCGCACCCCCCCCTTTTCCTGCCTTTGGCTTGCCAGTGGGCTCGGGCAGCGGTGGCGACGACATGGCTGGCGAGGTCGCGTGTGCTGTGTATGTGCGTGTGTGTTTTGCTGCTCGCTTTGCGTTGCTGCGCTTGTGGGGGCGTCGCGCGTCCTCTTCTCCTCTGGCTTGCCAAGTGTGACCTGTGACCGCGCCGCGCGGAGCCCAGCAGGCCCCAAGCACGCCAGCAGAGCGACAACGGCACCACCAGGTACCACCACGGGCCCACACACACACACACGCCAAACAGAAGAGGGGCGCCGCTTCGCGTGGCGCCTCACGCCTGGTGGCCCGCAGCCGCCGCCTTGTCGCGCCGCTGGGCCACCAGCGCGCGGCGCAGGCTCTGGATGTGCTCGGGCCCCGTGCGGCAGCAGCCGCCCACGCAGCGCGCGCCCGCCTCCACCCAGCTGCGCGCCGCTGAGGCAAAGCGCTCGGGCGGCGCGTCGGCGCCCGTGTCGCCCTTCCAGCAGCGGTGCTCGCCGTCCCACTCCTCGCCGCTGTTGGGGTAGCACAGCAGCACCGGCGGCGCCACGCCCGCGCCCCGCCTGGGCTCGCCCCCCGGGGCCTCCGCGTCGCCCGCCGCCAGCTGGTCGAGCTTTGCCTGGGCGGCGGCCAGCAGCGCCGGCACGTGCGCGGGGTCGGTGCAGTTGATGCCGATGCCCGCCACCTGGTCGCAGGCCCACAGCGCCGGCACCACCTCGTCGGCAAAGCTCTCGCCGTGGCAGGTGCGCTCGCCGTCGCGGCAGCTGCAGCTGATCCAGGCCTGGCGCCGCGAGAGCTGCGGGTGCGTGCTCAGCAGGTGGCACAGCGCCTGCACCTCGAGCAGGCAAGGGACCGTCTCAAAGCACAGCAGGTCCACCTGCGCAGCCGCAGCAAAGGAGGTGCAAGGAGGGCCCCAGGTGGAACGATGTGTGTGCGCTCCCTCCTGGTGGACGAGTGGGCGTCAACATGTGTTGGGCACCGCACCTCTGGGTCGTCGAGGATGGGCTCGAGCCTCTCCAGGTGGAAGGCCTCGAGCTGCTCCCGCGTCTGCGTCGACGCGTACGTGCCGGTGAACTCGCTCCCGTCGCACAGGAACGCGCCGTAGCTGCCGGCCGAGAACCTGCGCGTTGCTCGTGCGGCAAGGAAGGGGGTTGCTGTGCCTGGCGCGCCCCTCGGCGCCGATTGCGCGGCGATGCGCAACCGGCCGCACGTGCCTCAGGCGCACCCGATCAGCGGCCTGGCGCGGGGCTCCGCGGCGCCGTTCTGCTGCTCCTGCTCCCTCAGGAACTGCAGGCGGGCGTCAGCGGCCAGCGCCACGGCGTTGCGGATGTGGTCGCGCGCGCCCTGGGCGTCCACGCCTTGGGCCGCGAACCCCGCCAGGGTGGCTTGCTGCACGCAGGAGGAGCAGGAGCAGGCACGCAGCTGAGACGCTCTCAAACGCTTGGCCACTGGCTTCGTGCAGCCTCTCTGGGCAGCCACCGCACAGCCACCGCAAAGCGAGCCCCCCCACACGACGCACGTAGGACGCCGTGGTGATGACGTCGCTGCCCGCGCGCAGGTACGTGAGGTAGATGTCCTTGACCACGCTCGGGTCGTCGATGAGCTGCTGCGAGCTCCACAGGCGCGACCCCGACAGGTCGATGCCTCGCGCCTCGAGCTGCGTGCCCATCGCGCCATCCAGGATCACCACGGGCTGCTGCTTCAGGAGCTCCGCGAGAGGGTTCGTGCGTGTGGCGGCCATCCTGAGTTCGGTGCGTGTGTTCTTGCGCGAGCCGCCCAGCCCGCCTTTATCGCCCACCGATTCACAGCGCCAGCGCCGCGCCAACACAGAGAGGAGCGGAAGCCGCACGCAGCAGCGTTCCGTGGATGGGTGTGTGCACGCATCAAGGAATTCTGGGGGGAGTGGGGGCACAACACGCAGCGTCATGAGGAAGCACACGGTCCAGGGACGGGCAAGCGAAAGAAGAGGGGTCAGCCCAAGACCTGCGTGCCTGCCTGCGGTGTCCCTGACGTGGATGCACCCTGCCTGCCAGTCGCGGCAACGCCTTGGGCGCTCGTGCGGCGCGCTGCCCCGCCCACACGCAAGGGCGTCACCCAAACGCGCTGTTGACGGCGCTGGCCACGTCGCCGTACTCGAGCAGCAGCATGAGCGCCTGCGCAGCGGCACATGAAGGACGGCACAGTGGCGCACGGACAACTCTCAACGTGCAGCCCCGCCGCCACACACGCAGCACCACACACAGAGGCAAGGCGCGCACCTGTGACCGAGGCAGGTTGAGGATCTCCATGAGCCGCCCCACGTCCCGCTCGCTGGGCAGGCCCACCCCGTGCGCGCCCTGCCCGCCGCCGCCGCCCTGGCCGCCGCCCTGCGGCCCCTCGTCCTGCTCCCCGTCCTCGTCCTCCTCGTCCTCCTCGTGCACGAGGTGGTGGTGCTGCGCGTGGCCATGGTGCGCCGCGTGCGCGTGGTGGTGGGGCTCGCCGTCGTCGCCCTCGTCCGTCACCATCACCACGTCCTCGTCCGCACCGCCGCCGCCGCCCACGCCGCGCGGCTGCTGCGCCTGCGCCTGCCCCGCGCCGCCGCCGCCGGGCGCCCCCGAGCCCTTGACCATGCCAAGCCCTAGCAGGTCCTGGAAGGGGTCCTCTGCCCGCTCGGCCCGCAGCCACGCCTTGTGAAGCGCAAGCAGCTCCTGCATCGCAGCAACACCACCACAACAACCACCACCGCCACAGGTCCGCTGATCCACACGCAGGCTACTTGCTGCGCCCTCCACGCCCGCGAGTCACCCTTTGCGCACCACTCCACCACCAAGGGCCGCCCTCCTCACCTGCATCACGTGCACCAGACGCGTGTCCGACACCTCGCTGTTGGCCAGCAGGCCCGACACCTGAGCCACCACGGCCGCCAGGTCCGCCGCCACCGCCGCCGGCGCCGACCCCTCGCCCTGCCCCGCCGCGCCGCCGCCGTCCGTGTCCATGGGCGCCCGCCCCGTCGGCGCCGCCGCCGCGCCGTGCGCCTTGCCCGCCGCCGCCTCGGGCCCTGGGAGGCCGGGCAGCAGCAGCGCCATGATGCCCTGCGGCGCAAGCAGACGCGCACCGGGGCGCCCAGCGAAACGGGTCGCCGCGCGAGGAGGCGTCAAGAGGCGCGGCGATGCGGGGGAGGCGCCCGGGCACAGCCAGCTTGCACACGCAATCACGCGCGGGCGGCGCGCCTTGAGCTGGGGCTGCAGGGCCGGGTGTTGCTGCGCCAACGGCGTCAGTCTCTGCCGCGCCAGCGCCAGCGCCTCCACGGGGCCCTCCCCGCCAGGCAGCGCCAGCAGCCGCCGGAACTCGCACGCCCACAGCTCAAACAGCAGCAAGGGCTGCGCCGCCCAAAACCCCGGCCGCATGCGCTCGACCGCGTCGTGCAGTTCCGGCGCGCCGCCCTCCTGCGCTCGTTTGGTTGTGTGTGCAAGCGTAGGGGACGCAGACAGTTGGACGCACGCTCAAGCAAGCGTGTCAACAGCAGCGAGGAGCCTCCTGACTGCTCCACGGCTGGACCAGGCGCGAACGACAGAGTCCCTCCCAGCGCCACTGCACGCGCGATCCCTCACCTGGGCCACCCCCACCAGGTCAGCCACCTTGAGCCGCCGGGTGGCGCTCGCGCCGCCCTTGCCCGCCGCCCCGCCGCCCCGTGCGCCCGCCCCGCCCCCCTCGCCGCCCCGCACGCTCGTGGTGGTGTGCCCGTCGCCGGTAGCCGCAGGCGGGCCCTGGCTGGCGCCGCCGTCGGGCGCCCAGGCCAGCGCGGCGGCGTCCGGGAGGGGTGCGGGGTGCGTGGGCGCGTCGGAGCGGCAGCAGGGCAGCTTGGCCGGGGGGCTCTGGGAGGCAGAGCGCTGCAGCGTGATGCGCGACACGTGCGAGGGGGAGGACGGCGCCTGCTCAGGCGCGCGTGAGTGAGCAGCAGCGCGTGCGCGCACAGCTGCTCAGCTGCCGGCTCGCTCGCCACGCATCCACCAGGCAAGCCTTCCCCCACACCCCGCAAAAGCCAACCAAGCGCGCACCGCGGGCCACCGGCTGCCGCCGGCCGCGTCGCCGCCCTCGCCCGCGCCCGCCCGCCGCTCCGCCGCCCGCCACCGCTGCGGCGGCTGCGGCGGCGGCGGCGGCGCCGCCGACCCCCCAGCGCTGCCCGCCAGGTCCGTGGGCGTGTCCTCCTGCAGCCTCACGCCCTCAATCGCCTCCACCATGGCCTCCTCCTCCTGCTGCTGCTGCTCGCCCTGCACGCCGCCGCCCGGCGCCCCACTGCCCCCCTCGTGGCTCCCGTCTGTGTGGCCAGGGGAGGCTGGCCAGGGCTGCGGGTGGGCGGCGTGCGCGGGGACGGGCAGGCCGCGGGCGTGGGCGTACTCGAGCAGCAGCTCCCGCAGCAACGGCCTGCGCGCGCGGACAGGGAGGGAGAGGGGCGCGTGGGGCGCTTGTGCTGCGCCGCCTGGGGGAAAAGTCGGAGGACATGCGGGCGCGCTCTGGCACGTCCATGTCACGGTACGTCCACGGCAGGCGCGTGAGGCTGCATCCTTGCCCCTCTCCAGCCTAAAAGAAACACCTGGCGCGCGTCCCACACTCTCACTCGTTGAGCCTGAACCTGCGCAGCTCAGCCTTGAAGGCGGCGGCCAGGCGGTTGCCCGAGGAGCGCAGCGCGGCAATGGCGTCGTGGCGCGAGCTGCCGGCGCACTGCATCAGCGCCTGCAGCGTGCACACACAGGAGTGCCGCCGTGGACGGGCCAAGCGACCCAAACTGCGAGCGCGGATAGCAGCGCTCGAGCGCCCAGGCCAAGGCCCCCCTGCACCTCGCACCATGATGTCGCTCTCGTTGAAGGAGGAGACGGACGGCCCGTAGCCCTGCTCCGGGGGCAGCGGCGGCGCGTCGCGCCCCAGCAGCATCAGCCGGCTGCACAGCTCCGCCACGCCCTCCGAGGGCTTGCCCCCCCCGGCGCCGCCCACGCCGCCGACCGACAGCTCGCCGTGCTGGGGGTGCTGCGGCGGGTGCATGGGCACCAGGCCCTTGCCCGGGCTGGCGGCCAGCGGGTGCGGCGCGGCCGCGGCGGCGCCGCCGGGCGGGGGCGGCCGCGGCGGCAGCAGGTGCCGGTGTTGCCGGTGCAGCCGCAGCAGGTGCGTGAGTAGCAGCGTCAGCCGGGGCTCCTCCGCGCCTGCGCAGCCCCCCCCCCGACGCAAGGTGCACGCGTGTCACGTGACGTCCAGCGCTGGGCAGCCGGGCCCCAAGCGAGTCACGTCAGGCACAGCTCACGCCTGCGCACCTAGCACCTGGCCCGAGGTCTGGAACACCACCTCTGCCAGCTCGTCGCGCGCGGCGGCGCTGAGCAGCGCCTGGCAGGCGCCCGGCCGCTCGTGCTGCGCCACGCCGCCGTAAACCAGCAGCTGCATCGCGTGCTTGAACTCGTTGTAGGCCTCAGGGTAGGCGTCCAGCGCCAGCGGCGCCAGCAGCGTGCGCGCGCACTCTGCGCGGGGGTGGCGGGGCGCGAGCAAGGAGGGCGGTGGGGGCCGCAGCTGACCAGAGGGAGAGTCGTGTGTCCTGCCGTGGTGAGCGCACCTATCGCCTCGTCCAGGCGCGGCGCGCTGGCTGCAGGCGCAGCGGCGGCGCCGCCGCACGAGAGCGCTGCTGCCTTGCCGCCGCTGGCCACGTGCGCGTCGGCGGCCGCCGCGCGCGTGAGCTCCACGAACTGCTGCTTGTACAGCCGGAACACCAGCCGCTGGTCCTGTGCGTGCGGCGCGCCGGTGAAGGCGAAGCGCCCTGGCAGGTGGAACAACCCTTTCTGCCTTCCCCTGCGCGCAGGCGCGTGGATCTGCGCGCCGAGCAGCGCCCCACCTGCAGCAGCACCGGCAGCCTCTCGCGTATGATGCCCAGCGCCTGAGGGATGTCGCCCGCGGAGATGGCCGCTCGCAACGAGGTGCGAGCACAACCCTGAGGCGAGGAGGAGCCCAGCTCGCGCTGCTGCAAGCACTCCAGCACCAGCTCGTCCAGAGCGAGGAGGCGCAGCGCGTGCTGGCCGCCTGAGGAGCCCGCGTGGGCGCCTGCAGCTCCGCCGAGCTCCGACCCAGCGCCATTCCCAGCTCCTCCTGCTGCTGCTGCTGCTGCTGCTGCTGCTCCGCCTCCTCCTTGCGTCACCATCGCTGCTGCTGCCAGCTAGCCTGCTGCTGCGCCGGGAGGAGTGCCCTCGAGGGCTGGGGCGCGTGCATGCGCGTCGTCCTCCCGCGCAGCAGGGCCAACAAGTCCCTATCCGCTGCAGCACTCCTCTCTCTTGCAGCAGCACTGGGGCCGCCAGGAGGCCTGTGCGCTCAGCATGGGCCGCCGCCGACGCGGCAGACGCCGCCCAAAGTCAGCGTTGCGGAGCAAGATGCGCCCTTGTCGCTCGCTGGTGAGCAGGCTGCTAACAGCTGTTAGCTAGAGGTGCTTGCGCAGATCAGAGGGATCCGATCTACGATCTGCGCACGACCGCCGTGCGGGCTCGCTGCTGGCGTGTGCTGCGCTGCAGACCTCCCTCGGGCATGGCTGGCGATGCTGGCCGGCAGCCCCGCCCTTGGCCCCAATCACGCAGAGAGGCGGGTGTGGTGGACCTCCAGAGGCAACCGCGACCGCCTGCTGCGCACCTGCCACACGCTGGCCGCCGCCGTGATGCACCACGCTCCGGCGCGCGTGCTCACCCTGGTGGCGTGCGAGCAGCGCCGGGACCGCATGGTGATGGGCATGGCGTGGCGGCACACGTGGCCCTCCCCCGCGCTGCTGCAGCGGTGGGACGTGCCCTCTGACGTGCACCTCATCGTGACCAGCGAGTACGGCCCGTGCGGCGACCTGGAGGACGGCGGGTGGTTCAACAGACCCAACGCCCTGCTGCCTGGCCCGCCGCCGCTAGGGCTGCGTCAACGCGTCCGCAGCCTGCGTATTGAGACCTGCGGCGTCGCCCTGCGGCCGCGCGAGCTCATCGCCTGGCAGCTGCACCAGTGGCCCCACCTCCGCGACATCCACATCTCGGGCGTGGTGTTTGAGAGCGCGCGCTGGCATCGTCGGACGCCCGACGACGGCGCCGACGCGGCGGCAGGCCCCACGCCGCCCGTCCCCAACCTGCGCAAGCTCACCCTTGCCCTCCTGCCTGGAGCATGGCAGCCTGGCAAGGAGCTCCTTCAGGCGCTGGGCGACCTGGCGGCCCACGCCGTGGAGCTGGACCTCCGGGTGGACGGCGACCAAATCGACCCAGGGGACCTGGTGCGGCGCCTGCCCCGGCTGCAGCGCGCGCGCGTCCTGGGCGCGGGCGACGAGGCCTTGGCTGCGCTGGCCGCTCTCACGGGCCTGCAGCAGCTGCACCTGGGCCTCGGGTACGTGCACCAGGCAGACCTCAGCCAGGCGGCGGTGCGCTGGGGGTCGCTGGAGCTGGACCCCACGTGTGAGCTGGGCCACGCGGCCTGCCTCCCGCTGGGGGCAGTGCAGCGTGTCGTGGCGCCCAGGGGCATGCTCACCGTGGGCGGCGGGCCCAACGTGGCGGGGGCGGCGGCGCTGGCGGCGCACGCGGCCAAGCTGGAGCTGCGCCTGCCGACGCTGGAGCTCAGCTCCCTCGTGGGCGTGCCACACCGGCCGACCGAGGTGGTGGGCCCCTGCTTCTGCATGCGCATCAGGGAGCACGTGAGTGCGCGCATGCGCGCGACGCCGCCGGGGACGACGGGTGCCAGGACGCACAGGCCTGGGTGGGGTGGGCGCGACGCGCGGCGCCCCGTCTCATCTGCGGCGCGCGGCGCGTGGGCTCACCGCCTCCTGCCCGCTGCGCGCTCACAGGTGTATGCGCCGTGGGGCCGGTTCAGGGAGCCCTCCGAGTGGGAGATGGAGTCGGCCGAGCCGGAGGACGTGGCGGACGGCGCCGCCGCGCTGCTGCGCGTGGCGCTGGGCCGGTGCGGGCCGCAAGGGCTGGCGGCCGTGATGCTGACGCTCGAGGTGCCCGAGCCCAGCTACTCGTGCGGGCTGCGCGTGGTGGAGGAGGTGGGCAGGGTGCTGGAGCGGCACCACGCCCAGGGCGGCGGCCGTGGCGGCGGCGGCGGCGCGCCAACGCCGGACACGCTCTGCGTGTCTGTCTGGGGCATGGAACGCGCGCAGTCCACGTTTTGGGAGCAGCTCGTGCAGCGCCTGCCCGCCTGCGTCCGGCGCCTCGTGGTGTCAGGGCTGGGCCGCCGCTTGCTGGCGGGGCCCGCAATGGCGCACCTGCGCCGGCTGATTCAGCAGCGTGGGGCGCAACACCCGCTGCGCCTCACGCTGGTCGGCGTGGAGTTGGAGCTGCACGTGGTGGAGCAGGAGGAGCTGCGCGGGGTGTGCAGCGCGCACCCGCCGGACCGGGCCGTCACCCTCGAGTTTGTGGACGAGGCGAAGCTGCGCTGGGCCCCCGGGCCGGACGGCGCGTTCGCGGCTGAACACTGGGTGGGGCGCGTGTGACCCGAGTTGCGTCCCTTGTCACTCTGGTATGACGTTTACAGACAGGAGCAGCAACCATGCAATCCTCGCGCGCCACGCAAACACCAAGGCGGGTCCCAGGTCAGTGCGTCACCAGCTGCCGCCGCGCCCGCCCGAGCTGTGGCCGCCGCCGCCGCCCCCTCCAAAGCTGCTGTAGCTGCCCGACTCCCCCGTCCGCCTCAGCTCCTGCCGCACCGCCGGGTCGCGCAGCTGGAAGTCCCGCAGCACCTGCGCGTTCAGCTCCCGCCCTGCGGCAGCAGCGGCGGCGGCGCAGCGCATATGCGGGCATCAGACGTGGTCGAACGCGCAGCGACGGGTGCGCTTGGTCCCTCCCCGAGGCGCAAAGAGGCTCACCGAGGGCCAGGTCGTTGCTCCAGGTGCGGGCCATGCCCGGCGAGACGTACTCGGGGAAGCGGCGCCTGCGGGAGCAGCACGCGGCGCCAGCACCGCACACGCGCGGTCGGCACCACGCCAGGCACCACGCCCTGGCCCATCGAGCGCCCCCAACCCCCGGGGGGGGGGGGCGCACCTGAGCGCCTGGATGCGGAAGAGCAGCTCCATGCGCTGCAGCTCGAGGATCTGCGAAGGGGCGCGCGCGCACGCGGTGCGGGGCGGGGACAGGGATTGCGTGGGGCTGCGGGCCGGCTTGCTCAGCACAGCGACCGTGGCGCACAGGGGCGTCCTTGTGGCAGCAGCAGCGAGCCAGAGGCGCGCACCTGCTCCAGGGCGATGTTGCCGTCGTAGTGGGTGGACCAGTCGTTGGTGGTGTAGCCCGACGCGCCGCGGAAGCGCCACCTCTGGCCTGCAGGCGACGCGCGCGCGCGAGGCGGGACGCGTGTGCGGGTGAGACCTTGTGTGCGGGTGAGACCTTGTGTGCGGGTGAGACCTTGTGTGTGGGTGAGACCTTGTGTGTGGGTGAGACCTTGTGTGTGGGTGAGACCTTTTGTGTGGGTGAGACGAGGAGGGGGCGGCAGAGTTAAGGGCGGGGCGGGGGGGCGCACCGTGGCGCAGGCGCAGCACGGGCGGCTGCGGCTCCAGCCTGAGGCGGGGCGCCGGCGGCAGCACGGCCGGCAGCACGGCGTCGGGGAAGGCGCGCTCCCTGCGGGCATGTTGCGCACGCAGGGCGTGCGGGGCTGAGCAGGTGCCTGACACGGCTCTCCTGTCAGCGCCTGAGACTTGCTGAACCGTGTGTGCGAGTGAGCTGCAAAGGAGGGGCGCCCCGCTCACCAGGCGTCCACTTGGTCGTTGCAGGGCGGCCTCGAGTTGGGCGGCGGCGGCGGCGGCGGCGCCTCGCCCGTGTCCATGTCCCGACGGCAGATGGGGCAGCTCAGCTTGCGCTGCTGCTCCACCCACCTGCACATTCGTCGCGCGCACAGTCGCCACCGCCAAGTCTTGTCACCGTTCCGCAAAGCAGCAGGCCGTGCCCTCGCGCCCTCAGCGCGCGTGCCCACGCGCCGACTCACTTGCTGAGGCAGGGCTCGCAGAACACGTGCCCGCACGGCACCACCAGCGCCCGCCGGTGCACGTGCGGCGCCGCCTGCGCCGCGCCGCCCTCCCTGCCCGAGGAGGAGGAGGAGGAGGGCAGGCCCGCCGCCGCAATCGTCAGCCGCGAGGAGGGCCCGGGGGAGGGGCTCCGCGCGCGTCGCAGCGCCGCCGAGCCCGCCGCCGACAGCCCCGCCAGCGACGCAACCTCCGCCGCGGCGCCGGCCGGCGACGGCTGGCGTTGCAGCAGGGGCGCCGTCTCGCTGCTGCTGGCGCCTGCGGCGGCGGCGGCGGCGGCGGTGGCAGCTGCAACGGCGGCGCTGCTTCCGCTGCTGGTGCTGCCTGGTGCGCCGTCGTCGGATTCGTGCTCAAATTCCTCGAGGCAGATGGGGCAGGAGGAGGCCGCGTAGGCGCCCGACTGAAGCGCCGCCTGGTCGCGCTTGATGCGCTCCAGCAGCACGCGGCAGTCCTGCGCGCGCCATGCACAGGGTGGGCGTGTGTGTGTTGGGGGAGGGGAGGAGAGCATGGGGCAACTCGGAAGGCCGAGCAGTTGACCAGAGAGCGTGCGCATCGTGGCCTACGGCGGGCCTAGCGGAAGCTCGCAAGGCAAGGCAAGGACGCCAGGCAGGCAACTCACCCGGTACCTGGCCCACGCCTTGCGGCCCTGGCGGTGCTGGTAGACGGCCAGCGCGGCAATGCCGCCAAAGCCGCCCAGCACCACCAGCGCGCCCAGCCAGCCCTGCACCGGCGGCGGCTCGACGTGCGCGCCCGCCAGCGCCAGGCCCAGGTTGGTCACCGTCGTCTCCACGGCCTCGTTGTAGCTGCGGCGCACAGATGCACGAGTGCGCAATGAGCGCCAAGGACGCCAGCGCTCGAGGCAGGGCGCCCGCAGGCGGCGCCCTCTGAAATGTTGCGCAAGGGGGGCACCGCCAACCAGCTCACTTGGCGCTGCGGAGGGGCAGCTTGGCGTTGTCGATGATGCGCCCCAGCACGTCCTGCGTCAGGCGGGCCTTGGCGCCCTCGCCCACCGAAATGTAAATCTGCCTGCAGGTTTTCGCACGCACAGTCGAGAGGTGTGGTTCAGCTGCCCGCAAGGACCGGTGGGCCTGGCAGGGAGGTAAGGGGGGACGCGTGCAGGCAGGCGCTCGCCTGTTGGAGATGGCGATGAAGAGGAGCACGCCGTTCTGGCACGAGGCGCGGCCGACGCCCCACTTGGCGTGCAGCCCCTGCGCAAAGCGCTCGGCGGCCTCGGCGGGGTCCTGGCCCGCCGGCACGGCAATCTCCTGCACGATGGCCACCGCCACCTGCGGCGTGCACGCGGGCGAGAGCGTGCGCGGGGCTGTGACACGTGCACAGGTGCGTGGGCACAGGTCAGGCTCTGCGCAGTGGGCTTCAGCAAGAGGGCGCCTGAGCGGGGCCGCACCTCGTAGCCCACGGCGCCCGCGTCGCCGCAGTTGATCGTGGCGTAGGGCGGCTGCCCCGACGCGATGAACTTGATGACGCCCTCCGTGACGTCCTGGCTCTCGCGCCTCACGAGCCCGTCCGGGTCACCTGCGCGCACGCGATCCAGCACGGCTTGCTGTCCAGCTCCCCCCCGGCAAGCCGATCCCGCAAGGATCGGCAGCGCGCGCGCCCCCGCGGCAGCTCGCCCGCAGCGCGGCGCTCACAAATCCAGCTCGGCACGCCCTTGGGCCGTCCGCACGCGCTGCTGTCGCTCGTGGGATTTGGGAAGCCGTCCAAGCGCCACACGGTGTGCCCATCCGCTTGGGCCGCTTTAGGGAAGGCCGCGCTGATCAGCAGCGCAGCTGAGGAGCACAGCAGCAGCCAGCGCTTGGCCATCTTCTTCTTCTGAACGGACGTTGTGCCCGTGCGGCGAGGTCACTTTGCGGTTTCTGCGGCGCCGCCATGCGTGCGGCACCCCGATCTCGCAGCGCAGAGAGATGGAGGACGAGGAGCAGGGGCCCGGTGCTGGGGCGCCGGACGTGGCCGACGCGCCACCTGACGAGGACCTGGTTGACGACTGGCTGGAGCAGACGCACCTGCTGCCCGCCGTGCCGCCTCCCTTCAGCGCGCACCCCAAGTACACGCGCCTCTTCGCGCTGGACGTGGGCGGGCAGCCAGGCCACGACCAGTACGTTTACGTCGTGCCCAACGGCCTGTGCGTGGTGGGCCTGGCGCCGTCGCATCCCTGGGTGCGGCCCGCGCCAGCCGCTGCAGCTCAGCAGCCAGAGGGCATGGAGCAGCAGCAACAGCAGCAGCCACCCTTGCAAGCCCCTGACGCAGCGGCAGATGGCGTCGGCGGTGGCGGCGCAGCTGCGGCGGCCGCCGCCGTCGACGGCGCCCTGCCTGCCAGCGAGCTGCAGGGCGCTGGAACAGCTGCGACGGAAGGGGAGGCGACACCTCAGGCGGGGCAAGGCGAGGCGGCTGCTCGTGGAGCGGCGCAGCAGCAGCAGCAGCAACAACAACAAGAGCCGCAGCGGGCGCAGCAGCCAGCCGCCCCGCACCACAGCCACAACCACCACGGCGGGCGGTCCAGGCACAAGCGCAAGGCGGACGGGGACCCTCAC
>VFQP010002661.1_pt1 | contig 19521 bp, 24 predicted proteins | sample 3512351 | NCBI WGS metagenome assembly VFQP01 (sample SAMN10412372, study PRJNA504923) | tailings metagenome | isolation source: Relicate 1 Philex TSF1 revegetated site | place: Philippines: Tuba, Benguet | collected 2017-08-29
GTTGGTCACCAGCAGCGTGGCCACGCCGGCGCCGGCCGCCGCCGCCATGTGCACCGCCGGCGACGCCTGCACCCTTTGCCCTGCGGGCGTGAGTGGCGCACGCATCCCGTTGTCCCCACGGGGCGCCAGCACGCTGGTGGTGATGAGCCCCAGCGGCATGGACGTGATGAGCCGCACGACACCACCGCAGCGAGCCCGTCACTCCCAAGCGCAGGCTAATGGCCACGCCACGCGCCGACACTTCCCCGGTGCCCCCCCAAACCTCGCTGCACCTGTTGAGCGGTTCGTGGAGAGCGTTTGCTTGAGCTTGTCGTAGACGGTAAAGTAGACTGCCCAGTTGGGGAGCAGCGCCATCAGCGACGGCCCCAGGCCCTGGTAGAGCCCGCGCATCCCCTCCATCCGCACGATGTGCGCCAGCCCGCCTGCGGCCGTCGGGGCAGACGGCAGGTGTGGAGCTCAGGCACGTGGCGCGGCGAGAGTGTGGAGCTCGGGCATGGCTGGCTGGGCGGGCAGGGCGGCACGGTTCGCAGAGGAGGCCAAGGAGGAGGCGCACCTGCGATGCCCATGTGCGCGGCGGCCCCGATGCGCTGCACTTGGAGGCGCGTCTTGAGAACGTCAAGCGGGCAAACAAAGGTGGCCGTGAGGGCGCCGGCGATGGCGCCCGAGACGGCGTTGATGACCTCGTGCTCGTGCAGCATCATGCGCGGCGCTCCCTGCGTTCCCAAGCGTCGGGTTGAGAGGCGCTGTTGGTGGAGCTCCAGGTGCGTGCGAGGTGCCGGCGTGGCCAGTGCAGCCAGCGCAGCAGCTCAGCCACTCACCACTGGTACCGGGCCAGTGGCCATCCTGCTGCTGCTCCTGCTGCTGCTGCTGCTAGCCTCCGTGTTGGACTGCGCCTACTCAAGCGTCACGGATTGCTCAACGAGAGCGGCGTGCCGCCGCCAGCAGCTGGGGTCCCGCGGGCAGAGCGAGCGAGGGCCTCCGCTGACCGCGAGCCTGCGAGGCTTGCGATCGCTCGTGTGCGTGCTGAGGTGTCGTGCAGAGGGCGGGGGAAAGGTGCGCACACCGTTGAGCGGAGGAGCGAGCGACGGGAGGAGGAGGATGGGGGTGATTGCGCGGGGTCGGGAATGACAAGCTAAACACACCGCGCTGCTGCAGAGCGCGGGCGTGTGCGTGCTTTCTCGTTGAAGGCGTTCGGCCCTCAAACAGGGCGCATCAGCTCACCCCAAAAGCAGAGCAAGCGCAGGGGCAGGACGCAAGTGATCGTCTACAAGTCAGGTCCCTGTCCTCACCAGGGGGTCCTCTTCCCTGCGTGGGTCCGCGCTACCCAAGCTACGCCACCTCGAAGCCAAACTTGAACGCGCCCCCCGCAGGCCCTCCCGTTCCAGGCCCTCTGGACCGCTTGTTCGCCCACGCGTCGGGCTCCCCTCCCTTGCCCTTGCCGCCGCCTGGCCGGCCCCGCTTGGGAGCCGGCCGCCGCGCGCCGTCGTCGTCGCTGTCCTCCGCATCCTCGCTGCCCTCCTCGCTGCCGTCCTCCTCCTCGTCGTCCTCGCCGCTGTCCCCCTCCCCATCCTCCCCCTCCTCGTCGTCGCTGCCCTCGGCCTCCACGCCAAACATGCCAGGCCGCGGCTGGCCCCAGCACCCCCCCGCCGCCGCCGCCACCCGCCGCCCCGCCTCCTCCCCGCCGCCGCCGGGCGTGGCCCACGCCCGCAGCGCGCGCAGGCAGCGCTTCTCCGGCGCGCGCGCCGCCACCGCCGCCAGCAGCCACGGCGGCACGCCATCTCCTCGGCTCCTCAGCACCGCCTCGTCCTCCTCCAGGCCGCACGTGTACCGCGACTGCATGCGCTCGGCCACGCGCCGCAGCACGCGCAGCACGCGCCCCGCCTCCTCCTCCTGTTGCGGCCCACCCGCAACCGTCGCCTGCTTCTTCACTTCCTTCTTCTTCTTGCCCCCGCGCTGCTGCTGCTCCTCCTCCTCCTGTGCGCCCGCCACGCCGCCGTTGGCTGATGGCGAGCCGTGCGTCAGCCCCACATCCACCACCAGCCCCGCACGGCCGCCGCCGCCAGCGGGCGGCGGCCGCCACTCCAGCACGCTGCGCCGCACGGCGTCAAAGCGCCGCCAGGGCAGCAGCAGCAGGCGCACCGCCTCGCACAGCTGCGCCGCGCCGTCCCTGCGGTCAGCAGCGCACAGCAGGACAGCAGCAGGCGTGGGCGCTTGACTGCGAACAAGCGCGCCCACGCCTCCCTGCCGCCGTCGCTCACTCAACGCACGCACCTGGCCTGAGCGGCGGCGGCCGCGGGCGCGCCGTGGCCATTGCTGGTGGACGTGGGCGGCGAAAGCGTGGGTGAGCCCTCGTACACCTGTGCAGGACACGCAGAGCACTCAAGTCACGCCTTGCCCACTGGGCTGTGGACCCCCACCCACCGCACGCTGCGCATCACGCCCAGGCCCATCGTCATCACCTTGAAGACCTGCGTCCTGGGCAGCAGCCGCAACCGCCGCAGGAAGCGCAGCCGCCCCGGCAGGCCCCGCACCGCCGCCAGCGCCGCCGCCCTCGCCCCGCCGCCGCCCGCAGGCGCCTCCGGCCCACCGCGGCGCCGCGGCTGCCGCGTGCCGGCGCCTCTCCGCCCGCTCGGGCCTGGCTTGTCCTCCTCGTCCTCCTCCTTTTCCTCCCGCTCCTTGTCGTCCTCCTCATCACCCTCCTCGTCGTCGTCGTCAGACAGGTTCCAATCGCTGGCGCCGCCGTCGTCGCTGCCGCACTCCTCGGCGTCCCCCGAGGCAGCGTCCGGGCCGGCCGCCTCAGCCGCCACGGCGGCCAGCACAAACTTGAGAGGCACCTGTGAGGTGGTGCGTGCAGCGCACCACGTGCGCATGAGAGGGCGCGCCAAGCACTCACTGCAAATCAGCGCCTGAGGCAGGAGGAAGGGCCCCGACGCGCGCTCACCTGCACGTGCGAGTAGAGGTTGGCCTGCTCGTGGTGCTCCACGTAGCCGTAGGCCCGCAGCAGCTCAGCCTGCGACACCAGGAGGGGCAAAAGGGGTGCGCCCACCTCTCTTTTGGAAGCAGGCGGGCGGCAAGCCACTCCACGTGCGCGGTGTGGCGCACCCGCCCTCCCGTGCACCGGGACAAACGACAGGCGCGGCCGCTCACCTGCGACAGCTCCCCGTAGTTGTTGACGAGCTCCTCCCCGGACTTGATGTCGCGCGTGGCAATCATCTGCAGGCACCCGGCGCCCGACCTACATGCCAGGCAGAAGGCAAGAACCGCGGAAACTTTTGGGGCCTGTGCTCCCACTGTGAACTGCGCCAGTGCCCGCGCAAAGGCCCCAACCACCCCACCGCCAACCACAGTCTCTCTCACTTGGTGGTGTGGTGGTTGAGCCGCACGTTGACGGCGCCCGTCGTGTGGTTGAGCGCGTCCCAGTAAGGCACCATGGCCTGAGCAAGCCAGCGAGGCACACAGCCCGCGCCGTAACCTCTCGCCCCGGCTTCAGCATGGCACGACAACGAGCTCACACACTGCGTGCATGCGCTCACCTGGTACTTGTCGTCCCCCAGGATGAACGAGTAGGACGAGACGGCCGCCGTGGCCCAGCGGTACAGCTCGTAGCCCTTGTCGCCTGCACAGGTGAATGTGGGAAGAGCTGCACACGGCGGGGTCAGCAGGGCCCAGCAAGCGGGTCGCCGAATAGTGTCGACACACAGGCGCACACGCACCGTGGGGCAGCTTGAGATGCGGGCGCTCCAGGATGAAGGGCTGCACCACCTCCTCCCACAGCGTGCGCACCTGCAGGGGGCGTGCAGCATCGCACGCGTTGCGGCGCCCTCAGTCAGTGCACTCCTGCGCCGCCCCTTGTCCTGAGGCGGGCGCCCTAGGGCTATGAGCTACTCAAGAGCGCACCTGTGTGGGCGCGTCTGAAGGCGTCTGCACGCGCCCGCGCATCTTGTCCAGCGCCGCCGTGCCCCTCAGCTCCCGCTGCTCCTCGTCCTGCGCGACGTTTTCACCCACGCCCACCACCAGCCCGCACGCCTGAGATGGCGCGCGGACGGCGGGAACTGGTGTGGGAGTGCACACGGCGTCTCACCGTCCAGAACATGGGCATGTGCGAGAGGTCCTGTGGGATCCACTGCACGTAGGCGGCCCAGGCGCTGCGGGCGCCCGCCGCCCGCTCGGCCATGACGGCCAGCACCAGGCCCTGCACCTCGAAGAGAGGGTCCTCGGCCACGCCCTTGGCCAGGCCCGCCTCTGCGTGCGCGTGGGAAGGAAGACGTGCAGGTGGCGTGTGGATCACGCGTTGTTCCTGCCGTGCGTTGTGGGCCGTGCGGCGCTCGCTCGCTTGCCTTCCAGCTCGTTGGCGATGCGGCAGTTCTCCACCATGAGCACCGCCTCGTCGGGGACCTGCACGACCACCTGGCCCTGCTTGATGTCGGCGGTGGCCACCACGCCGCGCACGCCGGAGCCAGGCAGGCGCGCAACGGTGCTGCTGGCGTGCAGCAGGCCGGCGGACCGGCACCACTTGAGGAAGGGCGCCGATGAGCCTTCGGTGCCGTCAGGCACTGAAGTTTGCTTGCCTGCGGAGGGCGGCGGCTGCTTGGCGCCTGAGGCGCTGCGCCCAGGCCTGCGCCCGTCTGCTGCGCCTTTGCCCTTGGCCTTGCCTGCCATCCTGCTGACAGGCTAAAGAGCATCCAGCACTCCGTGGCTCCGTGGCTCCGTGCCAGCCCTGAGCACCACCACCATGCGCACGCCACAGCGCCAGCGCGCCCAGGGGCCAGCGAAGCAGCGCAGCGATCACCCCCATACTTGCGAGCGAACAGCGCCTGCTCCTCTTCGACGCCCCCCGAGCGAGCAAGCAGAGGCGGGATGGGCGCGGGGAGCGGGGTTGGCGCGCTCGCTGGCTTCGCCCAGGTGAGCTCGCGCGCGTCACCGCAAGTGCGCGACGCTGAATTTGGGGGGTGGCGCGCGAGGTTCCGCTTCCTGCGCGCCCCCTCCACCTCGTCGCGCGCACCGGCAGGAAGAACCCCAGCGCTGAGCAGCCTGCAGACAGGCGCATTCGTGCGCAGCTGCATCAACTCCTTTGCTGCCCGTGTGGCGCTTGTTGTTGGGGTGGGCCGTGGCCGAGTGATCATCTTGTGGGCTGGCGCGTCAACTGGGGCGGCACGCCTCCCGTGATGATGCCGCAGCTGGGCCTCGGCATCGCTCTGCTCATCGTGCTCACGACGCACCTGCGCCACGCGGGCCCGGGATCTTGCTCGTACGCCGCGGCCGACGAGGACGGCCTGCTCGTGTGCGACCTGGCGGCATGGCTCTCGTTCCTCTCCGTGGGCTCCAGCCTCATCATCTCCGTCGGCCAGGTACAACTTTGCTGCTTCCGCCGACGCCGCGGCGCACCCAGCAGCGAGGCCCACGCCCGCGCCCACCTCCCTAGTAACGATGTAACCAGGCGCGTCCGCCACGTCCGCCACGCGTGTGTGCAGGGCGCGCTGAGCCTGGTGGCGGGCGTGCCGGCCAGGTCCGTGGAGGTGCTGTCCCGCCTGGCGCTGGCCGTGGCCTGGACCGTGCTGGCCGTGCTCGCCACCATCGCCACCGTCGAGGTGCGCGGGCGGCGGGCACGGGCCCGCTCCCCTGGCCGCGCGTCTCCCCTGCCACCAGGGCAGCGCTCCATGGAAAGCGCTCACCCGCGCTTGCGATGCACACACGCTGTAGGTTGACGCATTGCTCGCCGTTGCGCGCCCTCCCCTTGCGTCTCCCCTGCAGTCGGACGACGCCGACCACAGCCCCTCGCGCACGCACTGGCGCCACGTGGGCCTGGGCCTCACCTGGGGGCTCACCTTCCTGGCGCTCGTCATGGCCGCCACGGCGGGCGCCGGCGCGCTGTGCGGCGACTGCCCCGTCGCGGCGCTGCTCTGCTGCTGCCTGCCGTGCTGCTGCTGCTGCCCGCCCGACCTGCTGCCCGTGGCGCACGCGCACCACCGCCTGGGGCTGTGCGGCGACCACGGCGGCGACTGCTGCGGCACGTGCTGCGAGCTCACGGGATTGGCCTGCTGCCTCTACTGGTGCCTGCCGCGCTCCTGGTTCGGTGGCGGAGGAAGCGGCACGACGACCACGACCACCACCACGGTCTACTACCAGCCTGTGCCTGGCGCGCCGCCGCCGCCGCCGCCGCCGCACCACCAGGGCGGGTACCCCGTAGCGCCGCCGCACGCCGGGCCCGGCGCGCCGCCGCCGCACCCCCCAGCAGGTGCGCCCGGAGCGCCGCCCGCGAAAAGGCCAACGTCGCGAGGAAAGTAGCCTTTCCTGCGCGTCGCCCGACGCTTCCCCGACGTACACATGTGTGTGCTCGGTGCTTGTGTGATTCGTGGCGCCGCAGGCGGACCCTCGGCGCAGGCGTACGCGCCGCCCACCGTGCTGGGCCCGCCCGTGCAGCCGCCGTCCTACTACCCGCCCATCGGAAGCGCGTCGGCCGCGCCGCCGCAGGCCTCGGCGCCGCCCTTGATCGCGCCCGTCTACTCGCCCTTCACCCAGGTGCGCATCTCCCCCCAAGCTCGCTCAGTGCTCAGGTTTTTTTGTCCACAAGGCGACCAGGGTTGCTGGCTCACTCGTGCGGCTGGTGGCCTTCGTTGCGCAGGGCCCCACGCCGCCGACGCTGGGCTGGGGCGTGCCGGTGCTGCCGCCCGCCGCGCCCTCCTTCTACCCGCCGGTGCTGCCACCGGCGCCGGGCGAGGCCGGCCCCTCGGCGCCGCCCGCGCCCTCCAAGGCAGGCTACGAGCCGCCCACGGCGCCCCCGGGCCCGTACAGCTGATGCGTGACGGGTTGGGCGCTGCGTCGCTGTGCGTGTGGCGGCGGCTGGCGGCGGTTGCGAACCTTCTGGGTCTCTCTTCTTCTTGGCCGTCTCCGATGCAGCTGGGCGCGCCCTTTTTGTTCCTCTCTCTTCGTCGGCCCTGTATCTCTAGCGCTGTTTGTTGACCATGGAGACTGCACTACTTGCTCTGCCGGCAGTCGCTGGCGTGCGCTGACTCTCTCCCTGAGGGTGCGGCCGAGCGTGCACACACATGTTTGCGGCAGGTGGTGCCTGGGTGACTCGACCGACCGACGGACTCGGATGCGAACCTGCATGCGCGCTCCCTGGTTGGCCCGGCACTGCACGCACGCCGGCACTGCGAGCTTGTTGGAAACCTTTTGCATGCAAAGGGGCAGAGAAAGGAGAAGAGAGGCGTCACAGCTCGCGGGCGCCGCCGCCCACGGGCCCCGACGCCTCTGCCGCCAGCGCCACGGCCGCGCACAGCTTGCGGTGCGCGCGGTGGTGCGCCCGCTGGTGGTCGGGCGTGCAGTACGCCGCCGCCTTGCATGCCGAGCAGAGCAGCAGCCGCACGCCCGTGTAGCGCTCCTCCCGCACCTCGCACCCGGGCAGGCTGCACTGCCGCGGGCCGGGCGGCAGCTGCGACGGCAGCGGCTTGGGGATGTTGGTGAAGGCCGAGGGGATGTAGCCCGGCCCCGGGGGGGCTCCGCTGGCCCCGTCCTCGCTGGGTGGAGGGTTGACGTTGGCGGTGCTGGGCTCGGGATCCGTCTTGTAGCTGAACTCGCTGTCGGGAGGCGGCGGGTGGTGCGCGGCGGCCGCAGGCTTGGCGGTGGCCGAGGCGGTGGACAGGCGGGGGCTGCGGAGGGCGCCGGGGGCTGGAGGGGGGAGCGTGGAGGCGGGCGGCGTGAGCTCCAGGTGCTTGGCCAAGCGCCAGAAGAGCAGCCCAGTGGGCGGGGCGTGGGGCACGCACTCGGCGACGAGCCGGTGCGGGATGTGCAGCGCCTGGACGTACCCTGCGTGCGAGAAAGGGCCGACCGTGTTGCGCATTGGGGGGAGGCTGCCAACTCGACGAAACCACGTGCGTCGGCGGGTCACTGCCTGGCAGCCTGGCGGCGGCGGCGCTGACCTTGCTTGCGGTCGTGCGAGACGCAGGTGCGGAGCAGCTCCACGTCCGTGCTGCCCAGCCCCTGCACCAGCTCGTGCGTCGTCCTCCACTCCCCCCGGATGTACGTCTTGGGCGCGTTGCTCGGCATCTCCTGGCCGGCGTGCACGTAGCGCCACGCCTGGCCCGAGGGGCCCTCCAGCGCGCTGACGGAGAAGACCATGGCGCCCCGGCACCAGTCGCATGTCACGCCGTCGCAGCCAAGCCGCTCCCTGCGCTCACACCACAGTGCGGCCCTTAGCAACCTGTTCAGCTGTGTTCCAGCTGACGCAGCCCGCCCCCCGGCGAGCACAAGCCGGCGACGCGGCCGAAGACGAGGGAGGAAGGCACGCACCGGCAGCGGATCTTGCGCACGCGGTTCGTGAGCCTCTGCGCCATGCCGCCCACCGTGGCCCAGAACTTGTTCACCGTCGCCTGGAGGTACACCTTATGCTGCTGCGGCGTCAGCGGCACCGCCGGCGGCAGCCCCAGAGCGGGGCAGGCTCCCGTCCCGGTGGACGACGCGCGCGCAGACCCCGCTACCGCTTGCGGCCCTCTACCGCTTCCCACGTCGCTGCCCTGCGGCGCGACGGGGGGCTTTCCTGCCTGCCCAGCCGCGACGCCTCCGCCCTCCTCCCCGTCGTCCGAGTCCTCCCCGTTCGCTGCGGCGTCCGCGCCCTCAGGCCGGCGCAGGACGATGGTGTCCGACAGCTGCTGCGACGGCTCCGCCGCCTGCCCCGGTGGCGCAGGTTTCGGCAGCGCGGGCGCCAGGGCGGCCCAGGGGTAGTTGGTTGCGCTGCCCCAGGGCATGGTGGGCAGGCAGCCGTGCAGCGAGGCGTCGCCGAGCCCGAGGATGGGCACGGCGTGCTGCTTGTCGGGGCGGGTGGGGTCGGCGCTCAGCATGTGCGGGTGGATGGCCGTGACCGTGTCGGGGAGGTGCGCGGCCGCGTCGCGGAAGCAGACCTGCAGCCGCCAAGCAGTCAGTCAGTGTGGTTGCCGCTCTCTCACGTCTGATGGCGACGTGTGACCAAACACGTGTGAGCGCAGCAGGCGGCGTTGTGGTCACCCCGCTCACGTTGACGAGCGCCTTGCCGAGGTCCCGTAGCGGCACCGTCCCGACGCCAAAGACGCCGACCTCTGGCGGCGCCACGCCCGGCTTGAACAGGGGGCGCAGCACGTCCGACGGGATGAGCAGCAGCACGCACACCTGCATGGCACACGGGGCCATCACAGCGCCGCTGGGTGGCGGCGCCTTTGTGCAGCCGGGCCACCGCTTGCGCAGCGCGCCTTGTGGCACTGCGTTGGCGCACCTCTTGCGTGCGGTCGTACGAGAAAGCTGCCTTGAGCAGGCCATGCCTCCTGAAGGCCGTGAGGGAGGACAACGTGAGCCACTGCAGCGTCACGTCCTCAGGCTGCTCGTCCGTGGACAGGCTGGAGGGCTCTGCGTCTGGCGACCACGGCGGGCCTTGTTCCGAGGGGGGCGGCAGCAGCGTCTGGGCGCAGCACAGGACGCAGCCCGTGTGCAGCGGGCACCTGCAGCGTGAGAGCGCGCGCCAACGGTGGTCCACGTTCAGCCTCTACCGCCGGCCATCTTGAGATGCGTGCGCGCATCGCTCGGGCACGCACGTGTTGCGCGTGCAGCCCCGCTTGCTGCACTCCTCCAGGTTGGCCTCTAAGAGTGGGCTGGCACGCGCCAGCAGCTGCGTCGCCCGCTGCTGGAGCCATCTCTTGGCGCTCACGAACTGTGTCTGCTCGCTCGCAGTATCGAAGTAGCTCGGGTCGAGTGGCGCCCACTGCATTCGCTACGACGAGCTCACTGGAGGCGATGCAGGTGTCCTCTCTGCTGGCTCGCCCAACGAACGGCGGCCGAGCGCGCGGCCCACACCCTGTTCTGCGTCAGGTCGTTCAACTCCGACAGACGGACTCTGGTACACGCCCCAGAACGCTGGGGCGTCGTGCGGGTTACCAGTGCTCTTCTCTTGTCATGCTGCAATGCCCCGTGGTGCCAGGAGCTTGTCCCTGCACGAAGCGGGCCAGGTCCGCATGGTCAAAGCGTGCGCCCGGCGCTGATGCCGGCGGTTGCTGAACCCTGTCTGGAGCACCAGGGCAGCACTGCAGAGCGTTCAGCTGCTCCAGCTTGATGCTCCAGCTGCGCAGCACGCTGCTCTCGACGCGCGCATGATTTGAAGTGCAGCCTGCACGCACCAGAGGCGAAGAGAGAAGGAGATGGACTCGCTGGTGGAGGTGCTGCAGCGCCTGAGCGAGTTTGGCGAGCAGCAGCAGCAGAACCAGCAGCAGCACGGTGGCGACGATAGCGAGCTCGTCGGCATTCTGTCCGAGCAGGACCTCGAGGTCGCCAGGACGTGCAGCGTCTGGCTGCAGGCGCAGAGCCAGGCCGATTGCGAGCAGGCGTGGCAGCAGGCGGCCGACGCGGGCGTCTCATTCGTCGCGGTGGCCGCAGCGCTGAACGCCCTGCTCAGCTGCAGAGACCCCACCACGGCAGCGCGCGCTGGGCACCTGTACTCGGCGTTGCTGCGCATGAAGGCAGGACCGGTACGTGCCGCGTGGCACTGTGCAGCAGTGCTCACGATGCGGTGCAGGCGTGCCAGCGCCATTGTCGTGGCCATACGCGCTCCGCTGCAGGTGACGTCGCTCTTCACGCCGCTGGCCTTCTCCAACTTCCTCCAAGTCTGCAAGCAGTGCGCCTGCGGCAGCGGCGGCGGTGGCAGCGCAAAGCCCGCCGGCGCCGCGGCCGGCGCCAGCCAGTCCCAACGCCAGGGCACCCAGCAGGGCAAGCGCAAGGCGGCGGGCGGCGGCGGCAAGGGCGGTGGCAGGGCCAAGAAGGGAGCCGCCGCGGCGAACAAGGGCGGCGACTCCGACGAGGAGCCTGACCTGGAGGATGACGGCAGCGACGGAGCGGGCTCAGAGGAGGAGGGCGAGGAGGCGGGCGGCACGCAGCGCGGCGGCAAGCGCGGCGGTGCCAGCAAGCGCGCCCCCGCCAAGGCGGGTGGTGCGGCCGGTGGCGGCGGCGACGCTGCGCTGCTGCTGGACGTGGAGGCTTTCCTTGAGGGCTTTGGCATGCAGCAGCACGCCGACATGGCCTGCATGCTCATGGACACGTGCGTGGAGGTCACGTGCATGGCAGCGGCGCCGGCCAACGCCGCCGCCATGGGCGCCGGCGCGGGCGGCGCCAGCCAGAGGGCCGGCGGCGGCCGCGCGGGCGGCAGCAACGCCTGGGCAGGTGCGCGCGCCCCGCACCACCCGCTCTCTACTGCCGCTCCGTATGCTGTTGTTCCACTGCCACAGGTGACCTCACAGAGCACTCCAGCCCTTCCATGTGCGTTGGCGGTGGCGCTGGCTTGCAGGCAGCATGCGCCCCGCGGACGTGGCCTACCGCCTGTTGGAGGCGCTGCTGGGGCCGCAGCACGGCAGCCCCGCCACCACCACGGGCCTGCTCATGATGCGCCTGCTGCCCTCGCTGCTGGGCACGGCCGCCACGGCGGCGGCGGCGGCGGCGGGCGGCAGCAAGCGCGCGGGCGCGCAGGAGGGCGCGCAGCGGCGGCAGGCGGCCCTGGCCTTCGCCCTGCGCGCCTACAGGTGCGCCTGCGCCAGGGATGCCGGCGCTCTCTCTCTGTGTAATCCGGTTCGCCAGCAGACCTCTCGTCTTGCTGGGACCTTGTGGTCAAGGCATTCGCCGAGGATGGCGTGCCGCTGCTGTGATGCTGCTGCCGCCACGCAGGCGCGTGGGGCTGGCGGCGCAGCCGGCGACGTTCGCTCTGGCCCGGCAGCTGTGCCTGCGGGCGCCGGAGCGGGCCGAGCCGCGCAACGCCGCCGTCGCCGCCGCCCACGAGCTGGTGAGCGGTCCAACAGAGGCCCATTCCCTCAGGCCCCGCGCAGCATTCTCGCTGCTCCTCGGGCGGTCACACACGCGAGCGAAAGGCTGGGCGTGGCGCGCGTTGCGCCTGCTGCTGCAGGTATCGGCCCTGCCGCCCGAGTGCCGGGAGGACGCCGGCGCCTGGCTGCTGCAGCTGTCGCACAGCGCCAAGCCCACGCAGCGGCTGGTGGCCGTCGAGGTGGCGCAGGCGCTGCTGGCCGCCCTGCAGCAGCCCTTTGAGCCCGCCGCCTACAAGGTGCGGCCACTCCTGGCACACATGGCGCCGCAGACAACCGTGCAAGCTCCTCTGCTGTGGGCGGGGCAGGGGGCGGAGCAGGGGGCTGAGGGTTGGTGTGTGCTTTCCCTTGGGCTGCGCAGGCGTTCCTGGACGGCGCGCAGGGCCCCGGCGAGGAGCTCCCGGCGCCCGCCAGCGCCGTGCTGCTGGCCCTGCTGGTGCAGCGCAGCGACGACAAGGCCGCAGGTGCGGGCGAGCAAGGGGGTAGGGCGCTCGCGACGGGGTGCTGGTGTCCTTTGCTTTGCGAGGGAGGGAGGGGCTGCGCTGCGACGCAAGCAAGGCGCGGCACGGCCTCTCCTGACGAGCGCGTGTTGCCCTTCCCATGGGCGTTGCTGCGCAGCGGTGCGCGGCCGGGCCATCAGCCACCTGTCGGACGTGGTGGAGCAGTGCTGCGCGCTGCTGGGCTCCTCCTCCTCTGCCGCCGCCGGCGACGCGGAGATGGACGGCGAGGAGGACGACCAGCAGCAGCAGCGGCTGTGGAGGGCCGCGGGCGTGCCCTCGCGCGCCCAGGGCTTCCTGCTGGCGCTGTGCGGGGTGCCCGCGCTCACCGTCCGCGCGGCGGCGGCGGCGGCGGCGGCGCCTCAGGGGCAGGCCGGCGTGAGGGCCCCCGCGGCCGCGGCCGGGCAGGCTGCGGGCGGCGGCAAGGGCAGGGGGAAGAGCAAGGGGGGCAAGAAGACCGCGGGCAAGCAGCGCCGCCGCGTTGCAGACAGCGACGAGGAGGAGGACGAGGAGGAGCAGCTGGAGGAGGCGAGCAGCGAGGAAGAGGAGGGCGCGGGCGGCACGAGGGGGGCGCAGCAGCAGGTCGCGGCCCAGCGGGACGCGGCGGCGGCTGCGGTGCCGCAGGGGCGGCTGTTTGAGGCGTGGCTGCCGAGCCGCGTGTCGCTGGACCTGTCGCCGCTGGTGGCGCTGGCGCACCGCCGCCTGGCGGACGACAAGGCGCCGGTGCGCAAGGCGGCCGTGTCGCTGCTTGAGTCGGCGCTGCTGCTGCGCGCGCGGCTGCCCGCGCCGGTCGGCGGCGCGCCGCTGGCCGAGGACCTCGCGGCGCTCGAGGCGGCGGTGGTCGACTCGCTGGTGCGTCGGTGCGGAGCTGCGTTGAGCACACGCGTAGCCGCAACGACGTTGCCTCGACACGCTCTCAGCAGCACGCCACGATGTGTGGGGAGAGCGCAGGTGAGCGTGCGCAAGGTGGCGCTGGCGGCCGCGTCGAGGCTGGTCGCGGCCTTCCCCGACGACTCGGGCTGCTGCGAGCTGTGGGTGCGCGCCGCGCTGCCGCTCATCAGGTGCGAGCCTCGCCGACGCCGCGGCCGCGGCCGTGCAGCCGACCGTGTGACGGTGCCACACGCTGCCCCTCAGTGCGCGCCCTCGCCCCGACACTTTGCCTCGCGCGGCTCGGTCTCGCAGGGACGCCGAGACGACGGTGCAGGAGGCAATGCTGGACCAGGTCACCTCCACGCTGCTGCAGCCGCTGCAGACGGCCGCCTCCAACGCGCCGCGCACCGTGCAAGGTGCGCGTCGCCGCCGCCTCCACACCGCTCACTCTCCCGCCACCTTCCCCAACTCCATCCATCATCAATCGCCCGCCACCTGTCCTCACCATCGCTCACCCCGCAGGCGTGGTGGAGCGCATCCAGCCGCTGCTGTCCGCGCTGGCCAGCACCGGCGCCGGCGCCGCCGCCTGCGTGGGCAAGGCTGTGGCGCTGCAGGCGCAGAAGAAAGCCATCAGCACGCGCCGCCTGGCCACCGGCCTCGAGACCATCATCACCACCATGCAGCAGCAGCACCAGCAGCAGCAGGGCCAGGGCCAGGACCAGCAGCAGGCCAGGACGCAGAGGCTGCAGCTGCAGGGCGCGTGGTCGCTGCTCCGAGAGGTGCGCTTCGCGGCTTAGTGCGGGGCAAGGGTGCCGCCGACAAGGCGCGCACGTGACCGCCTCGCCGTAGCCACTGCAGTAGTTGTGCAGTGCCTGCTCTCACGCCGCCCTGGATGGCACGCGTCGCCCTGGTGAGCGTGTGCGCAGGTGTCTTCGTGCGACGCCACCGCCGCCAGCTGGGAGTTCCTGTCGGGCTGCTGGGCGGCGTTCAAGGCGGCGGGGCAGGCGGCGAGCGGCGAGCAGGGCGCCTCGCTGCTGTGGGTCATCAGCCACTCGGCCGAGCGCTTCAAGGCGCAGGACGCAAAGGGACTCGCCAAGGACCTCTCGCAGGTGCGCGGCTGGTTGGTCGAGCAGGCTGAGTGGCGCCCCTCGCTTCGCTTCGTGATCTGCTGTCGCGAGCTCAGTGGTCCACAGGCTTCCGCCGTTCGATCGCAGCAACGCTCGCTTCGCCCTGCTGCGCAGGCGCTGCTGGCCTTCACGCTGCCCCCAGCCGCCGCCGCCGCGCACGTCGCGGCGCTGGCCAAGCTGAGCGGCGCCGCCGGGGAGGGCAAGGCGGCCAAGGAGCGCGACGCGTGGAGCAAGAAGCTCATCGAGGGCGCGCACGACGTGCTCACGCGCTACCTGGACCCCGCGCACCCGGTGAGTCCATGTCTTTCTGCCAGTTCGCTTTGCTTCAACAGTCGTTCCCTCGCTTCTCGAGCACATCGCGAGCCTTGCGCTTGCCGTGGTTTGCTGCCTTGCGCCACACCAGAGGGACGAGGCCTCGACATGGCGCGCCTCCTGCGCGCTCTTCGTGGTGGGCGAGGTCGCGCTGCTCGGGCACAAGCCCCCCCGAGCCCTCACCATGAAGGTGCAGCGCCTCAGCGCGCCGCTGCCATCCGGTGCCACCGGCGCCACCCAGCCCTACCCCATGGCCTCCCAAGCCCTCGGCACCCCGGCCGCCGCCGACCCCCCGCTTCCGCTGCTCTCTCCAGCGCCGGCGGAGGAGCAACGGCAAGATGATGACGAGGGCGACGGCGAGGACTCGCCTGCCCTGGCGGAGGGCGGGGCCGCGGCGGCCGCGCCGGGGGCGGCGGCGGGCGGCGAGGCGGACTCCACGGCTCTGTGCGGCATGGCGTGGGCGTGCTGGGGCAAGCTGTGCCTGGCGGACGAGAGCCTGGCCAAGGGCGCCGTCCCGCTCTTTGTGCAGGTGATTCGGTGGGCTTCCTCTCCGCCCCGCTCTGCACTCTGAAAGCCAACACGGGGATAAGCAGGGGCCGAACAAGCCGCCCGCACGCCTTAAGCCACGCGCATCTGCTTGGTTGAGGTGGCTGGGGCCTGACGGGTCGAGAGCGCGACGCGCGCTGCCTGCGTGCCTGGGCGCAGGAGCTGGAGCGCTCCCCCTCGCCCGTGGTGCGCAACAACTGCCTGGTGGCGCTGGCCGACATGTGCATCCACTTCACCGCGCTGGTGAGAAACGAAGGAAAGGAAAGGAAAGGAAAGGGTCAACGCCGGTAGGGCGTGGTTGAGGTAGGCAGCGCCGTGCACCTCCCGACTCGCCGCGAGTCGTGCACTTCCCAGTCGCCGCGCCTGCGCGGTGCTGGCGGGGTGGGAGCTGGCGCTCGACGCGTCCCAGGCTCGCGGCGGCTGCTTGCGTCCTTGCGGGGCAGTTGCGCGGCGCCGCAGCGCGCTGACGTGGTTGCGAAGCGCGCGGTGCGTCCCGTGTGCAGGTGGACAGCTACCTGCCCCGTCTGGCGCGGGCGGCCATGGACTCACACGAGCTGGTGCGGCACCAGGTGAGAGCGGGCTGGATTGTGCAGGACCCGTGCGCTGGATCCGCCAGCCTCCTCCGCTCACGCTGTGTGCGCGGAGCACGCGGCCGCGCACGCCCTCCCGGCGCTGTCCAAGCTCTTGCTAGCCCGCACTTCCTCCTCGTGCTGCGAGCGCTGCGGCGTGTGCTGCCCTCCCCCACTCCTGCAGGCGCTGGCCCTGCTGGCCAACCTGCTGCTCAAGGACTACGTCAAGTGGCGCGGCGCGCTGTTCCACCGGTTCGCGCTGGCGCTGGTGGACCCCTCGGCAGCGGTGCGCCAGCTGGCCGAGCACCTGCTGGTGCACACGCTCGCCACCAAGGTGCGGCTCGGCTGGGCTGGCCTGCGCGGGGGATGCAGCCCATGTGCGATGGGCAACGCGCGACCTTGATTACGTGGGAAAGACGTGGGGCGAGACGCTTGCTGCCGCATGCGCCATGGCCTCCCGCCACGGTCCTTGCGCTGCGGCACCGCGCGCCGTCCGAGTGTTTCAGGCAGGCAGGAACGCCTGCCGCAGCACTGGTACGCGCGTTGTCCGCTCTCTCTCGCCCCGCCTCGCAGGCGCCCAACCTGGCCTACAACCACTTCATCGAGTGCCTCTTCGTCATGAACGCCTGCACCACGGGCCTCCACGCGTCGCGGCTGGCCGGCGGCGGCGGCGGCGGCGCGACGCAGGCGGACGGAGCGCGCGCGGGCGCCGCCGCGGCGGCGGCGGCGGCAGCGGCGGCGGCGGCGGCCGACGACGCGATGCTGGCGGCGAGGGACGCGTGCGGGCCGTTCAACCTCAAGGGCAACAGCCCTGAGATGAGGTGCGGTTGGGGGGGACTTGGCTCAGCGCTGCTATGCTGAGTTGCGCCACCGCCAGGACAGGGTGCCGCGGGTGCGCACAGGCTACTGACCTCCTCCAAGGCCGTGCTGTGCGCGCTGTGTGCTGTGCGCGCTGCGCAGGGCCAAGCGCGACGTGGTGTACCACACTCTGCTGCGCAAGATGGCGCCCGACACCAAGTTCCACGTGCAGACCAAGCTCGTCAACGAGGTGCGGCCTCATCCCCTCCCATTGTTCCTTGGGGTGCCTGTGCCAGGCCGGCGGCGGGCGAGGCAGGGAGGAGGAAGCCAGCAGAACAGATGTGTGCAGAGACGACGCGCGTGCCAGCTGCGCTCGCTTGGTGCCACGGCACTGCCAGCGTGGGGGGCGGCCCAGTAGTGCTGCTCTCCCTGCTTTGCGCGGCGTGCCGGGATTGGGCAGGTGCTGGGCGCGGTGGCGGACGGCGTGCTGCCTCTGTCCGAGCCGGGCGTGGGCGAGGTGCTGGGCGACGCGCTGAGGCTGCTGGGCTCCAAGGCCATCAAGGTGAGCGCCCCCTCAGGGCTTGGCTTAGGGCTTGGAGCACGCGGGCCGCACCTCCTTCTCTGTCTCGTTGACGCGAGCGCTGTGCGTCTTGGCCGCCTTGACACGCGCGTGGCGGCGCCTCCAGCCATGTGTCCCAACACGTTCCTTGCTTGCGCCGCCTCAACGCCCATCGCACTTTGCAGGTCAATATGTCGCGCATGGTGGCCAACGACGAGGACGTGCTTCTGGCGGCCGCCGGCTCGGACGCAGGCGCCACGCAGGTCGTCACCGAGGTGGCGCACGCCAAGGTGCGCCTGCCCGCCTGCCCGCGGGGAGGGACCCTGCGGCGCGGTCCCCTCACCTGTGCGGCGTGCGCCGCCGTGTGCATGCACAGCGTCCGCTCCTTTGATCACCAGGCGCTTGCGCGGCTGACTTGTGTTGCGGTGCGCCGCAGGGCAAGGCTGTGAGCGCCATGATGAAGAAGCACCTGGTGGAGCACGTGGTGCCCCTCATGTGCGAGCTCAAGCACATGCTGCAGGTGAGGAGGAGCAGGCCACCAGCGCCCCCCAGACCCCTGGGTTCTCTCCGCCAGAGCACGCACGCGCGGCGGCAAAGGCGCGGCAGCCGCGCTGGACACTTGCGTACCTGCGACCTGGCAGGGGCAGGCCACGCAGGGGCGCCGCAGCGTGCGCGAGGGAGCGCAACACGCATGGCGCTCACGTGCGCGCGCGCCCGCTCGCGCTCCATGCCGCGCCGTGCAGAACCTCAAGCACCCGCTGCTGGGGCCGCTCATGACGTGCATGGCGTCGCTGCTCAAGGACTACAAGGCCGAGCTGGAGGACATCCTGGTGGCCGACAAGCAGGTGCGCGCATGGCGCCAGGGCTTTAGGGTTTTGCGCCCCCCCCCTGCAAAGCTCAAGTCACGCTGTGGGCGCCGGTGCTTTGCGATGATCATCGCATGGTGTCATGCAGCTGGCCAAGGAGATCCTCTTTGACCTCAAGCAGGCCGAGGTGCTGGCGGCGCGGCAGCAGCAGCAGGCCGCGCGCCACCACACGCACGCCGCCGCGGCGCCGGCGGCGGCCGGCACAGCGGCGGCGGGGGCGGCGACGCCGCTGGCCGCCGAGGTGCTGGCGTCGGCGCAGCAGCAGCAGCAGCGGGCCGCGGGGGCGGGCGGGCGCGGCCGCGCCGCCGCGCAGCAGCAGCAGCAGGCGGTGCACGGCAATCCCACCACGCCCGGCGGCGCCCTGGCGCACCGCGGCGTGGCGGCGGCGGCGGCGGCGGCGGCGGCGATGACGCCAGGCGCGGCTCTGCTGATGAGCGGCCGGCGCACGCCGCGCGGCGCGGGCGCAGGTGCGGGCGTTCGCAGCTTGTTGTTTTTGTTGCAGAGAGAGAGGCATTTTGCCAGGCAGTCGAGCGCAGCGTTGATACGAGCACATGTGAGCGCAGGCGCGGCGGGCGGGCGGGCGGCGGGCGAGGGCGGCCCCACGCCGGCCCCGCTCTCGGCGTCGGCCAAGGCGGCGGTGGGCCGGCGGCGCCGCCACGACCAGCAGCAGCGCCAGGCCATGCAGAGCAAGCAGCTGGACGGCGTGATGAGCGACCTGGACGATTTGGAGGTCGACGACGTGGAGGCAGAGGGGGCGCTTGACGTGGTGCGGGACGCGCGGGGCGAGGTCATGGTGGCACTGCCGGGGCTGGAGGAGGCGCCGGCAGGTGCTCAGCGGCCCTGGAACGTCAAGCTGGGCGGCGGTGAGGCGGCGGGCGGCGGGGCGGCGAGGCGGGGTGGCCGGGCGGCGAGGGGCGGCGCGGCGGCTGTGGTGGAGGCGGCGGCGCAAGCGGAGGCTGGGGGTGGCAACGGCGTGAAGCAGCAAGCGGGCGGCGGGCGGGGCCGGGCGACGACGGCTGGGCGGCGCAAGGTGGTGGTGGCGGAGAGCGAGAGCGAGGAGGGCGGGAGCCAGTCGGAGGAGGAGGAGAAGGAGCCACCCTCCTCGTCTTCGTCCGACGAGCAGGAGGAGTTCAAGCCGCGCGGCGCGCGCAAGGCGGCGGGCAGCAAGGCTCCTCGCGGCGGCAAGGCGGCGCCAGAGCTGCTGCGTGGCGGGGGCGGCAAGGGCGCAGCGCAGGCGGCTGGAGGCTCGCGCCGCAAGGCTCTGCAGAGCCTGAACAAGTGAACGACGTGCGCTGCCTCTCAGTCCTGCTCCCTTGCTGTTTTGCTGGGCGAGCCCTTGCTGCAAGTGACTGGTCCGCAGCGCACACGACGTCGCCCACCACCACGTTCCCACACAGCCAGAGAGCCCCACACGCGCCGCACGAGATGAGGTGGTGTTGAAAAACACCGTTTGTTGTTGTTGGCCTTGAGAGTGCCAGGCCTTGAGAAGCAGCGCCAGAGCGCTTAGGCCGAGGTGAACTTGGTGACGGCCTTGGTGCCCTCGGACACGGCG
>VFQP010002663.1_pt1 | contig 19500 bp, 23 predicted proteins | sample 3512351 | NCBI WGS metagenome assembly VFQP01 (sample SAMN10412372, study PRJNA504923) | tailings metagenome | isolation source: Relicate 1 Philex TSF1 revegetated site | place: Philippines: Tuba, Benguet | collected 2017-08-29
GGGCGGACGCACGCCCCGCACCTTGCTCTCCTCCTCCACCGCGCTCCGCGCAGCCAGCACACTGACCCGCGCTCGCTGCGTGCTTGTTTTCGTGCTGCAGACAAGCACGAGCGCATGAAGGCAGTCTTCAAGTTCTACTCGACGGGCGACGCTTCAGACTTGATGAAGTTCCCAGGCGGCAGTGAGCCAGGCTCCAAGTGACGGCGTAGGAGTGACGATCGCGTGCTTTTCCGTGGCTTGCAAGGCTTTATCGCGCTCCTGGTGGGGGTTTGCAGAGGACAGCATGGCGCAGCACGTCATGGCTCCGCCACGGCCACAAGGAGCGTCCGCACGTCGTCGCGCGTCTGCGACTGCGCGGCCAGCAAGGCAGGCTCCTGGCGCGCCATGCTCGCGTCTGCCGCAGCGTCCTCGCTGCTCTTGCTGCCGCCCAGCGGCTCCGCCTCCTGGTGGTCCAGGGCCGCCCCACCCTCCCCCAACCGGCGCGCAGCGTCCGCCAGGGCGGACGCCTCTCTGCGCAGCTCGGAGGCGGCAGCGTGCGCCAGGCACGCCCGCAGGTCGTCCACGCGCATGAACCGCTGCCAGGCGGCGCGCTGCCACACATCGCGCCTGGCCGCCAGCGCGTCGCGCCGCAGGGCTGGCGGCCAGTGCGTGCTGGGGGGCGGGCGCGCTGGCGGGGTGCCAGGGGCGGGGCAAGAGCATGAGGGGCCGGTGGGCAGGGCACCTTGGGTGACGGTGGTGTTGGGCGGCCGCGGGGGTGGTGCGCTGTGCGTCTCGGCAGGGTGCTGCGGGGGCAGAGTGGGCGCCGGCGACAGCGGTCGCTGCTGCTGCTGCTGCTGCTGGTGGGCGCGCCAGCGGATGAGGGCATCGAACCACCTGCCGCCCCAGGTGGCGCCTCCCCACAGCGGCAGCTGCAGCGGCGCCGCGCCGTCCGTGCTGACCGTGCTGCGAGACGCCCCCGGCAGGCTGTGCGTGCCGTTGTGCTGCCAGGTGGAGGACGGGGCAATTGGATGGGAGGGCGCGCCGGGCGTGACGGCGATGGTGATGCTGCTACTGCGGGGTGAAGGGAAAGCCGTGGGCTGCTCAGCGCTCTCAGAAGAAGGGCTGGCGGCTGGCGGCGACGGCAATCCTGTAGGGCTGCAGCCGCCAGACCCGGCGGCGCCGCAGGCCAGGCTGTCGTTGCTGCCCGCTGGCTGCGCCTCCTCAAACCTGGTGGACGGCAGCGGCACGATCATGCCTGCGGCACGGACGGGCCAACCGCGTGCCCTCTCAGCTCGCGACTGGGCAGATGACGTGCCAGCCCACGAGGAACTGCCCACTGACCTGCCACCGGCATCCCCAGCGAGATGGCCCGGGCCAGGTAGCGCGCCACCATGGCCTGCAGGGCGCGCTGCCGCCCCCAGGCGCCGCCGCCCGCCTCCGCCGCGGTGTGCACCGCGCTCAGCAGCAGCGGCTTCTGCATGCGCAGCGCGTCGCGCACGTGCGCCGCCACCTGCGCGCAGCGCACAGGCAGCCGGCGCGGCGAGCTGGAGGGCCTCTGATTTGGGCCGTAGCGGCGTCCTACCAAGCCATGCCCCCCACGCCTCAGCCCACACGCACCCAGGACTCGGCCCAGGACAGCTTGCAGGCGTCGTTGCACGAGAGCCACTCGTCCGGGCGGACCTCCGCCACCGACAGGTCCAGCTGCGCACGCGGGCGAGTGCAGTGCGGGCGCGGTGCACGAGGCGTACTAGTCATGCACGCCGCCCTGCGGTCCTGTGCCGGCACGCGGCGCGCCGTCGCCTCACCTCCTGCAGCATCGAGTTGCGCACAAAGTCCACGCCCTCGCACGCGGCGGCGGCCCGCTGCGACGGCTGGCCCCGCGGCCCCGAGCTGTTGGCGTCACCCGGCGGCAGGACCCAGGGCATGCGCATCTGCGCGCGCCACGTCGGTGCGCTCTGGTGTGCGCAAGGTGTATGCGTGCCGTCAGCGCGCCCCAGCCTCTCCAGTACCTGCAGTGCCGGGTTGAGGTGCACGTGGTGCGGGCTGGCGGGGCCAAACAGGCCGCCGCCGCCGCTGCACATGATGAGGTGGTTGGGGTCGGTGCGCCGCAGGTGCAGGGCCACGTACGGGATCCACGCCTGCGGCGGCAGCGTGCCACACAAGCGGAACGTGACAGCGCGTAAGTGGCGGCATGGGCAGCATGCACGCCTGGCTCGGCAGAGCACGCAAAGCGTGCGCAGCGGGTGCGTCACCTGCAGCGCGTCGCCCCCTCGCGGCGCGGCGTCGGCCAGGCCCTCGCCCAGGTCCCACGCCGCGATGGTGGGGTCGTGGCGGTGCTGCAGGCCGGTAAAGTGGTTCTTGCGCACGGCCAGGGCAGTCAGGTAGTCAAAGTACCGCGCCTGCGAGGCACGCGGCCATCACGCGTCAACCGACAGCAGAAGTGGTGGTTTCAGCGGCGCTTGAGGTTGAGCCGGCAGGCCCACACGCTCCCCTCCCACTGGCACCCGCCTCTGCCAAAGCTGCACGCACCTTGAAGGTGTCGTTGGTGAGAAAGTCGTGCAGCGTGCCGCCGGCCGGGTCGGGGGACTGCCAGCGCACGTACTGCGCGGCGCCGCCCCGCCGCCGCGCCACGGGCCACCGCGCGCTGGTCAGCACCAGCACCAAGCGCAGCGAGAAGCGCCGCGCCTGCCACACCAGCCAGTCGAGCCCCTCGCGCATCACGCGCTCGTCCAGCAGGCCCGGCGCCACCTGCATGCCAGCTCAGGCCACGCCAGGACGGTGCGCTCTTTCACCCGTCTGCGGGCACTCAACTGCCCTCAACGTTCCAACCGGCGCCATGCAAGCACGGCACCTTCATCGCTCCAGCCTTTGCCTCACCGCCCCTCCCCCCCCTCCCTGGCAGCTTAAGAGTGGCTGACCTGCATGGCGTGCGGCAGCGTGTGGCCGTCCTTGAAGGCCAGCACGCGCAGCGCGTTGAGCCCGGCGCGCCGCGCCTCCTCCATCATGCCCAGCAGCTGCACCCACGGGTGGGGGGAGAGAGGGCACACAGCGCCATGCGCCCGCCTGGATCAGCATCTGCGGCCACTCCACGGCTCCACCCGTGAGGCGCGCATGATGCAGTAGCCACCTCGGCAGGCCACGCACTGCGCGCACCCGCGCGCGTCCGGCGGCCCCGCTGGCGGCCAGGTCGATGGCGTGGTCGGGCAGGGTGGCGCCGGCCAGCACCCAGCGCCCGGCGCCCAGCGTGAGGCCCCTCTGGTCGGCGCGCACAAACAGGCACTGCTCGCCCGCCAGGCCGCCGCCCTGCCGCCACCAACAGGGTGCCGAGACGACAGCACGCGAATGACCTCAGAAGGAAGCAGCGCAGCGCCTGGGGCGCATTGCGACGTGAGTGACGCCCCCACACCTGCTGGTGCAGCACCCTGACGACCTCGGGGGGCTTGCTGTGGCGCCAGGAGCCTGCGTGTCGCAAGCGGCGGCCCTCAGCGCGCGGTCAGGAGCGCCGTGCTGCTGCTCAGGGTGCGGTGGAGGCGCTCTGCCCTTGCTCCAGCAGGCAGAGCCTCACCAATGTCGTAGAGCTCGCTGCTGGACGCGTTGCCGGACGCCTGCTGCTGTGGGGTGCCGTCACGGCGGCCCTGTGCAGCGCCCGCGCCCGTCGCGTCGGGCTGAGCGGTCGCGCTGAGCGGCGCCTGCGCTTGAGGGGGGAGGAGGCGCCGCGGCGCCGCGCCCCCCTCGCGTCGCGTCAGCAGCGAGCCGTCGCTGAGCATGACGATGACGAACGCCGCGCTGCAGCAGAAGACCGCGAGAGCCAGCGCACGGAGCAAAGTCAGGTGAGGCGCCCCGTGGCCTCGCATCGCGCTGGCTGCGTGGCCGTGAGCTCAAACAGAGGGAATGGCAGGCGGCGACAGCGGGTGAGCTCCTGGGATGCCGTCCAGCAGAGCAGCTTGGCGTGGCGACCGCATGGGCGCGCCGGGCTGTCGGCGGGTGGCCTCAAGCCGTCCAGCAATGTGTGTGAGCCAGCACTGTTCGTAGAGGCAGAACCTAGTGGTGTAGGAGTGCTGCTGTGCAGGAGGACTGCTTGAGCGATGGAGGTCGAGGAGCAGGCTGCCGCGCCCAGCGAGCAGCCAGCGCAGGACGCCGAGCATCATGGTAGCCAGTTGCAGCATCAGCAACACCAGCAGCATGAGGAGGATGAGGCGCGCGGTGCAGGCGTCGAGGAGGAGGCAGCGACAGCGCCACCTGCGCGGGAGCAGCGGCACCAGCAGTCGCTGGAGCAGGTCTACGCGAGCATAATGCAGAGCAAGGTGCGAAATCGTCGGCAGCACAGCTCGCGCAGAGCCCGAGGGATGGCGCGCGCTCTAGACGTCCCTTTGCCGTGCTCGCCCGTTGTTGGGGACACCTGCCTCCCCAACAACGCGCAGGCGCAGCAGCAGCAGCAGCAGCAGCAGCAGCAGGACGCTGCAGTGCCGCTGGGCGCGTCCTCCACGGTGGTGCAGCTGCTGCCCGGGCTCTCTGGCGCGGCGGCAACGCAGCGCAGCGGCGGCATGCAGTGGCAGCTCTCCGGCCTGCCTAATGGCAACCTCATCACCGTGGTCAACGGCGGCGCCCTCCTCGCCCCTCCGCCGGGCAGCATGGCGCTCAGCGAGCCGCTGCTGCCCTGGGCCTCCATCGCGGCCAACGACGCGGCGCAGGTGAGCACGACGCGCCCATTACCTCAATGCCCCCCGGACAGATGGATCGCTCAGCAAGCAGTGCTCTACTGATTGAGTGGCTGCGTACGCAGGCAGCAGCGGTGCCCCACGGCGCCTTGGCCGAGATCGCCGCCGTCGCCCCGCCCACCCACCTCGCGGCAGGTGCGTGCGCTCTCCCTCCCCGCCCACCTCCACGCGTCCCTGTGCTCACACGCACGCACCACCCCGCACGCCTGTTGCACCCTCTGCTCGCCTCGCAGTGATCAAGGTGGAGGTGAAGCAAGAGGAGCAGCAACAGCAGCCGCAGCAAGAGGCGCAGCCGGCGCCAGACGCCGAGGCCCTAGAGAACGGCGCCGCCGCCAACGGCCATGCCTCCCCCACAGCCCCTCACGCCGACGCAGCAGTGCCGGTCGCGAGCGGCAGCGCCGCCCCGCTGGCCTCTGCCGGCGACGCCCGTGCCCCCTCGACAGCCGCCGCGGCGAGCGGGTGCCTCGCCGCCGGCTCAGCCGCCGCCGCCGCCCAGCACGCCGCGCTGTTCCGGCACAACTCGACGGCCGCCAGCGTGGGCCCCGCCGCCGCCGCCGCCGCCGCCGCCTCTCCCGCCCCTGTAAGTCACTAACGCTGGCTGAGCACCCTGCACCTGCGTGCCTGTCGCGTACGCGACCGCAACGCACCATGCGCACGCCCTGGCGCCCCCTCCCGTCCTGCAGGGCGGAGGATCGCAAGGGGGCGCCGCTGCGGCCTCCCCAGCCGCCGGCGCCGAGCTCGCCACGGGCGCAGCGGCGGCGCAGGGCGCGGCCCCGCGCGACGACCCAGACGAGGCGGCGCAGCAGCTGCAGGAGGTGCTGGGTGCCGTGGACCGACTCCTGGCCCAGGTGAGTGAGAGAGGGCGCGTCAGAGGACGCCCCACCCATGGGCAGACTGGTCAGGTCACGCCGGGTGGGCGTGCCGTCCTGACCTCTCCCGCCTGAGGTCATCCGCCGTGCAGGAGCGCCAAGCCCTGGCCCAGGGCACGGCCGCGCTGCCGGCCGCCGAGCACCTCGCCCAGCTCACGCAGGCGCTGCAGCAGCTGCGCAGCCGCCACACGCCGGCGCCCTCCTCCTCCTCTGACGCAGGCGGCGCCGCCGACCCCGCCCAACTCGCCCTGCAGGCCTTTGCCTCGCACGGCTGCGACGCGCACGCCACGCTGCGCCACCTGCTGGCCCTGGCCTCCGGCCGCCTGCGCGCGCAGCTGCCCCCGCACCTCCACCCGCCGGCGCCGCCCCCGCCGGCGCCGGCCGCGCCGCTCACGCTGCAGCTGCACGCGCAGCCGCCCAGCGGCGGCCGCACCGCCTCCTCCTCCATCCTCACGCACCTGCAGCTTCAGGGGCCCGCCGGCGCGCTGCTGCAAGGCCAAGGCGGCAGGGCGGCGCTGCCGCCGCACATGCAGCAGCTGCATAACGCGCACCACCACCCCACCACCGCCTCCACGCCCACCAGCACCTCCGCCGCCACCTCCACCGTCGTCTTCCACCACCCGGCAGCGTCCGGTGGCCAGCCCCTGGCGCCCGCCGGAACGCCGCCGCCGCCACCAGGCGTGCTGCTCCGCACGGCCACGGCGCCGCCGCAGCAGCTGCTGCTGCAGGCGGGAGGCCTGGCCCTCGCGCCGCCGCAGGGCATGGCGGCGCCGGGCGGCGGCGTGCTGCGGTGGATGCCGTCGGGCGGAGCCAGCACCACGGCGGCGCCCGACGCCGGCGGCTCGCCGCACGCGCCGCCCCGCCACGTGATGCTCAGCCCGCTCTCCGTCGTGTCGGGCCCGCAGCAGCAACCGCAGCAGCAGCAGCAACCGCAGCAGCAGCAGCAGCTGCAGCTGCAGTTCCAGGCGGCGCCGGTGGCGCAGCAGCAGTGGCTGCTACCCGAGACGCGCACCAACAGCAGCGCGGCGGCGCCGCCGCCGCCGCCGCCGCTGGCGTTCGCGCTGCCTCAACCGCCGCAGCTGCTGCACACGGGCAGCACTGCCACGCAGCAGCTGCTGGACCTGCTGGCCGGCGGCGGCGCGGCGGCGCAGCACGGCGGGGGCGCCACGGTGCAGTTTGTGCTGCAGCCGCCGCCGCAGCAGCAGCTGCAGCAGCAGGTTGGGGGCGGCAACGCGTTGCTGCGGCACGAGGGGAGCAACGTGAGCGTGCTGAGCCACGGCGTGATGGGCAGCGTGGACCTGGCGGCGCTGCTGGGGGTGGGCGGCGGCGGCGGCGGGGGCGGCGGGGGGTCGCTGGCGGCGGCGCTGGGGCTGGGCAGCGGGCAGTACGGCGGGGCGGCCGTGGCGGCGGGGCTGCTGCCGCGCTAGGGCAAGGAGGAGGAGGAGGAGGAGGAGGAGGAGCGTGTGTGAGACAGGGAGACGCGAGCGTTGCGCGTGACGGGGCTGGAAGTGCGCCGGGGGGGACGGGGGCATTGGTGCACTCGATGGTTTGGGGAGCGATGGTTTGGGACTGCGTTTCTTGGGGGTTGAGCGGGTGGCCTTGGCATAATGGTAGTGCTTGGCCATCGAGCCTGGGTCTCGGCTTTGGTCGCAGAGTCACTCTCGGCAGACGCCCAGAGGCGCCATTAAGAATAACCTGCTCCAGAGCCGCGTAGTGATCGCACGACGATGCAGCACTGGGGTGGCGGACAGCCTTCATCGTTTCTGGGCACCATAGCAGCACCTTGTTCTTTGAGCACCACGCCAGGCACGACCACCACGATGTTGAGCGCATCCCACGGAATGAACGAATAGCGCCGGCGCCACGCCGCTGCCCGGCCCCTGAGCTGCTTCCTGATCAACTGAACGGCAACCCTGGTACAGACGCGCTTTGTGCGCTTTGCGTGCGCACGTGCTCCTTGAGCTGCAAAATGCGACTGCGTTGCACGTGCGACCTTCCACCGTTTCCAAATGAAGTACGAGAGGGCGCACAGAGCCAATAGCCTAGGCATTGACGGACGCGGCGGCGGTGGCGGCAGCGGACCGGATGGCCAGCACCTTTTCCTCCAACTCAAACAGCTCGGGGTCCTCCACGCCCATCTGCGCACGGGAACAGCCACGGCATGTGCACACGCAGGTGCAAAGAGCAGCAGGGCTGAGCCCTTCCACGCAGCACCAGCGGTTTGAAGTGCGCCGCCCTGCCCCAGCGCACCCGTCTAATGGCAGCGGCCAGCTTGACCACGTATCTGCGCACACAAGCCCACACGTGCGGCGAGCAGTGTAAATGCAGGAACGTCGCCGTCACTCCGGCGCGCACGCCACTGCATCAACAGCCCCCGTGGCCACCCGCGCGTCCCAACCGGCTCTGCGCCCGCGACATGCATGCACGCGGCGCAGGCCCAGCCGCGGCCCCGAGCAGAACTCACTCCCAGTTCTCCCCGCTGGGTCCCCTGGCCCACGCCACCGTGTTGGCCACCTCGTCAAAGCTGGCCGGCCCCAGCCAGTTGCTGTTGGTGCTGCGCGGGCACGGCACGGGCACGAAAACCAGCGTTTTTCTCGCGTTGCCAAGCAAAGAAGCCCTCAAGCCCGCGGCGCGCGCTCCCCCGGGCGCAGCCCAGACTTGCAGGAATGCAAAGGCCGGAAGGGAGCCGCACGAAGCGAGCCGGACGCCGGCAGCGCGCTGGCGGCGTGACGGCGGGCCCAGGATCGCCCACGCCTCCAGCGTAGCGCACCACAGGGCGCAGCCCCACCACTGAGTGCGCACGCAGCGCACCTGAGGTCAGAGCTGGCCACGTAGCACAGCACCGAGCGCAGCAGCACTCGCGTGCCCGGCACCGGCCCAGCGGGCGCCTGCTCTTCCGCCGGCTGATCCAACAGGTCCTCGGCCCGCAGCTTGTCCCAGTCCCCGGGCGGCGCAAACTGCTTCATCTCCTCGCTGAACAGCAACGGGTCCACCGCCGGCGGCGGCGCCGCCGCCGCCGGCGCTGGTTTGCCGCCGCCATTGTTCTGGGCCTGGCCTTGTTGCTGCTGGTGCGGCTGCGGCTGCTGTGGCTTCCCATCGACTTGGTCCAGGTCTGGTGTGCCGTCGCGCTCGGGCGAGGCGCCCTGCTGCTCAGCGAGCTCCAGCGACTGGCGCAGGGCGGCGGCCGAGGCGGCGGGCGCCTGCGCCTGGAGGTGCGGCGGGTCGAGCGGCGGCGGGTGCGCCCACACGTCCTGGTCGGGCGGGCCGAAGAGATCCAGCAGGCAGCGCTGGTCGTACTGCTTCTCCCGCCACTCGAGGTACTGCGCAGCGTGCGTGTGCGTGAGTGAGGCGAGGGCGACGGTGAGAATCGCAGGGCATCCACACCGTGGGCGCAGCAATTGTAATCAGTGTAGAAGGCTCACCCTCAAGGTCTCGAGCTGCTGCTGCTGGCTGCCGGTGAGCTCGTACGCGACGCCCCACTGCGAGCACGAGCAGGGGGTGGGGGAGGCGTGGCCCTGTGCAGGACGTCCTGTGAGGTGGGGCCCCAAGCCGCATCCAGCGCCTGCTCACGGTGACGGCGCCGGGCGCAGGCTCCATGGTCACGACGCGCCCCGGGCTCTCTGGCGTCCCCCGGTGGTCAGTGGAGCCCTGCCACCACACGCGCTTCCACCCGACCACGTAGCCCTCGACTCTCCGCGCGTGGGGGAAGCCAGGACGGTGCACCCTGCAGGAAGGCAACGACACGTCGAACGCGCAGGATCCCGCGTTGAATGCATGCATGGCTTGCCACGGCGTTTGCCGCCCTGGGGCCAGCGCGGCACGGTGCTCGACCTGGCCCCCTGATGCTCGCGCCTACTCACAGGCTGCCGTATCCAAAGATCCATAGAGAGCTCATCCAGCCAGCGCTCGCCGGTGCCGCGCGAGGGCGCTAGGTGCCGTCAGGTGCGCCGCGCGCGCGCGCCACCTCGGGACCCGGTAGCTGGGCGAGTGCGGCTTGCTGAAGGAGCGGACCAGTGCGGTGCTCTGTATAAGTTCGCTGCGTTCTGCTGCTTCTCTTGTGCGGCTGATTAAAGCCGCACAAGACCTCCGAGTGACTCAGGGCAGAGGGCGCGGAGCGAAGCGAATTCGTTGCAGCGAACGGGCCCAGCAACACAGAACAGGTATCACACTGTGCATCAAAGTGAGTCAGTGCTCACTCCCCCAATGATGACAAGAGCGGTTGCTGCAGGGGGGACCGCGCTCCACCGCCCGCCGGCGTCACCCGCTGGGGCGTCCTGCGAACGCCGCCCTCCACGTGCCCCCCCGCTCCACCCCAGGGCCTGCCGGGCTGCAAGGGGCCTCGCGCCAGGCCCAATGACACGCGCGGCGGGGACAGCGGCGGCAGCGCCGGCAGCACCCGGGAGAAAGGCTCTGCCGCCACCGTGGGCGCCGCTCGCCACGAAGCAGCATAGGGCGACGCCAGCGGGTCGTCTTCATCTGCCAAAACAGCGCCATGCTGCTGCGGCGAGTGATGCGGAAGGCAGGACGCCTGCAACTGCGGCGGGAAGGACGAAACGTGGGCGCCAGCGCCCACCCAGGGGTCTCCCGCCGCCAGCGCCTGCCCTGGGCTGGACAGGCCGTGCCGCGGCTGCTGCTGCTCCCCCACGCCCCCCAAGGCCACGCCGCCCTGGCCGTAGCCGGGCAGCAAGGCGCCGGGCGGCGCGGCGCCGGCGCCGGCGGTGCGTCCCTGAGCCCCCTGCGGGCCGGCGGGCGGGTCCAGCGGCAGCGGGTGGAGCATCACGAGACTCCCCAGGGAGATGCTGCGCGTGAGGGAGAGCGCCTTTTCCAACGGGGGCGCTCTGGCGGCGCCAACGGGCGGCGGCGTCGTGAGGTGCGCGCCATTGCCCGTGGTGGAGGTGGACAGCGGGTGGTGCCCGCCCACCAGCACGCCGGCCGGCGTCTCCAGGCACCTGCAGGGGGGGCGGCGCACGGCGGGACGCCACACGCGGATCAGTCAGGCCCTCGATTAGGGTCTGGGACGCCATCATGACGCAGCAGACGACGGCGCTCACTCTGGACCCGAGGCGTCGTCGCAAGGCAGCACCACCAGGTGCTCCGTGCCAGCGCTGCCCGGCGCCGGCGTCTCGTCGCTGCGCTGGGCGCCCAGCTGCTCCCGCAGCAGCAGCGCCGCGTGCGCGCCGCCCCCGTGCACGCTGGCGCTGCGCCCCGGCCCAAACGCCCCGCCGCCGCCCCACCCGCCCCGCGCGTCCTCCGCCCCGGCCCCCTCCTGCTTGCCCTGCTGCGCCGGCCGCAGCAGCAGCGGCCCGCCGGCGGCGGCGGCGGCAGCGGCGGCGCCGAACGCGGCGGCGACGGCGGTGCCCGCCACGCCGCCCACGTGCGCGAGCACGCCGCCCGCCGCCCGCGTGGCCTGCTGCACGCCGTGCCGCGTGAGGCCCACCGAGCGCTCCACCAGGTACTCGACGCTGCTGTAGCTTTTGCGCCGCTGCCTGCAGGACAGACAGGCAGTCGGCGCGGTGAACTGCCCCATCAGCATGCAAGCAGCCCACAAGGGCAGCGGCCGACACGTGTGACGCGCGTGTGTGTGCTACTAGCATGACGGGCCAGAGTCGGAGTTTGGCCTCTATGCTTTGGCTGGGTGGCATCTCGTGCGTGAGGCGAGGTGCATGTGTCCGTCGCTTCACCCAGCCAGCGTCAGGGTCGGGTGCGCAGCACAACATCCTCCGCGCGCCGGCCCAACGAGACGGCCTTGCCTGGGGGTGCCGCCGGGGAGCGCCGCGCCGCTGCCGCCCTCGCCCGCCGCGCCGCCGCCCGCGTCCAAGCACAGCACCGCCGCGCCGGCGTGCTGCGCTCGGTCGGCGGGGTGCCAGTCCAGCTGCCCCAGCACCTCGTCCTCGTCGTCCGTCTCGGGCGCCGCGTCCAGCGGGAGGGGGCCCTCGTCCTGCCGCGGCAGCACAGAGAAGCAGCGACGGCACGCAGAGGCAGCACAGGTGCATGATCGACAACGACACGCAGGGCAAAGATGGAGCGCTCAGCGGGGAGAGGAGCGGGGAAGGAGGATTGGCGAGGGCGGCGCAAGGCCGGGGGTGGGGCAGGGCCCCTCACCGTGTACAGCAGGGGCGTGAGGGGCAGGTAGACGTCGGGGCGCAGTCCCAGGAAGAGCTCGGTCTGCTGCTGCCGCTCGGTGTCCATCATCACGTTGTTGTAGCGGCGCCGCAGCCCCACCTGCGCGCAGCGGGGTGCGCCGCCAGGGGCCGCGGTGCCAGGGACACGACGCGACTTGGTGGGCGGCACACACTGCCAGCTTTAATCCGCCGGCGCTCCCTCATCACGAGGCGCGCGGCTGGGTGCAGGCGTGCGTGCAACCGCCAAGGCAATGTGGCACGGTTGTGCTCCCAGCCCCAAGCAGGGTGCGCACCAGGATGTTGCCGTAGCCGCCGACGCCGGCCTTGCGCAGCTTGCTGGCCTCTGGCTCAAACAGCAGGATGCGCTCGCTGTGCATGGCCTGCGCGCACAGCGGCCAGCGCGCACACTCTCTCTCTCCGCCTCTGTGCATGGGCTGAACACGCGCCCGCAGGCGCGCAAAGCAAGCGGACATGCGAGGCCGCACACAGCGCCAGTCTGACGCTCAGGCATGGCACGCCCTCAACACCCCAACGCACGCCTCAGGTCGCCTACCGCCCCAATCTCACGCCCCCTCACCTGCGACCCCGTGTACAGCCAGGCGCTCAAGTCCCCCACCCCTCACCCCCCCCCCCTTCATCATGCGCCACGCCCCACCCCTGTCACCTGCGACCCCGTGTACAGCCAGGCGCTCATGTCCCCGCTGACCAGGAAGAGCTCGGCCATTGCACTCAGCGCCTCGGGGTGGATGCGCCGCGCAAACGCCTGGGCGCTGCTCCGCAGCATGCACCAGGGCGACAAGGGCTCGCACAGCTCGCGCGCGCCGTCCGCCAGCCTCAGCCTGCGCCACGCACGGCGCACACACGCACGTACAGCACTACCGCGCCCGCCTGCTCGTTTCCTCGTGCTCTTGAAACGGGACCTCGTCAGAGCTGCGGGGATCGGGAACCCCTGCCGCGTCAGAGTCAGCGGCGCAACGCCCCCACCGCGCCGCTCACCTCTCCGTGGCCGCGCCCTGATCCGCCTCCCCGCCGCCGCCGCCGTCCAGCCCGCCCCGCCTGCGCCCTGTCGAGGGCGGCGTGCCCGGCGCACCGCCCGCCCACATTGGCGACGAAGGCCCAGTGCCCTCCTTGCCCGCCGCCGCAGCGGACAGCAGCGCGCCGGGCGTCAGAGGAGACGAGGCCAACGGCCCTTGGCCCCCCCGGCCGGCGCCCGCGGCCGCCGTGGCGAACCCCGCAGAGGACGTTTGCGCCGCGCTGCCCAGGGGCGTGGCCCAGTGCGAGGCGGGGGACGCCATCACGGCAGCGGTCGAGGACGCGGCCCGCTGCCAGTGAAAGCTGTGCGCCCCCGGCAGCTGGCTCGCCTGGTGCAGGCGCTGCGCCGCGCCCATGCGCGCCAGCTCCTCCACCGTGTCCTGGGAGAGCACCGGGTGCGACCAGCGCGTGGTGCGCGTGTTGTGGTCCACCTGCCATGGCGCCAAAACAAGCAACGCGTGGGGCTTGAGCGGTGGAGACAGGGCGGCGCCCCCGAGCAGCTGTGCTCGAACCGCTCCGCCCACGCTGCAGTGCAGTCGCTCTCCCCAGGGCCACAGAGCTGTGCCTGCCACTGAGCAGCCTCGGCGCTTGCCTCATGCGTGCGAGTGCCCGCCCTCACGCAAGCGCACGCACACTCACGTAGAAGAGCCGGTCGGTCGCCTTGTCGATGCGCACCTCCCAGCCGGGCGGCAGCAGCCGCGCCACCTCGTCCAGCGCGCCGGGGGCGCTGTAGCTGGGCGGGCTGGGCGCCCGGGGCGGCGACGGCGGCGGCGTCCTGGCGGCGGGGCGCGGGGCTGTGGACGGCAGCGGCTGGGTGGCGTCTGGGCCTGTTGATGAGGCGTGGTGCGGGTGGTGCAGGAGCATTGGCGAGCCGAAGTGGCGGGGGTGAAGCGCGCCGCGCGACGCGCTGGCGGGGGGCGTGGCGGGCTGCGGCGCGGGGCGGTGGGGCACGGCCACCGCGGGCGTGGCGGGCAGCGGCGTGGGGTGGTGCGCCAGCGGCGCGGACGTGGTGGCGAGGTCCCGTTGTGGGCGGGGTGAGCGGTGTGTGTCGGAGGAGGTGGCAGAGGGGAGGCGCTCGGGCTTGGGGCTGCCGCGCGCCAGGTCCTGCAGGGCAGGCCACAGGATGTGCGAGTGGACTCAGTGCGAGTCGCGGTGTAGGTACCCGGCAGGTGCTTGCAGGGCGGCGACGGGCAGTACAGGCAAGGAGGGGAACCTTTGCGTGCGTCGCACTCACGGTGAAGAGCCTGCCAGTGAAGAGCGTCTCCAGGCCCTGCTTGATGCTGCTCGACAGCTGCTGTGGGATTGGCACGCCGCCGCCGCCGCCGCCGTCCTCCGCAGCGCCCGCAGGTGGCGCGCCGGCAGCGGGCTTGGAGGGCGGCGCGGTGCGGCCCTGGGCAGAGCTTGCGGCTGCTAGCCCAGCGCCAGCGGCCCCCCGCAGGGACAGGCTCAGCGCGCCGGCGCCGCTCCCGCTGGCCTGCTGTTGCTGCTGCTGCTGCTGCCGCTTGAGGGCGCTGACGATGCTGCCCACGCCGCGGGGCCCGATGGCCACGGCAATGTCCAGCTCACGGGCCTGCTCCACCAGCACCTGCGGTCAGAGCAGTGACGCGGCGGGTCGCGGTGGGATGCGTTCCCTCCCTCTCCCCGCGCGTTCAACGGCCAGGCGTGCAGTGCGATGGCAGCGGCGGCGTCACAAGCAGCTGCTGTGGAGAACGCAGAGTGGCACGTGCCGCCCTCACCTGTATGGCTCCAAAGAATGAGCCCACGTTGGTGCGGTCCAGCGAGTCGGCGCAGTTGTACCGCACCACGCCCACCTGCGGCAACCAGGCGACCCGCCCATGAGCTGCGCTTGTGCGCGGGCCCCACGTTCGCTCCACCTGCCCCGCCACGCGCCACCACACTCCCGCACCGCACACAGCGGCTCACACGAGACGGCCACGCGTCGCCGCCCACCTGCTGCTTGATCCACCGCGCCCGCCACCCCAGCCCCGCCGGCGACGTGCGCCGCTCCAGGCCCGCCCAGCCCTCGCCGCGCAGCGCCGGAGGCGCGGGGTCAGGCCCCTCAGGCGGCTCCAGGCCGGCGCGCGCCAGGTCGTGGTGGTCCCGTCCCACCTTGTGCAGCGTGCCCAGCGCAAACCTGTGTGCATGTGTGGGTGTGGTACGTGCAATGACCAGGCGGGTCACCGCCGTTGAAGGATCAGCTGCGAGGAAGGTCAGGGGCACCAGGGCAGGCCAGCCCAGCGCAAACGAACCTGTGGGCGGGCAGGATGTCCTGCAGCGCAGTCCAAAAGGCCGTCACCAGCTCGTGGCTCCCCAGCTGCTTGTCCAGCTCGTGCCTGCACAGGACACGGCAGCGGGACGGGCAGCGTTGTGAGTGCAAGTGGGGTACTGTGGGGTGCTGCCATCGCCACGGTGGGGCTGCGAGGGCGCGGTGGTGGGCAGGCCGCTGCTCCTCCTGGCGTGCCGCTGCTCTTCCAGGCGCTCACCAGTCAAGCGCCAGGAAGTGCAGCGGGATGCCATGCTCCTTCTTGAGCGCGTTGCACACCTGCGGGCGCAGCCGGCAGGTGCCCCGCCCAGGGCCCGCCAACAAACAGAGGCAGCACGTGAGCACGCAGCGGCCGCACAGCACGTTCCGCTGCATGCCAAGGCGAGCCGATGAGAGGCACGTGCAGGGCCGCACCCCCAGCCCCCAGGGCCCAGGCGCTACGCACATAGTCGTAGGCGGCCGCCAGCTTGGCCTCGGACCGGTCCCGCTCCGGCGTGCCCTTGCGCAGCAGGCTCACAAACACCAGCGGCACCGCCAGCGACGCGTCCTGGCGCGCGCCGACAGGCGTGCCGCCGCCGCTGCCGTCCCAGCGCGCCGCCGCGTCCGCCGCCGCCGCCGCTCCTGACTCGCCGGGCCCGGCGTCAACCGCTGCTGCAGCCGCAGCCGCAGGCGCTCCCGCCGCGCTGCTGGCGTTGGGGCCGCTGCGGCCGCTGCCGCCCCAGGACGCCGCACCCGGCCTGGCGCCGTCTGCTGCCGCCGCCCCGGGTGCCGCTGCACTGCTGGGGCTGGAGCCGGGGCTGCTGCGGCCGCTGCCGGTCTCGTCGTCCCCAGGCTCCAGCCACGGCACGGGGCAGAAGCGCTTCTGCAGCCGCCGCACGTACCTGCGTCCCCCACAGCCGCGTGACGCCGCTCAGTGACAGTCTGCACACCAGAGCTGCATACTGGCTGCACGGGGTGCGCGAGACACGAAGGCCACCACGCACAAGGCCGGCTCAGCAGCCCATGTGCATGCACGTGGCGGCAGCCCGCCAGGCGTCAGGCACGGTGCCGCGCACCTCCTGGAGCCCTGGAAGGTGCGCTGCTCGCGGATGCGGATCTCCGCTTCGCCCAGCCCGTTGTTGCGGAGCTGCACGCCCCACCACAACGGCACGCTGCCGCGCCGCCACGCGTACCGCGACCAGATGATCGGTGCCGCCGACACCTGTGCTCCCCGAGCACCCTGGCTCGGCGGTGGCCGCCGCCACAGCACCTGCGGGGGGCCCAGCGGGCAGCATTCCCCTTCTCTATCGCTCGCTGCCCCAGGGCACGCGGGTTTACGCACATGCCAGCTTCAGTCCCGCCTTCCACCTGCTGGCGCCGCACGCTCCATGGCCAGCTCCACCTCCGGCCTCGCCCGCTTCGCACACACTGCACCCTAGCATTTCCCCTGGCCCGCAACCCTAGGGACGCCGCACCTGCTCTGCCTCGACCTCATTGGCAGGCTCGGCCCACTCGTTGAGCCCCCGGGCCTTGTAGCGCGGTCCCGCGTGCAGGCGCCCCCGCCGGCTGATGAGAGCCACGTGGTACGGCGCGCCGTCAAAGTCCCGCAGGTGCCGCTCCTCGCACGACCCCTGCGCAGCGCAAGGCGGGCGCGCGCGCAACACATGTGCCGCGTCTCATCTCTGACGGGGCAGTCGCGCGTGACGTCCATTCCGCCCCTCGCGCACAGCCACGTGGGCGGCGGAGTCACCCACGGCCAGGACACGGACGCCTCAGCTCCTGTTGTGCGAAAGCAAGCCAGCAGCAGGTGCCAGGCAGGCGGGGCGCCCCTTCACCTGCAGGAGGTGTGGGCAGAGAAAGTCCAAGGCCGGGCTGCGGAACGAAGCGCTCAGCCAGCGGTTCCACACGAACTCCCAGCTGGGATCTGAGGCGGGCCGCAGCGAAGGGAAGGGCCGGGTCACGTCCAGCGTCTCGCAGAAAAAGTGCGCGCCTGCGCAGGGGGCGGGCAGGCGGCGCAGCAGCGTCGCACCTGAGCGCCCGCGCCTCGCCCCGCGAGTCCGCCACGCCGCTGCGGCCTTGGCGTCAGGTGATGCGTGGCCCTGGCCTGGGGCTGGCGGCGCCTAGAATGCACGCCACGCTGCCATGCCGCGGCGGACGGCCCCAACTTGCGTACCGTCGACGGGGAACGTGGTGATCTTGTCGATGGCGCGGTTGCACTCGTCGCGCTGCGCCGGCGTCAGGCTGGCCGCGTCACCGCTGCTGCTGCCCTGCGGCGCCTGCGCGGCGTGGGCGTGCACATGTCCAGCTTCGGTCCACCCGGCGCTCAAGGTGAGCACACGCCCCCCTCGTGCCCCCGAGCCACGTACCTGTGCCGCCAGCGGGATCTTGAGCCAGCGAGACGTCACGACGGTTTTGACCTCGTGGTGGCCTGGCAAGGTGGCGGCCACGCGCACGCGCTCCGCCAGCAGCAGCAAGCCCGTGCTGCCCACCACGACGTAGCCCAGCACGTGCTTGGCACTGGCCACCACCTGCGCGCGCCAGCGCCACCGGCGATGTCGGTGTGTGCACGCTTTTTGCGCCACGGGCGCTGCGGCTGACGCACGACGTGCTGCGTGGGCGGCGAACCTCGGTGGCGCCCTGCCTCCCCAGGCGCTCCAACGCTTCGGCCTGCACAGCAGCCTCACACAGCATCGTGCGTTTGGCAGCAGGGCCGGGAATAGCGCCGGAAGCGCTGGCTTCAGGGACATTGACGCATGCGCGCACACGCCGGTGACCCCACCTGTGACAGGCTCTGCCATACATGCTCCAGAGCCCCACTGGCGCCATTGATGCCGAGGACGGTCACGGCACGCCTGCAAGTGGCCTCACACTGGCTCCAGCGTGAGCGTGCGCACCGCGGTGGCGAGGTGATCACGATCGTGCGCAACGCCGTTCGGTGCACGCCTGGCGCAGCACCTGAGCGTGGACTTGATGACCAGGTGAAAGTAACTGGAAGCCACTGAGACCACCGTCACGCTGGAGCCATCCATCACGCGAATGGCCGCCCGCTCTGGGCGTTGCTGGCAGGCCTGGAATGGGGCTTGCACGGTCGTGCGCACAGCGACTGCAACGTCAAGCCCAGGGGCGTTGCGTCATGCTCTACAGCACGGTCGCCTTTCAACGCTGGCTGGTCGTCGTCGCTGGCCTCAGGAGCTTCGCCAGTGAGCAAAAGCTTCAAGCTCGAGAAGGCCTCGCACGCAGCCCGGGCAGCGCACCCACCGCGCCTGCTCACCACATTGTGCGTCGCAGTCTTCCTGGGCATCTTCAAGCCTGACAAGCTCAAGGTCGGCCTGCTCGACAAGCGCCCCGACCTCGGTGCGAGACGATGATCAGGATGATCTGCGCTCCGAGAGCGCTCCCTCCACACATCATCACCACCATGCTCTGAAGCTGCTGCATGTGCTGCACACTTGCGCGCAGTGACTCCCATCTTTGGCCGCCTGTTCGCCACCTGGACCAGCGTGACATGCGTCCTGTGCCTGCTCACGGCGCGAGAGCCCAGCAACAAGGGGCTGTATCGTGAGTCAGCTGCTGCTGTCCTGGGGACCATGAGCTGTGACTGGCTTGGCGAGGCGACCGGTCGCCAGGCGTTGTGTGGTGCCGGCGGCTCCGCCGTGCTCGCAGTGGCCACGGCGTCGTCCTTTGCCATCGCCGACCTCTTCTTCCTCTCCGAGGCCTTCATCTTCAAGACGATCGCCAAGGGCGCCATTTCCCCCTTCATCATCGCCAGTGCGTGCTTTTGCCCACTGACGTCTGCGCTCCCACGGCGCCTGTTCTCAGCCGCCGCCCCGCGCCTTTCTCGCGTGCCCCCGCAGCAACGTCCCTCACGTGGATGGCGCTCGGCTACAACACGTTTGTCGGGGGGGCCGCTCCGGGGCCACCATCTGCGTGAGTGAGCCGACTGACGGGGCGCAACGCTGGCGCGCCACGCCGTGCGGAAGCGGCGGCAGCCGACACGTGCTGGCTAGCCATATGCCCGCCACTGGTCGCACGCACAGGCCCAAGCTGGAGCTGTGAGCGGCGTGCAGCGGCGCTCCTCGAGGGCCACGCGCCACGTGCGCGCTGCGGCCACGGAAGGCAGCGGCCAGGGAGAACCAGCGCCCAGCGACGCCGTCCCTCCCAAGCGCGGCATCCAGGCGCCGGACGACATCAAGCTGACCACCTGGTGCGCGGCAGCTGCGTGATGGCGCAGTGTGAGCATGCCCATGGTGATGCTGCCCGCACGCTGACAGCCTTATCGCCACGTAATGACGGAGCCGCAGGAGCTACGGACGGACCACGTACGACCCCTCGCTGGTGGGTGTGCTCATCGCGAGCGTCTTCCTGCCCGTGATCTTGCTGGTCGCCGTCGCCTTCATCCCCTCCTCTTGATTGGGGATGAGAGGGCGACGATCTACAGAGTGCTTGTGCGTCGTGCCGTCAAACAGTTGAACGGCGCGCTCGGAGCAGATCTCTTGGCGGCAAATGCAAGCATCGTAAGGCGGTGTTTGGTGCTCATC
>VFQP010002664.1_pt1 | contig 19494 bp, 41 predicted proteins | sample 3512351 | NCBI WGS metagenome assembly VFQP01 (sample SAMN10412372, study PRJNA504923) | tailings metagenome | isolation source: Relicate 1 Philex TSF1 revegetated site | place: Philippines: Tuba, Benguet | collected 2017-08-29
CCACGCACAACAGGTGGGGGGGGGGGGGGGGGGGCTCAGCGAGGCGTGGTCAACGGGGCGGTCAATGGTCAACGCCCACCCAGCCGCCAAGATGACGGTGCGTGTGTTTGGACGTGTATGCTGTGGGGTTGTACGATTGTCTCCATACATATTCATTCGTTACACTGTACACACCCACACACTGTACACACACCCATCCCCACACTGTACACACACCCATCCCCACACTGTACACCCCCACACCCATCCCCACACCCACAGATTCAGACACTGACAGCCTAGAACGACTAGAAGCATCTAGAAGAACAAGGAGAAGACTACTCACAGCACAAGCACGTGCTGTCAACAGCACCAACACTCAACCCCGTGCACAACCCACCCAACCCATACAACCCACACAAGGGACTGCTCCCCCCCACATCACCACCACAACAGATGCAGCAGCAACGAACACCACCACCACCACCGAGGGGGACACCACCACCACCACCACCACCACCCCCGATTGCCTACCACTCATCACTGGTGTGCAACACAGGCTGTTGGTGTTTTTGTACAAGCGTGCGGTGAGTGGTGGTGGAATAGAGGTGCAACGCTTGTATAGGCAGTTTGATGATGTTGTGTCATTGCTCATGCTCAAGGTAATTGTGTGTGATGGTGTGTGATGATGTGTGATGGTGTGTGATGATGTGTGATGGTGTGTGTGTGTTCCTGTGTGTGTGTGTGTGTGTGTGTCTTTTTGTGTGTATGGTGTGTGTATTTGTGTCTGTATGATGTTTGTTTTGTGTGTGTGTGTGTATGTGTGTGTGTTTGTGGTTATGTGTTTGTGATAACACGTGTATCTCTCTGCATTTCTGTGTCATCCATTGTCCCCCAACCCCACACCAACCCCTCCCCCCCTCCCCCTCCTCCCCCCCCACACCACAGGCCCAATTCCTCGACCCCTCCCATTTACTAATAGCAATGGGCAAGGCGCAAAACTGGCTCCACCGCAGTACCACCACGGATGCCTTATCAAGCAATTCCGGGATCATGCTGTACAATTGGACCACAGGACAGGTAGTGGACTATTTCCCAGCAGGCACACATGATACGAGTGTGCTGGGTGAGTTGTGTACAAGAGCGCCGGTGGGAGAGCAAGTGGGGAGCATGTGGCAGCGGTGTATTGCACCCAAGATGAGTGTGCACAGTGGGGTATGTGCGTGTGGGTGTGTGGGGTGTGGGTGGGTGTGTATTGCACCCAAGATGAGTGTGCACAGTGGGGTATGTGAGTGTGTGCATAATGTGGTGCACCCCCTGCACCAACCCACCTCGCACACACACACAGCATGATGCCCTACCAAGCACAAGTCAAATGTATCAGAGCTCCCCTTATTTGGATACCACATTGTTTCAGGTGTGTCGTCACTGGGTATCTGTGCTGTTGCTGTGCATTCCCCTCCCTACACATATCCCCCCCACCCCACATACCCTCACACATGCCACTCGCCACCCCCCACTCACCCCACTCACCACACCTCACTCACCCTACCCAGTATGACGAGCAGCTTGTACCACCCACCTACAAATCACGACGATACAGCACCAGGGACGTCAAATTCGTGAGCAAAAAAGCACCAGCCCAGTTGAAATTTAAACTCAACATGGCATCCCTCTCAGAGGGGCCCAGTGGGGGCCCCCAGCCCCCACAAAGCAGGGGCCTGCGTCTTGTGAAGCACCTCTTTCACCCATGGTTGCCGATGGTGTTGGCGGTGTTGCACAATGTGCGGAGCCTACCTGAAACAGTGGTGTTGTACATGTAGATATGTACATGAGTGTTGGGTGTGTACGTTGATGCACGTGTGTTTTGCCGTGTGTGTTTTGCGTTTTTTGTTGTTGTGTGTGTATGCACACGCAGGTTGCCTGTGTATGACGCGCTGTATGTTTGCGTATGTGTGTTTTGTGCATGAAAGTATGGCACGGAGCACATGTGACGAGGCACAATATATGATGACTGTTGGTGGTTTTATACAATGTGGTTTTATGTATGGTTTTTGGTGTATTTCAGTTACTTTGTTCATGATGAAACAAAACAACTTGTCCAACGTGGCACCGTGGCCACGCAGTCAAAAAAAAGAAAAAAGAAAAAAGAAAAAGAAAAAAAGAAAAAAAGAAAGAGAAAAAAGAAAAACATATGCATGGCGCTGTGCCATGTATCAGTTGTACTCCATGTCGACACATTCCCCAGCACACAAGTGCACACAAGTACAGAAAAGAGCATACAAACGGAGTTGGCGCATGTCCTGCAGCAGAACAACGCACACAGTATGGGACGATAACGATAATGACACAGCATGCACATAGATGGGGAGGCCACCACATACCACCAAGAGTTGTGCACAACCATGTACGTATGCGCGCATGTACACCACTAGGAGCATGCACGACATACAATGCATGTGGATGTGTGAAAAAGGGGCGCGCTATACCAACCCCCGTGAATAAAGCATGATATGGTCGCAATGATAATAATGACAGATTATGGGGATGACAACAGCAAACACAATCACAACAACACACTACACTGCACCATGGTAAGAATCAGCAGCGGTCAACGTTAGTGAGAATCAGAGCATGGTGGTCAAACATAGCTATAACATACGTAATAACATGTTGGATGGGAAATATATGTGTGTATGATGTAACAACACACATTTGCAATACAACACACTTGCAGCAACAGTACAAGAAGAGCACGGAAGGTATGACAAGAGCAATGTGTGAAGCATGTGTGAACTACTGTGTGAAGCATGTGTGAACTACTGTGTGAAGCATGTGCAAGAATGCGTTCTGCACACATACACGCATTGAATACACATGTGCAGATATCAAAGCACGCATCCATGGTGTATCTCACCAGAGGGGTGTGTGGCCGACATCAGGGACATCGGAGGGTCTTGTATAGGATGATGAGAACATTAACAACGAAAAAAAAGGAGAAAAGAGAAGATGTGAGATGTCCACACAACAACAACCAACAACCAACCAACAACCACCACCAAAAAAACCACCTTGTCCCTTACAACGTCCATTGTACAAAACACATCACACCACAAATTCACACATGCATGACTGTCCACACCACAAAAACCCCCTGCCATGCTGCCATCCCCCACAACAATGCACAACGTGCCGTCCACAGGTGCTGCACCACTGGTGGGGGGGGCAACACAGCATTGTACGAGGGGGGATGATGTTCACTCAAAAACGCAAGTCGAAGTCCGAATTCGCGATGGTACAACAGGGTGGACACAGCAGCAGTGACGAAAAAGTGAGCAGCGATGAGGGAAATGGCAACAGTGGCGGTATTGGGGTGTGTGTTCCACACATACTGTGTGTGTATGTGTAATGGTGTATGTACAATGTCAAATGAATGTACAATGTCAGACGTGTAGATGCATACTGTGTTGTACAGATGACACACACAACAGACGACACACACAACAGACGACACACACAACAGACGACACACACAACACATGACACACACAGAGTAGTACCACGTCAAATACACAGCACACCCCAACACCCATCACGCACCTCCTTGCTATTGTTCCCCCCAAACGCCATCAGTCCCTGGTTGAACGTAGAAACCACATGTGCAACCAGTGCCCCTATCTTGCCTTCACACATCATCAACTTGGTACATGCACCCCCTGTACCAATAACACTCACACCACCCCCCACACCACCACCCACGTAACCACCCCCACCACCACCCACACCACCACCACTTGGCTGGGTGTGTGGTGCATCCCCACCCTCCTTCATAGAACCCGAGACAAGCCCCACAAGGCCTGCTGCAATGCCATTGGGTGCCAAACACGCATATATCGCTGCTGCAATGGCAAACACACTCATGCACACGTGTTGGGCAAAGGGGACTTGGTGAAATAATGGAACGATGGCTGCCGTCAACACCGCCACATGCAGGTGCACGCCCTGCACATAGGCACATGTCCATTGTTCACCATGAGGCGCTGGTTGGCAGAGGATCATCATGGGGAGCACAAAATAATACCAGAGACGCATGGTGGAGGCGAGGGAGATGCGGTGGCGGGTGAGCCATGCGAGGGGGGCTGTCAGCACTACCATGAGAAACACTGCGTATACCAAGACATGGCCAACAAGGGCCGTGTGGAGCGCAGGGCGTGCGGAAAAGGGGACCGGCGGGAGGTGTGGGTCACGACACAGGCGCAGCGCAAGGCACCAGGACGTGGGGAGGATGTCGGTGCATCGACGAAAGGCGACGGCAGCAGGAATGAGTGGGAGCACGATGCCACATGTTTTGTCATACTTGTGGAGGCTGGCGTTGAGGCGGTCGGTGAATGAGTGCTCCAGCTCAGGGTCTGTTGTAGGGTTGTGATGTACAGAAAAAGTGGCATGCTAACACGTAGCAATATGGGCAATATGGGCAAGGGCAAATGTATCATATCAAACAGACCTTGAAACCGCAGTGTGACGGGTGATATCGGTGTATCTATCTGCATTTCTCCACCCTCCCGAGATCCCGTGTCGTTTGTTGGCTCGTTTGCTACCTCGTTGGCTTTTGACGGCTGTGGGTCATCCATCACACTCGTTGATAAAAGGATGGATCAAGTAGGGACACGAGTTGCAAGTTGCATCGAGGTGTGTGTGCAAAAATAGGAGAAATTTTGCATAATTCAAGACACCTGTCACTCTCAAGTCCACCCCAACCCCTGATTTCATCATGGAAAATATACGCAACGTCAAATTGCCACCTGGCAATGCTGTGGGGAGGCTGGCCAGGGTACTGCTTGGTGGTGGAGCATTGGTGTATGCCGCCACACACAGCCTGTTCAACGTAGAGGGTGGTCATCGTGCCATTGTTTTCAACCGCATCCTTGGCATCAAGGACGAGGTGCGTGGATTTTATGGTGGAGACAGCTGCAAGACATGTGAATGTCCATCAGAATGTAGCACAACGTTGTGCACAACCCTCTCGTACAACAGGTGTACGAGGAAGGCACACATTTCATGTTGCCATGGTTTGAACGGCCCATCATCTATGATGTGCGTGATCGACCCCATGTCATCCAAAGCACATCAGGCTCTCGTGACCTGCAAATGGTACTCGTGTGTCACCATGATGTTGTGTTTACATATGCTATTAGTACACATACACCACACACCCTCACAAATCCACCAGGTCAACATTGGGTTGCGTGTGCTCACTCGCCCCATGCCAGAGCGCCTTCCGGACATCTACAGAACCCTTGGCACCGATTATGCAGAGCGTGTGTTGCCTTCCATCATCCAGGAAACATTAAAAAGCGTCATTGCACAGTACAATGCAAGTCAGCTGCTGACAATGCGTGAGGTGGTGTCACGTGACATTCGCCGCATCTTGGCACAGCGGGCATTGTATTTCAACATCATCCTTGATGATGTGTCTATTACGCAGTTGACGTTTAGCAGGGAGTATACAAGTGCAGTAGAAGCAAAGCAGGTGGCACAGCAGGAAGCAGAGCGTGCAAAATTCATTGTATGTTGTGAGATGTGGTGGTGGTGGTGGTGGTGAAGGGATGCACGTACACCATCAAGTACAATATCAAGTACATCATCATGTACATCACCACACACGTATACAAAACCACCACACATAGGTGGAAAAGGCACAGCAGGATAAGCAGAGTGCAATCATTCGGGCACAGGGTGAGGTGCGTTATATGAACAAGGGGCTTGTTTTGTGTATACATGTTGAAGGGGCATGTCTCGTGTGTTTACCTCTATTGAACGGCTGCTGGCCTGGTTATATACAAGCATAAGCACAACATACCCTGCATACACACCCTCACACACACCTTCACATACACACCCTCACACACACCTTCACATACACACCCTCACATGCCCACATACCTACATGCACACCCTCCCACCCACCCACCATTACAAAACCCCCTTAGGCTCAAAGTGCGAAACTCATTGGTGATGCCATTCAACAAAACCCTGCTTTTTTGACACTGAGGAAAATTGAGGTAGGGGATATGGGTGGTGTGTGTACTGTGTGATATGGGTGGTGTGCATGTGTGTGTGATATGGGTGGTGTGCATATGTGTGTGATATGGGTGGTGTGCATATGTGTTATGAACACGAATGTGTTGACTGTGTGGTACATGGTACCTGCATGTGGCTGTGTGGTACATACCCTTGCATTGATGGATGCATCACAAACATCTCCCCCAACACCTCCCCCAACACCTCCCCTCAGGCTGCGCGAGACATTGCTAGTGTGATTAGTGCATCAGCAAACAGAGTATACCTGAATGCAGATGCCCTGCTGCTCAACCTGGTCTGTGTGTGATTATGATTATGATGATGATGATGTGCTGTGTGTGTTGTTGTTTTGATGATGGTGATGTGATTATGATGATGTGCTGTGTGTGTTGTTATTTTGATGATGGTGATGGTGATGATGGTGATGATGTGCTGTGTGTAATGATGTGTGTGACTGTTGATGAGTGTTGATGAGTATGTGTTGTGTGACATGGGTTGCATGATTGCACACCAACATGGTGTATGCCGACTCGTGCACTGGGGGGGCACTTGAGAAATACAACGCTGAGAAAATAATGTCATTTAACTTACACACTCATACCTGTATTTCTCGTTTGTTCACAGGGGGATGTGGAGGCACCCAAGCGACGGTAAGGGGTTTTGGCATGCATACACGCGTGTGTCCATTGACTGCCATGGGTGACTGTTGGTGCTGGGAGGGAATAGGTGGTATGGACTAGTTGAAAAGGGAGGGGACTGCTGTGGAGATTTCTCATTGGTGTGCGTTGCTGGTTGTGTTCGGACTAGGGAATAAAGGTTGTGGTAACAAGCAGCTTTTGTTTTACAAGCAGCTTTTGTTTTACAAGCAGCTTTTGTTTTACAAGCAGATTTTGTTTTACAAGGAAAACCGTATTGTACAATCCCAAAATACACAACAGAGCACAGTAGCAGTAGCAGCCAACACTTGCGGCATTTTCATGCATGGCGCGACTGACAGGTGTCTGTTGGTCATGTGCGAGGCAGCATGCCAAGATAAAAGAAAAACACACGTGGAGCAACCAACAAAATACAATGGCAAAATCGTTTCCCTTGCTAACACAGTACACAAACACATGGTAGTACACACCACCTGCCACATTCGCCATCATCAACATCATTCATACACATGCATGGACACATGAAAACACACACACATACTTGAGCCCAGGTTTCGTAGCAACAAAATAAAAAAGCAAACACATCTTCTACATGATCTCATTGAAATGCATGGACTTCCCACACATGGGACATGTCTGTGAGCGCTCCATCCACTCGTAAATACACGCCAGGTGAAAGTGATGCTGACATGTTGTGACAATGCGTGGATTCTCTGTCAGGGAGTGGGCGACATGCACGTGAGAGGTGTCATGAATTTGCGTCACAGTGCCTGCCCCTAAACAACCCTCATCCCATCGCCATCGCGACATCCCACAACACCCACAACACCCACCCTTCAACCCTTCAACACCCACCCGCAGACCTGGTGTATATGGGTCAAGGCATGTAGGGCACACGTCCTCATCCAATTCCTCCAGCGACAACCCAGCACCCAGTTTTTCATGCACACGCGCCCGCTGTGCCTCAAGCCCACTCAGCAGCTCCTTGTCAGGGTGAGCAGCACCAACACTCCCTTCCCGAGAGTCCTCCTTGGCGGGCTTGGAAGACATCGTGGTGTGTGCATGATCTCGTGCAGGTACGTCTGCAGGTATGCCTGCAGGTCTGTCTCCAGTGTCAGAGGGGGTGTGGCCCTTGGGGAGCAAGCGTGCACGCTCGGTTTGGGTGGTAGAGCTGGGCGTGTCTGGCTCGGCATGTGTGTTTGGGATGGTGGCGGGAGAGGGTGCTTGGTGGTGGAGCAAGCCAACAGTGGGATTGGTGTCCAATGCGTCTGTTGTTGGTCTGTGTAGCGTGCGTGGAAGAGTATGGTGATGATATGCTTGTGGATGATGATGGGATGTTGTCCAAAGTGCGTACCGTTCTACACCTCCAAGGCAACACAGCATCCTACAGCATGTCCACAATACCCTACAGCACCCATCCAGACAAGAGGCTTGTCGAGACTGGCTTGGCATCTCAAAAATCCTCAAGTGTGTTGATTCTATGTTCATGAAACATGCGTCACGACATCATAGCCTCGTGTTTGGATGGATTGCCAAGGCAAGCTGTGTTGCGTGTGGATGATGGTTCGAAAGTGGTCGTATGTGGTGGTGTGATGTGGTGTGGTGGTGCTTTTGGCTTGATGATTATGGTGTGATTCTTTGGGGTGTGTTGTTGGTTTTGGTGTGGCTCATAGAGATCATCATCACAGAAATCATAAACAGAGATCAAGTTGCTCGCGGTCAACATTTTTTCACATTTGATCATGAGCGGGAGCACCAACAGAGAGATGGGAGCACCAAAAAGCACACCATCAAGCACACTCAATAAGCACACACACACATACAAACCAGCATTCAGGCCTAAATCCACATAAACGGATCCCGCTCCAGGGTATGGTCCTCAAAGCCTCAGCTCACAGTGAACTCGGTGTGAAAATCACACCGCCGCCCTTGAATTATTGCGTGAATCAAAGCATTGTCACGCACAGAAATTTGCAATCATGGGCTTCGCAGAGGTGTGGGGCTCTCACCCCAAGACCAACGCCAAGGGCGGACGTTCTTGCCGTGTGTGCGGCAACCAGCATGGCCTCATCAGGAAGTACGGCCTCAATGTGTGCCGTCAGTGCTTCCGTGAGTACGCCAAGGATATTGGCTTCATCAAGTACCGATAAGGTGTGTGGATGCAACGTTGGACAGCAAAGGAAGCAGCAGGAACACGCACAAAGCATCCGCAGCCACCACTGTCTAGACAAAACACCACACTGTTGTTATTTTTACACACAGATGACGTTGGTGCCCTGCAGTTTCAAGACCTGTTGTGTCACCAGCAATTGTCGTCGTTTTCTTGTTCACATCTCATTCACCTGAACTCCTCGGGTAACACACCTGTTTCATCACGTAGCTTGTAATGCATTTGCAGACATGTGCACAGCTTCTGCAGCAGCTTGCAGTTCAGCTCTACGCTGCTGCCAGATTACTGGCGGCAGGTATTGCATCAGCGACAGCGCAGCCTGCATCAGTGCATGTCCCTGCTCAAATCGCCCAAACTGTGCATGCTGTGCTCCACGATTCCAGCATGTGCACACCAGCCATTGCAGCTCCTGTGTGCCAGGGAATAATGTGTGTTTTTTTACACATGTGTCTTGTGCATGTTGTACACCGTACGCACGTCGAGGGGGTAGGGTTGCTGGGCACTTGCTTGCTGTGCAAGTGCATTAGCACGTTGCATGATACGTACAAGCTCTGCGTCATCCACCGCATGCTTTGCTTGGTGACGTATAATCTGTGTGTGATCATGGTTGCTTTCCATGGCCAGCAGAAACTCTACACAGCAAACATCCTCCCCCCTCTCCCAACATCATACCGCTGCAGCAACCGTCATGCGGGGTTCTGCAAGCCGCATCTCAATTGTCATGGCTGCATTGTACACTGCAGTGATCATTTCGTGACAGATGCTGTGATGCCTCTTGAGGGTGTTGGCACAGCGCAACAATGTTTGTGTGTGCACTCCTGTCAGGGCTTCCATGCGTTGTATGACTGCCAGTTGCTCTGCAGTGTCACCATTCAACACTGCTGTTTCAAACTCCTGTTGTTGGGAATGTGTAATGGGTACAGAGGGGGAATATTGTGCATTGTCACACGGCAGGACTGTGGTTGCATGGTCGCATGTATACAAACCACACAGTACCCCGCACGCGCGCAACACCCATGCGCTCTTTCCCACACGCACCAGCAGCATGCAGTACTCAAGGGCACCATCGGCTTGCAAGGGGCTGTACTTGGCAGCAGCTGTGCGACATGCTTGGAGCAGTGTTTGCACACGTGTCATTGCGTCCTTGCTGTCTGTGGGTGTGGCGCCCTGGTCATCTGTCTGCTCTGCATTGTCTGCTGAGTGCTGTGATGCTTGTTGTTGTGCTTGTTCCAATGCAAGGGCACCTGCCAACAGGAATGCCATCTGTTGTTAGAGGGTGTGTGTGTGTGTTTTCTGGGACTATACACCTTGACATGCATACACCACCGTCCTTCGCCCCCAATCATCACCTTTTCATGGGAGCGGAGTGCAACATCCAGCTCTGAGTGTGCCCCAAACAATATCCCTGCATACTCAAACAACTGGGATGCCATGCTCATGTGTGATACTGTGTCAGCTGCAGCTTTGGCTGTATTCCATGCTGTGCTGGCAAACCATGTCAATGCTGCAGCATTGCCACCATGATCCACCCCACACACACGGTCAACACCATGGTGCTGGACGAGCTGTACAATGGTTTTGATGTAGCGCACCATATCAACCAAGTGTTGAGTGTTATCTGTGTTGTGTTGGTTGTGTGGGGGTGTGTGGGCAGAGGTGGTTTTTTGGCATCAGTGTGAATGGCGCAAACTGTACAACAATAACATACCTTGACTTGTGGTGAGTTTCAGTAGGTTTTGTATTACCACTGCACACTCATACACATTGCTGGTATCCACCATCTCCTCCCCCGGGCCCTGATACTTCACCAGCAACAGTTGCAATGCATGGCGTGCCACATCATGCTTGTCTGATTGCAGCGCCTCATGACAGCACATCTGTGAGTGGCAGGGTGTGCCAGCATGTGTTTCTCATGGGGGAGATACTACATCAAGCATGCCTTGTTGTAAAAAGCATAGCATACTGTACAGCACATAGCGTAAAGCACGTCAAATCTCACAAAACCCAACACACCTTGAGCATGTCCATGTTACAGCCTTGCCTCACTGCCATGCCTTGCATCACCTGCACAGCAGCCGCAGCATCACCACGCATAAGCAATATCTTAAAGTGCAGCAGCTCGGTCACCAGCATGTCATCTGACTGTGGTGCGTACTGCAACGCGTCCTGCACATACTGCAGAGCCCTGGTGTGCGCAGATGGTGTGTGGGTATCCTTTGGTGGTAACACACATGCACACACACACAGACCACCCACCACCTCACACGCGCAACTACCAGTCACGATACCAAACAATAACAGCCAGCATACCCTTGCGTGTCGTTGCAGCACATGCAGCATAGCGCCAGCGCACGGCACCTGTCCACCATCTCACCCTCCCAGGCTTGTGTGGCATGGTATAGCATAGAGGCACGCTGGTGCAAGTGTGCATTGAAGCACGACACCCCTCTGTTCCATAGCAAGGTGCGCAGTCGTTGGGTGTCTTGGGGCTCAATGGGGGTAGATGGTTGGCCAGCTGCATGATTGGCCAGCTGGGAGGCTGCTGCAATGGCGAGCCGCTCTGCATGGGGTGCTGTCACTGCATGCATGTCCTGTGTTTTGTGGACATATGGGTGTGTACCAGAAAAGTGTGTGAAACACACCACACGGGGGCCTTGAATGCAGTCATACATGTGGAAACACGTGTATCAGGAACACTTGTATATACAAAGGCAACATATGTACCCACTGGGTGTACATACATTGTTTGATGGGTCGAGCAACACTGCCACTGCATCCAATGCCAGGTTGGGGTTGGTGGGTAGCACACGCTGCAGCAAGAGGTCCATGTGTGGCTGCAAGAGCGCCTGTGTTGTTGATGATGATGAGGGTGGTCATGATGATGTACATGCGATGTACATGACAATGGCGATGATCTGTTTCCCATATGTATCCTAACAACATACGCTGTCTGCATAGCGCTCATCTGGATGTTGCAGTACACATCGCAGCAGGTGCATCATGGCATCATGTGCAAGCATAATGCGCAGCTCTGTCTCTGGGCACTGTTGTTGGTGGTGGTGATTGTCTGGTGTAGATGATGGTGTGGAGAGGAGCTCCAGGGTGGACGTGTGTGCTTCTTGCAGCTGCCCAGTGCGCAACAGTGCCCTGGGTGATGGTAACAGGGGTTGTTGTGACAACAGGGGTTGTGCAAAAACACAGGGGATGACAATGCAATGTATGCGTATGCAAAGTAAGTTTCCCAAGTATCTTGCCCAACACACGTGGGCAACATCCATACCGTGTATGCAGATACAAGGCAATGACCTCCTGGTGTGCTGCGTTGCACGTGGCAAGCAGTTGATCTATTGTGCTGCTGTCAGCATGGGTGTCCAGATACAAAAAGAGGAGCAAATTGTGTACCTGTTGATGCATGTGGTGTAATCATGGTGTTTTACCCCCTCCCAAGGAATCGTGGGAGATGTTGGCGTGCATGTGGTAGTATCATTGTACCTCTACTTGCAGTTGTGTGGTGGCTGCAGCAATGTCTTGCAGTGTGTGTTGATTATCTTCATCCATGCTGATGGCCGGTAGGAGCATGGCAGCCTGATGTTTGGTAGTGATGTTTTGTGTTTGCTGCTGGTATCATACCACCTTTTTGGGGGGGTTGCTCATACGCACACCCCACACCCACACCCCACATACAAAATACCACAAATACCTTTTCCAGTAGTGTGATGGCCATGTCAGTATCATGTGCATCGTGAGGAGAGAGCATGCACACAGCATGATGACAGCACAATTGCACCGCCTCGAATGTGCTTGCTGCAGTGGCATGATCTGGGAGATGACCCCTGTCAATGAGCTCCAACAGCGTGTCCATAGATTGCTGGCACATCAGCTGCATAATGGGGATGTACGGCGCGTGATGTGTAGAATGAATGTGGTGATGTGATGCAACGCGTACCCTCCCCCCAGTAATACCTTTTGTTGCGTGTGAGCATATACCACTGCACGCCCCGCGTGGAGGTGCACAAGTGCCTCTACATACTGGTCGCTGCTTTGCATTGTTGCTGGGTCACTGATGCTGCCTTGAGCGGCGCGTTCCAAGGGCTCAGCATAACTGGGTGGGGGCGGCGTTGGTGGTGGGTGGGTCGCAGATATCCATACATATAACAAACAACACACCTCAGTGCATCAGCAAGGCAACGGTCGGCGTGCTGGTGCTTTTCTGCTCGCAACCAGCACATGGCAGCCTGGGGTGGGATGCGTAGCGTGTGTACCAAGGGCGTGGCACGACTACGCTTTTCAACACCATACCTTGACAAGCCATCGTGCACTATTTGCCTTGGTGGCTTGTACCAACGGTGTTTGCATGCCAAGGAGCAGCCTGTGTGGGCGTGCACGATATTGTACACACCAGGGCACCCACAAAACACTGCCACCCAGCAGTGCCTACCCTGCTGTGTGCCTGAGTTGTGCCTCCACTTGAAGGAAATTGTTGCTCCCTGTGTTGTGGAGCTCGACAGCAATGTCCTGTGGGCACGTTGATGTGCACGTTGAGGTGATGTTGATGCGACCTTGTCGTGTATCGTGTGATCAAAATCCACACAAACACGCACCCACACGTCGGTTGCGTGCTTGTAAAGCTCATGGATTGTATCCTCCAGGGTTGCATCGCGCTTTAATCTGCTTTTGATGTCGATCACTGCTTCCCACAACTGCTGGACTGCGTTCTGAATCCCATCGTCGTGCTGCTTCCTGGCAAGTCGCTGCACAGTCTTGACCAGTGCCACCACAGAATCCTCCATAACTGCTGCGTACATTTACACAATCTATTGTACATCAAATCAGGGCATCATCATCTAAATACCCTCGAAACAAGACCATCACACTCCCCGACCGGTGTATGACTATGCCCCGTGTTGCTCGCTCCAACTCCTCCACAATGACCTTTATGTTGGCTGCAGCACCGCCAGTAGCCTTGAGCTTTGCAATGGGATGCTTTGCAAAATACCTCAACAGGTTGGCCACCACCTCGGTGCTCACACCTTGTCGGCCTGGGTGGATGGATGGTTGTTGTTGTTGTTGGATATGTGGTGTGCATATCACATGCTCTTGTATGCACGCACCTATCTTGAATACATGCTGCTCATGAATGCCCAATGTGCGGAGGCCCTTGAGTATGTCCTGTGGGTGTTGAGGTTACGCTGTGCACCACCACCACCAGGGTGTGGGGCCCACCATGTGCGTGGTATTCCCACACATACACACACACCTGTGGTATGTCCTGTTGACACTGCCATGGGTTGTGTACACTCCCAAGTTGAACAGAGTTTGTTTCTATATGCTGCTGTGATGATGTTCCCACAGGCACTGTGGTGGGTGCAGTTAATGTTGCTTGATGTGGTTTGATCACTGCATAATTTATCAAATTGACACTGGTTGGGGTGTGCTCTACATCCACGAGGCTGTCTGTGGACCTGTGTTGTACAACCATGTTGTCAGGTGTAGGTGTTTGAACGAATTGTATAGGATGCACCTGCAACACACCGTGCATGCAACATGTCTATGAGTAGCTTGGTAAAGGCTTTCCGAGGCGTTGGCACCTCTTGTGATGCTGCAGCAGTCTGCACATACTCTTCATACACGTCCCTGTTGATTGGTGTGCAAGAGGGGAGTGCAGGAGGGGTGTGCAGGGCAACCTGTGTTTCCACCCGCAGTACCTCAACGGTGTGACAGCTCCTGGCTGCTGCTGCACATGTGCATCAATCCATGTAGCTACGTGTTGTTTATGATTTGTTTGACTGGGAGGAGCTGTTGGCGGGGTGGCGAGGCACAATGACAACGAATGATGCTTTGCGTGTCTGGGTAGCCTGGTTGATACAGAGGCTGGCAAACGTGCATTGAGAAATGACCATGTTATCATTGTGGAGTTGGTGGGGGCGTGCGTGCGCAAATGGTTTTGTTTTGGTCGATTGTAAACATGTTTGACCAATTTTACGTGCTTTTCTCTTTCAATCCCCACACCCGTACAATTTATATAGAGTGTATGTGGCACACAGTAAAAACAATCACGCATCAACCCCTCGCACAGTGTGGATCCCATCATCAACAATTATCAAGTATGCTGCGTTTGCACCTCAACCTCCTCAGTTACCTTGAGATTGTACAAGCCTATGCATTCACAGGGATCACCACCAACCACAGGGGCAGTGTGTTCTATGTCTGGCTACGGTGGTGGGCGCGGTCGAGGGCGTGGCTGGTGTGTTCACATCTGGCAGTCTTGATAGTTGCATTCGCACACAGTTGCACACCATGTAATGCCACGCACAGGTATTACAAAGAAAAGTATGGCGGAGGCCGAGGAAAGCGCGAACGCACCTGTACGTATGCTCTGTAGTCCCAACGCAACACCATGCAAGAACACCGCGCTGTACACACACACCTCCCTGCACCCCCACCAGCTGAAGACCATTCCCCCCATGCCCCCCCCTCAAATCACCCTGCACCATTGCATGGGGAAGATGATTTCACCAATACCATCATGCAAGGGACCTTCACAGACCTCCGTCACACCCTGCAGCGTATTGATGGCAAGGGGTATGGGGCATACAAGGACCTTGCAGGCGCGTGGAGGTTGGATGGATCAGATGGGTTTGACCTGCATGTTGACTACGTGCAGGGTGATGCATATGCTGCACCCTCGCGGTTTTCCGTGCAGGTATGTTTTGACCATATGACACTGAATTTCACAGCATATTTCACTCAATGTGCGACCCTCTTCTCCCCCATGCATGACTTTCCTCTCAACAATACATAATTGCACACAGATCCCCGCGACAGTGGCAGGCTTCCCCAAGGAACTTTACAGCACCCCGGCCCGTACACGTGCACTGTGTGATTTCCTAACTCGTACATTTGGTCATGCAGTGTCCAGTGCAGGGGCAGATGTGCGGAAGCAGTCGGGTGGCTGGGCTGGTGCCAAGGGTGGGGACATGAATGTGGATGCACCAGGTGTGGATACCAGGGAAACGGTGGTTACAACCTGTGTAGAAACTGTGGTTGCATGTGGGCAAAGAGAAAGTAAGCCGGTGACACACAGCTGCATACAAACAAGACACCTTCCCGCACCTCTCGTACGCAGGTCAATATGTATTGCAGCGTTCCAGTGTACGTATACAAACCAATGGTGATGTAGAGGCGCGATTCACAGTGGGCCTTCCAGCACGTGGCCGTACCATCATGGGTGACTCTGCTGCACAGATACTCATCCATAACTTGCCCAAATATGTACAGCGCGGTCTATTCTACCGTATGCTGGATCATGCGGCATTGCAGCAGCATGTACACACTGTGGAGGATAGTGTGGTGCTGCGTGACATGCTACCATTGATGGGACTGGTGGCATTTGTGGGCAATGGTGCAATATTGCCACGGTATTTTGTGGGTCATCACTGTGGGAATACTTGGTATATCACATATGGTACATCACATATATGCCCCCTTGGAACACAGGGCAAGTGGGGATAGAGACCAACCCATGCAAGGCCCTCATGTGGTGCCGTTTGCTTCCCCGCCCAGTTTGGAAGTGGAGGTTGTGCTCCCACATGCGGGGCGCGTCAAGGGCATGGGTGTGCGGGAGGGGGTTTCGGTTGTTGTGGGGGGTGGCTTTCATGGGAAATCAACACTCTTAAATGCACTGGAAGTGGGGGTGTATGATAAGATCCCTGGGGATGGGCGGGAATTGGTGGTATGCTGTCATGCTGCTGCCAAGATACGGTGTGTGGGGATATGTTGGATGCATTCTATCACAAAAGATCTGTCACAAAATGATCTGTGTCACAAAATGATCTATGTCACAAAATGATCTGTGTCACAAAATGATCTGTGTCACAAAATGATCTGTCACGACAGCATCTATCACAAAAGGATCTATCACAAAATTCTCTATCACAAGTAATCCCACAAAAATAATGCTCCAGGGCAGAAGATGGTCGACAGGTGTCGTGTGTGGATATCAGCCCATTCATCAACAACCTACCCTTTGGGCGCCCCACCAACTCCTTTTTCAGTGCTGATGCTTCAGGCAGCACATCACAAGCAGCCAACATTCAAGAGGCCCTGGAGGCAGGGGCCACGTTGCTGCTTGTGGATGAAGACACCTCGGCGACCAACTTTATGGTTCGAGATGCCCGCATGCAGGTGGGTGTTGGTATGGGGAATAAGCACACATCTCGTGTGTCTACTATTCATGTATTCACTGTCCTATTTTCATGGTCACGGTGACCTACCGTCCCAATGACATAGGCATTGATTGCAGCAGACAAGGAACCCATCACGCCATTTGTTGCACGGGTGCGCGCCCTTGCCGCGCAAGGGGTGTCCACTGTGTTGGTCATAGGAGGGTGTGGAGATTACTTTGACGTTGCTGACTCAGTGGTGGCCATGGATTGCTATCAAGCCAAGGATGTTACAGACAAGGTAGGTCGTTTTTTGTGGTGCACAAAAACAAGACCAATGTCTGTATGCTGAAAATGCAAACAAAGTAAACAACAACATATGACCACTAAAACCACTAGGCAAAAGCACTGGCGGCCTCTATGCCCGGGAGCAACACGCTCACCGAGATGCCATCCCCAATACACACCACCCCCCGTCTCCTGCGTGTGGCGCTCCCCTCGACAGACCTGAAAATTCAAACGCGGTCACGCACGAGCATTGCACTGGGATCAGACATGCAGCTGGACTTGGGATGCGTGGAGCAGCTCGTGGATGCCTCACAAACACGGGCCCTCGCAGAAATGATTGTCACAGTCAGCCGGCAATTGGAGCGCATGCCACGGGCTGTTTTGCTCACACAGATGCTGGATGGCTTGGAGGCACACATGGACGGGCACACGGGCATGGATGCACTGTGTCCAACGCGCAAGCTGGGCAATATGGCACGGCCAAGGCGCCTGGAGCTTGCAGCTGCATTGAATCGGCTGAGGAGCGCACAGTTTTTGCAATAGGCGTTTTACAGGTATTTTTCAGCACTATTAATCTCTTATCCAGCATGTGTGGTACAAATGATGGCAATCAACAATGAATGAGTTTCACTGATGCAAACTCTCAAGACCCTTGTGCGGCAAGGACCCCAGCACGTTGGCGCACACACTCGTCGCTGATGTTGCGGACGTATACCACCTCGTCAGCCACGCGCTTGTTGGGTTCCTGTGGTTGATGTACATTGGTGGTGCACATACAACAGGGACAACATTCCACTTTTTCCACCCACGCACCTCGTTGTTGTGCCACTGCCACGTGGCTGTTGTTGCATTGTGCACCTCGAGCACACCATAGCCAAAGCTGGGCTCACGGAATGCAGAGAATGCTGGCTGGCTGGTGGGACAAAATGTGCCATTGGGTCCCCAATACGATACACATTTCTGTGGCTGGTATGGCGGAGCTGCCATTGTCATGTTGCTGATGGAACATACCCCTGGTGAGTCGATAAAATCTATCAACAGGCCCTCAACATTGCCGCCATCGCCAATGGTGATGTGCGCTGGGCCGCAGTTGTCCACCTTGTTGTTGTACACAGGTTGACTACGCTCATATGCATGTGCATGCCTGTGGTGATGATGGTGTGGTTGTGCTGGGCATGTGTGAGATACGTATCTACGCAGCACCTGACAAAACATACCCTGTGAACACCAGGTCAACGCCTCCAGCAAAAAGCAGCGGTTCCATGACCTGCCGCATGCACTCTGTCATCTGTGACAATGTAGGTGCATTGCATACACACCTGTGGACAGCATGTACAACGCTGCTGTATACCAACATACCTGGTAGGTGTAACTGTACGATGTGTACCATGGCGAGTGCATTGTAGCAATCACCCTGTGTGGAGGATACAGTGATATGTACAGCAGCCAGCATTACTCATAACAACACGCACACATGCCATGGTGTGAAGTTGCGATCTACGTATTGAAGATCGTTGATGAGCCAGTTGTATTGGTTGCTCCCAGGCCAAAAGTCTGTATAGCTTGTCAAGTGAATCCAGTGCACCAACCCAGCTTCTGTCGAGTAATACAGGGGTGTTTCCTTGGCGTCTGTGCCAACGGTGTCCAGTGGTGCATAACCCACTTTGATGAGGCTGGCATTTAACATGTCGTATTCCGCAAAAGGGTAGTTTAACGAGCCCTTGTTGGGGTAGCGGGCCAGGTAGGATTCAAAGGTGGTGTTGTCTGGCTGCAGTTCAATATCATGGTTGCTGTTGGTGGTAGGAGGTGGTGTGCACATATTTGTCTCATATGCTTGTGTGTGCACCACACCATACCCGTTGTTGTACATAAATGGTGTGTCCTTGACCATCTCCATCATGCGACCCTGGGTGATGGAAATGTTGTTTGTGTTGAGAAATGTTGTTTGTGATGATGAAAGTTGTTTGTGAGAGGGTATTGACCCAACAAGAGCTTCATGACGTCCCCCATACCCATGTGTCCCATCGTGGTTGGTAAGTGGCTTCCCAAGACACAGCTGTGTCTTTGCCAAAAGTCCCGTTGGCCAGATATTCGTTGGCGTATGACAAGTCACCAACAAGCACAATCATGTCCTTGTCTTCCTCGGCAATGTGCATGA
>VFQP010002665.1_pt1 | contig 19490 bp, 16 predicted proteins | sample 3512351 | NCBI WGS metagenome assembly VFQP01 (sample SAMN10412372, study PRJNA504923) | tailings metagenome | isolation source: Relicate 1 Philex TSF1 revegetated site | place: Philippines: Tuba, Benguet | collected 2017-08-29
GACATCACTTCCACAAAAATCTGAACCTATCTCGTTGCCATTCATTTTTTGGATATTTACTATCCCAATGGGTGTCGTAGGATTGGGCGCTTTCTTTTGGTATCAGCGCCAACACCACCTGTTACGACAGGCTGAACCAGAAAAAACAGTTTCTTTAAAAGAAGCATGTAAAATAAATGATCCAAATCAGGCCAGAACGGCTTTGCTTCAATGGGCATCTCAGCAATGGCCGAATCAAACTATCCTAAATCTTCATGATATCCCCATTCATGACATTGCATTCAAAAAAGAGATCGCACGTTTATCACAAATACTTTACGCGCCAATGCAATCTCAGACATGGACTGGAGATGACCTATGGCGATGCGTTAGCACATTCAAAGCGCCTTCAAGAAAAAATAAACGCAAAATAGATTTGCCTCCAATCAATCCGACAATGAGGAATGAATAGAAGTGCCATATTTTTTTGCACATGTTTCAAGCAATTTAAAGCTAAAAATGTTTCGATTGACGAAAATTAAAGGTAGATAACCATGGCACAAAAAAAAGCTATCGTACTATTTTCAGGCGGATTGGACTCAACCACATGCCTCGCCTACGCCAAATCAAAAGGATTTGATTGTTATACGCTCAGTTTTGATTACGGACAAAAACATCGCGCAGAACTTGAGGCAGCCAAACGAATAGCTCAACAGGCAGGCGTTGTGCACCGACAAATTGAGCTGACATCACTTGGACAGCTTGGAGGATCAGCGCTTACAGATGATCAATACGACGTTGCAGAGCACCATGAAGCCAGCGCAATCCCGCTTACTTATGTGCCTGCACGAAATACCATTATGCTTTCCATTGCCTTAGGTTGGGCGGAAATTCTGAATGCAGATAGTATTTTTACTGGTGTGAGTGCGATTGATTATTCAAATTATCCAGACTGTCGTCCGGAATACATTCAAGCCTTCATCACCATGGCTAATTTGGCAACCAAGCGTGGCATAGAGGGAAACCCTATATCGATTGAAACACCGTTGATTCAATTAAGTAAAGCGCAAACGATTAAACTAGGACTTTCATTGGGAGTTGATTACTCACAAACCGTATCCTGTTATCGAGCGACCAAAGAAGGGCTTGCTTGCGGAACCTGTGATAGCTGCTACTTGCGAAAAAAAGGGTTTATTGAAGCAAAAATAGCTGATGTAACCCGCTACGTTATAACATAGGAACATTAAAACCATTTAGTTCTAATCAAGTGATTAGATGGCGGAGAAAAACGAAGGGTATTTGCGTGAAAGTGAAGATAAATCAACAAGACTTACAGTTTACACAAAGCCCTTTTATTTCAACTGTATAGTTAATAATTTCAAATTCAATCGCTTTCGCTGATTCAGTAACAAGAGAGAAATCAACCATATCATCTAATTCTTTGACGAAGTCGCATTGCATGCAAATCAGAAATTTGCTCTGCCCAATGTGTTTTCCGTGCGAGCACACAACATAAGACTTGAGACTATCAATGCAATGAATAAAGCCCTCCTGATGCCAAAACTGTATCGCTCGATAAATAGTCGGCGGATTATGCTTGCCTATTTCACTAGATAGTCTTTGCAAAATATCATAGGCACCCATAGGCCTTGATTCATCGAGAAGTATTTTTAGCACACGCTCTCTTGGCGCAGTAAATCGATGGCCATTTTTGACGCAATGTATATAAGCGGCATTTATTAAGTCATCTGTCATTGCTTGAGCTACCTCTTAACTTTAGATTTTAAATTTTATCATAAATTTAATACTCAGATCTTACCATTTTGATTTCGTGTACATAACTGAATCGTTCAAAGACAGATTTAAAATTCATTAAGTGTTATATTGTAACACCATACTAAAATGTTATATTATACCACTTTGTTTGTATTCAAGGTGAACTATGAAAGCTTAAAAAAACTACTTTTAACAATCTTATCGGGTTATCTCGAGGTCGCAGTATTCGGTGTTTTTAGAGAACAGGTGATGTATGTCTTTTAAGTATTTTCGTTTCTATCTTTCTGAATCAGAACACTATGATGAAACAGAATTGGTAGCGGTTTTGGATTGGTATCGATGGATATTGAGCGCTCGAAAAGATCGCGGCTTTATTCGTATCTCGTTTGATTTTACAAGCACAGATAGAAACATTAGCATTTTATGCGAATCAGAGGCAGACATTGCGAAAGAAAAAGAAGAGTGGCGGCGTATTTTTAATGAAAATAATATAACTCTCAAAAAAAATATAGAATACGAAGTGCTTGAGGATCAAGAATCAGTAAAAATACATTGTGAGCATGCTAAAGGATGCTCTCGTGATCACCAGCACCATCATCCTCATCAGGCAAATGATGATCATCATGCGCATCATGACAATCATTGGGTAAAGGCCGGCATAGGTTTAGTATTCGGGATAGGACTACTGATACTGTCTGCTTTAAGCTTGAACATCCCTATAATTGCCTATTATTTAACCACCATTTTCTCTACTTTGGTTACTTTATATTTAGGACATAAAGTATACCAATCTGCTTGGCATGCTTTAATGCAAAAAAAATGGGATATGAGCACATTATATACGATAAGTACCACAGCAATTATTGGGGTTTCAATCGCCAGTATGTTTATTCCTGGATTACCCATGATGCTTGAATCGGCACCACTTATTTTGGGGTTTTGGCATTTAGGAGAAACCATTGAACACACCTTACTAGATAAAATTAATAAGAATCTTGATATACGCGATGATGCCCCTAAAAAAGCGCTATTAAAAACGGATGCTGAGGAAATTTCCGTCAAGCAACTCATCCCCAATGATGTCATCATCATCAAAGCAGGGGAAATCATTCCTATCGATGGTGTTTTAACAGAACCCGCACTTTTGTATACCACAAGAGTGGACGGCTCACCTTATCCCAAACAATTTGCAGCAGGAGATACTGTAAAATCCGGAATGTGTTTAGCTAAGCATCTGACACAAATAGAAATGCGAGTCACAAAAACCCATCAAAACTCTTATCTTTCGTTAATTGCGAAAAATATAAATAAAGCAAATGATGAAAAAGCACCCGTTGAGCTTTTTGCAAATAAAATATTAAAATACTTTGTTCCTGGTTTACTGGCTGTTGCGTTGGTATGCGGGATAATTCTAGGCTTATTATTTCATCCTGGACTTGCTATTCAATGTGTCATATCCGTTCTTGTCAGTGCATGCCCTTGCGTATTGAGCATGATTACACCTATGGCAGTTAGAATCGGCATGAAAAAAGCATCTGAGCAAGGTATTCATTACAAAGATGGCAAGACATTGCAAGCAGCCTCAGGTATTGATACGGTCGTTTTCGATTTAAATGGGACACTGACTGAAGGAGAAGTGTCTATTAATTCTCTAGAGATAGATGATAAAAATAGAGCGCTTTTAAAGTACTTTTTATTGTTAGAGACAAAGTCTACCCATCCAATAGCGGTAAAGATTAGTAACTACATCAAAGAACAAAATGTGTTGATTGATGAATCATTGGAGATAACTTTGGTTGATACAAGTCATCATTCGGGAATTAAAGGTATCGTTTGCGGCGAAACATTTATGATTGGCAACAAAGACATGCTACGTGCGAATGGCATCGAATCCATCAACAAACCCTATGATGATGTTAAAAATGGCACGATTTATATGGTACGAGGCAAAGAAGTGATCGGGCAAATCGCGTTAACGGATCACTTGCGTCAAGATGCTAAAGCAATGATTAAGCAACTACAACTCATGGGGAAACGGGTTCATATGTGTACGGGCGCTGATCAAGCAACAGCTGAGCGTTATGCGCAGTCATTGGGCATTTATAAAGATAATATTTGTGCAAATACTGTCGGTGCTGCAGCTTCAGATAGTGAAGTATCTAAAGAGCGTTACATCAAACATTTGCAACAACAAGGACGACGGGTTGCCATGGTGGGTGACGCGGCAAATGATTTAACGGCCATTGCGCAAGCGGATTTAGGAATAGCAGTAAAATCAAGCATTGGTGATACGTTAACGGAGCAACATGCCGGCATGGTGATGCAACAAGGGGTGTTATTTCCGATCGCAACAGCATTTGACGTTGCATCAAAAACCAAACTAAATATTCTTCAAAATTTATTTGTTAGCCTCAGCTATAATGCCATGATTACGCTTTTGGCAGCAGGCTTATTTGTTGCTTTAGGCTTTACACTAAACCCAGCCATTGGCGTTGCTTTAATGGTTTTAGAATCAGCCATTGTTTTAGCTAATTTATATCGCTTAAAGCATATGGAAACTGTTTCTCTTGCTACGAATATCGCGAGTAACCATGAGATTAGTCAGACTAAGGACACAACATCAAAAATCCTCAATGGCCTAAGTTTTTGTCCAAAAGTGTCATTAGAAAAAAAAGCCTTATCAAAAGGAGAGTCACATGGGCATTCTTTCGGCATGACATCATCTTTTGGACATTCACGCCAATTTTTCGATGACAGTAGAAACAATAGACCTCATACCTCTATCGAAACCATACTTGATCATCAATGTGCATGATGTGATGAAGCATACACGCCCATCAATTATCACGAGTTATCATGCCTCAGGTGAGATGGCATGATAAAAAGCCGAGGCATGATGTTAGACTAACACTGTTAAACGAACTTGATTAAATTTTTATGGTTTTATCACCTGTTCAGTTAACCAGTTTTTCAACTCATGTTGCAGCTCGATAGGCGCTTCATCCATACTTTGCATACAAACAAAAGCAACACGAGGATCACATTTAGCACGTTTTAATTTTGCACGAATTTTTTGTGGCGTATGAGCTGAGCCATGCACAGTTATAGCAGCCCGTTTGGAGCGATATACCACTCGTTTTGCCAAAATATCTTGATGCACGATGAGTGGCACGCTTGATACTTGCTTTAAATCACGAAAGGGAAAGCTGGCGTTATCTAAGAGCATTTTGGGATGCTTTGCCATCTGCGCTTCGAAAGTATCTTTAAACAAGGGAAAAGGGGCATGAGGAAGCAGATAAAATCTTTTTTTGCATCCGGCTAATCGTGCACTGCTTTCTTGCCAATGTCGATGAGGATTTGTTTTGGCCTTAGGCAAAGATAATCCTAAGTTTGACCTGATGACCTTATTCAGACGATAAGACCATTTTTGTTCGGATTGAACTTTCCACTCGCCACAAAGAACTAGCCTTTCTTCATCAAAAAAATCCTCAGGCTTAACGTCTCTGATGATAAAAAAATCATCGTTTAAGTATAAAAACTGGTTTGACAATCCAGGTATCAACCACATCAACCACTCAGCACTCAAACTGTTAAAAATAGGCGTTTGAATCCCTTGTGCACGCAATAATTCATTTTGATCAATGATTTTTATCTTTTTTGCAAATGGGTTATCTTGCAATTCTGCAACTACCGGCGGCGTTTGCTCATTCGTGATAATATAAATATGTCGCAGCCAAGGTGCAAAGCGGCGTAAGCTATGCAAACAATAGTAAATTTCATTGCATTGTTGAATTCGGGTGGGCTCAATCACTTGATGTTGCTTAACGCCCACCTGGCGACAAAAGGCAGCTAATTTTTGTTGATAGATGGGATCATACCCATCAACCCATGAAATCACGGCATCAATCGGCTGTTGCATGTTATTCTCAAGCAAGATGACAATGATGCCAAGTTTAAAGTATACTTTTTAAACTGTAAAATCTTACGAGACACCTGATATGCTTCTACGGCACTTTATCCTAGTTATGCTTCTCTCTTTACTGGTCGGATGCGCTCGTTTTCATATGCATCCTAAAGCCACCGAAGCTAAGGGTTCTATTCCGCAAAACCAGGTCACTTATACAGCACCCTTTAACCGAGTTAAAATGATTGGCCCATTTCAAGTCAATCTTCATACACAAACCAGACAATCCAGCTTCACCCTTCGCGGAAATCAAAAAGATTTAGACCATGTGAAATGGTATGTGGCGAATCATCAATTGGTTATTAAAGCCAAACGAGAACAAGATAAACCTCAAAGCGGAGTCATGTATCTAGATATTGATGTCCCTCGTTTGGCTTCGTTTTCTTACCATGGCTCAGGCTCCATCGTTGCCCAATCACTTTATTCATCTTCCATAGATTTATTCATTCATAATGACGGTCCAACATACCTTGCAGGATCTTTTACCCTACACAAAGCCGCATTTGGCGGTCGAGGAAAAATACGAATAAATGGCATACAGGGAGCCAACTGCACTTTAATCTTATCAGGCAACACAAAGGTTCAAATAAAAGGAACGTTTCAGCTAAGCGAGCTAAAAATGAAAAACCATGCATGGCTGAGTGCTTACTGGCTCAAAAGTCATGTTCTAAAAATCCGCATGCGTGATCAAGCATATGCTCAACTAGCAGGTACCGTTGATTTTATGGATACAGCATTGAGAGATACTGCGCGATTCAATGGAAGATACTTAAGAGCACAGCGAGCTTTTGTCAGAACCGCCGATCAAACCGAAGCCGATATCAACGTGGTTGAGGCACAACACACCCTTGCAACAGGCAGCAGTAATATTTATTTCTATGATCTACCAGACATGCGCGCAGACTTTATGGTCGAAGATGGCTCTGTTTTAGACTTGAGAGAATGGGAGCGACCATTTTTTAAAGAAGCATCGTATTTAAACCGATAGCATCCGTGGAAAGTTTGCCACTATTTACAATTATTCTGGCATGGTTATAAAAAGATTGACAACTACAGCGTGATTGTCTTCGGCTGGTGTGCGGAAAATATATTGATTCATGTAACTAATGTTTAAACTGACTTGAGAAGATATCTGCTGCAATAAACCGATGAAAAAGCGGTTTTGATCGATGGTAGGCGTCACGATCCAGGGAGCATTTTTGACATTTATAAAAAACTCATTGCTCAGAACCAGTGAATGCGGCTCAGCCAAAGGAATCGTCCAATAAAATCGCTCTCGTAAACGCACAGCCCATGGCGCATTTCCAAAAGAATAGCGCTCTTCTAATCGACTACGTAATAGTGTTTTTGAACTTGGCGTCCAAAAAAGTTGTTGCCAAAACCTATATTCGTTGACATCGTTCGCGCTTACATCGGCTGTAGCATTATTATAGGGAGAAAAATTTGCGAGCGTCTGTCCCAACCAAAACTGTAACGTTGGCGAGATAGGTTGACCGGCACCCATGTTTAATAAAAACTGCTCGTATCCATTACCTCGATTCACTAAACGAAACTGAGGTTCTATTTGATAAGTATAATCCTGGAAATGCCCAGTATAAGTCACCAATCCCCAAAGTTTTTCGAAGTCTTCGATCGCAAAACTGGTGGTTGCGTGGAAGAGTAATGAATAGATTAAAATTAACCGAATCAAGATATTCATGAACATCATGAGTTGTGCGGTAAGGTCATATCTGAACCTGACACTTGCTTGATGCGGCGCAAAATGACACCCACATCACCATCCAAAGGAAGAATATGTGCAGAATGTTCCAACCAGTGAATCTGGACGTTGGTGCTATTTTTGAAAAATTTTGCAACCTCAGGACTATCAACGACCTTATCGTAACGACCGAGAAAAACATCAGTAGGACAGGTGGGAGAAATAAAGTCATGCTGAGCCACCAGAGTTAGAATTTCAATGATGGCTGCAACAGGTAATTTCCGATAAGTTAATTCAGCCTGGCCTTGGGAATAAAAATTACCGGCTCGATTAGGAATTCTTTTTAAACCAAACCAACCGAGTGTTTTTGCCAGTAATAATCTAAACCCCGTACAACCATGTAATCTTAATGCCGGGGCTAGCAAGAACAAATGATTGATATGAAACGATTCACTCAATTGACAAGCTAGAGCACCACCCAATGATAACCCCATCACGTCTATCGATTGATATGATAAGGCCAATTCTTTAGCGCTCTGTTGCACAGCATGTAACCACTCGGAAGCTGAACTTTTAGCAAAAGCTTCAATATGCTCCGCGTGACCGGGCAGCACAGGACAAACCACCGCATCATACATCTTTAGCAACTCCGGCAATAATAGACGATAAACAGCCGGAGAGGATGAAAATCCATGCAATAATAGCAATGCTCGTCCGGAATCACGTTTGCGAATATCTATGGGCAAAAGAAGAGAGCGATCACTTTCACGCAAAGCGGAAACAGTTTTGCCTCGCCACATAAAATTAAAATCATCGATATTCATATTTTTAAACTCGCACTAATAATCAAAAAGAGCTATAATTAAACAAAGATCGCTGGATAAATTGAGCAATATGGTCATACCGACACTCAGGGTAGCTTGAGTAAGCTTGTTCAACACCGTTCACTGTTCTTGCACATACCAGATGTACGAAGCTCAGTATAGAACCTTACCAAGCCCAGAGCAATCCACTATAATGGCAAAGCACCGGCAGATTTAGGAGCTAGCGATGGCTGAAAAAGAGGAAAAAGATCCAATTACTGGGATGTTACAACATGTTGTTCAAGAAGTTGTTAAACACAAGGTTCACGAGTGGGTTAAAGAAGCCGCAAAAAAAGCTGCGGCAGAGAAGCTAGAGCCATCAAAATCACACAGTCCAAAAGCAACAAATGAAGAACTCATCGCAGACACCACAAATGATTTAGCGCAAGCTGGCGTTACTGAACCAACTGAAGCGATGGCATCAGACGCAGAGATAGACGCAGCTGCGCAAGCTGAGGGCTCACCCATATCATCTCCGTCGCCAACACCAAATCACTCATCAAAAAGTCCCGATGAAATCATCGAAGATGCGCATATTTTTGAAGCAAAAAACCAACAGCTTGATCCAAACCAAGCATCTGAGCCTATTCGATCTACTTCATCATCAGCAGAACTCAATGAATTAGAAATGGATCCTATCGGTAGCTCCTCTACCTCCGCTGAGACCTTACCCAATATCAGTGGCGCACCGACGACAGCCAGTGGCTCCTCAGCAACGGCTAGCACCACAAGCGCAGCGGCAACAGCTGGTGGTGCGGCAACAACTGGTAGTGCTGCCGCAACCAGCAGTGCTACCGCAACCACCGCCGCGACAACAGCAGCAGGTGCAAGCTCTTCGGCTGGCGCTGCGGCTGCTGGCGCTGCAGCAATGACTTAAGCATGATGATGGAGTAGATATGTCCTCAAAAACCACCCCGACAATAGACAGTACTTGGGAAACAGTTATACCAATGATTAAACACCAGTCCGAACAGTTGATTCAGCTGATTTTTTGTCGATACAAAATGGCTTATCAAATATCAAAAAGACGGTTTTTAGATCAAAATAATCAACCTACTCCGCCCTCTTTAAGCAATGATAATCTTGAGTCAAATTTCAGCAGAGTCAGACAAAAAGAACAAAAATTATCAGAAATAGTTGACAAAGATTTGGCAGAACTAAAACATTTGAATGAGATTTCTTCTGAGCATCCTCGCTGCCAACTGATCATCAGCGAAGCTCAAAAAAGCGTGAGTGAAATAAGAAACTATATGGCACATCATCAACCAACATTAAAAAACATCGGGCAAGGCATACAAAATATTGGCGCCCTTTCTCTAGACGCTATGAAGGCAGACGCGGAATATCAAGCTCACATCAACCAAACTCCTACAAAGTAGGATGCAAATCCGATGCAACCACTTAAGAGAATCTATCGCTTAAGTGGTCAATCCCGTGGAAAAATAGACTTTTGATTAGACCTGTACGAACATAATCATACTTCAGTTACACTTTTGGGCGGTCTCTGTATGTCTCACATCCCCTGCAACATTTTATGTGGTAGACTCTCGATTCTGCCCGCTTGAGTGACCTCAATGTAATTTAACTTACGCTGTAACTCACTGATGCTGCTCGCACCCGCATAAGTTAAACCCGATCGTAATCCGCCTACAATATCGGCAACAATGCTGTCTGCATTATCTCGATAAGGTACTTCCACTGCAACACCCTCTGCTGTTTTCCACTCATGCATTTGGCCTAAAAAGTCTTCCTGTGCTTCGCGGGAAGCCATACCCCTGTATTGCTTCACTTGCATACCGTTTTCTTTGGTAATCACTTCTCCGGGTGTTGGTGCTGTCCCAGCAAACATTCCACCAATCATGACAAAATCTGCACCAAAAGCTAGGGCCTTGACGATATCCCCTGGTGTACGTAAACCACCATCTGCCACAATCGAGCGATCTGTGCGGGCACAGTCTTGGATACAAGTTAGCATGGGCACACCAAATCCTGTTTTAATACGAGTACTACACACAGAACCACCACCAATACCAGCTTTGATGATATCCGCACCACATGAAGCAAGATAATCAGCACCAGCATAAGTTGCAACATTGCCAGCCATGATGCAACGTCCACCCAGAATTTGACGCAACTGCTTGAGTGTTGTTCCGACATATTTGGCGTGAGCATGAGCAACATCAACACAAAAATATTCCGCTCCTGCATCGCGTAATGCTTCGGCTCGTTCTAGTTCGGCTTGCGAACATCCAACGGAAATAAAAACACTGCCCTGGCAAGCCTTAAACTGCTGGATATTCTCTTCTATACTTAAAAAGCGATGTAAAACACCAATACCACCTTTGCTGTGCATGAAATTTGCCATGTTACTTTCAGTGATTGTATCCATATTGGAGCTCATGACTGGAAGCTGTAATGACAATTTGCCTAATCGATCAATCATACTGATATCAACAATCCGGCGAGATTCGTGGTGATTGTAAGCCGGGATAAGTAAAACATCATCAAAAGTTATGGCTCGCATTGACATAAAAAACTCCTAGAATCTTTGGGTATATAGTTTATACGGCCAGATGACATCTGTCATCCGATTATGATAAATGACTCGGAGTCTAACAAAGCTCTCATGTACATGATTAAAAGCATTAGTAACACAGGCTATGATATACGACTGACGTGTCGGGTTTTAAGCCAGCACGTCCTGAGTCTCAAAACGAGCGAGTGATTTAAAACTTACAAATTTTCCGCAGCAAAATCAGCCAATCTGGACCGCTCTCCTCTCGTTAACGTAATATGAGCACTATGATCCCACTCTTTAAAACGATCAACCGCGTAGGTCAAACCTGAGGTTGTTTCTGTCAGATACGGTGTGTCAATCTGTTTGATGTCACCCAGACAAATAATTTTACTGCCAGGTCCCGCTCGAGTGACTAATGTTTTAACTTGCTTGGGTGTTAAGTTTTGAGCTTCATCGATGATGATAAATCGATTGAGAAAAGTTCTACCACGCATATAGTTTAAAGAGCGTATTTTAATTTTTGTTTTTAACAAATCCTCCGTAGCATTACGGCCGAAGCTCCCGCCCTCCTGAGCACTATGTAAAACTTCCAAATTATCCATCAGCGCCCCCATCCATGGCGTCATTTTCTCTTCTTCTGTTCCCGGTAAAAACCCTATATCTTCACCAACAGGGATAGTGACACGTGTCATGATAATTTCAAAATAACGCCGCTCATCTAAAACTTGTGTTAAACCTGCCGCAATGGTTAAGAGTGTTTTTCCTGTACCAGCAGAACCCTGCAAAGTCACGAAATCAATATCAGGATCAAGAAGAACATTCAAAGCAAAATTTTGCTCTCGATTTCGTGCCGTAATGCCCCAGACAGCATTTTTTTCAGCCGAATAATCTGTTGCTAACTCAACCACCGCACGGCTATTCTCTAATCGTCTGACAATACCATGAAAATCATCATTTGAAGTCGCTAAGCAATCATTTGGATTCCATTGACCAGTCAGTGGGCCTTGGATGTTATAAAACGTTTTGCCATTTTCCTTCCATGCCTCCATATTCTTGCCATGCGTGTCCCAAAATTTTTCATCTAAAACATGAGCGCCACTATGCAACAATGTGACATCCTCTAGCGCTTGATCTGTATAGTAATCCTCTGCGGCAATCCCAAGAATACCAGCTTTAATACGCAAGTTTATGTCTTTAGACACGATAACGATTTGTTTATCAGCGTACTTTTTTTGCAAACAGAGTGCCGTGGACAAAATGGTGTTATCAACATTTAGGCCTGGCAAGGAAATTGGCTGCTGACTACCAACAAATTCATCTGTTTGAAAAAAAAGTCTACCACTGCTAGCAACTTTCTTTTTCCCATAAGACGGTATAGATAAGCCCGCGATAATTTCTTGATGCGAGGCATTTGCCATGAGCTCCACCAGCATACGATTAGTCTGCCTAACATTCCGCGCAACCTCAGATAATCCATTTTTATGTCGGTCAAGCTCTTCTAAGACCACCATCGGTAGATAAATATCATGTTCATGAAAATAAAATAAAGCGCTGGGGTCATGCATGAATACATTTGTATCCAATACAAACATTTTATTTTTTGGCGAAGCGTCCATGTGTCATCCTTACTTTTTGATCTGGTGTTAGAGCCTAAAAACCGTCTTAGCAAAAGAACCAAATTTTAATACGAGCATTTCTGCTTTATTACGATTCATGATATCTTAATATCATCTTTTGTGTCACTGGTAGACGGCATGTCAGGCCCTAAAAAAAACGACGCGACCCTTGTAGTTAACAAGAAAGCACATTTTGAATACTTTATTGAAGAAGAATATGAAGCCGGAATGGTCTTGGAAGGATGGGAAGTGAAAAGTTTGCGAGCAAACAAAGTCAACCTATCTGATGCGCATGTTATTATCAAATATCATGAGGCTTTTTTACTTGGCGCCCAAATACAGCCACTTCCAACCGCGTCAGCACACACAACGCCCGACCCGACACGAACCCGAAAATTACTGTTGAATAGAAAGGAATTAAGTCGCCTCATCGGTCACGTAGAGCGCCAAGGCTACACACTGGTCCCGCTTTCACTATATTGGAAAAACAATCGCATCAAAGTACGCATCGCTTTAGCTAAAGGAAAAAAAGCTCACGATAAACGTGATACAATCAAGGAAAGAGACTGGCAGCGTGAGCGTGCCCGAGTCATGAAAAAATTTGGAGAATAATTTATGTGTGGGATTATCGGTGCTGTATCCTTTCGCAACATTAGCCCCATCCTGTTAGAAGGCTTGCGACGGCTTGAATACCGTGGTTACGATTCTGCTGGTATCGCGGTTATCGACGCAGAAGAACATCTTAGGCGTATCCGTACACAAGGAAAAGTTCAAGCGTTAACCGATGCCATGGCTGAGACATCTATCGCTGGAAGTACAGGCATTGCACATACCCGTTGGGCAACCCATGGACGCCCCTCCGAGCGCAACGCTCATCCACATCTATCGCATGATGAGGTTGCTGTGGTACACAATGGAATTATCGAAAATCATGAGGATTTGCGTCATTATTTACAAGAGCTTGGGTATGAGTTTCTTTCTGAAACGGATACTGAGGTAGCAGCCCATCTGATTCATCATCATTACCAGCAAACATCTTCTTTACTTAAGGCCGTACAGGCGACCGCGGCGCAAATGGATGGTGCTTTTGCACTCGGTGTGATTCATCAAAAAAATCCTCAGGAATTAGTCGCTATCCGTAAGGGTAGTCCTTTGGTGATTGGCGTTGGTATTGATGAGCAATTTATAGCCTCTGATCCACTTGCATTGCGCGCTTTCGCCCAGTCGGTGATTTATTTAGAAGAAGGCGATAGCGTCCAGCTAACACCGAATACACTTAAGGTTTTTGATGCAAATGACAATCCCGCACAACGAAATGTTCAACCATTGAATGATGATTATCTATCCGCTACAAAAGGACCCTATCGTCATTTTATGCTGAAAGAAATTGTTGAGCAAAGCAAAGTACTGGCAGACACCATGCAAGGACGAATGTCTAGCCTTGAGGTGCTTCGAGCAAGCTTTGGTGATAGTGCCCTAAATATTTTCCATCAAACTAAAAATATTCACATCGTAGCATGTGGCACGAGTTATCATGCAGGTATGATAGCAAAATATTGGCTGGAATCATTAACCGGTATTCCTACCCAAGTAGAAATCGCCAGTGAATATCGCTACCGAGATGTGGTCGTCAGTGATAAAACATTATTCATCACCATTTCTCAGTCAGGCGAAACAGCCGATACATTAGCCGCTTTAGCCAAAGCAAAAGCCAGTCAATACTTGGCTACCTTTGCTATATGTAATGTTGCGTCAAGCTCTCTGGTGCGAGAATCAGATTTTGTTTTTCTGACTCGAGCGGGTGTAGAAATAGGTGTTGCATCAACCAAAGCTTTCACTACACAATTGGCTAGTCTATTGATGCTCGCAGCGGCACTTTGTCCCGATAAACGAGCTAAAGAGGTCTTTAGTCAGTTGCAACGCCTACCTGCTTGCTGTGAACGAATGCTTAAGATTAACCCTCAAATTGAGGCTCTAGCAACTTCCTTTATTCACAAAGAACATGTTTTGTTCTTGGGTCGTGGCGTCAATTATCCAGTGGCTCTAGAGGGCGCATTGAAACTGAAAGAAATTTCATACATTCACGCAGAGGCCTATCCCGCAGGGGAGTTAAAACATGGTCCATTGGCTCTGGTAGACGGCTCAATGCCTGTGGTGGTGATTGCACCCAATGACGAACTTCTCGATAAACTAAAATCTAACTTACATGAAGTCAGCGCCAGAGGCGGTCAACTGTTTGTTTTTGTTGACGACACGCAAACATGGAGCGAAAATCATGCGAAATTAATCCGAGTTCCTGCTGGTGGTATTTGGATTGATCCGATTTTATACACTATCCCTTTGCAACTCCTGGCTTATCATGTCGCTGTTGCCAAAGGAACGGACGTGGATCAACCTCGAAATTTAGCTAAATCGGTCACGGTGGAGTGAGCATCTGAATGAATCAAAATCAACAATCTATACCAAGTATTATTGCAACACATATTCAAGCCCAAGTTTCGCAAGTAGAAGCAGCTATTCGCTTACTGGATAGTGGCGATTCTGTGCCTTTTATTGCACGCTATCGAAAAGAAGCGACTCAAGGCCTAGACGATGTACAATTGCGTCATCTAGCTGAAAAATTAACATACTTACGTAAATTAGATGAGCGCCGCCAGGTCGTTTTAGACAGCATCGAGAGTCAGGGCAAGCTTACAGAAACACTCAAAGAAGCTATTCTTCAAGCAGACAGTCAAACACGTCTGGAAGATTTATACCTACCTTATAGACCTAAGCGTCGCACCAAAGCCTCTTTAGCCAGAGAAGCCGGCTTAGAGCCACTGGCCCAGAGACTTCTAGATAGTCCAACACCAATTGATCCTGCCTCTTATGCCGCAGAATTCATCAAAGAACATGGCCTATCTGAAAGCACGGAAGAAGCATTGGAAGGCGCAAGACAAATTCTTATGGAGCGATTTGCTGAAGACCCAGATATGCTATTGGAAGTTCGACAATATTTCTGGCGACACGCGCTGCTTAAATCAAACGCTATTATCAGCGATAAAAAAAATAACCAGGCAAACGCCAAATATGCTGACTATGCCGACTATAAAGAACCGCTACGAAAAATCCCTTCTCATCGAGCACTGGCCTTATTGCGTGGTCGACGCGAGTCGGCTTTGCGTTTGTCGATTATTTTACCTGAACACCCCCATTACGGTGAACAACGCATTGCAGCAAGATTCAACTTACGTCAGACAGATTCTGCACAAGATATCTGGCTGATGGATTGTATTCGCTTGGCATGGAATACCAAAGTCATGCCTAAACTAGAACTAGAATTACTTGCCACCCTACGTGAACAAGCTGATGAAGAGGCCATACGCGTCTTTGCGACTAATTTAAGAGATCTACTTCTAGCCGCCCCAGCCGGACCGCAAGTCACCATAGGACTGGATCCGGGTATTCGGACCGGTGTAAAAGTGACTGTTATCAATGAAACAGGTAAACTTTTGGACGACACAACGTTGTTCCCCTTGCCGCCACACAATGATTGGAATGATAGTATCACAACACTGGCTAAACTTGCCGCTAAATATCAGGCCAAATTGATTAGTATTGGTAATGGTACTGGCTCGCGTGAAACCGAGCGTTTGGTATCAGAACTTATCCAGCGTTATCCCGATTTGAGTTTAAATAAATTCGTCGTCAGTGAGGCCGGCGCGTCCGTGTATTCTGCATCACCAATAGCGGCCGAAGAATTCCCCGATTTAGATGTTTCTTTGCGTGGCGCCGTTTCAATCGCGAGACGCTTACAAGATCCATTACCAGAGCTCGTTAAAATTGATCCCAAATCAATTGGCGTTGGTCAATACCAACACGATGTCAATCAGCATCGTCTCTCGCAAACGCTAGATACGGTGATAGAAGATTGTGTAAATGCTGTTGGTGTTGATATCAACTTAGCATCCGTACCACTACTGAAACATGTTTCAGGACTCAACGAGACGTTAGCAAAAAATTTAGTTGCTTATCGCGATGAGCATGGCAGATTTCGAAATCGAGAAGAACTCAAGCAAGTCTCTAGAATGGGTGAAAAAGCGTTTCAGCAAGCGGCGGGATTCCTACGAATTCATCACGGGGATAATCCTTTGGATGCTTCTGGTATCCACCCTGAGGCATATCCGATTGTTGCACAAATGGTTCAAGATGCGGATCAAAATATAAACAACGTCATCGGTAATCAAGCAGCTATCAAACAAATTGATCTATTTCGCTATGTCTCAGATGATTGCGGAATGCCGACACTTCAAGATATTGTACGTGAACTTGAAAAACCAGGCAGAGATCCGCGGCCTACATTCAAAACGGCTCGCTTTAAAGAAGGTGTCATGAGTCTAGAAGATTTACAAATAGGCATGGAACTTGAAGGGGTCGTTAGCAATGTAACCAATTTTGGAGCCTTTGTTGACATAGGTGTTCACCAAGATGGATTGGTTCACATTTCAGAGATGACCGATCGTTTCATCAAAGATCCGCACACCATTGTCAAAGCAGGAGATATCCTACAGGTTCGAGTCACAGAGCTCGATAAAGCACGTCGTCGTATCAGCTTGAGTATGAAGCCAGCTAAAACTGAAAAATCGGCTCAAGTCTCCCCACAACCAAAAGTGAGTGCAAAACCCGCTAGCCAGCCGACCAGTAAGACATCACATAAACAGCATGCGAGCACACCACCTAAAAAAACATCCAACAAACGCCCAACACATGGCATACAATCAGTTTTCAATACAGCCATGGCAGATGCACTATCTAAATTAAAACAAGGGCAGACATAATGGAAAAGCCAAAGGGAGAGTTGGTGATGCAAGCTCTGGCTATGCCAAATACCACTAATCCAAATGGTGATATTTTTGGTGGCTGGCTTGTCTCACAAATGGATTTAGCTGGTTGCGTGCTAGCTAAACGCATCTCAAAAGGGCGTGCGGTAACCATCGCAATAGACTCTATGACGTTTAAAAAACCGGTACACGTCGGAGATCTCGTTGGTTGTTATGTTTCGTTGGTTAAAACTGGGTGTACGTCTGTGACCGTGGATATTGAAGTTTGGACAGAAGCCCTAACGACCGCTCCTGGCCTCAAGAAAAAAGTCACTGAAGGACGATTTGTGTATGTCGCCGTGGATGATCGCGGTAAACCAAAGCCTATAGATATTTCTCAATAAATGACCAACAAGATGACACTCAAAAAGCAAATTAAACAAATTGCAGTCTGCATTGACTCAAATGAAGATATCCCTTCGGAGTACTACGCGTTATTTATGCAAAAACCGATACTTGCTTTGGAGATTGTCGATACCATTCAAGTACTGGACGAAACAAAAGTCGAAAAAAATCCTTCCTTCTATACGGCTTGTATTTTTTCATTAGATGTTTGTGTTGCACAGTTACAATCTGCTCGAGAGCACAGTAAACAAGCAGAAAAAAACTTAAATCAACTGATGTCTCACTTAGCGACGGCTATCAACAGCAAAAAACACTCTTTAAGTTATTGGCTACCGATATTAAACGCTTTCTACGAGGTTCATATTGAGCTATCCAACGATTTAAAAGAAGCCTATTTTCTGTTAGCAAATGAAGAAGGGGAAACCTCAAATCTAGACGAGGACACGCATATCAATTCTATTCGTGATTTAATTTTAGAATTATCAGACTTATCTACCTTTGATATTGCAGAAAATTTTTTCGCCCAAAGTTATGCCATGCCAGCCGATTTTTTTGTTGATTTGTTATTGGATCTTTACAGTATCGAAGAAGGCCAAGATATTGGATTACTTGCGCTACTGCATCCCAGTGCTGAGGTGCGTGAGGTCGTTATTTCAACATTAGATGGTATTATTCCTAACATCATCCTCAGTTCCGTTTCGCTATCTAGACTACAACATATTAAACAATGGTATCCTGCATACCATGCGGAGTTGTTTGACCGTTGGATTAAAATCCAACGCAAAAAAGGTGTGGTCTTTCATCGTCCCAAAACCTTTTTCAAGGTTAGTCAGTTAAAAGCCAGTGAAGTTGATGGGGGTGGTGCACAAGGTATATTCCTTCAATTAAAGAAAAATCAAAAAAATCGTTTATGCGGGATGCTGTTTAAACAAAATCAAGGCATAAAAGAAGCTTGGATGACGCCAGTTGTCACTGCGGATGAAGTCAAACATTACTATGATGAAGCATTCGATGACGCGCTAGAACTACGTTCAATCGATCTGGATTATTTGAAAATGATGACAGAGCACTTCTTGGCCTGTACATTAGAGCGGGGAGACATGCCAGGCTTGCATTTGTTAGAAATAGAAGAGGCTTTGGGGATACAGTTTTTACCTCAAAAAATTGATATAGATGAACTGATGCAACAGCTGAGCGTACAAATCAGCCCTTTTACCACAGAAACACTGGAAAAATCGTTACGTCGCTCAAAAAATTGGCTAAAAAAAATGCGATTTACCGAGTCGTGGTTTGCAGAAAGCCCTCTGGTCGATAAACTTGTTAATCAATCTTGTAGTTTTGTCGATGGTATCAAAATTTGTGAGCTTGACGATGCAATAGAAAGCGTATTCAAAGAAGACATGGAGGTACATCGAAATGAATGGTTATTTCACTTTTTATGGACCACACTTTGGCTTAAGTCTAAACATCGTACCAATAGTAAGTTGTGGCAAGATAGTTTTATGATTGCTTACATGATTTATTCTGGCGCGCCACTTCACACTTTGCCACTATTGCGCGAAATTTGTCGTCAATCTGTGCTAAACAGTATGGAAACAATGCAAGAACGCAAAACATATTTAAGTTTGTAACAACCTAAAACAATGGCTCACCATATCCAGTAAACCGACCTATCATTTATTAGACTTCCTTGAGAGGCCATACGTCTCATTCTTTACCGAGCGATCCGCGATTTTAAGTTTGCTTAATTTAAAACATAATCATGACAATAGATTTCTGACCATCCAAGAAACAAAAAAACTTGAGGAACCCCAGTAATGGGTTTTGTTGATTAAACAAGCATTTTTTTGACGAAATATTATTCTATTTTT
>VFQP010002666.1_pt1 | contig 19487 bp, 28 predicted proteins | sample 3512351 | NCBI WGS metagenome assembly VFQP01 (sample SAMN10412372, study PRJNA504923) | tailings metagenome | isolation source: Relicate 1 Philex TSF1 revegetated site | place: Philippines: Tuba, Benguet | collected 2017-08-29
TTGAGGTGCAGGCTGGACAGCACGCGCTTGCGCAGGCCCACACACGCCCGCCCACACGCCCCCTCCCTCACCTGATGCTGGAGAGGCCCTGGCTCTTGAGGTGCAGGCTGGACAGCACGCGCTTGCGCAGGCCCACGTCGCCCAGCGCCCACAGGTGCCCCACGATGAGCGCCGCCTGCTGAAGCGTGAAGAGGCCAGCGTCCAGACGCGCCTGCCGCACACCACGAGTCGCGCCCAACCACGCAGGTGCACGCCGGTGGGAATCATGCGACGCGTCGTGCAGGAGCCGGTACACGAGCCGCCACCCACGCCACCGCACGCTAGGGGGCGCCATGCAGCGGCGCTGGCACACGACACGCGCCCCAGCGCACCCGCGCTGCAGTCGACTATGGCTGCACTCTGCGTTCTGCACTCGGCTGCACAGCAGGTGTCCCAGACGCTCGCCCCCATGGATTGCCCCCATGGATCAGTCGCTGGCAGCGGCACGGCCGCGGCGCTGAGCGCCTCTCCGCCTTCCTCCCTTTCCCCCTCCCCAGCACCTCCCCGCCGGCCCCCCGTCCAACTGACCATGAGCACCTCTGCCCCAGTGGGCGCCTCGTCGTTCTCCATTTCCTCTCCCCCGCACCGCACCGCCCCCCCCCAAAAGCTCACCATGAGCACCTCTGCCTCGGTGGGCGCCTCCTCGTCCTCCTCCTCGCCCTCGCCCGCCTCGGCCCGCTCCAGCCGCTGCATCAGCTCCAGCTCGCACACGCCCACCTTTTCTTGGTACCTGTAACAACACGCACGCACATGCACACGCACACCCGGCAGTTGGGCTCCGGCCCCGCCGAGGTGTCCAAACAGAAGCAAAATCCACCACACGCGTGCCTTTGCGCTGCCAGACAATCTGACACGCCCGGTAGTAGGGCTCCGGCCCCACCGCGGTGTCCCAACAGATGCAAATCCAACGCACGCCCGTGCCCGCGTGCGCTGCACCCAACAGCAACAACCCCACCACCCGCACGCCAGCTCGCCGGATGGAGCCGCGCCCTGACGCGCACGCGTCGCTGCGTGCGCGCTCGCGGTCGGGCCAACGTGCCCAGCTACGAGCGCAGAGGCCCCCCCTCCCAACAGCCGCCTGCCCCTGCTCACCCACCGCCCCGCCCAACCCTACCCAAAGCACAACCCCCTGCGCCGCACCTGAAGAACACCTCCATGAGGCGGTCCACCTTTTCAAACTCCGCCTCGACGAACTTGGCGCCGACTCGCTCGCGGCGGCTGCCCTTGCTGGTCAGGTGCGTGAGGCAGCTGCTGATGAGGCTCACGCAGCGCTCCTCCACCTCGGCCTCCACGTCACGCTCGCCTGCGCAAGCCACGCACGCGCATTACCGAGCACGCGCATCAGCACCTTTGTGTGAGGTCGGTCCAGCAGGTGGAGGGGCGCGTGTGCTCGGGTGCGGCGTGCGTGCTGTGCGCGGGTAGTAGTGTGAGCGCAGTCGCGGCCTCCACGTCACGCTCGCCTGGAGTGACACACAAGCACGCGTGAGCGTGCCCGCGCCAGCGCCCTCGTGAGGCCTGCTCCTGGAGGAACAGGGGCGCGTGTGCTCGGGTGCGGCGAGGGAGCGGCCAGAGCGGCAAGGGTGCGGGGGAAGCAGCAGGCACGACATCAACTAGGGTGGGGGAAGGAGGCCTGCGCGCCAGCGCCGTCGGGAGGCCCGCTCCAGGAGGAAGAGGGGAACGCGTGCTCGGGTGCAACGTGCGTGCGGCGTGCAGTTGGCAGCATGTGTGCGGGCGGGCCCGCAGCAGCTCCCCACAGGCGTGCTGACGCGTGAGCCTGCCGGGCACGCTCAGGCGTGAGCGCGGCCGCAGCTATGCAGACGGCAGGCCGGGAGGCGGAGGCGGGTGGCGCAGGCGGGAGCGCGCGCGCGAAACGGAGCGTCGCGTGGGGTGGGGGGCGGGAGGCGTGAGGCGAGAGCGGAGGCAGCGGGCCCGGTAGCGCGCAGGGGCGCGTGGTGGGAGGGCGCAGCGAGCGAGCCTCCGGCGCTCACCCTTGGGGCCACGGATCTTGGCCTTGCGCATGAAGGCGGCAAAGAGGTGCTTGAGGCCACCCTGCGCAGGGGGAGGCAGCGCGCGGGGCGAACACAGGCGCGCGTCAGCAGGAGCGCAGGGGTGCTGCATCCCCGGGAGATGAGATGCCACGCCAAAGCACGCTGCAGGATGAGGGAGGCCCGGAAGCCGGCGCTTGCCATGCGTCGCGCGCGCTGCGTAAAAAGGTGCGCGCAACAGAGTGGGCCCGCCCATGCAGTGCTGGCTCCCCCACAGTGCGTCTACAGCCTCCGGGGGGCCCCACCGTCAACTCACCAGGTCCACCAGCTTCTCGCAGGGCGCCGCGTAGCGCGTGCAGGCAAAGTCCAGCAGCTTGAGCGCGCCGTACCGCGACTGCCGCTTGCCCTCGAGCATGAGCCACATGAGCTCCACGCCCTCGGCCTCCACAAACGCCGCCTTGCCCTCGGGCAGCATCAGCGTGGCGCACAGCACGTCAAAGCAGTTCTGCGCGCAGCACCGACGGCACGGCGTCCACACGGGGATGTTCAGCACTCGGCACGAAGCGAGACGGGGAAGAGCGGGCGGCGCCGGCTCACACGCAAAGCCACGGCCGGCGACCACAGGAGCTGCTGCCGAGCGCTCTCGCACAGCGCCGCGCGGCCGGGCCAGCTGTCGCGCAGGGCAGGAGGCGCAGCACGGGCGCAGCGTGCTCAGCGCGCGCAGCGCACCTGCATGAACTCCTCCTCCTCGGCCGTGGCGGGGTCCTTGCCCTTGTATGCCGCCACGCACTGCAGCAGCACGTCGATGCCGTTGGTGGTCACCAGCCTGCGGCCACGCGCGCACGCAGAACACGCTGGCGCCATCAGCGTCAGCCACGCCACCACCTTGCACAGGCGTTCACGACACGCCGCCACAGTGCTGCGGCCCGCTGGTCGAGGTCGGCGATCGAACGCAAGCGCGTGACGAGGGATGTGGAGGGGCGAGCTGGGCGGCATGCTACGACGTGCGTGAGACCAGCCAGGCCGCCGCGCTCATGGGGCCAGCGCGCGCTCACACACCGCTGCGCAGGGTAGGCCGCGAGAACGGGGCGCTGCGCCACGCCCTGCCCGTTGATGTGCATCCAGCGCCTTGGTTGGCCTCGGCGCCCTGCCCCCTCATCACTCGCGCCTCACTTTATCTGGTTGGCCTCGCTGCCCTGCCCTCCCACACCCCGAGCGCCTCACTTTTTCTGGTTGGCCTTCGCCGGTTCTGCCCTCCCACACCCCGAGCGCCTCACTTTTTCTGGTTGGCCTCGCTGCCCTGCACCAGCACGGCCAGCAGCTCGCTGGCCTCCTGCTTGTTGCCGTCAAACTCGCGGCCGCGCAGGCGCGCCAGCAGCCACTTGAGCAGCTTGGTCTTGTCCACCACCTGGCGTGCAGACATCAGATGCGCGCCATCACGCTAACGCTCAACCAGACCACGAGCCGATGGCGGCGCTTAGCAAGGAGGCCGCGTTGTCTGTGGTGCTCTTGGCACACCGCAGTCAGCCAACCCGCAAGCAGGGCAGGCACGCAAAGGAAAGCATCACGTGCGGCTTGCTGTCCGCCTCCCTTGCCCCGCCGCAAGCATGGCACGGCGCAGCACAGCACAGCGTGCGCAGCGCGGCACAGCGCACCAGGTCGGCCACTTGCGGGTCCACCTCCACCAGGTTCTCAAACAGGTTGAGCGCGTTGAACACGGCCTTGGCCTCCTCCTCCACCTGCCAGCAGTTGAGCCACAGCACGCACAGCGCGCGCGCAGCACGCAGGCAGCAGTCGGCCTCGGGCCCCGCCGAGACGTCTGCGCCTTGTGCAGATCCCAGCGTGCACACGCGGCGAGGCTCACGCCAGCGCTCGTGCGACCCCTGCAGAGCAACATGCTCTGAACGCTGGCGGTCAGCGTGAAAAGGTCCCAACAACCTCACCGCCGCACCTTTTCGTCCAGCGTGGTGAGGCGCTGCACCAGCAGCTCCAGGCCGTTGGCGTCCACCAGCGCCGCCACCAGGCCCTTGACCTCCTCCTCGTGCTCCTCCACCGCGTCTGCGGCGTCACGCGCAGTGCGCACGTGCAAATCATCCTCTCGGCCTCCTCCGCGGCGAGCGCTGCGTTCCTCCTCCTGCCTCCCCCCCCCCCCGTTCTACATCGCTCAGCTCCAGCGCGTCCCGCCCTTCCTACCCCCCTCCTCCATTCCATCCCTCCCTGCCTCCCCCAACCTCCGCCCCGCCCCACACACCTGCGTCGGTCAGCTCCCTGAGCAGCTCGAGCGCGCCCTCCCCCTCCCTCCGTCCCTACATCCCTCACTCTGCCTCCCCCCCAAGCCCCACACACCCGCGTCGGTCAGCTCCCTGAGCAGCTCGAGCGCGTCGGCGCCAATGTCCACGTTCTCGTGGTTGACGCACGCCAGAAGCGTGGGGAAGGGGCCCAGCTCCACCAACAAAGGGTACAGCTCGGGGGAACCCGCCACCTGCACGAGGGGAGGCGCGACGCACAGTGCGTGCAGCGCAGGTGGCGGCGGCAACCACAGCCCGTCACGCGCGCCCCCACGCAGCCCCGCTCTGCACGCACGCCTGCATCAGGCTTGCCCGGGTCCACGGCGCTGCTGCCCACCCACCTTTCGCTCTCCCTAACCAGCTCCCAACCCCACCCTCCCACCACACACCTGCATCAGGCTCTTGATCTGCTCGTCCAGGTCCACCTCGCTCTCGAGGAACTTTTCCGGCGCGTCGGCGTGCTTCATGCGCAGCTCAAGGTTCTCCTTGTACTGCGGCCACAGACACACGCACACGCATGGGTACGTGCATCAGGCGCGCGTGATGCGCGAGCGTGCAGCCGGCGTCGCACCGCTGAGCACATGCGCCCGCGAACGACATCCCTGAGCCCTTGGCCTGGCAGACCACGGCAACACTGCCAAGGGCTCTCCTGCTGCCCCACAAAGTCCCCTCGCCTCCTGGAGCACCTTGTTCCCCGTCCGCAACCGGGCCTGGGCGCAGCACCATGCCCTGCAAGCCAACGCAAGCGGGGGCTCCGGGCGGCAGAGGCCAGGGCCACATGTGAGCGCGTGCGCGCGCCCCGCGCACCTTTTTCTCCAGCTGCGCCACGATGCGCTTGAGGCCCCTGGCGTCCAGCAGCTGGATCTGCGCACGCATGCATGTGGTGCCGGGCGTGGAAGCGGCGGCATCAAGACGCCTGCCGCACCACCTGCGCCGCCTGGCTGCTCGCTCCCGCATCCCCGCTGGCATGGTGCTTGCTGCAGCACACCCACGGGGGCGGCCCCGCGATCACCAGAAACGGCGGGCGCACCTCGCCGACTTGCTCCTCCGCCTGCCTCAGCAGCTCCTCGGCGTCGAGGGGCTCCTGGTGCTGCTGCTGGTCGTCCTCGCCCCCCGCGTCGTCCTCCTCTGCCGCCTCGTCGTCCGCCTCGCCGCGCCGGCCCGCCGCCGCCGGCCCGCCGTTTGCGGCGGCGGCGCCCCGCGGCGCGCCCTGCTTGGGGTCAAGGTAGTACCTGCGCCGCAATTTAAGGAGCACGCTGGAGCTGGTTGATGGCCAATGGTGCGCAGGGGAGTGCGCTCTGCGCGGCGTCGGGAGGGTCAACGTCAGCGCCCGCCCAGGCGCGCACCCTTGGCCCTGCTTGCCCAGGCTGAAGAAGTAGCCCTTCCTGGGGCCCTGCCACGTCGCCGCTGCGATGAACTTGGGGCCTGCCGCAGCTGCTGTGGCGTCGGCGAGCCCCTCGTGCAGGGTCTGGTTGAGCACAGCCTGCACGATGCGAGCGCCGCCGCGCTCCGACATGGCTGTTCGTATTCCTGGCTGGTCGTCCTCCTTGCTGCGGCCGCTTGGTCGAACTGCGCGTCAAAGCAGAAGATCTGGGCTGCGCTGAACGAGCTCCAGACGTGCGCACGGCGATGACGATGGCCAACACTCGAGCCCCTTGAGCTCCTGGGCGCAACGCAATCGCATCGCCGCGCGGCACGCCTGCAGGCGATCGCACGCGAACATGGGGCCCTTGTTCGGGGCTGCGCAAGATCGCGACGCCTGCACAGCGGGAAGCGCAGCAGAAGCGATTCAGCATGGCGTGGGGTCAGTCGTCTTACCCTCCTCGTGCTCAGCAGCAGCAGCAGGCCCCCACGTACGCGCCTGCCCCGCCGCCCGCGCCGAGCGCGAGCGGTGCTGCCACCTCCCCGCACGCTGAGCAGCAGCAGCACTACCCGCCCGTCAGCCCCGCGTCGGGCGAATGGAGCGCTGGCGGCCCGACAGGCTCTGCCTACGCCAGCGCTCCGAGCTCAGCGCCGCATCATGCTCACCCGGTCGGCGCGTCGCCACCTCCGGGGTACCACCCGCAAGGCAGCCCGCAGCCGCAGCAGCCCCCTGAAGGCGGCGCGACGCCCGGGCACCTGCAAGTGGAAATCCCTGGCCTGGCGCCGCAGCCCTGGGTGCGTTCTGCGGGCGCCTCATCGCGCGATGGCACGTGTCCGCCAGCCCGCATCAGCTCATGGCAGCCTTGGCAGGGCAGTATTGACAGTGTCAGGCACCACATGTCAGCATGACCGGGGCGTCGTTGCAGCAGGCGGGCACGTGGGCAGGTACCATGAGCGTCCTGTGCGGGCGGCGCGGGGCGTGTTGATGACCCGCAGGTGCGGGACCTGTGGAGCTGGCTGGCCACCAACACAGTGGGCGTGGCGCGCGTCGACCTGCTGAGGCCCACGTGAGCACGCTTCTGCTTGCGTCCCTGTTGCCGCGTGTCCCTGGGGCTGCTGAGCCCAACGCCTGCTGCGTGAGCGCCAGCGCCCACTCTGCTTCGCGCACGCGCCGACAGGCCGCTGCCCGCCCACACTCTTGAACACACGTCGGGCCCGCACAGCAGACAGTCTGCGGACCACGCGCCTCCTCCTTGCCGCTCGCACCGCGTGCTGCCCCTGTGCTCACTGGCAAGGAATCACACGCACGCACGCCCCAGCGCAACGAGCTCCGAGCCTGCCTCACGCCCCCCACCCCACCAGTTCTCGAACCTTTTACCGTTTGCAGGCGGCCCGACCACCGCTGCCCGACCACCGCGGCACTACCGCGGCAACCTGCTCTTTGCTTCACTGACACCTTCCTCTCCTCCCTCATTCGCACGCGCAGGCTGCCCTCCCCCGACCAGTACTACCGCGGCAACCTGCTCTTTGCGTCCTCCAAGCAGCGGGCCTCGAGCACGCTGGTCGGCGCCGCCACCACGGGGGGCTGGCAGCCCTTCAGGCGACGACCCCGCCCAACGCCGCCGCCGCCGCCGTACTACCAGCCGCCTCCGCAGCAGGGGCCGTACCGGGGCGCGGCGCCGGGCTACCCGCCCGCTGGGCCGGCGCCGCAGCGGGCCGCGGCGGGGGGCGCGCGGGCGCGGCAGGCGGCGGCGGTGGTGGAGCAGCAGCAGCAGGTGTACGGGTGAGCGCCTCTGCAGCTGCTAGGTCAATGACACGGTGGTGGGAAGGCCGCGGCTGTCGGGCATGGCGCCTCCTGACCTAGTGCTGTGTCCCCTCAACCTTGTTTGCTGGCTGCGCGCAGAGCCTACCCGTACCCGCCTCCCGAGGTGCAGCAGGAGGTGGTGGTCGCGTCTGAGCGGCCGACGCCGGCAAGAGGTGCGTTGCGCGCGCTACGGTGGGAGGCGCATGGGTTGCTGCGCGTGCGTTGGGATTTGCGGCTGCCAAGGATGGCCAGGCCACCAAACCACCGGGCGTATCAGATGTCTCGCGTCGTGCCAGAGTACGTGTGTGCCATGTCCGCGTGTGTTGCATGTGCGGGGGTGCGTGGCGCGCAGGCGCGCGCGTCAAGATCACGCGCAGCTTCATGTTTTGGAGGGACGAGCGGCGCGAGGGGCGGCCCATGATGGACTTTGGCGGCGGCATCAACATCGACATGGACAGGGGGAGGGTGGAGCCGGTGCGTCGAATGTGGCGCGCGGCACCCCTCACGCAGTCATGATGTGGGCGTGAGGGGCGCTCGCATGCCCAGGCAGGTCACCAAGGGTCAGGCGCCAGGAGCGGGCGTCACCGCAGTGCCCGCCACGCGCGCCACTTCACACGTGTGCGCGCAGGTGCTGCGGCTCAAGCTGGGCCAGGTGCTCTCCATCCGCGCCTTCCCCACGCCCTGCCTCAAGCTGTCGAGCATGGTGCCGCTTGGGCGCACCGGCATGGGCCTCAAGGTGCACTTTGACGTGCCGCTCGACTCGCTGCACCGCTTCTACCAGCCGCCCGCCCGCCTCATGCTCAGGTGAGCCCCGCGGTTGTTGTTGCGCTGGGCGCCTGCTGCTGCGGTGCTGCGCCGTGCAGAATCAACGCGTGCTCGCTGTGCACGGCTTGTGCACAGGCTGGACCCGCTGCCGGGCTCTGGCGTGCGGCTCACGCCCACGGGGGTGGAGCTCGACCAGACGTCCATGCGCTTTGGGCAGAGCATCACCATGCGCGCGTCGGCCGGCATCAACTTCCCCAGGTGCGGCCTCTGTCGGGGAGGGCGAGGGTGAGGGCTTCTTGTGAAGCCTGCTGCTGATGTGATGCGACGGTACGTGTATGATGCCCTGGTGGTGCACACAGGACGCTGCCGATTGACCCAGAGAACGACGACCTGGGCCTCAAGGTGCACCGCCTGAGCCTCAAGGCGCTGTGGTGACGCGCGTCACCACATTCCGGCGGCGGCGGCCACAAAAACGCTTGCAGCTCGACGTCGCATCGCCAAAACTCGTGCAGCACGCAAGTTCGTATCTGCCTGGCTGTTCCGAAAACATGTGTGTCCTCGGTGTCACGTTGCGGTGCTGACCCGCGCGCTCGCAAAAGGGCACTCCTTGCGTGTTGTCACGTGCGCCGTCCGTCCATTAGCTCAAGCCCAGCGGCGAGGGTCACCGGCGACGCGCCTTAGAGGTCCACCTCGATGTCGCCGGCCTCGGTGACGCGCGACGCGTAGACGGGGAGGGGCTTGGGGGGCGTCAGGCCAAAGCCGGTGGACACGGCCTCGGGCAGCGAGGGGCACCACTTGCCCTGCATGGACGCGGTGGTTTTGCGCCGCGGCCGTGCGGTACCGGTGAGTGGAATCAGCAACCTCTCCTCGTCGTAACGTGTCGCTGCGTGGCGTGTCGCCTCCCCACCCCAGCGGGCAGCAGCGCCTCTCACCTTGACGGCGCCGGTGGCCAGGTCGAAGGCAGTGTTGTGCGCCGGGCACACGATGCAGCTGTCCGCAATCTTGCCCTGCGCACGGGGGGAGGCGTGCGCAGATCGGTGCCACCCGCCCCAGCAGAGCCACGCGCGGCAGGTACGCACGTTGTTGGCCGACACCACACGCACCTGCAGCAGCGCCGTCTTGCCGACCAGGGGCAGGCCAAGGTGCCTGCGTGCGCACACCGCAAAAGCTTGTGGCTGATTGGCCACTGCGGTGGGCCAGGCTGACGATGGTGGCCGATGATCATCGCGATACGGCAGCGCTCGCTGTACCGCGCGTCCATCAAGCTGTAGGCGTGCTCGCTGCCGCGCGTAGCGTTGAGCGGCCTCAGGATCGCGCGCACTCACGAGCACTTGTTGGAGACCGCGTAAATTTGGCCCTTGTCCTCAACCACGACGATGGTCGAACCGCCGGGCACGTCCACGCGCAGCTTGCCGCCCGCGGCAGCCACGGCTGTCTTGGTGGTGACCTTGGTGAACGCCGCCTCCACGCGCACGCACGGCCGGCGCCCCACCTGCTGAGCCGAGCGCTGCATCGTGATCGCCATCGTTCCCGTGATCGCTGTCGAGCGCGTGCCGCGCGCGCGCGCGCGTTCCTGCCTCGAAAACGCCAGCAAAGTCTCCCAACGAGGACTTGGCGCGCGCGCTTTCGCTCTGAGCACGCTACAGGCGGCGCATTGGCCAGCAGGACCTTGATCTGACGCGCATTGGCCCTGCTCTCCGGCCGCAGCGCTCGCCAGACAGTATTGTCGACACTATGCACAGCTCCAGCAGGCAGCGCGCAGGAAGCGGCGCAGCTGCACGGTGCGCCAGCAGCAAGGACGCCTGCTACTGCAGGGGCAGGGCGCGCGTGCGCTCGGCGCACCAGGTGCGAAGGCGCGCCCAGCTTTTTGGTTTCGCTGCCCTGCGCTTTGGCGAGCGCAGCTGCGAGAGAGCGCCGCGCACCGTGCCTGCTCACGCTCGCATTGGCCGGCGCCGCGCTCACGCTGCAGGAGAAGCGGCCCCACGTTGCCGTGGCCGCCGCATCCCGGGGCGGTGCGCACCGCCGGAGTCGTAGCCCCTCGCCAAAGAATCCCGCCAGAGGCGGCCCCATCCCTCCGCAGCAGGACGACAGCAGCTCCGCGGTCTCCGCCATGTTTGGGCTGCCCCGCGTCCTGTCCGCGCTCATCTCGGGCGGCAGCGCTGTCAGCAGCAAGGCAGCGCCGCCGCGCGCGGCGAGCCCCGGGCCCTCGGCGCAACCCGCCTCGCCCTCTGCCGCCTCGGCCGCCGTCGGCGGCATGGCGTCGCACCCGCTGCTGGGCAGCCGCCTGCTCAACGTGGGCCCCAACGCCTCGCCCTCGGTGCTGGCCGCCGCGCTGGTGGCCAGCCGCGACAGCACCTCCCCGCAGCCCAGCTGGGTCATGCAGGCCACCGCCGCCGCGCAGCAGGGCGCTGCTGCGCACTCCTCCTCCTCGTCGTCGTCGTCGCACTCTGCGTGGGGCGGCGAGCAGGCGCCGCAGCGGGGCCGGGCGGCGGCGGCGCTGTACGGCGCCGGCGGCACGGCCACGCGGTCGGTGCTGCCGCCGGCGGCGGCGTTCGGGCTGGGTGGCAAGGGGGGCAAGGGCGGCGGCGGCGACGGCACGGCGCTCAGCTCACCACCCGGCGCCGGTGCGTGTGTCCGTGTGCGTGCTTTTCGCGGTGGGTCTGCAGCTGGGCGGCGTGGAGGCGCTGCGATTGAGAGTGAAGAGGGGTGGCGGCGGGATGACGCTGGCATGGCCGCAGGGAGCCGCGGGGGCGGCGAGGACGGCAACGGCACCAACGGCAACGGCGCGTCGGCGGCGGGCGGCGGCATGATATCGACGGCCGAGCTGAACCGCATGCTGTCGGGCCTGCGCACGAGCCTGGACAGCATCCAGGAGAGCCGCGCCCAGTACGTGCAGCTGCTGGCGGAGCGTGACGCCGAGGTGGCCGAGCTGCAGGCGCAGCTGGCGCTCAGGGACCAGCAGATTGGCGACCTGGGTGAGCGCGGGGGCGAGGGAGGGAGGGGGGTGGGAAGGATGGGCGTGGTACCAGCAGATTGGCGATCTGGGTGAGCGCGGGGTTGGGGGGTTTGGCGGGGGGGGGGGCGAGGGAGGGCTGGGGGGAGGGAGGGGGGTGGGAATGCCAGGCGTGGTGCTCAGGGACCAGCAGAGTGGAGACCTGGGTGAGCGCAGGGGTTGGTTGGCACGGGGGATTAGCAGGTGGGGCAGCCGGGCGGTCAGGGCCCGCAGATTGGCGCTGCACGCCGCAAGTCTTGTGGTCGAGGCCAGGTCCACGTGTGTGGACCTGGGCCGCTCAGCGCAAGGCTGGGGCCCCTGAGCACGCCCCAGGACGGCGCGTGCAGCCGGGCGAGAGCCCCACTCAACACGCGTGCGCCAGGGGGCGTGTGCGAACGTGCGCAGAGGCGGAGCTGCAGCTGGCCAACGCCGCGGCCGTCAAGGCGCAGGCCGACGCCGAGGAGGCGGCGGCGCTGGCGGCGGCGGCGGCGGCGCAGGTGGCGGCGCAGGCCGAGCAGATCGCCGAGGCCACCGCCGCCGCACAGGTGAACTCACGCGGCCAACCACATTCCCTCTCCCGCATCCTTGCAGGCCTCGCCCTGCTACCGCAAGGCCTGCTGCTGCTGGTGCCCGGGCTGTGCCGCTTGGGGGATGTGACGTGTTTGCGGGCGCCTCTGCTCTGCCCCTCGGTTGTTTGCAGGCGGCGCAGGAGGCGGCGCTGGCGGCGGCGCAGCAGCAGCAGATGCTGCTCCGGCAGCAGCAGCAGCAGATGCAGCGCGCGCCCTCGCCGCAGGTGCAGCAGCTGGCGCAGCAGCGGGCGCCCTCGCCGCAGGTGCAGATGCAGCGGGCGCCCTCGCCGCCGCCGCCGCCGCCCAGGCCAGCGCAGGAGGTGGTGATTTACTACCGCACCAACTGGAAGCAGGCCTACGTGCACTACAGCGTGGACGGCAAGCCGTGGACCAACCCACCAGGTGCGCTTCCGGCTTCTGCGGGCAAAAGCCGGAGCCCAGCTGTGTTCTGGAGGGGAGCCCAGCTGTGTTCTGGAGGGGAGCCCAGCTGTGTTCTGGAGGGGAGCCCAGCTGTGTTCTGGAGGGGAGCCCAGCTGTGTTCTGGAGGGGAGCCCAGCTGTGTTCTGGAGGGGAGCCCAGCTGTGTTCTGGAGGGGAACGCAGGGCTGGCGCGGCGGCGACGGCAAGAGCGTGTGCGCACTCCACCAGCTTGGTCCCGTGCCCGGAGTTTCGTCGCGATGCTTGCAATGCGCTCGCCTCGCCGCGGCCGCAGCCTGAGCATGTGTGTGTGCGTGTGTATGTGCGTGCATGCGTGTGCGTTGTGAGCAGGCCTGCTGATGGACAGCACCAACGACAACAACGTCAAGGTGGCGCGCATCCCCGGCTCGCGCGCCGAGTTCGTCTTCAACAGCGGCCGAGGTGCGCGCGCGCAGTGGTGGTTGCCGCCGCTACCTCCACGCTCCCTGGCCACGCCTCACCCCTTTGATCCCTCCCTCGCCACTCAGGCGCCCAGATGCTGAGCGTGCGTCTGCTTGTGTGTGCTTGCTGCGTGTGCCACCCCATTGGTGCAGGCGAGTGGGACTCCCCGCCCAACAACTTCCACGTCAACAGCGCCGGCTCGTGGCGTGTGGAGAACGGCAACGTGCGGCAGGCGTGAGCGCGCGCGTGGGCGTGCGCGCTGGGCTTGAGCACCAGGTGCCATGAGCACCCCGCACAAGAAGAGGAAGGATGGTCGTTGTCTGAGCCGTGGTGGTCAGGAAGCAGCGTTGTTGGTGTTGTTGCTGGCGTGGTTGGTGCAGCGGCGGTGAGGTGGTTCGTGAGGCGCTTTGTTGCTTGTTGTTGTCCCCCATTCGTTCCCTTCTGCCTCTTTCTGCTTTGGCATGCCTGAGGGCGTTGCGACCCGGCGGCGGCGGCGATGCGCTGACGATTTGATGGTGGTGGGCGGTGGTGGGCTGGCCGCCCTCTGGGGCGTGGCCTTTGAAGCTTGGGCGGGCAGCAGGAGGCGGTGGTTGTGCTGCAGAGGGCGCAGAGGTGGTGTCGTCGTTTGGGCCACGGTGTTGCCATTTTGCCGCCAGACTAGCTGATGAGCGAGAACAAGAGGGACCGAACGCTGCTGGCCTGCCGTCAGACCGGCCACGTGCGACGACTTTTGCGGACCTGCTCGTGCGCGCACGCACGTGACAACGCCTGTGCGTCACCCTCCCTCTCCAGGGCTTTTCCTCCTCTCCCGATATCATTTCTTTCCTCCTGCGGCTCAGAGGGACGCGCACTTGGGTCCATCTTGCAGAGCACCATCACGTGCAACGAGTCACGCTCGCGAGCGCGCCGACAACCTCTGGGGCTGGAAGCCGTGCAGGGAGACGGCCACACCGTGCGCGCCGCAGTCGGGGACGGGCACCTCCACCACGGCGCCAGACGCGCACAGCTCGTGCAGCAGCGGCGGCGTGGTCCTGGCCTGCGGCCCCCGGTCCCCCTCCTCCTCCTCGTCGTCGTTCGCCAGGGCCTGCGCATCGCCGCAGCAGCGCGCATCCTTCAGCCGGGCGCAAGTGTGGCCATGGTGAGCACTGAGGGTGATCGCCCTCACCTGCAGTAGCGCGGTGCTGTTGACCAGCGCGCCAAAGCTGTTGCCCAGGATGGCCAGGCGCCCCGCCGTGCCGCGCAGCAGGTGCGTCGCCACCACGTCCGCGTACAGCGTCCTGCGCCGCCACACAACGTGTCGGACTTGCATCTGCTTGGACACCTTGGCCAGGCCCGAGCCCAGCGGCCGGGCGTGTCGGATGCACCCCCTGCAGCACGCCCACCGCGTGCCCACGCTGCCAAACAGCGGGCACAGCGAGCAAGCGCACCCACCTGGGGCAGCAGGGCATGTACACCAGCACGCAGGAGCCTTGCTGCTCGGGCTCTGAGCGGCCTGGCGCAGGCCCAGCGTCGTCGTGCACGAGCCAGGGCTCCTGCTGCGGCGCTGTGCTGCCTGGGTCCGCCTGCGCCGCGTGGTGGACGTGGCCGCCCAGGCGGGCGAGCAGCTGCGCGTCCAGCGGCGTGAAGGCGGGGTCGCTGAACACCACGGGGCGCCGGAGCGCCGGCAGCGCCTGCGCGCGGGGCGTGGAGAGCGGGCGTCGGGTGCAGGGTGCTGGGTGTGAGGCTGCTGTGAACCGGCGCACGGCGGGACAGACCATGGCGTTGCCAAGGTCTGCACAACCGTGGCAGGGCAGTGCTGGTGGCCTCCTCGACTGCTGCGTGATGCTCGGTGCCCTGCCGTGGCGGTGGACCGCCCCCCGTCAAGCAGGCAGCGCACGCGCAACCACCCAACCCCAAGAAAAGGTCGGGTCGCCGCACCTCGGCCAGCGCGAGCGCCAGCGCCAGCTGCTGCAGGCGGAAGCCCAAGCGCTTGCTTGGCGGGCCCGCAGCGACCCCTGCGCAGGCCAGGGCAGCGGCACCGCACTCGCTCACCCACGGCAACCGGCCTGGCGCGCCAGCGGCGGCGGCGCCTCACCTGACCCTGCGGCGGCGGAGAGCGAGCCCAGGCCCAGCACGACCAGCGCGGTGCACCGCTGCACCGACCAGGGCGAGGGCGGTGCTGCCGCGGCGCTCCCCGCTGGTTGAGCGTCGACCCCAGGCCCCTTCTGGACTGGGGCGCTGCTGCTCGTACCCGCGCCGTGCTGCTGCCCAGCAGCGGCCGCCTGCAGCCGCGCCCTGAAGCTCTCCACGCTGTTGCTGCCGCTTGTCCCGAGCGCTGGCTTGGTGCTTGACGCAGAGAGCGCCGACCCCAGCTGCCGCATCGAGGCGAGCAGCCGCGGCCAATCTCGCGATGATGGCGATCGCAGGTGGCGCGCTTGGCGCTGGAGCAGGTCCGCGGCGCCGGGGACATCCTGCTGCTGCAGCAGCTGCTGCAGCTGCTCAAGGGGCGCTGCGGAAGAGGCGGCGTTGCTGCGGCACAGCGCGGCGGGTCGTGCGGTGTGCGGCCATCGCGCATTGCCAGGTGCTGCGGGGCGCTGAGGGGCTGGGCACCGCTGATGATACTGCTGCGGCGAGAGCACCATCTACAACGTCGTAGCGAGGACGTCTGAGGGAGCGATCGAGGGCATGCGGGCGCGGCGTTGCACGCGTGCGCCCATGCGGCCTGCCGGCCAGAGCTCGTGAGGAGATGTTGCTCTCTGCGGGCCGGGCCTTGGCACGTCGCGTGCTGCAGCAGCATGCGGCTGCTGCCGCAGCGCCCAGCAGCAGCAGCGCGGGCTGGGTGCGCCAGATGGGCGGAGGGGCGCACGACGACGACCACCACGACGAGCCGCACTACGAGAGCACGCCGACGGTGTTCGACAAGCTGGTCAAGCTCAACGTGGTGGACCTGAACGGCAAGAGCCACACCGTGCAGGGGCTCGTGGGCGAGCCCCTCTCGCAGACCTTGGTGCAAGCCGGCTTCCCCGCGGTGAGCCGCTGCCGCGCCGCTCGCGCCAGGGACTCGCCGCACGCGCGTGCGTTGCGGCTCGGAGGCCATCGGGCCGGGGGGCGAGCAGCGCGACGGCCCCCAACCTGGTGCGCAATCTCGCACCCGCGCGCAGAGCTACTTCTTCCCCAACATGGGCTTCTACACGCAGCACGTGGTGCGTGCTGCTCTGGGGAGAGTGTGATGGCGGTGATGATGAGGGAGCTGCTGCGTTGCGGATGGGGCCAGCGGCGGGCGCGCGCGCTCTGGAGTGCAGAGGCGGCGCACGAGCTCCTCTGAATTCAGAGGATGGGGCGGGGGCGTGTTGCCATGCTGATGCTCACAGGTGGACGCCCACGTCTTCATTCCCAAGGACTTTTGGTGCGAGCGTGCGGCCTGCTGCGCACGGGCGCATGTGCAGCAGGAGAGCAGCAGAAGCAGCACCTAGCAACAGCAAGCAGCACCATCAGCAGCCGCTCACATGGGCCTGCGCCGCTGATGTCCTGGCACGGACCCTGCGCGGCGCTGCCTGGACCCTGCGCGCCCCTCGCGCGCAGGCCGCTGATCCCCAACTTTGCCGAGGACACGGACGAGGCGGACGCCATCAAGCGCACGTTCCGAGACATCATCCAGGACCACGCGCGCGAGACGAGCTACCTGGCCAGCTACATCACGCTCAAGCCAGGTGCGCAAACCAAGTGTGGGGGCATGGTTTTCCCAACGCACGATGAGCAGCACGATGGCAAGCACAATGGGGTGCGGCCCGCTGTGCTGGGGCTCCGAAGGCCGCAGAGAGGCCAGCAATGTGCCTGCCGCGCGCCCGGAAACGTGCTTGCGCAGAGATGAACAACATCACCGTGGGCATCGGCCCCATCAAGCCCTGGCACCTGCACCCCCACTGGTGCTTCTCCGGCGTGCACGAGGACCCCACCACGCAGTTCAGCAAGCAGACGAACGAGATCTTTGGGTGATGTGCACAGCGATGGAGCTAGCTGCTTTTTGCTGGTGCTGGGCCTGCTGCAAATGCGCCACAGCAAGGAGCACCTGGCCCTGACCCTTTGAAGGCGTGGCCGCACCTCGAGGTTGCCAAAAAGTTTGGCCCTCGTGTGGGGCGAAGCAAGAACGGCCCCGGCTCGTGCGGCAGCGCTCCAGACCTTGCCAAGCGCGCCAGCGACCGTGTGCGTCCGTGCTCAGCGGAGCCCTCCCTCTTCCTCCTCATCGCCTCGTTCCAGCTGATCACCACCACCAGCGTCCAGAAGGGTCTCCCCGTCAGGAGCGGGCCGGGACGGTCACGCGCGCGCGGCGCTCTCGGACGGCGAGCTTCGCTTGACACTCGACAACACCGCGCAGCCTTGGCGCTCTTCCACGCGCGACTGGGGTTCTCGCTGAGGAGCCGGGCTGTGCGCGGAGGAGGGCACACAGGTGAGCGCCTGGAATCCTGTCTGGACGTAGATGGTGATGGTGTCGCTGCACTCGGCAGGTGAGGCTGTGGGGCGCACAGGCACGCGTCGGGGGTGGCAGGCACAGGCGAAGAGAACGTGCGCCTGCGAGCGGAACACAGCCTCCGGGCCGGAGCAGGGCGCATTCAGGGTCATCCAGCAACGCCCGACGACGGCGCGCAGCGCTTGTGGGTGCTCCTTCACAACAGGGTCGGCCTTTGCAGCTCTCGCGCGCCTCACCTTCCCAGCGCGCTGGGGACACCGCATCGCTCCAGCATTGCAGGGCGCAGCGCAGCAGTGCAGGTGTCGTCGTGCCTGCTAGCACTGCCTGTGCTCTTGGCGTGTCGTTCCCGGGCCCGCACGGGCTGATGTCCCTGCAGGGTGGGCTTCATCGAGCGTCCCTCGCAACTGCGCGCGCACGCGCAGGGGAGGCGCGAGAGGAGCCTACGCTGAGGTAGCTTGAGTCCCCGAGCAGCAGCAGCTTGATCGTGCAGATGGTGAGGCTCGACGCCGCGCGTTCGTGGTGCCCCTCGTCCGGCTGCCCAGCGGCCAGACGCGCGCGCAGCAAGCCGCAACCGCAGCAGCGGCGGCAGCAGCGTTGCAGCCTCAGCAGCGCCGCTCTGCCGGCAGCCGCCCTGATCCCGGCCTCCTTCGTGGGGGCGGTTCCACCTGTGCGGGATGATGCCGCGCGCCCGCGTGCACATTACGCAGTCTGTCGCGCCCACACATCTCTCCGCACGCGCAGAGCGCCGCCGTGATGGAGTCGAGCAAGCCTTTCCCCACCACACGCGGCTTCAGCCTCACGGCCAAGCCGGCGGGGGGACCTCTCGCCGCCAACCCCCCCACCGGAGCAGCGCCGCCCGCGGCTGCAGCACCCAACCCCGCTGCCGACGCCCCACCGGCGCCCTCCCCTCCACCCACCACCACCATCACCACGCCGTTCGCCAACGGCCCCACGCTGCCCCACATTGCCACCACCGCCCCGACCAAGCCAGCCCCCACCTCAACCCACGCCAACGACGACGGCGACGCCGCGCCCGACGCGCCCGTCTCCGCCCCCACGCCCCCGCTGCCCCCCACCACGCCCTCGGTGCCCACGCCCACCTCGAGCTTCGGCGGCGCCCCCCCTCCCGCCGCCGCCACGCCGGCCCCGGCCGCCGCAGCCACCACCGGCACCACGCCCTCCCCGTCCCCCTCGGGCGCGGCGCTGTCCTCCTCCTTCGCCTCTGCGCTGGCGCTGCGCGCTGCACACGCCGGCATGCAGCCCACGCTGCAGCTGCCGCACCCGGGCAGCCACCAGTGGCTGCGGCTGCCCACGCAGCCCCAGGCGGCGGGCGCCGCGGCGCAGCAGGTGACCAGCCCCTCGGCCGAGGCCGGCTGGAAGGGGCTGCTGGAGATCAGCAGGACGTCGGGCGCCTCGGGCGTCCTGGGCTGCCGCGTCGCGGTGCGTCTTTCTTTTTCTTTCTTCTTGCTGGTTCTCTAGTGTGCGTCTGCGAATGGCGCGCGCTCAATGTGACGATGGGGTGGGCGCGCGTGTGCTCAGGTGGACGAGGAGGCCGGCCGCGACACCAAGATTGAGATTTGCTGCACGGCGCACACGCGGCCGGCGGTCAAGCGGCTGGTCAAGAGCGTCATCCGCGGGCTCAAGGCCTGCCAGGAGCCCGAGCGCGCGCAAGAGGGCATGGGAGGTGCGCCCTCCCTCTGCTCCTGCCCTCCCCTCTCCGCCCGCTCCCTGCCCACCGTGAGTAGCGCGATTGAGCGCCATTTCCTCACCTCCTGCCTCCGCCCTTGTCCTATTGACATCAACGCGCAGGCACCTACTTCTTCAGCAATGAGAACGGCCGCAAGGTGGCCATCCTCAAGCCCTGCGACGAGGAGCCGCTGGCGCCCAACAACCCAAAGGGCTACGTGGGCCGCGCGCTCGGAGAGCCCGGCTGGTGCGCCGCTCTCTCCACCCTTGGCCTGTTTGACCCGAGAATCGCGCCCGTTGCTGCCAGTCAGCAGGAGCGTCGCGCCGCTCACACAGGCTCTGCCCGGTTTTCCACCCCTCGCGAGAGCGCAGGAAGCCGACGGTGCGCGTGGGCGAGGCTGCCATGCGCGAGGTGGCGGCCTACCTGCTCGACCGCGACAACTGGGCGCGCGTGCCCACCAGCGCGCTGGTCCGCGCCCGCCACCCCGTCTTTTGCTACCAGAGCCGAATGAGCAGCGTGCGCGAGAGCTGCCTCGACCTCGCCTCCGCCGGCCGCGCCGGCGCCGGCGGCAGCACGGGCGCCACGGCGGCGGCGGCGGCGGCGGCGCCGTCCGCGGCGGGCCCCCTGCCGATGAAGCTGGGCTCGCTGCAGGAGTTTGTGTCGCACCTGTGCGACACGAGCGAGATGGGCCC
>VFQP010002667.1_pt1 | contig 19480 bp, 1 predicted proteins | sample 3512351 | NCBI WGS metagenome assembly VFQP01 (sample SAMN10412372, study PRJNA504923) | tailings metagenome | isolation source: Relicate 1 Philex TSF1 revegetated site | place: Philippines: Tuba, Benguet | collected 2017-08-29
AACAGAGACAGATCGGGGTAAAACACAGGCGGAAGGGACCGAACAGGTATCAAAAATCAAAAATCAAAAATCAGTCAAAAACCACAAATTCAGAGAGAAAATGAGAGAAAACGAGAGTAAATGAGAGACAGAAACAAATCATTTCACAGTGATTTGAGTGAGCAATTTACGGCGCGATCGGCTCTGGTGGTGGTGGTGAGGCGGGAGGCGATGCATTCGCATTCGCATTCGCTTCGCCCCCGCCGTCACCGCCAGCACTCTTTGACGCTTCCGACTGCGACGGTTCAGCGGCCGATTTCGGTTCGGGAGAGGCTGCGCCCGGGGCGGGTGCATCCACCGGAGCCGGAGCCGGAGCCGCCGCGTTTTGGTTTTGGTTATTCTGATCATCCGATGACTCATCGTCTTCGTCGTCAGATGGCGGTTTGCTTTTGCTCTTAGCCGTTTGCGGTGATTTCGCTCCCGCCTGATCGAGTTCTGCGTTTGGATCAGGCTTTGGATTCGCCGCGTCGTGAGCCGCTTTTGCCTTATCGCGCTGATATGATTTATACGCTGATTTGATCATTTTATACAGAGTCGATACGGCATACCAAACGAATAGACCGATAAAGAATGCACAAATCGCTAACAGCGCGACAGTTATCACTGTATCATCGAATGACGTGTACGAAGCGTTGGCCGGTAATGAGTAAAACACATAACCAACACATAACAGTAAAAACACTTCGATTTGACAAAACAGATGCAACTGATCGTCCTCACTTCGGATATACGGATGTACCACAAGCAGTACCATCGCATATGCACATACCACAAACATACCAACCGGTAATTGCGCATCCGCTGGGAAGAGCGCAAGCAGTGACGTAACAAACAGTTTATGTGTCATATCAATCATTTCAAACCACCAAACTTTCAGGTGATAACCGGCATACAAAAATCCCAATTGCAATTTAGTACGTCCGGCGTTCAAATGGTCTTTATTCACTCGCAGCAGTGAGAAAAAGAAGAGCGGAATTCCGATCGGGTAAAGTAATACCAAAATGATTGATACGAGAGCGAACAGATTCCACGTTTGGGTGTAGCACTGAACTCGTAAATCGGCAAACAGATACGGTGTACCATCGATTGGTACACAGATATAATGTCTCAATACAGTGGACGACACACCGGGATAAATCAGGAATACGACATACAGCGTCAAACGCCAAAATCTCATTTTAGATCGCTGTTGTGCGGCGGGTGATACGAACCGACAGCACGGCCCGACCTGCGCATAACGCGGGAATAAATAAAATAAGAAAACGAGCACTGTAACAGCGATTGGTGATAACACAATCACTACGTATTGCACATAATATGAATATGATGCAACACATTCGACGGATGTGGCCTGATTTATGATATTCTGGAAATTAGCGATATCAAATGCAGATACAAACTCTTTGAATGACGGCGGCCACTGAATCTGTAAACCGGTACCCAAATTCGTTACGATTTGCAGAAAACCCAAAAATATCTTAAGTTTATACGTAAAATCAGGCTTCGGCGGTTCAGGACCGGTTGACATCACACGATTGGTTGTGGCTTTCGCTGCTTTGCGGTACTGCTCGCGGCGCTGTTTTTTCGCTGCTTTTTCTGCTTTACGAATCTCTGCGTCAACTGCAAAGTCTGTACCCGCAGCAGCCGCAGCGGCTGCAGCCTCTTCGTCGTCGTCGTCCGAATCCTCATCCTCCGGTACTTCCTCCTTACCCTGAGCCGGATCTTCCTTTACGACAGACTCGGCCTCAGACTCGGACAGATCACCTGCACCGTCCGCGGGAGACACTTTCGAAGGCGGTTCGTCCTTATTATCTTCACCGAAAATATCGCGATCGACCGGTACTCTATCGCCGTCCGCTGCACGTGCACGATCATCCAACAGAACGCGTTTCATTAAACCGTCACCGGATTTAAGGATGTACCAAAACTGTAAGATCAGAAGTGCCAAAAACAGCAGACCCAAAAGCACGGCCGACGCTGAAGTGGCGGCAGAATCCGGGCACGCCTCACACGCTGCACCGACAGCAGCAGACTGATAGCCCTCACGGCAGTGCGAGCACATAATACCCTGACGATTCGCCGCACAGCCCGAACCAGACGTTTCGGTCAGTGAATTCGATACCGCCTCACCACCAACACAGTACGAAGCGAGCAAACAGCGGTAGAAATTGAGACTGACGTTCGTCGGTCGCCACCACCCGGAGAGAGCGGGTAAATTGGTCCATGAACGACCGTTGACCGTACAGTCTGCACCGGTCGGGCATTCATCACACACGAAATCGTTACTGCCTGCCACATAATACGGCTGGTAATAACCGGCCAAACACTCGCATTTCTTGCGATCGTATGACGGAGTGGCGGTTTGAATACACACAACACATGCGGCTGCGGCGGTGTTGGCGTTGGCCTGACCGTCCGGACAGAACAAACATTTGCCCAAACCCTCTGCCCGGTTGGTACTGAAACCGGCCTCACACGGCAGGCAATTCACCTGACCGTATCGATCCTGGTAGTAACCGGCCGGACATTTATTACACGCGAGCTGACCCGTGCGGTTACCAAACGTACCGGCCGGGCATAACGCGCACAGCGATTCACCCGGAACGTCTGAGAAACGCGGGATCGGGCACTGCACACATGTCTTCTGTCCTGTCAGTGGCTGCTGATAACCTGCCGCGCAGTCAGTGCATTGGAGTTGGCCTCTGAGTGCAGTGACTTTACCCGATGCGCACTGAATACAATCCGCCAAACCATCCACGTTCGAGGCTGAGCCCTCCTCGCACAGAGTACACGCGGTCTCGCCCGTATGACTCTGATGACTGCCCGGCGCGCATTTCGAACAGCCGGTCAGACCGGTTACATTCGCGTAATGACCGGCCTGACAGGCAGTGCAATCGGACTGACGTGTGGACGGGTTCGCTTTACCCACACCGCACGGCCCGCAAAAGGATGCGCCCGTATTCGGTTGATACGTAGCCTCAGGACACGCTGTGCACACCTGCGTCGAACCGTTAATCGCATTGAACGTACCGACATCACAATCAGCACACTGCGATCGACCCTCATCCAATGCATATTTGCCCGGAACACACGGCGTACACTCTGGCGCGCCCGGAATTTCCGAGGCAGTACCAATCGGGCAGCCGACACAAGTGACAGCACCCGGATATGGCGTGTATCGACCCGCTTCACACTCACCACAGATCGAAGCACCCGGACTGACTGCAAATGAACCGCGCGCGCACGGCTCACACTCCGCGCCTCCCTCCTCTTTCATAAATTTACCGATTTCGCACGGACTGCACGCGGTCAGACCCGTCACATTCGCGAATCGACCGACCTGACACTGAGTACATGTCTGTTGTCCCTCAACGGCTGAGAACGAACCGAGCCCACAGGTCGTGCAGTTTTGCTGTCCCGCTAACGGCTGTGCTTTACCTTTAGCGCATGCCGTGCAGTTCCACGAACCCGGCGCAACAGTCGTCGAGCCCGGAGCACACAGCGCACACGAAGACGCACCGGTCGCCTGATTGGCTGAGCCGGCACGACACAGAGTACAATCGGTCGAACCGACCTCATCAGCGAATGAGCCATAAAAGCACCAGTCGCAATCGATCTGACCAGTTTTGTGTTGATATCTACCGGTTCCGCAGTCACTGCACGACGTTTTACCCGGCACGTTCGCAAACGTACCAACCGAGCAGTTGGCACAAACACTCGCACCGAATGCGTCCTGATATGTACCGTAATCGCACTCCCGACACTCGGATTGACCAATCCATGGGTTGAACGAACCGGCACTGCACGGCGAACACGCCTGTGCAGACGGTACGGAATTGAAACTTCCCACGTCACAGCGCAAACAGGCAGTCTGTCCCAATTGTGGTTGAGCCGATCCAATCTCACATCCATAACAGAAGGTCGAACCGGAAACGTTTTGGAATTGACCGGCCGGACAGAGCGTACAGGACGGTACACCGGGCTGTAAATTGAATGAACCGACCGGACAGTCTGTGCAGTTGCGCTGTCCGGTCTTGTCTTGGAATTGAGCGATCGGACAATCAAAGCACTGAACTGCTTTCGTCGTGTTACCGAATTGACCCAAACCACAATCCGCACACGCCGCCTGACCCGGCAGTCGATTCGATTTACCGACCTCACAATCAACACACTCCGTTTTACCGGTTGTCGGCTGATACTGACCAGTCGGACACTGCGCACACGACTGACTGGCGTTAGCAACACCGTATCGTCCGACCTGACAGAAGAGACACGCGGTCTGTCCCGGCTGGTCCTGATATTGTGAGATCTGACATTCAAGACATGCGGTTGCGGCGTAGATGTTTTGGTAGTGACCGTAATCGCAGAGTCGGCAGTCAGACTGGAACGTTTCGTTTGCGAAAGTACCCGGAGCGCAATCGACGCAACTCAATAGACCCGGTTTGTTCGCTGATTTACCAATCGGACAGTCCTGACACAGCGTCTGACCAGATATTGGGTTGTACGTAGCGTTCGGGCACAGCCCACACGTCGTCGAAGCGTTCAGATTAGAAAACGAACCGGCAGCGCAGGACGTACAAACCGACGCGCCTTCACGTTCTGCGTATGTACCGGCCAAACATTTATCACACACAGTCTGACCATACGACAACTGCGAGTAACCCGGAGCACACGGCGCGCAGTACTGAATACCGGTCGCGTTACCCCATGAGCCGGGCTGACACTCCTGGCACTTGGACTGACCCGGAGCGGTACCGAAATAACCCAACGGACACGCATCACATGAATTGCGACCGTAAACGACACTAAACGAACCGACACCACACGGTAAACAGATCGTGCGCGCTGGCAGATCGGTGTATGTACCCGGCGAGCACTGGGAGCAGACAGTGGCGGCTGGCAGCGAACTGAATTCACCCAAACCGCATGCCTCGCACGCTGTCTCACCCCGTCGGCGCTGGTAGTCACCCTCAACGCACGGCTTACAACTCGTCGAACCGTTTGTAGCAGTGTACGTACCAGCGAAACAGAGCGTACACGCCGGTTGCGCCGGACGATCAGAATATGTACCGATCTGACACGCTTTGCACGCAGTCTGACCGGTTTGATCCGCGTACGTACCAATCGGACATTCCAAACACGTTTGCGAACCGGTTGTGTTACCGAAATGGCCGAGCGGGCAGGACGTACAGAATCCCTGACCGGTCTGAATCTGGAAAGTACCGAGTGGGCAGAGCGTGCAATTCATCTGTCCGGCTGATGCCTGGAACGTACCGAATCCGCATCGGTAGCAGTCACTCAAACCAGTCACGTTTCCGAATGAACCGGCCGCACAAGCGAGACAGACCGACGCGCCATCTCCGCCTGCGTATGTACCGATCTGACACGGGCCACACGAGCTCTTACCCAAAGCAGCGTTGAAACTACCCCGCACACACTGATCGCAAGCAAACGACCCGTTTGTCGTACCGTATCGACCCGTACCACACAGATTACATGCGGTCTGGCGCGATGAGCCCTGGAACGAACCGACCGTACAGAGTTTGCAATTCTTTTGGTTGTAGTTATCCTGGAATTTACCGCGATCACATGAGAAGCAGAATGACGCACCGGTTCCGTTACTAAACGAGCCCGGAACACAACCCACACACACGGCCTGACCTTCCGCGTCAGTCTCAGATCCCTCTGGACAGTCGTCACACTTGGTCTGACCCAGTAACAACTGATACTGTCCTTTGCCACATCGCGTGCAACTGATCGAACCATTAACGTTTGTAAACGTACCGACCGGACACTGCAAACACGCGGTCTGACCTTCCGACGACTGGTAATAACCGACGCCACAGAGCGAACATGCGGTGGACGCGAACTGCTGCTCGAATCGACCGGCCGGACATGAAAAGCACTGTGATAAACCGGTCGTATTACCAAAAGTGGACGGCGGACACTGCGAACACGACGTTTGCGACGGTCGAGACTGGAACAGTCCCTTCTCACAGATCGCGCACGACGTACGGCCCGGAGCGCCCTGCGAATAGCCCGGCTCACACGGAGTGCAGAATATCGTACCGTTCAGATCAGTGTATGTACCGGCCGCGCAATCAGAACAGAACGTCTGTCCTGGACTGGACATCTGTTTACCGATTTTGCACAGATCGCATTCGGTTTTGCCGGTTTGAATCTGGTACGAACCGGGGAAACAGTCTGTACATACACTCACACCGGTCGAGTTTGCAAATTTACCAATCAAACAGCCCTGACACTCGAACTGACCGGTAGAGCCCATGAATCTACCAATTGTGCAGTTCGTACAAGCCGTTGAACCCAGACTGGCCGTAGCGCGACCGACCGGACACGCTTCACACGTGATGTTACCCGTCGAGTCACGGAATCGGCCCTGACCGCACTGCGCACAAACGATTTGATTGAAACTCGGATTCGCGCGACCGATCGGGCAATCCTCACACGACGATTGACCGTTTGTACCCTGGAACTTACCCGGTATACAGTCCTGACAATCGAGTGCACCGGTTTGGTCGGTGAATCGACCCGTACCACATTTCTGACACGTGAGCTGATTGGTCTGAGCGTTGAATTCACCGAGCAGACACGGCGTACAGCTCGACTGATGAGCCACACTCTGGAATGTACCTTCAGGACATGAACGACAGTCAACGGAGCCGGTTTCGTTTGCGTATTTACCGGCCTCACAATCGATACAGCCCTCTGCTCGTTTAGAGGGTTGGTAATATCCGGCACTGCATTTCTTGCACGAACTCTGAGAGGACTGATCCTGATACTCACCCGAATCGCACATATCGCAGGTGGCACGTCCGGGCAATCGGGAGACCGAACCACGCGTACAGTCTGTGCACGTCGCAGAGCCCGGAACAGGAGCAGATTTACCCTCGATACATACATCACACGACGATTGACTGTTCAACGGCTGAGCAGTGCCAAATTCACATTCGACGCACGTGCTCTGTCCCGGATCGCGCGCGTAGTGACCAGCCAGACACGAATCGCACGTCGCTCGACCCGTTACGCCCGCGGCTGTTCCGTTCGTACACAACACACACGTCGATTGGCCCTTCTGACTCTGATATTTACCGACCTCACACGGCGTGCACGCATCCGTACGAGCGGTATCGTTAATATACGAACCCGTTCCGCACTCGAAACACGCGGTTTGAGCAAACGCTGGGTTGGAACGACCGGGAAAGCATTTCGGACAGGTGGAATATCCGGTGGATGGAGCATACGATCCCGGTGAGCACTGACGGCACTCTGCGAGATTGTCGATCTCTGCGTACATACCACCTGCGCACGGGAAACACGCCTGCTGGCCTGTGAAAGGATTGGCAGAACCGGCTGTACACGGCACACAAAACGATTTGCCCGTATCGGGCTGAGCAGTACCGACCGGACATGCCGTGCAGTTCGGTTGACCCTGCACCTGACTGTAAAACCCGACGCCACAGTCCTCACACGACACCGAACCCGGAACAAAAGCACTTTTGCCCGCCGGACACGACCGACACTCACTCGAACCAGTTTCGTTGGCGTACGAACCGGCAGCACACGGAGTGCAAATCGTCGCTCGGTTTGTGGATGAGAAAGAACCGGTCGAGCACAGTGTGCACTGCAAACTGTTCTCGTTTGGAGCGTATTTGCCCGGTAAACACTCATCGCAAATCGCAGCGCCAGTACCAGACATCGCTCGACCCACCGGGCACACAATACATTGACTCAATCCGGTGCGATCAGCGTACGTGCGAGCCGGGCACGGATTGCACTGAGCAGAACCCACGGTCGCAGCGAATTTGCCGATATCGCATGACTCACAGCGCGATTTACCCGCGCCACTCACATCAATCTGTGAATACATACCCACCGGGCACTGATAGCACATACTCATACCAGTGACGTTTGAATATCGACCGCTGTCACATTCCAAACACACGCCCTGTGCGAATGATGGCATGTATTTACCGCGAGCACACAAATTGCAATCGGTGGCTGGCGGTGTCGGTTGCACCGAACCCGGATCACACAGCGTGCAGTTTCGGTTGTTTGAACCTACCGAGTACGTGCCTGCACCGCAAATGGTCTCAGACGGCGAACCACTCGACGCGACGTAATAACCAGGAGTTGAACCGATACAGTTAGTGCGGCCTGAATTGGGTTGATACGTACCGGCCTGACACGCATCGCATCGACTCTGACCGGTGGAAGGAGCGATCGAACCGGCCGGACACGCATCACACGCCACTGCACGATCGGCAATCGCGAAACTACCCTGAGTGCAAGCAGTACAGGCAGTCGCACCGGTCGTCGAACCGGATACACTGAACGTACCGGCTTTGCACGGCTGACAAGAAATGGCGGAAGAGGTGTTACTGAACTCACCACTCGGACATAACAAACAGACGGCCTGCTGTCCCGATGACGTGTACGAACCCAGCGCGCAGGTTTGTGGATTGGTCGATGGAGCCGGACAGAACGAGCCGGCCGGGCACGGTTTGCACTCCGACAGACCTTTCACATCGGCGTACGTACCAGCCGCACACGAATCACAAAGCGCTGAGCCCGGGTTGGCCTGAGCGGATGCTTCCAAGCACGGATCACACGAGGTTTGACCCGGGCTGTTCTGATGTTTACCAGCCGGACAGTTAAAGCACTCTTTCAGTGAAGCGGTCGCGTTCTGGTATTTACCGATCGGACACGCTGTGCAACCGCCCAAACCTTTGACTGCTGCGACCGTACCAACATCACACGGCGTGCAGTGATCCAAACCAGTACCGGCAGCAAACGATCCGGCATCGCACTGCTGGCAGTACGTCATATTGTAATACGGTGAGTACTGACCAACCGGACACGGCGTACAGTCAGTCTGACCCGGACTGGATTGAATCGTACCAGCCAGACAAAACGAACATCCCGGCTGTCCGGTGTTGGGTTGCACCGAGCCCTGAGTACACTCTGCACAGTACGTCGTGCCTGAATAGGGCTGGTATCGACCAACCGGACACGAACTGCACTGGCGGTTATTATATCCGACCGAGAATTTACCGGACGTGCAAATGTCACAACGCGTCAAACCAGTGGCACCTGCAGCCCAGCCCGGCGGACAGCCCTCACACGTTTGCATTTGATCAGAACCAGAGAAACTGCCCACACTGCACGGACCACACGAGCCCTGACCCTCTGCTGCATTGACAGAACCGGCCGTACAGTTTGTGCACTGCACCGATCCCGGCGCAGCGGCGTATGTACCGCCCGGGCACGCTTTACACAGATTCATACCGAACTGACTGGCAAATGAACCGATCGGGCACGACGTGCAAGCGACCTGACCCGGTGCGGATGTGATCGAACCCGGTGTGCAGTCAGTACAGCGCGAAGCGCCGGTGCTCGGCTGCTGAGTACCAGCCCAGCATGTACGACACACGGCAGCACCAGTAACGTTGGAATACGTACCAACCGGACAGAGCACACACGCAACTGATCCCTGGGATGGCGCGTACTGACCCTCAACACATTTGGTACAGGTCGTCGCTCGTGGAGCGGAGAATGAACCCTCCGCACACGGTGTGCAAATGGAAGCTGAAGTGTTGGAGAATTTACCGGCCGGACAGTCAGTGCAACCGGCCTGATTCGACACACCCGCGAATGTACCTGCACTGCACCCGTCACAGCGAGTTGCATGTGGTGATGACGCGAATGAACCGGCCGAGCACGGAATACAAGCACTCAAGCCCGGCTGGTCCTGATACGAACCCGCAGCACACGCCACACAACTCGCTTGGCCGGTGGTTGGTCCGACCTGACCCAAACCACCCGCACCGACACCGCACGGAATACATGCGGTTCCGGACGGTAATGGGTTATATTTACCCAATTCACACGGAGTACAAACGGCTGCACCACCTGACGGCGAGTACGAACCCGGCGCACACGCGGAACACGCGTCCAAACCAGAAGCAGTTGCGACCGTACCGGCTGTGCAGTTCGTGCACGTCGCAGCACCAACCGACGCCGAAATCGAACCTGCCGGACACGCCGTGCATGCAACGGCGGCCCAACCACTCGAAAACGAACCTTTCGGACACGACAAACAGTCAGCCGCACCGGTCACTCCAATGTATGTACCCGGCGCACAGAACTGACACACGGTTGCACCCGTATTAGCACTCGGTTTGTGAGCCCACTGACCGGCCGGGCACGGCTCACACGTCACTTGCGATGTGATGTTCGTGTACGAACCAGCATTACAGGCAGTCTGCGCGACCTGACCCGGTCCGCCCACATAAAATCCTTTATCCGCCGGAACACACGAAGCAGAGCCCCGACCGGACTGGTACGAACCGGAATCACACGACACACACCGGGTTTGACCACTGCCGGGCTGGAACTGACCCGGCGGACAGGCCTGACAGTTGGCACCAGCGGATGTACTGATATAACCGGCAGTACAATTCGTACACGCGACGGTGATGTTACCAGACACGCCCGACGATTGTGTACCGGCCGGACAGCCCGAACAAGCGATGTTTTTAGTACCAGTCGCAAACTGACCGGACGCGCAGAACGAACAGCTCGCCTGAGCCGGTGAGTCAGCGAATTTTCCCTCCTGACAGTCGAGACAGCCCTGAGCGTTCGAATTCGGTTGATACGTACCGGCCAAACAGTTCTCGCAAATCGCCGCGCCCTGAGCAGACCACGTGCCCGGCGAACACGCTTTCGGTGCAAACAAACCAGCCACATCGGCATATGAACCAGCGGGTGCGATCGTGCACGCGAAATCTGTGCTACTCGCTTGGTAGTAACTGATCGGACACTGCGCATATGATAATGAACCGACGGTCGACGACACAACACCCGACGCCTGAATCACCAGCACTGCAGCATTCTGAGTAGTGCCGGACTGAATGAAGCACGTGAGCTGAGAGTCACTGAGTTGTACCGGGAACAAACACTGTTTGGCACCGACAAATACAAACGCTCCGGACGGACCAAATGATTGACCGGTGATCGTGATCTGAATTGCTCCCAGTCGGTTGCAACTGCGAGTGGAACCGTCCATCTGATCGGCACATCCCGTCACACTCGTCACCACCGGTTTAGCATAAGAGAAGAGATTTGCGGGTTGCGACACCAAATTATTAGAGAAAACTGAAACCGGTACGTTCAAACCCGTACCAGCCGGAATGAGACACGTCAATACAGTGGCCGCTGCGGTCTGTACGGGACAGCTCGCCGTTCCTAACAGCACGTTATTCTGACTGATGACTGTACCAAAGTTCATACCATAAATGGTGAGGATACCATTAACCGGTGATGTCAGACAGTTGACCGTCGAATTCAGACTCGGAATATCCGTACAGTTTGAATTCGGACCGCCGCTCACGCGATACACAATCGGAGAATCGGGATATTTGTACGTGTCATGTCCTTCCGCTGACCACTGGTTCAGAGCACGGATTTTGAACACGTACGGACCACCATCACCGGTCTGAGTGCGACACTGCAGTTTGGTGTAACCGGTCGCTGAACTGAATGGAGTAATGAGCGATACAGAGGTACACTGCATGGCGGGGTTATTAAATGCACCGCCCGGCAAGTCGTAATATACGGTGATGCGAGACGGATCGGATCCGACGTTCGCGGCTAAGAATTGAATGAATTCACCTTGTGATGATGCACCGGGCAGGTGAGTGCCCGGCGAACCGGCCGGATTCTGAATGGAAGCGTCTACCCATCGCGGAGCAGGGAATGAGATGGTATCAACTGATTCCGGTGACCACTGACGTCCGTCGTTGTAATAGAATTTCAACCCAGAACCAATCGCCAGCGCCGGCAGAGTGCATTCAACGAATGTGTTGGAATAAGTCGTTACGTTACAGTAATACTCTTTCGCTCCAACCGCTACGCCGGCTGTACCGAACATCAGAGCGAGCGGGGTCGGAGCGCTCGGATACCACGGACTTAAGAAAGTACCATCGAAATGAACGACGTACGATCCATTCGTCAGCGCAACTGATACCGTACCAGTTCCAAACGCCGGATATGCCGGAACGCGGAATGAGTTGGTGGTCAGTCGCGGACCGGCGTATGCGATATTCAAAGAATTCGAGGATTGAGTGCCGACCGTCACCACTACCGGAATGTTAAATCCCGTTCCCTGCGGCAGAGTACAAACAATCTGCGTTCCAGATAACACGCCGTTGTATGTCGGTGACGTGCACGCACCGCCCACTCCATTTACACTCACAGACGGTGATGAACCGGTCGGACCGAAATACTGACCGGTTAACGTAATCGGAACTGATCCGAGAATCGGGCAATCAATCACGGTATTACCAGAGGTCGAACAGCCCGAACTCGTAATCGAAGTGATGACCGGAACGGCATACGAAAACAGTGAATTGATCGTAGTAAAACCGGCGCCGTTTATGTTGATCTGAACCGGCAGGTTTTTACCCACTCCGTTCGGAATTGAATTACAAATCGCCGCCGTATGATTTCGGAACGTGACAGAACTGCACGTCTGACCGTTTATGTTAATCGCAACTGACGCAGAACTCGAACCGAAGTTAATACCAGACACCAACAGCGGTGAAGCCGGTAAACCACCCAACAGAGCGTTGGTAGCTCCATCCGTAATCAATTGAATACCAGAAACAACCGCTGCGTCGTACGTGAACGAATTGAATGAAGTCGGTTGATTGTACACGGTAACACCTACCGATACAGCACCACCCAAACCCTCTGGCGTACTGGCCTGAATCGCAGTGTCAGTCACAGACACGACCGTTGCGGGGTTGCCACCAACCGTCACCGCTACACGCGTTTTATCAGTATAAAAGTTACTACCAGCGATAGTGATAGCAGTACTGCCCGCGGTCGGACCGTTCGACGGAGTCACACCCGTAACGGATGGTCCCGCGTACGTGAAAGTGACAGCCGGAGAGGTCTGTACGGTCGAACCCGAATACGCAGTTCGTCCGGTCGTCAATTGAATGCTGACCGTACCAGCACCGGCAGGCATCAAACACGACACCTGACCCGACGCCCAACCACCGGGCTGAATCGAACAGAAACCGGTGCCGTTCACTGACACCTGACCCGGCAGCGACGCCGGACCGAAATTCGAGCCTGCGATGATAACAACAAATCCACCGGTTGTGGTGGCGGTTGTCTGTGCCGTAACCGTCGAAATGATCGGTCCGGTGTAACCGAATGGCCATAAATTGGATGGCGCACCGTTCACAGTCACCTGCACCGGTAAGTTCGAACCCGCACCGACCGGAAGTGCACACGTGATAGACGTCGGCGTGTACGAAGCCAGCGTGACCGGACAGTCAACACCACCGACTGTTACCGAACCGGCGGATGAACCGCCTGGACCGAAGTTGGTACCAGTAATCACGAGCGAACCGCCGGACGTCGAACCGAGAGCGGGATTGACGTTTGTGATGGCTGGACCGATGTATGAGACGGTCACATCAGTATTGGACGGAAGAGATGACACGCGCACAGCGACCGGTACGTTTTGACCGAGACCGGCCGGCAGCGTGCAAATAATAACCGTATGATTCGAAGACTGAATCGGAGAACACGACGCACTACCGACAGTGACGGTTGCAATACCACTTGCACCGAAAGAAGTACCGATCACAGTGATTGAAATCGAACCTCCGCCGGTCGGTAAATTCACGTTCGGCGTTACAGAAATCACTTTCGGATTGTCGTATTGGAAAGTGACAGTACCTGACGGCTGAGTACCGATCTGCACCTTAACCGGTTGTGAATCCACACCAGCCGGCATAGCACATACGATGCGGTTGAAATTTGTAACTTCATAGATTGGCGTACACTGCGCTGAACCGACCGTGACAGTCGGTGGACGACTCACGCCATCACCGAAATTACCACCCAAAACGGTCAGATTGTATGAACCGATCGTCGGCTACCATTAACATACAGACAGACACACATACAGAGAGACACACATCCACACACGATACGTATGAGTTCGGGAAAATCACAAAACAAAAAACAAACAAACGAGAAAGAGAAAAACAAAAACCAAAAAACAATCACTTACTCCGTTGGTCGGAATCGTGGACGATATGGTCGGACCAGAAACACTGACCGGACCGAATGCATTCGACGGCTGTGACTGATACGTGACAGTGATTGTGACCGTACTGGTGGTCGGAGTGCCACCGAGCGTGAACACAATATGAGTGTGATTTGAAAACGTAATTGTGTTGGTGCCACTTACACCAGACACAGCGACTGACGTCTGACCAATCACGTTTCCGAAATTGTTACCCGCCAGAGTAATCACTTGACCGGCCTGTGTGAGAGTGGTCGGAATCGGCGCCAGAATATTCGGCACATCATAATTGATTGAATACGAATTGGACGGGAGCGAATTATAAGTCGTTAAAACAACACCTCGCGATGAACCACCACCGGCTGGCAACAAACACGTCACGACCGTCTGACTCCACGTCTGAACCGGACAGTTTACAGAATTGACCGTAACCGAACCATAACCGTCGAGCGAAGTACCAGTGATCGTGATCGGCACCAGTCCACTCGTCGGGAATGACGAAGCGGTCACACCCGTAATGGTCGGATTCGAATACTGGAATGTACTGATCGAACCGGACTGACCAGCCACAAATACTGTCACGGTGAGTGCAGTGCCGTTACCAATCGGAGTCGCGCATCGAATACGAGTGTTGGACCAACTCGTAATCGGAGAGCACAAAACCGGACCGGTTCGCAAATAAATCGTAACGTTTGAGTTGGCGGGTTGTGACACACCGAAGTTATTACCGTCAATCTGCAAAGTATCACCACCGCCAGTACTCACACCGCCAGCAGGCGACAGCGTAGAGACAGTCGGAGCGCGGTACGTAATCAGAACCGACGCCGTCGACTGACCCGCACGCGTCACACGCAAACTGGTGGTACCCGTTCCAGCCGGATATGTACAAGTGATGAGGTTGTTTGTCCACGCCGTTACAGCACACGTGGTACTACCAACACTCACCACACCCACAACCTGTGTTTGGCCGTTACCGAAATTTGAACCCGTAATCGACGCCGTACACAGACCGTCAGTACACGGTTGGGTGCTTGGCACACCGGTGAAACTGATACCGGAATAGATCGGAGCGAGATACGATATCTCCACCCCTGTATTCGATGATAAACCGCCAATAAAGTACTGAATCGGTAAATTGGAAGCGAGACCGCTCGATCCGACCGTCAGAGCCGGTGAGTTCCATATCAGAACCGTATCGTTACGAGAGACGAGAACCGAACCACTACCACCGAGCGAGATACCATCCAGTGACAGACTCGGATCGACACCGGCCAAATTCAGACCACTAATCTGTACCCGATCGCCACCGGACGGGTTGATTTGAAGTGGTGTGAGTGCGTACAGCACCGGCGACGCATAACCAAACGGAATCGAATTCGAAGGCTGACCGGCGACAGTGAGTGACGGATTGGCGGGAACACCAATCGATCGCGCCGGTGCAGTACACGTGAAAAACGTGTCGTTACGATTCTGAATGCTCGTGCACGAACCGCCGAGTGCAGTCATCGAAAGGGAGAAACCGGGCGTCGAAAACCCACTTCCGGAGACGGTCAGAGTAGTGGCGACCGGCGGGAACGGATTCGGTGAAATCGAGACCAAAACCGGCGCCAAATACGTGAATGTAAGAGCGACGGACGGCGGAATGACAGGATTCAATGAATTGATCTGAACGGCGATGGCTTGCGACGCACCGGCACCGGCAGGTGTTAAGCAGAAGATGCGCGTGTGATTCCACGACACCACACGGCATGTTAAACCGCCGACTGTTACCGATACAGTCGCTGCGGACGTACCGAAATTCAGACCAGCAATCGTCAAAGTGTTGTTACCAGTTGTGGCGGTGTTGGCACACGACGACCACTGCAGGACCGGTGAATCATACGTGTAAGTACCAGAATTGGACGACGGCTGACCCGCAGCGTTCACTGCGACTGACACCGAGCCCTGACCCGCCGGCGCCAAACAAATAATTTGAGTCTGAGGAATACGAGACAGGACAGTACACGGCAACAAATTGATGGTAGCAGTCGCCGCTGTACCAAAATTCGTTCCCGTAATAGTGACCGTTCCGTTACCACTTGTCGGCGCTGACGTCCACGTCACACCACCAGTATTAATGGTTGGTGGATTGTATGAATACGTCAAAGCGAATTTCGGTGTAGTGAGACCGAACAGCGTCACATAAATTTCCAATCCCGTACCCTGACCTGCCGGTACAGTACACAGTAAATCACCCGACGAACTGTATGACAGAGCCGTACACGCCACACCTCCGATCGTCGCCTGACCATTCAGACACGGCGTGTTCGCGAGCGGTTCAAAATACGAGCCCTGAATCGTCACGATCGTACCACCCGTAGTCGGTCCGGTCAAGGGTTGAGCCAACACAATGGACGGTGACGGAATCGTCGCGTTCACAGTCACTGTGTACGACGCAAGCGGTGCGATCACGCCGTGCGGTTTCGCGTAAACACCGAACAACACACGACTCGAACCGGCCGTCGGAGCCAGCGCCAAACCCGTATATTGTGAGAGCGAACCGGTCGCAGCGTTCTGCACCGGATTAGTACTCGTCACAACTGCACCAAAGAAAGTCGGTGCATCCGCCGGTGCCGGATACGGTGGGTTCAGACCCAGTTTCGCATAAGTGTAAAAGTACTGATCGTTTGGATTGGCCAAAGCTACAGTGGACGACATTTGGAACAGAACACCCGCCACAGTCTGAGTGGCCGTCGGATAAACCGAAAAGAAATTCCAGCGATTAAACAGTAACGAACTGGTCGGGATCGATCCAAACAGAGTAATGTTTGTACTCACATAATTACATGCACTGATCGTGAATTTGAATGATTTGGTCGGAGCAGAAGCGGTGGACGGCGTAAACGTCACATAATACGTGCCCGATTGAGCCCATAACACAGTGGCGGACGAATAATCATCCGATGAACCAATCGAACTCGACCGAGAATTGAAATCCGTTCCCATTACACCACCCACAACCGGTACTGTATTGAGACGAACCCACAATTGCGGTGCACCGGCCGTGACGTTTGACACACCAGCAATTTGCAACACTTCACCACCCGTGTATGTCACACGGATGGTTTGATATTCATTTCGGTTAATATCAAACGTATTCGACGCACACGAACCGGGAGCGGGAGCGTTAATATTCGCCATCGCAGGTTTAGTGATCGTGACTGAATACTGTTTGATCGTACCGTCCTGCGCCTGAACGCGCACAGTAACGACGGTCGTCGCACCGGATATACCGTTTGTGTTGAGAGTAATCACCGAAGTGGTTGAACCACTACCCAGTGATACACCACCGACTGTCATCGACGCGTATGTCGCATCGGATAAAGTGGCCGAAGCAGTCACACCGGCCGTCCACGACGCTACATCCGCTGTGTATGAAGTGGTGCCGGAACTGAATGATGGATTGATCGCCACCGGATAACCCAAATCCGTCGCAAGTGATAAAGCGATCAGATCGGCGTTATTACTATACGGTCGATTGATATTCAGAGTATATGAGTTGGTGGGTGATCCGGCCTCGGCTCGAACCTGAATGGTCGCTGCGGTAATACCGAAATTATTGAGCACGACCGTATCTGTTCGCGAACCGGTCAGAAATCCGTCCCCGTTAATTTGGACCACAGCACTCGGATAGTTCGCAGTAGCGGTAATGGACAGAGCACCATCCGTTGTCAACACCGTAACAGCATACGTTGTATTCGGGGTAGTGAGAGTGACGGGATAACCGGGGCTGTTCGTCAGTGTTTTAAGCTGAGCGTCAGAGGACGGCGTAATCGTTAAAGTGATGGTATAAAGCAACCAATTTCGTCCGTTCTCAGCCGTACAATTAAATCGGAAGATCGTCGTACCGACCACCGTAGCGATATTTGGAATCGAGAACGAACCACCGAACGGGCCATACGGCCCCATCACCACCGTCGCAACCGTTGCACTGGTCGTACCGGTCAGTGTAATTTGTGACACCGAGGACGGAAGCGCCAAACTGTAAGCGTACGTATTACCACTCGAATCGAATGCGCCCTGACTGAACGTGTAACCCTGAACTCCCAAAGCAATCAGTTTCGCATCGGCTGACGGTACGATAACCACTGTAATGACGAGCTGACGAGTGGTGATACCGTCATCCGCAGTCGTAATGACAGTGACAGTGGTCTGAGACGTAATCAGAATCGGTTGTGATGCAACGTCTGAACCGACCGTCTGACCCTGCACGGTTGTGGTCTGACTGTCCGTCAGTTGAGTCGGGGTGAAACGCAGATTCCAACCGTTTGTAACACCAATCGTGTATGTATCAACGAAATACTGATATAAGGGTTGGAGGAGGAAACCGCCGTTTGCGACCAAATTCGTGAGATTTGCATCTTTTGATGCGATGATGGGAGATCCGATATTGGCAGAATCGATTTTGAAGCACTGACGGCCGGGCTGAGCGGGCTGTGCATTGGACAAACCCCAAAGCGTTAACATTTGAGCTGTTTGAGTACCGATTGCATTAAAATAGTTTTTACCGTCACCGGCGTCAAAACCGACCTGTGGGAAAGCGGTGGTCGACATCGAACCTTTTGCCCACTGCTGTGCTTTCCAGCCGTAATTAAACATAATATAAGACTGTGAGCCATCACTTGTAATCATCACTTGGAAAGTGTTTAACTGAGTGACAACTTTATCGAACACACCCACAGCATCCCACGATACGATCAACGCATACTGTGCATTGAACGTTTTCACCGTATTAAAACATCGTTTTGTGATATCGGTGTAGTTTCGGAGGGTGGTGGCATCCGTCACGACACGGTTATAACACACACCGGACGGTGACGAACGCGTATCGACATCAGCCCAATACACAGCGATCATGGGACCACAACACGCTGTAGGCATGATTATACCGTCCCAGGTTTGTACACCTTTCGTGAATGACAGTAAACCGTTATTATTAATATACAGTGAACCATACGATTTACCATAAAACGGGAGCGTTAACGGAGTACCACCAATACCGGCTGTCGCTAAACTCCACTGCCAGAAGCAGTCATCGCATCGACCTTCACTGGTAGGGGTAGAGACAGCACTGCCTCCCGTATTGCCTTGACTGAATGTTTTCACATCGCCGTTAGCAGTACCAAACGGTAAGAGCGTCGAGACTGATCCATCCGGTAATGTGTTGGGATACCACGGAAAACAGGACTCTAACAGATTGGCCCACACACAACACGGGCTGTTGGTGTTACCACCGCAATTACCGGTGTTTTGGTATTTCAGACCGTTACACGGAGA
>VFQP010002668.1_pt1 | contig 19479 bp, 14 predicted proteins | sample 3512351 | NCBI WGS metagenome assembly VFQP01 (sample SAMN10412372, study PRJNA504923) | tailings metagenome | isolation source: Relicate 1 Philex TSF1 revegetated site | place: Philippines: Tuba, Benguet | collected 2017-08-29
AGGGCGGCATGTTGTAGTGCAGCATGAAGCGGTCTTCGAACTCGCCGGCCAGCGCGTCGATCTTCTGCGCATCGCGGTCGGTGCCGAGCGTGGAGACCACCAGGGCCTGGGTTTCACCGCGGGTGAACAGCGCCGAGCCGTGGGTGCGGGGCAGCACGCCGGTGCGGATCTCGATGCCGCGCACGGTGCGCGTGTCGCGGCCGTCGATGCGGGGCTCGCCGGCCAGGATCTGGCCGCGCACGATGCGCGCTTCGATGTCGAACAGCAGGCCTTCGACCTTCACGCTGTCGAACTCGATGCCGGCTTCCTTGAGGCCGCTCATGACGGCGGCATAGGCCTCGCGGCAGGCCTGGGTGCGGGCCTGCTTGTTGCGGATCTGGTAGGCCGCGCGCAGCGCGCCTTCGCCGAGTTCGCTCACCTTGGCGATCAGCGCTTCGTCGCGCGCCGGGGCTTCCCACTGCCACTCGGGCTTGCCGGCGTCGCGCACCAGCTCGTTGATGGCGTTGATCGCGATGTTGCCCTGCTCGTGGCCGAACACCACGGCGCCCAGCATGATCTCTTCGGAGAGCTGCTCGGCTTCGGACTCGACCATCAGCACGGCGGCCTGGGTGCCGGCGACCACCAGGTCCATCTGCGAATTCTGGCGCTCGGTCTGGCCCGGGTTGAGCACGTACTGGCCGTTGATGTAGCCCACGCGGGCGGCGCCGATCGGGCCGTTGAACGGGATGCCCGAGACGGACAGCGCGGCCGAGGTCGCGATCATGGCGGCGATGTCGGCGTCGACCTCGGGGTTGAGCGACAGCGTGTGGATCACCACCTGCACTTCGTTGAAGAAGCCTTCGGGGAACAGCGGGCGGATCGGGCGGTCGATCAGGCGGCTGGTGAGCGTCTCGAGTTCGCTCGGACGGCCTTCGCGCTTGAAGAAGCTGCCGGGGATCTTGCCGGCGGCGTAGGTTTTCTCGATGTAGTCGACGGTCAGCGGGAAGAAGTCCTGGCCGGCCTTGGCTTCCTTGCGGGCCACGACGGTGGCCAGCACCACGGTGCCGTCCATGTCGAGCAGCACGGCGCCGGTGGACTGGCGGGCGATCTCGCCGGTTTCCATGGTGACCGTGTGCTGGCCCCACTGGAAGGTCTTGGTGACTTTGTTGAACATGCTCATGGGTTCATCTCCTGTTCGCCGCCCGCTTCTTCGGGCGGCATGGCGTGCAGTTGTCTGCACCTTCCCGGAGAACGCACCCAGAACACGATGCCATTCCAGAGACGCTGCGTTGCACGCAACCCCTTTGGAATGACACAGCTTCGCTCGGTGTGTGAACTCCGGACTTCAGCGAACCGGTGCGCAGAACGCAAAAAGCCCGAGCCAGCGAACCAACTCAGGCTTTCCGCGTGGGCACACCCGGCTCAAATTACTTGCGCAGGCCCAGTTTCTGGATCAGGGCCAGGTAGCGGTCGGCATCCTTGGCCTTGAGGTAGTCGAGCAGCTTGCGGCGGCGGCTCACCATGCGCAGCAGACCGCGACGGCCGTGGTGGTCCTTGGCGTGGGTCTTGAAGTGGGGGGTGAGCTCGTTGATGCGAGCGGTCAGCAGAGCGACCTGGACTTCGGGGCTGCCGGTGTCGGCGGCGGCGCGGGCGTTGGCGGCAATCACCTCGGCCTTGGCTTGTTGGCTGATCATGTGGAGTACTTCCTGTTGACGTGCGTCCCGCTGCAGCACGAGCCTCGATGGCCGGGCCGCGGCGGGCGTGAAATGCCATTCCGACCGGAACGGCAACCGCGCATTCTAGCCGAAACCGTGCGCAAGGCGCTTTTTATCCCAGGCCGGCGCCGTCCAGCCAGCCACGCAGCCGCTGCACACCGGCTTGCAGGCGCGCGGTGTCGCGGCTGGCGAAGCACCAGCGCAGCCAGCCCGTGGCCTCGGGCGCGAAGGCGCTGCCCGGCGCCAGGCCCAGGCCGGCCTCGCGCACCAGGCGCTTGGCCACGTCCAGGCAGTCGGCCTGGCCGGGCAGGCGGAAGAAGGCGTACATGCCGCCGCGCGGCGTGGCCAGTTCCAGGCCGGGCACGGCCTGCAGCAGCGGCACCAGGGTGTCGCGGCAGTGGCGCAGGTGGGCCACCAGCGCCGGGGTCACGGCGTCGCCGTGGGCGATGGCGGCCACCGCGCCGCGCTGCACGAACACCGGTGCGCACGAGGTGTTGAACTCGATGAGCTTGCCCACGGGCTCGGTGAGCGCGGGCGGCAGCACCAGCCAGCCCAGGCGCCAGCCGGTCATGAGGAAGCTCTTGGAGAAGCTGTGCGCCACGATCAGGCGGTCGTCGGGCTCGGCCACGTCGAGGAAGCTGGGCGCGGCGCCGTTGGCGGTGTCGTCGCCGTAGTACAGGCGCTCGTAGACCTCGTCGGCCACGATCCAGGTGCCGGTGGCGCGGCAGTGCGCGAGGATGGCGCGCTGCTCGTCGGCCGTGAGCGTGAAGCCCGTGGGGTTGGCGGGCGCGTTCACGATCAGCAGCCGCGTGGCCGGCGTGACCGCCGCGCGCAGCGCATCGAGGTCCAGCGTCCAGGCGCCGGCCTGCGGGCGCAGCGACACGGTCTTCACGCGCGCGCCCAGGATCGCGGGCTGCGCCGCGAGGTTGGGCCAGGCCGGCGTGAGCACGGCCACCTCGTCGCCCGCGTCCACCAGGGTCTGGGCCGCGAGCATGAGGCCGTTGACCCCGCCCGAGGTGACGGCGGTGCGCCCGAACCAGTGCGCCGCGCCGCGGCCGGGGTGCAGGCGGTCGGTGTAGCCCGCAATCGCCTCGCGCAGCTCGGGCAGGCCGAGGTTGTGGGCGTAGAAGGTTTCGCCGGCCTGCAGCGACGCGATGGCGGCCGCGCGGATGGGCTCGGGCGTGACCTCGTCGCTCTCGCCGAACCAGAAAGCCAGCACGCCCTCGCGCCCCAGGCCTTCGTTGGCCACTTCCCGAATGCGCGAGCCCTGCAGGCCCGCCACCACATCACGCATCGCGATCACTCCATTGCCGTGTTCAAGGGCGTTGCATGGTACAGGTGTGGGGCATCTCGGCCTGCTGCGGCGTGAGGTTGCGGATCACGCGGAAACCATAGCCCGAGCCTTCGACGTCGAACTTCACACCGGGCGCGCCCTGGCGGTCCATGACGGCCACGGCCAGGTTCTGCTGGAACTGGTGATCGCCCTCGCGCATGCGGCCGCGCTGGCCGGCCAGGCCCACGTCGGCGTGTTCCAGCGCCGCGGCGATGGCGCCGGCCTCGACCTTGCCCGCGCGTTCGATGGCCTGCGCGAGCGCCTCGATCATGAGCTGCTGGCGCATGTGCACGTAGTCGTCCTCGGGCTTGGGGAAGCGCTCGCGGAAGCGGCGGTAGAAGGCTTCGCTCTCGGGCGTGGGCGTGTTGGGGAACCAGTCGGCCACGGCCACCACCTTGCCGATGCCCGCGTCGCCGATGGCCGCGGGCGCGCCCAGCGCGTTGCCGTAGAAGGTGTAGAAGCGGCCGTCGAAGCCGACCTCACGCGCGGCCTTCACCAGCAGCGTCAGGTCGTTGCCCCAGTTGCCCGTGAGCACCGCCTGCGCGCCGCTGGCCTTGATCTTGTTGGCGTAGGGCAGGAAATCCTTGATGCGCGCCATCGGGTGCAGCTCGTCGCCCACGATCTGCACGTCGGGCCGCTGCGCGCCGAGCTGGCGCCGCGCCTCGCGCAGCACCGACTGGCCGAAGCTGTAGTCCTGGCCGATCAGGTAGACGCGCTTCAAGTCCTTGTCCTCGCGCAGCACGCCCATGAGCGCGGTCATGCGCATGTCGGCGTGGGCGTCGAAGCGGAAGTGCCAGAAGCTGCACTTCTCGTTGGTGAGCACCGGATCGACGGCCGAGTAGTTGAGAAAGAGCTGGCGGCGCTGCGGCTCGCGCTCGTTGTGCTTGTTGATGGCCTCGATGATGGCCGCGGCGGCCGACGAGGAATTGCCCTGCGCTACGATGGCGATGCCGCGGTCCACCGACAGGCGCAGCGACGACAGCGCCTCTTCGGTCTGGCCCTTGCTGTCGAAGCGCTCGATCACCAGCGGGCGCGCGCCGCCGGGCAGCTTCACGCCGCCGCGCGCGTTCACGCGCTCGGTGGCCCAGACCAGGTTGCGGAACACCGCTTCGCCGGTGTTGGCGAACGGGCCCGACAGGGTTTCGATCATGGCGATGCGGATCGGCTCGCCCCGCGGGGCGGCGGGCGCGGCTTGGGCCAGGGCCAGGGGCGCGGCGGGCAGACACAGACAGGCAGCGGCCATCGCGGCCAGGCCGCGGCGGCGGGAGATCGGGTTCATGGGGTTCAACTCCGTGGTGAAACTGCGGGCCGGCGGGGCCGGCCCGTGCACTGTCGCTTGCGCGACAGCGCGCTACTCTACTAGCGCCAGCGGCCAGCGCGGGGCGACGTCGAAGCGCCCGGTGGCCTCGGCCCCGTCGAGCAGGCCGGCCTGGGCGCGCAGCCCGGCGGCCAGCGCGATCATGGCGCCGTTGTCGGTGCACAGCGCAAGCTCGGGGTAGTGCACGCGCAGGCCCTGGCGCGCGGCCTGCGCGTCCAGTTGCTCGCGCAGCCGCGCGTTCGCGCCCACGCCGCCGGCCACCACCAGGCGGCGCAGGCCGGTGGCCTGCAGGGCCGCGAGCGATTTCTTCACCAGCACGTCCACGATCGCGGCCTGTGCGCCCGCGGCCACGTCGGCCTTTTCCTGCGGCGTGAGCGGGTCGGCCAGGTGGCTCGTGGCCGGACCTTCGGGCGCGGCGCGCGCCAGCCGTTTCACCTGGGTGAGCACCGCGGTCTTGAGGCCGGCGAAGGAAAAGTCGAGGTCGCCGCTGTGCAGCAGCGGGCGCGGAAACTTGTAGGCCGCCGGGTCGCCGTGCTCGGCCAGGCGCGACAGCGCGGGCCCGCCCGGGTAACCGAGGCCGAGCAGCTTGGCCGATTTGTCGAAGGCCTCGCCGGCCGCGTCGTCGATGGTCTCGCCGAGCAGGGCGTAGCGCCCCACGCCGTCCACCCGCATGAGCTGGGTGTGGCCGCCCGACACCAGCAGCGCCACGAAAGGAAAGCTCGGCGGGTCGGCGCTCAGGAAGGGCGACAGCAAATGCCCTTCGAGGTGGTGCACGCCGTGCACCGGCCGGCCCAGCGCCACGCCCAGCGCGTGCGCCACGCCCGTGCCCACCAGCAGCGCGCCGGCCAGGCCCGGGCCGCGCGTGCAGGCGATGGCGTCGATGGCGTCCAGCCCCAGGCCGGCCTGGGCCAGCACCGCGTCGGTCAGCGGCAGCACGCGGCGGATGTGGTCGCGGCTGGCCAGTTCGGGCACCACGCCGCCATAGGCCTGGTGCATCTCGATCTGGCTGTGCAGCGCGTGGCCGAGCAGGCGCGGCACGCCGCTGCCGCTGGCGTCCACCAGGGCCACGCCGGTTTCGTCGCAGGAAGATTCGATGCCGAGGATGCGCATGAGGGGCGCGAGTTTACGTGCGGCACGCTTGTTGCTGGTCCGCCCCCATGAAAACCAGCCTCGACTTCCTGCTGGCCGCCAAGCGCTGCGAGATCGACGGCCTGCAGCGCCTGGCGTTCACCGCCCACCTGGTGGACGTGACCGCGCGCCTGGTTCATGGCCTGCAGCGCGAGCGCGGGCTCACCAACCTCTACCTGGGCTCGCAGGGCAAGCGCTTCGCCGAGGCGCGGCTGGAGCAGCTCGTGGCCTCGCGCCAGGTCGAGGCCGAGTGGCGCGCCCAGTTCGAGCGGCTCGACGCCGGCGCCGCCCAGGCCGGCCACGGCGCGCGCCTGTTCAGCCGCATCGCCTGCGTGCTGCAGGGTCTGGACGGCCTGGAGCCGCTGCGCCGCCAGCTTTGCGAAGGCGGCTGGGACACCGCGCGCGCCACCGAGGCCTACGTGCGCCTGATCGCCGCGCTGCTGGCCGTGGTGTTCGAAGCGGCCGACAGCGCCACCGACCCCGAGGTCTCGCGCCAGCTCGTGGCGCTGTTCAACCTGATGCAGGGCAAGGAGTTCGCGGGCCAGGAACGCGCCGCGGGCGCGGCGCTGTTCGCGCGCGGCCAGGCCGATGCGAGCGAGCAGCAGCGGCTGCTGCACCTGATCGAGTCGCAGGAGCGCTGCCTCGAGGTGTTCGACGCCTTCGCGCCCCCCGAAACGCGCGCCCTGTTGAGCGCGCCCCACGCAAGCAACACCCTGGCCGAGCTCGAGCGCCTGCGCCGTGTGGTCTGCACCGCCGCGCACGGCGCGCCGCTGCAGCCCGAGCGCAGCCAGACCTGGTTCGACGTCTGCAGCGCGCGCATGGACGCCATGAAGACCGTGGAGGACCGCCTCACGGCCGATCTGCGCGGCACCTGCGAGCACAAGATCGAACACGCCCAGGCCGAGCTCGAACGCTTCGGCGCCTTCGCGGAACAGGCCACGCCCGATCCGCTGGTGTTCTACCTCGCGCCCGCGCACGCGCCCGCCAGTGCGCCGCCGGGCGCGGCGCAGGGCTTCGGCCTGCCCATCGAGCGCTCGGTGCTCGAACTCGTGCACGACCAGGCGCGCCGCCTGCAGGCCATGGGCGACGAGCTCGAGGCCGCGCGCGCCAGCCTCAACGAGCGCCGACTGATCGAGCGCGCCAAGGGCCTGCTGATGGCGCACCGCCAGCTCAGCGAGGCCGAGGCGCACAAGACGCTGCGGCAGATGGCCATGAACCAGAACCGGCGCATCGTCGACGTGGCCGAGGCCCTGCTCTCCATGGCCGCGGTGCTGCCGCCGCGCTGAGCGCACTGCTGCGGTGCACAAAGCCGGGGCCGGCGCACCAACAGCGCACCGCGCGCGGGGGCGTGCCACGGCAAATCAAGCACTTGCAGCGGCGCCGGGGCCTGGCACGGTCCCTGCATGAAAGGCTGTATCGGGGACCGGCCAACGGCGGTCGGCACCCGGCACGTCTTCCCGGACACAGGACAACGGCGTCCATTTCCGCCCGCGCTTTGCGCGGGCCTGGAAATGGGCGCCGTTGTGCTTTGGGACCTTCGATTTCTTCATCACCGGAGCTGGACCATGACCGCCGCGCACCAGAAGCCCACGATCCCCGCCCCCACCGAAGCCGCTGCCCCGACCCGGCGCCAGCTGATCCAGCGAGGCGCCGCGGGCGCCGCGCTGTTCGCCGGCCTCGGCCACCTGCCCGTGTGGGCCGCGGGCTCGGACGCGCCCGAGAAAAAGGAAGTGAAGATCGGCTTCATCCCGCTGACCGACTGCGCGAGCGTGGTCATGGCCTCGGTGCTCGGCATCGACCAGAAGTACGGCGTGAAGATCATCCCCACCAAGGAGGCGAGCTGGCCCGGCGTGCGCGACAAGCTGGTCAACGGCGAGCTCGACATGGCACACGTGCTCTGGGGCCTGATCTACGGCGTGCACCTGGGCACGGCCGGCCCCAAGAAGGACATGGCGGTGCTCATGAACCTCAACCACAACGGCCAGGCCATCACGCTGTCGAAGAAGCTGGCCGAAAAAGGCGCGGTGGACGGCCCCTCGCTGGCCAAGCTGATGGCCACCGAGAAGCGCGAATACACCTTCGCCCAGACCTTCCCCACCGGCACCCACGCCATGTGGCTCTACTACTGGCTGGCCTCGGTGGGCGTGCAGCCGCTCAAGGACACCAAGGTCATCACCGTGCCGCCGCCGCAGATGGTGGCCAACATGCGCGTGGGCAACATGGACGGCTACTGCGTGGGCGAGCCCTGGGGCCACCGCGCCATCGCCGACGGCATCGGCATCACGGCCGCCACCACGCAGGACATCTGGAAGGACCACCCCGAGAAGGCGCTGGGCACTTCGGCCGAGTTCGCGCAGAAGTACCCCAACACCTGCCGCGCGGTGATCGCGGCCATTCTCGAGGCCAGCAAGTGGATCGACGCCGGCCTGCAGAACAAGCTCAAGATGGCCGAGACCGTGGCCGACCGGGCCTACGTGAACACCAGCGTGGACGTGATCAACCAGCGCATCCTGGGCCGCTACCAGAACGGCCTGGGCAAGACCTGGGACGACCCCAACCACATGAAGTTCTTCAACGACGGCTACGTGAACATGCCCTACCTGTCCGACGGCATGTGGTTCCTCACGCAGCACAAGCGCTGGGGCCTCATCAAGGACCACCCCGACTACCTCGCGGTCGCGCAGCAGATCAACAAGATCGACCTCTACAGGCAGGGCGCGGCCGCCGCCAAGGTGAACGTGCCCAAGGACGTGATGCGCAGCAGCAAGCTCATCGACGGCGTGGTGTGGGACGGCAAGAACCCCAAGGCCTACGCCGAGGGCTTCAAGGTCCAGGCGGCCTGAGGAGCACGACATGGTCAGCGCCGTCTTCCATGCCCCCAACGCCGCCGCCAGCGCGCTCACGGCCGAGCCCGCGGCCGCGCCGCGCAAGCCGGCGGTCCAGCCCGCGGCCGCCGCAGCGCCGGCCCCTGCGCCCCAGCGCCTGCCCTTCGACTGGCGCGGCCTCTGGCTGCGCGTGATCCCGCCCGTGCTCGGCCTGGGCCTGCTCGTGCTGCTCTGGGAAGTCATCGCCAAGACCGCCAACAGCGGCATCCCCTCGCCCGCCCTCACCTGGGACGCGGCGGTCAAGCTGTTCAGCGACCCGTTCTACGCCAACGGCCCGAACGACCAGGGCATCGGCTGGAACGTGCTGTCCTCGCTCCAGCGCGTGGGCATGGGCTTCGGCATGGCCGCGCTGGTGGGCATCCCGGTGGGCTTCGCCATCGGCCGCTTCAACTTCCTCTCGCGCATGTTCAACCCCCTCATCAGCCTGCTGCGCCCGGTCTCGCCGCTGGCCTGGCTGCCCATCGGCCTGCTGGTGTTCAAGGGCGCCAACCCGGCCGCCATCTGGACCATCTTCATCTGCTCGATCTGGCCCATGATCATCAACACCGCGGTGGGCGTGCAGCGCGTGCCGCAGGACTACATGAACGTGGCCCGCGTGCTCAACCTGAGCGAGTGGAAGATCGTCACGAAGATCCTGCTGCCGGCCGTGCTGCCCTACATGCTCACCGGCGTGCGCCTGGCCGTCGGCACCGCCTGGCTGGTGATCGTGGCGGCCGAGATGCTCACCGGCGGCGTGGGCATCGGCTTCTGGGTGTGGGACGAGTGGAACAACCTCAACGTCGCCCACATCATCATCGCGATCTTCACCATCGGCCTCGTGGGCCTGTTGCTGGAGTTCGCGCTCATCAGGCTGGCCACCGCCTTCACCTACGAGGACGTGAAATCATGAGCAGCGATCCCGGCAAGTACATCGAGATCCAGGGCGTCGCGCAGACGTTCAAGACCGCCAAGGGCCTGTTCCCCGCGCTGCGCGACGTGAACCTCACGGTGGGCATGGGCGAGTTCGTGGCGCTCATCGGCCACTCGGGCTGCGGCAAGTCCACGCTGCTCAACCTCATCGCGGGCCTCACCACGCCCACGGCCGGCACGCTGCTGTGCGCCAACCGCGAGATCGCCGGCCCCGGCCCCGAGCGCGCGGTGGTGTTCCAGAACCACTCGCTGCTGCCCTGGCTCACCTGCTTCGAGAACGTGTACCTGGCCGTCGAGCGGGTGTTCGGCGGCCACGAGAAGCGCGCCCAGCTCAAGGCCCGCACCGACGCCGCGCTGGCCCTGGTGGGCCTGTCGCACGCGGCGCAGAAGCGGCCCGGCGAGATCTCGGGCGGCATGAAGCAGCGCGTGGGCATCGCGCGCGCGCTGTCCATGGAGCCCAAGGTGCTGCTCATGGACGAGCCCTTCGGCGCGCTCGACGCGCTCACGCGCGCCAAGCTGCAGGACGAGCTGCTCGACATCGTGGCCACCACCCAGGCCACGGTGGTGATGGTGACGCACGACGTGGACGAGGCCGTGCTGCTGTCCGACCGCATCGTGATGATGACCAACGGCCCCGCCGCCACCATCGGCGAGGTGCTGCGCGTGGACCTGCCGCGCCCGCGCAGCCGCGTGGCCCTGGCCGACGACCCGCGCTACCAGCAATGCCGCAAGGCGGTGATCGACTTCCTGTACACGCGCCAGGCGCACGTGGAAAAAGCGGCCTGAGGAGACTGCCATGGACATGCGCGTCAAGCCCCCGCAGAAGATGAAGCTCGTGATGATCGGCAACGGCATGGCCGGGGTGCGCACGCTCGAAGAGCTGCTCAAGATCGCCCCCGACCTCTACGACATCACGGTGTTCGGCGCCGAGCCGCACCCCAACTACAACCGCATCCTGCTGTCGCCGGTGCTCGCGGGCGAACAGACGCTCGAGGAGATCGTGCTCAACGACTGGGCCTGGTACACCGACCACGGCATCGCGCTGCACGCGGGCTTCACGGTGCACACGGTGGACCGCGTGAAGCGCACGGTGCACGCCACCAACGCCGCGGGCGAGGCCATCAGCGCGCCCTACGACCGGCTCATCATGGCCACGGGCTCCACGCCCTTCATGCTGCCCATCCCGGGCAAGGACCTGCAGGGTGTGCTGGCCTACCGCGACATCGCCGACACGCAGGCCATGATCGACGCCGCGGCCCGGTACACCCACGCGGTGGTCATCGGCGGCGGCCTGCTGGGCCTGGAAGCGGCCAACGGCCTCATGAAGCGCGGCATGCAGGTGAGCGTGGTGCACGTGGCGCCCTGGCTCATGGAGCGCCAGCTCGACGACGTGGCGGGCCGGCTGCTGCAGCGCTCGCTCGAGGCGCGCGGCATGCGCTTTCTCGTGGGCGCGCAGACCAAGGAACTGGTCGGCGGCGAGCATGGGCGGGTGACGTCCGTGCGCTTCCAGGACGGCACCGAAGTGCCCGCCGACCTCGTGGTGATGGCCGTGGGCATCCGCCCCAACACCGCGCTCGCCGAAGCCATGAAGCTGCACGTGAACCGCGGCATCGTGGTCAGCGACACGCTGCAGACGGTGACCGATCCGCGCATCTATGCCGTGGGCGAATGCGCGTCCCACCGCGGCATCGCGTACGGCCTGGTGGCGCCGCTGTTCGAGCAGGGCAAGGTGCTGGCCACGCACCTGGCCGAATTCGGCATCGGCCGCTACAGCGGCTCGCTCACCTCGACCAAGCTCAAGGTCACGGGCATCGACCTGTTTTCGGCCGGCGACTTCATGGGCGGCGAGCACACCGAAGAGATCGTGATGAGCGATCCCGCGGGCGGGGTCTACAAGAAGCTCGTGATCCGCGACGACAAGCTCGTGGGCGCCTGCCTCTACGGCGACACCGTGGACGGCAGCTGGTACTTCAAGCTGCTGCGCGAAGGCCGCAGCGTGGCCGACATCCGCGACCGGCTGATGTTCGGCGAATCCAACATCGGCGACACCGGCCACGAAGGCCACAACAAGGCCGCCGCCATGCCCGACGAGGCCGAGGTCTGCGGCTGCAACGGCGTGAGCAAGGGCAGCATCTGCAAGGCCATCAAGGACAAAGGCCTGTTCACGCTCGACGAGGTGCGCAAGCACACCAAGGCCAGCGCCTCGTGCGGCTCGTGCACCGGCCTGGTGGAACAGATCCTGATGTTCACCGCGGGCGGCGACTACTCGGCCACGCCCAAGCTCAAGCCCGTCTGCGGCTGCACCGAGCACGGTCACCAGGCGGTGCGCGACGCGATCCGCGACAGCAAGTACCTGAGCACCGGCGCGGTGTTCGCCGGCATGGGCTGGCGCACGCCCAACGGCTGCGCCACCTGCCGCCCCGCGGTCAACTACTACCTCATCAGCACCTGGCCCAAAGAGGCGAAGGACGACCCGCAGAGCCGCTTCATCAACGAGCGCAGCCACGCCAACATCCAGAAGGACGGCACCTACAGCGTGATCCCGCGCATGTGGGGCGGCGAGACCACCGCGGCCGAGCTGCGCCGCATCGCCGACGTGGTGGACAAGTACCAGATCCCCACCGTCAAGGTCACCGGCGGCCAGCGCATCGACCTGCTGGGCGTGAAGAAGGAAGACCTGGTCAACGTGTGGAAGGACATCGGCATGCCCAGCGGCCACGCCTACGCCAAGGCCCTGCGCACGGTGAAGACCTGCGTGGGCAGCGAGTGGTGCCGCATGGGCACGCAGGACAGCACCCAGATGGGCAAGGACCTGGAGCGCGCCATGTGGCGCATGTACGCGCCGCACAAGGTGAAGTTCGCGGTGAGCGGCTGCCCGCGCAACTGCGCCGAGGCCGGCATCAAGGACGTGGGCATCATCGGCGTGGACTCGGGCTGGGAGATGTACATCGCGGGCAATGGCGGCATCAAGACCGAGGTGGCCGAGTTCCTCGTGAAGCTCAAGACCGCCGAAGAGGTGCTCGAATACACCGGCGCCTTCATGCAGCTCTACCGCCTTGAAGGCTGGTACCTGGAGCGCACGGTGCACTACGTGGCGCGCGTGGGCCTGGACCACGTGAAGCGGCGCATCGTCGACGACGCCGAGGGCCGCAAGGCCTTGTGGGCGCAGTTGCAGGCCGCGCTCGACGGCGAGCCCGACCCCTGGTTCGAACACCAGAAGGCCGCGCTCGACACGCGCCAGTTCATCCCCATCCAGCCTGCTGCCCTGGAAAGGAGCCCGGCATGAGCGCTGCCCATCGAGCCTGGACGCCGGTCTGCCGCGTCGACGACATCCCCGTGCTGGGCGCGCGCACCGTGCGCCGCCCCGCGGGTCTGGACGTGGCGGTGTTCCGCAACGCCGACGGCGGCGTGTTCGCGCTGCTCGACCGCTGCCCGCACAAGGGCGGCCCGCTGAGCCAGGGCATCGTGTTCGACAACCGCGTGGCCTGCCCGCTGCACAACTGGACCATCGGCCTCGACAGCGGCTGCGCGCAGGCCCCCGACGAGGGCTGCACGCCGCGCTTCGCGGTGCAGGTGGTCGACGGCGTGGTGCACCTGGACGCGCACGAACTCGCCAGCCTGGCCACCGACCTCACGCGCCCGCTGGCCGGCCCGCAGACGCGGCGCGTCGCGGCATGACCGAGACCCGCTCCACCTGCCCCTACTGCGGCGTGGGCTGCGGGGTGGTCATCGAAGCCGAGGGCGCGCGCATCACCGGCGTGCGCGGCGACCCCGAGCACCCCGCGAACTTCGGCCGCCTGTGCAGCAAGGGCCAGACGCTGCACCTCACGGCCGCGCCGCTGGTGCAGCAGCAGACCCGCCTGCTGCACCCCATGCGCCGCGCCACGCGCGGTGCCGCGCCCGAACGCACCGATTGGGACAGCGCGCTCGGCCTCGCGGCGCAGCGCTTCGGCGACACCATCGCCGCGCACGGCCCCGACGCCGTGGGCTTCTACGTGAGCGGCCAGCTGCTCACCGAGGACTACTACGTCTTCAACAAGCTCGCCAAGGGCCTGATCGGCACCAACAACATCGACACCAACTCGCGCCTGTGCATGAGCAGCGCGGTGGCCGGCTACAAGCTCACGCTGGGCGCCGACGCGCCGCCCGCCTGCTACGACGACGTGAACCACGCCGACTGCCTGTTCATCGTGGGCAGCAACGCGGCCTGGGCCCACCCGGTGCTGTTCCGCCGCATCGAAGACGCGCGCCGCGCGCGCCCGGGCATGAAGCTGATCGTGGCCGACCCGCGCCGCACCGACACCGCCGACCTCGCCGACCTCTACCTGCCGCTGCAGCCCGGCACCGACGTGATGCTGTTCCACGGCCTGCTGCACATCATGCTGCGCGAAGGCTGGACCGACGCCGGCTACATCGAACGCCACACCACGGGCTTCGATGCGCTCGAGGCCCTGGTGCGCGAGCACACGCCCGACCGTGTCGCGCAGGTCTGCGGCCTCAAGCCCGAAGACCTCGTGACCGCCGCGCGCTGGTTCGCACACGGCGCCAGCGGCGACCCGGGGAAGCGCGCCGCCACGCTCAGCCTGTACTGCCAGGGCCTGAACCAGAGCAGCAGCGGCACCGCCAAGAACGCCAGCCTGATCAACCTGCACCTGGCCACGGGCCAGATCGGCAAACCCGGCGCGGGGCCGTTCAGCCTCACGGGCCAGCCCAACGCCATGGGCGGGCGCGAGGTGGGCGGCCTGGCCAACCTGCTCTCGGCCCACCGCGACCTCGCCAACCCGCAGCACCGCGCCGAGGTGGCCGCGCTCTGGGGCCTGCCCTCGGTGCCCGACAAGCCCGGTCTCACCGCGGTGGAGCTGTTCGAGGCCGCGGCCGACGGCGCCGTGAAGGCGCTGTGGATAGCCTGCACCAACCCCGCGCAGTCCATGCCCGACCAACGCACCGTGCGCCGCGCGCTGCAACGCGCGGAATTCGTGGTGGTGCAGGAAGCCTTTGCCACGCCCGCCACCTGCGACTTCGCCGACCTGCTGCTGCCCGCCACCACCTGGGGCGAGAAAGAAGGCACGGTCACCAACAGCGAGCGCCGCATCAGCCGCGTGCGCGCGGCCGTGCCCGCGCCGGGCGAGGCGCGGCACGACTGGCGCATCGCGGTCGACTTCGCGAACCGCCTGCGACCCGGCAACGCGCTGTTCCCCTACACCACGCCCGAGGCGGTCTGGCTCGAACACCGCGCCAGCACGCGCGGGCGCGACCTGGACATCAGCGGCCTGAGCTACGCGCTGCTCGAGCAACAAGGCCCGCAACAATGGCCCCTGCCCGAGGGCGAAGCCACAGGGCGCGCGCGGCTCTACGAAGACGGCCGCTTCCCCACGCCCGATGGCCGGGCCCGCTTCGCGGCCCTGCCCTACCGCCCGCCCGCCGAGCCGCGCGAATCGCGTTTCCCGTTCGCGCTCACCACCGGCCGCCTGCGCGACCAGTGGCACGGCATGAGCCGCACCGGCACGCTGGGCCGCTTGTTCGGCCACGTGGCCGAACCCGCGGTGCAACTGCACCCGCAGGACATGGCGCGCCTGGCGCTCGCCGACGGCGAGCTGGTGCACGTGACCAGCAAGCGCGGCAGCATCGTGCTGCCCGCGCAGGCCAGCGAACAGATCGCGCCCGCGCAGGCCTTCATCGCCATGCACTGGGGCGGCGAGGTCCTGAGCGGACGCAGCAGCAGCGGCGAGCCGCTGGCCGGCGTGAACGCGCTCACCACCTCCGCCTTCTGCCCGGGCTCCAAACAGCCCGAACTCAAGCACGCGGCGGTGCAGGTGCTCAAGGCCGAGCTGCCCTGGTCGCTGCTGGCCCTGGCCTGGTTGCCCGACGGGCACGCGCTCGCGGTGCAGCGCGAACTGCGCGCGCTCATGGCCGACTTCCCGTTCGCCAGCTGCGTGCCCTTCGGCCGCGAGCGCACCGGCGTGCTGTTTCGCGCCGCGGCGCACGAGCCGCCCGATCCCGCCCTGCTCGACCGCCTCGAGGCCCTGATGGGGCTGGACACGCCCGACACCCAGCGCTACGCCGACCGCCGCCAGGGCCAGCGCCGCGCCGCGCGCCTGCAACGCACGCCCGGCCAGGCCGCGCGGCTCGACGCCCTGCTGCTCGCGGGCGACACGCGCGCGCAAGCCTGGCTCAAGCCCCTGCTGCAGGACGGCCTGCCTGCCGAGGCCTACGCCCGGCGCCTCTTCATGCCCGGTGCGCGCGCGCCGGTGGACGAAGCCCCGCGCGGCAAACAGGTGTGCACCTGCCTCAACGTGAGCGACACCGCCATCCGCGAATGCCTCGCGCGCTGCGAGGGCAGCGAGGAGCAGCGGCTGGCGCAGTTGCAGGGCGCGTTGCGCTGCGGCACCCAGTGCGGCTCCTGCGTGCCCGAGCTGCGCCGCCTGCTGCGCGAGGCCGCGCCGGTGCCGGCCTGAGGCGGCCGCGGGCGCGCGTTTGCATATAACAACAAGTCATCAAGCTTGCCGGACAATCCGCCGACCATGGGCATCAGCAGCTACATCAAGGAGATCGGCCGCGGCAAGGACGGTGCGCGCGCCCTCACGCGCGCGCAGGCGGCCGACCTGATGGGCCAGGTGCTCGATGGCGCGGTGAGCGAGCTCGAACTCGGCGCCTTCTGCCTGGCCATGCGCATCAAGGGCGAAACGCCCGAGGAGATGGCGGGCTTTCTCGACGCCACCCACGCGCGGCTGCAGCGCGTGCCCGCCAACCCCGCGCCCATCGTGGTGCTGCCCAGCTACAACGGCGCGCGCAAGTTGCCCCTGCTCACGCCGCTGCTGGCGCTGTGGCTGGCGCGCCAGGGCGCGGCCGTGCTGGTGCACGGCACGGCCACCGAAGACAAGCGCGTCACCGCCGAGGCGGTGTTCGGCGCGCTCGGCACCGCGCCCGCCGCGCGCGTGGCGGCCATCGCCCCGGGCGAATGCGCCTTCGTGCCCACCGAGGCGCTGCTGCCCGGCCTCAAGCGCCTGCTCGACGTGCGCCGCGTGGTGGGCCTGCGCAACCCGGGCCACAGCCTGGTCAAGCTCATGAACCCGGTGGCCGGCCCCGCGCTCATCGTGGGCAGCTACACCCACCCCGAGTACGCGGTGAGCATGGCCGACACCTTTGCGCTCACCGGCGCGCACGCGCTGCTGCTGCGCGGCACCGAGGGCGAAGCGGTGGCCGATGCGCGCCGCCAGCCGCGCATCGAGGCCTTCCGCGACGGCCAGCGCATCGAGCGCGTGCCCGCCCAGGACGGCCCGCTCACCCAGTTGCCCGATCTGCCCGGCCCCGATGCCGCGGCCACCGCCGCCTACACCCGCGCCGTGCTCGACGGCCGCCAGCCCCTGCCCGCGCCGCTCGCGCGCCAGGCGCAGACCATCCTCGACGAACTCCGAACCCCGGTGCCCCGCCATGAACACCTCGCTGCCTGATTTCCGCCCCGGCACCGTCACGCTCGTGGGCGCCGGCCCCGGCGACCCGGAGCTGCTCACGCTCAAGGCGGTGCGCGCCATCGGCGCGGCCACGGTGCTGCTGGTCGACGACCTCGTGAACGACGCCGTGCTCGCGCACGCGAACCCGGCCGCGCGCGTGGTGCACGTGGGCAAGCGCGGCGGCTGCAAGAGCACGCCACAGGCCTTCATCGACAAGCTCATGGTCATGGCCGCGCGCGAAGGCGAGGTGGTGGTGCGCGTGAAAGGCGGCGACCCCTTCATCTTCGGCCGCGGCGGCGAAGAGGTGGAACACCTGCGCGCCGAGGGCATCGCGGTGCAGGTGGTCAACGGCATCACCGCGGGCCTGGCGGGCCTGAGCACACTGGGCGTGCCGCTCACGCACCGCGACCACGCGCACGGCGTGGTCTTCGTCACCGGCCATGCCAAGCCCGGCGACGCCGGCACCGACTGGCCCGCGCTCGCGGCCAGCGCGCACCGCGCCAAGCTCACGCTCGTGATCTACATGGGCGTGAGCGGCGCCGCGCAGATCGAGCAAGGCCTGCTCGAAGGCCTGCCGGCCGAGACGCCGCTGGCCGTGATCCAGCACGCCACGCTGCCGCAGCAGCGCCATTGCCTGAGCACCCTGGGTGACCTGAGCGGCTGCATCGCGCGCGAAGGCCTGGGCAGCCCGGCCGTGATCGTGGTGGGCGACGTGCTGCAGGGCCTGCAGGTGCTGAGCGGCAGCGCGCCACAGGGCCTGCCCGGCCTGGCCCACGCGGCCTGAACGCGGTCTGAACGCGGCCCGGGCGCCGGCATGGCGCGTTGATTGCTAGCGCGGGTGGGCAGGGGCCGCACCGGCCCGCCATGCACCAACCCCGCGCCCATGAGCACCCTCACCGCCCCGAGCCCCGTCACCGCACCCCGCCACACGCCGGCCCACATCCAGGGCCTGTCGCTCGTGAACCTGGCCGCGCGCCAGCGCATGCTGTCGCAGCGCATGATCCTGCAGACCGTGCTCGCGGCCCAGGGCGACGCCGAGCGCCTGGCCGCGGCGCAGCGCAGCCTGGCCATGTTCAGCGAGAGCCAGCAGCACCTGCAGAACACCGGGGCGCAGCTCGAGCCCGCGGGCGCGCGCAAGATCCGCGACACCTACGAAGGCCCGCAGGGCGTGGGCCCGGTGGTGCAGGCCTTCATGGGCCTGATGCAGACCGCGCTGCGCCAGATCGAGAGCGGCAGCGCGCGCATGGCCGACACCCTGGCCGAGCTCGTGGCCCACACCGACCGCATCCTCGAAGCCCTGAACACCGCCACCACCGCCTTCGACGAGGTGGCCCGCGCGCGCGGCGACGCGATGATGAAGGAGCTCACCGGCATCGTGGGCGATATCCAGAACGTGGCCAAGGAGGCCAAGGTGGTGAGCTTCAACGCCCAGGTCGTGGCCGCGCGGGCCGGCACGCACGGGCGCGAGTTCGCGGTGGTGGCCAACGTGCTGTCGGACATCACGGGCGAGATCGACGCGCTCACGCGCAAGGCGGCCGTGCTGGCCGACCGCAGCCGCGCTACCTGAACGCCCCCGGCGCGCTCGCTACACTGCGCGCCGTGCAAAGTTTTGATGCCGTCATCGTGGGCGCCGGCGCCGCCGGCCTGTTTTGTGCCGGCATCGCGGGCCAGCGCGGCCGGCGCGTGCTGCTGATCGACCACAGCGCCAAGGTGGCCGAGAAGATCCGCATCTCGGGCGGCGGCCGCGCCAACTTCACCAACCGCGACCTCGATCCGCGCGCGCCGCAAAAGCACTTCGTGGGCGAGAACCCGCACTTCTGCCGCTCGGCGCTGTCGCGCTACACGCCAGCCGACTTCATCGCCCTGGTCGATCGCCACGGCATCGCCTGGCACGAGAAGCACAAGGGCCAGCTGTTCTGCGACCGCTCGGCCGACGACCTGATCCAGATGCTGCTGCGCGAATGCGAGGCCGGCGGCGTGACCCGCTGGCAGCCCTGCGCGGTGCAGGCGCTGCGCCAGGGCGGCGACGGCGGCTACGAGCTCGACACCGATCGCGGCACCGTGCGCGCGCCGCGCGTGGTGATCGCCACCGGCGGCCTGCCCGTGCCGCAGATCGGCGCCAGCGATTTCGGCCTGCGCATCGCCGCGCAGTTCGGCCTCAAGGTGGTCGAGCCCCGCCCCGCGCTGGTGCCGCTCACCTTCGACGCCGGCCAGTGGGCCCCCTTCGCCGAGCTCGCGGGGCTGGCGCTGCCGGTGCGCATCGAGACCGGCGACAAGAAGCACCGCATGGCCTTCGACGAAGACCTGCTGTTCACCCACCGCGGCCTGTCGGGCCCCGCGGTGCTGCAGATCTCGAGCTACTGGCACGGCGGCACGCCGCTGCAGGTGGACCTGGCCCCGGGCGCGGCACTGGCCGACGCCCTGGCCGAGGCCAAGCGCCGCTCGCGCAAGCTGCTGGCCAACGAACTCGCGGCCTGGGTGCCCGCGCGCCTGGCCGCCACCTGGACCGCGCGCGACCCCGACTGGCAGCGCCCGGCCATGGAAACCGCCGACAAGGCCCTGGCGCGCCTGGCCGACGGCCTGCACCGCTGGTCGCTGGTGCCCACCGGCACCGAAGGCTGGCGCAAGGCCGAGGTGATGCGCGGCGGCGTGGACACCCGCGAGCTGTCGCAGCAGACGCTGGAATCGCGCCAGCCCGGCCTGCACTTCATCGGCGAGGTGGTGGACGTGACCGGCTGGCTCGGCGGCTACAACTTCCAGT
>VFQP010002670.1_pt1 | contig 19469 bp, 14 predicted proteins | sample 3512351 | NCBI WGS metagenome assembly VFQP01 (sample SAMN10412372, study PRJNA504923) | tailings metagenome | isolation source: Relicate 1 Philex TSF1 revegetated site | place: Philippines: Tuba, Benguet | collected 2017-08-29
CGATAAAACAGCCTTTTCTAAAGCATCTACGGGAGAAGGCAGACTTAAACTTCTTGAGTTGTCGTTATTATGAGAGTAAAGAACTGTAGAAACATTGATTTGAGCCCATAGAAAGCCGGCTGCAAACAAAGTTACACCTGAAATATATTTTCTGAAATTTACCATCTAATTTTCTTTTTGATATAATTTGGATTCTATAAAAAATGATTGGTTAAATGATTAATTACAATCCAAGCATATAATCAACGGTCAAATGTAGAGAATATTGCTGTACGTTGAGCCAGAGCTTAATGATAAAACACTATAAAATTTGTTAAAATTTGTTAAAAATCCACTAAAATCTCTTTTTTAATACTTTGATACGCAGTAATTTCACCAAATTCATTTAAACTTAACAAAACCAGCTTTTTATAAGCTTCATAATTTTTGCCTCGCGGTAACTTAAGTAAAATCTGAAACTGATAAAGATTATTAAGGCGCGCAATCTGCGATCTTTCTGGTCCTAAAACACATTCTTCCGGAAGGTATTTTCTTAGAACAGATCCTAAAAACTGAGAAGCTCTGTTCACTTTTTCATCACGTCTGTGTTTTAGCTCAATCATAATTAACTTCGTAAATGGAGGATAATTAAATTTCTGACGTTCTGTAAGAAAATATTTATAGATTTTAGGAATATTATTTATTTTAATCAACTGAAAAACAGAATGATCAGGATTAAAAGTCTGAATTAAAATCCTTCCTGCTCCTGAAACTCTTCCTGCTCTTCCCGAAACCTGAGTAATCAGCTGATAGGCTCTTTCTTCAGCTCTGAAATCCTGTACATACAGCATGGAATCTGCTTTAGGAATGGCTACCAATTCGATATGATCAAAATCAAGACCTTTGGAAATCATCTGAGTTCCCACAACAATATCCGTTTCTCTTTCTTCAATTTTTTCGTACAGTTTTTCGTAGGCAAACTTTTTCCGCATAGAATCTACATCCATCCTGTCCACTTCACTATCCGGAAAAATTTTAGAAACCTCCTCATGTATCTGCTCTACGCCCACTCCTCTTTCGTTGAGGTTTTCAGAATAACATTTCGGACATACTTTTGGTTTCGCAGCCCTTTGTCCACAGTAGTGACATTTCATTTCGTTGGCAGATTTGTGATACGTCATCACCACATCACAATTTGAGCAGTAATTTACATAACCGCAGGATTCACATTCTAAGACACTTGCATACCCACGACGGTTATGAAGAATAATGGTCTGATTTTTATCTTCCAGCGTTTTCCTGATCTCATCAATCAGTTTCAAAGAAAAATTACCGGAAACCTTTTTAGAATCCTGTGCTTCTTTGAAATTGATGAGTTCAAATTCGGGCAATTTTACATTTCCGAACCTTTCACCCAGAAAAACATACTGCATTTTTCCCTTTCTGGCGGAATAATAACTTTCAACAGAAGGCGTTGCCGAACCCAAAATTACTTTAGCATCATAAAATTTAGCCAAAACCAATGCTGCATCTTTCGCATTAAAATAAGGGGAAACCTCACGGGGTTTGTATCCGGAATCATGTTCTTCATCCACGATAATCAATCCTAAATTCTGAAATGGCAGGAATAAGGAGTTTCTTGTGGCAATCAAAACTTTTATATCATCATTTTTGATCCTTCGCCAGATTTCTACTTTTTCAAAATCGGTGAGTTTCTGATGGTAAAAACCCAACTGCCTTCCGTATTTTTTCTCTAAACGCTGTGTGATCTGCTTAGTAAGAGAAATTTCCGGTAAAAGAAAAAGCACATTTTTTCCCAGGGAAATACAATCTTCGATTTTTTCCAGATAAATATGGGTTTTACCTGAAGAGGTCACCCCATGAAGCAATACATTTTTGTCTTCCGAAAAAGCATCATCAATTTCAGCAACTGCTGTTTTCTGGATTTCTGTAAGTTCTTCTACTTCCTCAATTTCTCCGTCGTAGCTTTCAATTCTGTCTTTCTGGAGATAATATTCTTCCACAAGATTTTTATCTGCCAAAGATTTAAAATGTGAACTGACGAAGTAGCCGTCTTCAAACAATTCTGATTTTCTGATCGGCAGATCCGGGTTTTCTGTTTGTTTTTCAAGAATATGAAGGAAAAGATCTTTCTGTTTTTTAGCTTTATTTAGCTGTAAAAGAATATCGGTAAGATTTCTGGTTTTCAGAACCTCATCGTTTATTTTTACATAAGCAATTTCTTTTGCTTTATACTTTTCAGCCACTTTTTCATCAATTTCGATGTACTGTAAATCAATAAGTGAATTGATGGTTTTAATAATATCCTTTTTCGGGATAAAAGCTTCAATATCAGATAAGTTGATCAGCTGTCTTACTTCCAGTGCCTGAATAAGATACATCTCATTGACATCCAGATTTTCAAATTCGATCACTGCGTTGGGCTTTAATTTAAGATAGGTTTCGCTTTCCAGTTTTAAGGAAGACGGAAAAGCAAATCTGTAAATTTCACCCAAATTGCACAAATAATAATCAGAAAGCCATTTCCAGAATCTGATCTGCTGTGAAGTTAAAATGGGCTTCTCATCTAAAATGCTGATCACCTCTTTTGGGACAAAACTTTCCGGAGCTAAATCGTGAAGCTCAAACACAATTCCTGTATAGATCTTTTTTCCGCCAAAGGAAATCAAAACTCTCATTCCCGGCTGAATAGAGGATACTAAAGTATCTGGAACTTTATACGTAAAAGTTCCTTTAAGATTGAGCGGTAAAATAATCTGAGCGTATTGCAAGGGAATAATTAAAGTGTAAAATTAGATTTTCTTTACCTAAGTACAAAACCTCAAAGCTTTTTTTGCTTGGAAACATCAGATCATAAAATGTTTTTAAAATATTATCAAGAATTCTTTAATGCAAATTTCCAATTCAAAAAAACTTTATCTTTGCGACTATGATTTTACGAGGAGAAAACTTAATCAAGGAATACGGCCCTAAAAAAGTCGTAAAAGGTGTTTCTGTACAGGTTCAGCAGGGAGAAATTGTAGGTTTGCTTGGTCCGAACGGAGCCGGAAAAACCACTTCTTTCTATATGATCGTAGGATTGGTAAAGCCTACTTCAGGAAAAATCTTCCTTGATAAACAGGAAATCACGAATGATGCAATGTACCGCCGCGCTCAGAAAGGAATCGGTTATCTTGCCCAGGAAGCTTCGGTTTTCAGAAAACTTTCTGTGGAAGATAATATTCTGGGAGTTTTGCAGCTTACAAAGCTTTCAAAGCGAGAACAGCAGATCAAATGTGACGAACTCATTGAGGAATTTTCTCTGCAGCACGTTCGTAAAAACAGAGGAGATTTGCTTTCCGGAGGAGAAAGACGGAGAACCGAAATTGCAAGATGTTTGGCAACAGATCCGAGTTTTATTCTTCTGGATGAGCCATTTGCCGGGGTTGACCCGATTGCCGTAGAAGATATCCAGAAGATCGTAAGAAGCTTAACCGACAAAAATATCGGAATTCTGATTACCGATCACAATGTGCAGCAGACATTGGCGATTACCAACAAAACCTATATCATGTTTGAAGGTAAAATTCTGAAAGAAGGTCTTCCTGAAGATCTTGCCAATGATCCGCAGGTAAGAGAAGCCTATCTGGGAGAAAATTTCGTTTATCAGAGTATTTTTGATAAACCTAAAAAGAAAACGTATGTTTATAATATCTGGGCAGGAAATTTTGACTCTAAATCGCAGCTTCAAAACTTTGTTGATGAAAACTTCAGTCAGTTTGATGATTTGAGGTTAATGTATGGCTTTGAAGATATTAGTTTTGCTTCTCTTGCTAATTCTGAAATTGAACACATTTTTAGTGAAATCGTTGATAAAACCGCCAATAATTCTTTTGTTTTCCAGAAAAAGGAAATTAATTTCCAGTATTCTCCGGAGCAGGCCGAGGCAGAATCAAAAGCGGCAGCTAGAGAAGAACTGCATTATCTTACGAGCTACAGTTTTGAAAACTAATTGCCATTGGATCAGTAATTTTTCTTCCTGAAACTTAATTTCACTTCATTTCTTAAAAAAAGATTAAAATCTTATTTAAAGCCCCTTTGTTAAAACCAAAAATCCTTTTTTGGTTTAATTTTTGTTATTTATAACATCTATTAATAATATTTACACAGTAGATTTAGTAAATAGTCTTTATCAACACAAATTATAAATGACAATTAATTAAGAAACTTTACCATCTGTGCTGTAGGCATATTTACTATTTTCTCTGAGAAATTTATCAGCTTTTATTCGAGTATACAGAATTGAAAAGCATATCAACACAAAAAAGTAATTTCTATTTCAAAAAATTTAAAAATAGAAACTACTTACGTACAAAATGTTCCGGTATTCCAATTTATTTTAATAAAAGGGTTTTCGGAATCAGCTTTTACACATAAATAAGTTTTTAGAAAAATAAATCAAAAAAATATAATATGGCATTAAAAGAACTAGTACAAAAATTAGCAAACGAGAAAAACCATCCTTGTGTTTCAATATCTTTCAATACTCACCGTACTCATCCGGAAAATCAACAAGACGAAATTGTTTTAAAAAATCTGTTGAAGGATGCAGAAAACCGTATCATTGAAGAATTTGGGAAACGACCTGCAGCTGAAGTTCTTGAGAAATTAGAAAAAATTTCTGAAAAAGTAGATCATCAGCAAAATCTGGAAAGCCTGCATATTTTTCTGTCTAAAGACACCGAAGAAATTGTAAAATCTACCTGGAAATCCAGAGAAAACACGGTAGAAATTGACAGCAAATTTTCTGTCCGTCCATTGATCAAGGCATTGGGAAGAAGTCAGGAATACTACATTCTCCTTCTTACTCAAAGCGGAACAAGACTTTTTGAAGCATTAAATGACGGCATTACCAAAGAAGTTGAGGAAGAAGGATTTCCTTTTCCTGAAAATCCTTTCTATATTACAGATACAGATGTAAGAAGTGACGCAAAACAGGTAGATAATAAGATAAAAGAATATTTTAACCGAATAGATAAATCTGCTATGGAAATGCACAAAAGTACGGGCTTGGATATAATTGTAATTGCAACTGAAGACAATTACAGTAAACTTCTGGAAGTAGCTGATCGCCCACAGATTTATATCGGCCATGACCATAAGAACTATGTAGAATCTGAAGAACATCATATTGTAGAACAAGCTTATGAGATCATCAAAGAAAAACAAAAAGCAGGAAGAGCTTTAGCCATTCAGGAGATTAAAGAATCTGTAGCTCAAGGAAAGGTGATTACCGATCTGCAGGAAATTTATCAGGCTGCAATTGACGGAAGAGCAGAAACTCTTATTGTTCACCATGATTTTGAGCAAGCAGTAAAAATGATTGACGACAGAACTTTTGATTATGCAGAAGATGCAAAAGAAGCAGGAGTTGTAGATGATATAGTTTCCACCATTGCCTGGGAAGTGCTTTCCAAAAACGGGAAAGTGCATTTTACACAACAGGAAGAACTGTCGGAATTGGGCAAAATTGCTTTAAAAACAAGATATTAAGTATCATAAAAACTGAAAATAAGAGCTGGCTTTAATTAAAGTCAGTTTTTTTTGTTAAATAATCTGCATCATTCCTATATTTATATCCCAAGTTTCGAATATCAGCTTATATTAAAAATGAACGATCACTATCTTAAAAAACTCGACCGGGTTACTGCAATTCTCACTCAGTTACAATCAAAACCTATTGTGAGAGCACAGGATTTGGCAGAAAAATTTGATGTGAGCATAAGAACCATTTACCGTGATGTCAAAACTCTGGAAAATGCCGGAATCCCTATCATTGGAGAAGCTGGCAGCGGATATTCTCTGATGGAAGGATACAAACTTCCTCCAGTAATGTTTACCAAAGAAGAAGTTCTGAGTTTTATTACCGCCGAAAAACTGATGCAGCGTTTTTCTCATGAAAGTCTCGGAAGTCATTATAAAACAGCAATGGAAAAGGTACGCTCGGTGCTGAAATATTCTGACCGAAATTTGCTGGCACACATCGAAAAGCAAATTGATATTTTTGATAACTATCCAAAAACTGAAGATAAGATTAAAAATATTATTCCTACTATTTTAGAAAGTATTGCAGAAAAAGTTCAGCTAACAATTGATTATAAAACAGTAAACGATGATATTTCTACTAGGACGATTGAAGTAGTGGGTGTATTTTTTGAATTCAATTATTGGTATATCATCGCATACTGCACTTTGAGGAACGATTTCAGACAATTCAGAATTGACCGGATTTTAAAATTAACAAAAACGCAAACTCCCTTTCTGCAGGAATACGGACAAATTAATGATTACCGGAAAACCCCTAACGGAAATAAAACATTCGTAAAACTTCTGGTTGACAAAAAAATTATGGGACATCTAGGGAATTCTAAAATCTATTATGGCTTGACTAAAGAACTAGAGACAGAAAATGGTTTTGAACTAAGCTTTGAAACAGAATGGATAGATGAAGGATTTCCCCGCTGGCTGATTACTTTCGCTGATTATGCCCAAGTTATAGAGCCGGAAACTTTAAAAACTACAATGAATAAACTTATTCAGAAAGTTTCTAAGAATTTTTAACAAAAATCTCTCACAGATTTTAATTATGTTTCAACATCAAAATCCGTGAGAGACAATCTAAAGTATCTGTAAAAACAGTTGAGAATCTAAAATCTTTCCCAGAAGAAAGGCGGTTCCATTCCTAAAGCCCTCAAATAAACATAACCTTGTCCACGGTGATGTATTTCATTATCAACAAAGTACAAAATATTCTGATACACAGGAAATTCGTACTGCCCAAAAAGATTGAATGTTTCCTGAAATCTCTCTTCAGAAATCTGATTAAAATAATGATTGATCACTTCGGTTTCTTCATCCCATTTTTTCAGAATTTCTTCTTTGGTTTTAGGTTTAAATTCTTCTTCGGAAAACTCTTCAATCTGATGACTGACAATACCTTTCAAACCAGGACCTGCAATACTGATCAGTTCCACTGCCAATTTTGCGAACGGTCTCATTCCGCCTACTGAAAATTCAAACAATTCTTTTTCAGGAAACATTTCAATTACTCTTCTGGTCAGGTTTCTGTGACCCTGCCAGTGTTCCAGTAATTGTGCTGAAGAGATAAACTGTTGGGTTTTTGCTGTTGTTGTTGTCATAATTTTGTTTTATTTGTTAATGTTAAAACAAAGGTAAGAGCAGTTTATGACAACAGTTTGTCAGCAGTATTTTGATTGCATAAAAAAATTTAAACTTTTTTTAAATAAAAATAAAATTTATGCGTTATGCTAATAATGATGAGGAAGTTCAGACAAAAAAATATGTAGAAGTAGATAAATAATTTTGAAATTGGCCGGTCTTTTTATGGGATCGGTCTTTTTATTGAGAAATAGTATCCCACAAACTCATCACTTCAATGTTTTTTATTGCTTTAGACAATTTGATTTTTCTGGAAGTTTTAGGAAGCAAGTCAAAGAAATTGTCACTGAAATGAGTATCTCCTATTAAATAAACATCTTTTGCCAGAACGTCAGTGGAAATTTCAATTTCTGTGGAGGATATTTTTTTAATTTGAATATTGGGTTTTGTAAGTTTTAAATCATTTGGTTTTGAGAAGAAATAATTGCTTTCAGCTATAATTTTTCCATCTTTTCCTCTGAGAATTAAATGTAAATATAATTCATTTTTATCTGAATCACCTGTCAACTCAGCAATTGGTGAGGAGTTAAACTTTACTATCTGATCTAATTTTTTTTTCTGATTAGAAACTGCGGTAAGAAAATTTTCACCTTTGAAATTAGTCACTTCAAATTCTAACTGTACATCTTCAAAGTTTTTCAAACTATCATTAATTCCATAAAAATTCAGAATTCCGTCTTTTTCTTCCACCAGAATTACCTGATTTTCAAAACTTCTTTTAATCTGATAATGCAGTGCCTTCCAATTTCCCAAATAATCTATGGACGACCACGAAACTACTGGCCAACAATCATTCAGCTGCCAATACAAAGTTCCCATATTGTAGGGTTTCGCACGGCGGTGTGCTTCAATGGCAATCTGCATTCCGCGAGCCTGAAGCAATTGTGAAATGTAATTGTATTTTACAAAATCAGTCGGGACTTTATAATCCCTTTCCATATATTTCTGAATAATTTCCCAACCTCTGGAATGTTTTTCATGAGCTTTTATGGTTGGATTCTCTAATCTTAAATCTGCTTTTCCTGAAAACATAGATTTTGTGGTTTCTAAAGTCGGCATTCCCTGAAAACCATATTCAGAAGCAAATCTTGGAACTTTTTTGTTGTAAATTTCGAAAGGTTCCTCACCCCACCAAACTCCCCAATAATGAGAATCGCCTTCTGTAAGACTTTCTTTGTGCCCCCACCCGATTGAAGGCGAACTTTCCCAATAAGTTTGCTTGTCTGCGGTTGCATATTTTTTTATTGCATTCGGGATAACTTCATGAAAGATAGTTTTATAATCCTTCCAAACCTGTAAAGAATCTTCTTTTGAATATTTGAATTGCTTCTGATAGCCCCAGTTGACAATAGCTTCATCTATTTCGTTATTTCCGCACCATAAAGCCAGAGAAGGATGATTTTGTAATCTTTCGATCTGATCTTTGACTTCCATTTCTACATTTTTCTGAAAATTTTCATCAGCCGGATAAAAACTTCCCGCAAACATAAAATCCTGCCACACGAGAATTCCGTTTTCGTCACAGGCTTTGTAAAATTCATCATCTTCGTAAATTCCACCACCCCAAACACGAATCATATTCATATTGGCTTCTTTACAGTCTTTGATTAGTTTATGGCACTTTTCCTTTGTCATTCTGGGCGAAAAGCTGTCACCGGGAATCCAATTTACTCCTTTTGCGTATAATGGATTTCCATTAACTTTAAAATAAAATGATTTTCCTTTTTCGTCTTTTTCCTGAACAAGCTCAACTGTTTTTAATCCAATTCTTTCTTCTTTTTCATCAATAATTTCACCGTCTTTCTTTAACGAAAATTTCAATGCATACAACATCGCTTTTCCCCAACCGTTGGGTTGCCAAAAATGCGGATTTTCAATGATAAATGGAACTGATATTTTATTTAACCCTTTTCTGAGAAAGATTTTATGATTTTGTAAATCTGTTGTAAAACTATAGTTCCCTTCATTTTCAGCAATAATTTCTGCCCGAATTTGCAATTCTGCTTTCTGTTTGGTTAAAACTTTCTGTTCAATTTTTAAATTTTCAATTTTTGCAGTATTCCAAAAGTTCAGTTTTACGTCTTTCCAGATTCCTGCCGTCACCAATCTCGGTCCCCAATCCCAACCGAATTGATATTGCGCTTTTCTCACAAAACTTCTTGGTGATTCCGGCATTGTAAACGGATTTTTTTGGGCTAATTGCTTTCCGACATTTACTGCAGATTTAAATTTGATTTGCAACAAATTATCTCCAGTTTTTAAATTCTGCTTGACAGGAATTGTCCATTTTCTGAACATATTATCAGTTTCTCTTAACAGTTTTCCATTTAAATAAATTTCAGAAAAAGTATCCAATCCATCAAAAACAAGATCAATATTTTGATTATTTAATTCTTTTGCAGAAACTTTAAAATTCGTCTGATAATCCCAATCTTCATTTTCTATCCACTGTACTTTTTTTTCATTTTCATCTTTAAATGGATCAGGAATGATATTGTTATTCATCAAATCCAGATGCACCATTCCCGGAACCGAAGCTGAAAGCCATTTATTTTCTTTGTCGTTTTTGAATTGCCATTTTTCAGAGGATAAATTTCGCTCTGAAGATTGAGCAATTATTATATTCTGAATAAGACAAAAAAGAAAAAATAGAGTTTTTTTCATTATAATTTATTTACAATCCTATGTATTCCGTCTTTAATTAATGGTGTATTAAAATTGATAAGAAGTCCAAGTTTGATATTGGTCAGTTTTAAATAAGTCAGAACCTGCGAGTAAAATATCGGATGAATATCTAAAACTGATTTTATTTCAACAATCACTTTATCCTCTACAATCAAATCTATTCTGTAAGCATTATCAATGGATACTTCTTTATATTTTAAAGGTAATAAAATTTGATTCTCAACTTCTAGCCCTAGTTTTTTCAATTCGTATGCTAAAGCAATCTCATAAGCATTTTCTAATAAACCAACTCCGATTGTTTTATGCACCTCTAATGCTGCACCTATAATTTTATAGGATAATTCGTTTTCTGTCATTTGTGTTTAATATTTTTGTATGATTATATTACTACCTTTCATTTAAAAGCTAAGTTAGCAAACAAATAACTTAAGCTTGAATATACGCGCGCTTTATAAATCAATTTATTGGTTATTCTTTGCTCTTTAATTTTTATTAAGCTTTGCGTTTAAATGCGATTTTTTAAACGCAAAGATCATTCTTTTATGTAACATTTCAAGAAGCAAAAAGTAGCAAACCAGTTGCTTAAGCGTGAATATACATGCGCTTAAATCAATTTATTGATTATTCTTTGCTCCTTAAATTTTATTTATTTTTATTAAGCTTTGCGTTTAAATGTTATTTTTTCGTTAAACGCAAAGATGATTTTCTTTATAATTATTTCCAGATGCAAAGAATAGCAAACAAGTTGCTTAAGCGTGAACAAACATGCGCTTATAAAATCAATTTATTGATTAGCCTTTGCTCCTTAAATTTTATTTATTTTTATTAAGCTTTGCGTTTAAATACGATTTTTTTAAACGTAAAGATCATTCTTTTATATAACATTTCAAGAAGCAAAGAATAGCAAACTATTTGCTTAAGCTTGAAAACACATGCGCTTTATAAATCAATTCTTTAAAAATTAAATTTGAGATTTTTAATCTCTTCTGCATTCGCAAAACTTTCATAAGGCAAAATAGCTGAAGAATGAAAATAATTTCCTCCTGTTATATTTTTCAGTTCAGAAATATTACCGGAACGTACTCCACCTCCGATTAATATTCTTATATGATCAGAATAATCGTCAACAAGTTTTTTTAAATTTTCTTTTCCTTCCATCGCAGAATTCTTACCGCCTGAAGTAAGAATTTCTTTAAAACCCAATTCAATGATTTTTTCTGCTGATTCAAAAATATTTTTGGTTCTGTCTATTGCTCTGTGAAAAACACAGGGTTTACCGTTTGCAAGATCAACAAGAATTTTATTTTTCTCGACATCAACTTCATGATTTTCATTTAAAATTCCCAATACAAAACCATCGGCACCAGCTTTAGAAAAAGCCAGAATATCATTTTGCATCTGCAGAAATTCCTGATTACTGTACAAAAAATTTCCACCAACAGGACGAATCATCACGTGAATCGGCGTAAGATATTTGTCTTTTAAATATTTGAACTCTTCAAGATTTGGTGTAATTCCTCCTAAACTGATTTCTGCACAAAATTCAATTCTGTCGGCAACAGAATTCAGTGCAATTTCAGCAGAAGTGAGGTCGAAAGTAGCTATTTCCAGAAACATAAATTAAAATTTGAGATTAGACAGTAAGTTTTAAAAGCTTATTTCAAAGCAAAATCAGGTTTTTCCAAACGGTTTCCTTTTTGGTCGTAAACCGCAAAACTGAATCCGTCCTGAATACAATACGAACCATACTCTCCTTTTTTATTGATGGCAATAAAACCAACCTGAATATCTTTTAAATTCTTCTTTCTTGCTTTTGTAATTTTCACAATTCTCTCAACGGCTTCTTTACAAGCCTGTTGCGGATTTCTTCCCTGTCGCATCAATTCAACCACCAGATGAGTTCCCACCGTTCTGATCACTTCTTCACCGTGCCCTGTTGCTGCACCTACCTCATTATCAACAAACAATCCTGCACCGATAATTGGAGAATCTCCTACTCTTCCGTGCATTTTGAAAGCCATTCCGCTGGTTGTACAGGCTCCGGAAAGATTTCCGTGTATATCCAAAGCAATCATTCCGATCGTATCATGATTTTCAATATTAATAATCGGCTGATATTTACTGTCTTTCAGCCATTCTTTCCACTCCTTTTCAGATTCGGCAGTAAGCATATTTTCTTTTTTAAAACCCTGAGAAACTGCAAACTGCAATGCTCCGTCACCAACAAGCATCACGTGAGGCGTTTTTTCCATCACGGCTCTTGCTACGGAAATAGGATTTTTAATATTTTCCAAAGCCGCAACCGAACCGATATTGTAGTTTTCATCCATAATACAGGCATCCAAAGTTACTCTTCCGTCTCTGTCGGGACGACCGCCGTAGCCAACGCTTCTTTCCATAGGATCATTCTCAACCAAACGAACACCTTTCTCCACTGCATCCAAAGCCCTTCCGCCTTTTCCCAGAATCGTCCAGGCTTCTTCATTAGCTTTTAAGCCGAAATTCCATGTGGAAAGAACGAGTGGTTTGTTTACTGTTTTTATATTGTTTTCAGGCAAATCTTTCGCAATCAAATCCAACGGATTTAGCAATAATGCCGAAGATACCAATGCTGTATTTTTTATAAATTTTCTGCGTGAAGACATTTTGTTTAAGGTTTAAAGTTTTTAGTTTAGAATTTAAAAAAAGTGTGTAAAGCTCTATGTTTAAACTTTAAACATTAAACATAGAACCTTGAACTTTACAGTGCTCCGATTTCATCTACAAAAAGCCATGCTTTTGAATCTGCTCCGGGATTTCCTGCAGGGATAATTCCTGCGTTCTCTATTTTAATTTTAAGATATTTAGAATTTTGATTTCCTACTTTAATCTTTATTTTTCCTTTTGCAGAAAGAATTTCTTCTTTCCCGATTTCTTTAATCATATTAAAATCTGTACCGTCATCAGAAACAAAAATCTGCGCAGATTTTGCGAAATGAATCCAGCTTCCTCTGTTGTCTAAGGTATTAAAATAAACTTCTGAAAACGGAGTTTTTTGTCCAAAATCTATTGTTGCGACAACATCTTTCCCTTGGAAACCTAACCATGTTTTTCCCAACTGTCTCTGATTTCCGATAATTCCGTCAACTAAAGTAAATGCCCCTCCAAATGAATAATTTTCACCCGGCTGCTCTTCCAAAATAATACTCTTTCCTGTGGTTTTAGAAACGAAAAACGATTGAGAAGAAATAGCTGATTTTAATTTTTCATTCTCAAAATATGCTGATTTTACCATTAATGATTTTGAAACAGGAATTGGGGTTTCATATCTCTGAGAGTTTGCAGCCGGATCTGTTCCATTCAAAGTATATCTTATTCCGTTTGGGTTTTGTGAAGTGGAAAGTTCGTAAAATACACCTTTATTTGCAGCAGTCGCTTGTCCTGAAATGTTGTAAATGCTTTTCGCATAGTTGACATTCATTTTATCTAACCCTTTAAAATGCTCTACCACTCTGTTTTCAAATTCTTTATAATTTTGGGGATCTGAAGTTCCCCATGCAACTTCCGAAAGTGCCATTAATCTTGGGAAAACCATGTATTCAACCTGCTTGAAATCAAGAATATATTCCGTCCACAAATTTGCCTGAACTCCCAAAATACATTTTGCCTGTTCAGCATTCAATTCAGTCGGAATCGGATTATAAGAATACACCTTGTCCAAAGGCGTAAATCCTCCGAAAGCATTCGGTTCGGTTGCAGGATCTCCCTGATAATGATCGAAATAACAATAGGAGCCGGGAGTCATTACCGCAAAATGATTGCTTTTCGCTGCTTCAATTCCGCCACTTACACCAGTCCAGCTCATTACGGCTGCATTTGGTGCTAAACCTCCTTCCAGAATCTCGTCCCAGCCAATGATTTTTCTGCCTTTTGAATTCACGTGTTTTTCAATTCTTTGGATGAAATAACTTTGCAACCCATGTTCATCTTTCAGATTATTTTTCCTGATTAATTCCTGACAATGTGTACATTCTTTCCATCTTGTTTTTGGACATTCGTCACCACCGATGTGGATATATTGCGAAGGAAAAAGAGTCATTACTTCATTCAAAACATTTTCTAAAAAAGTAAAAGTTTCATCTTTCGGGCAAAAAACGTCATCAAAAACACCCCATTTTGTTGCCGGTTCGAAAGGTCCTTTTGTACAAGCCAATTCAGGATAAGCCGATAAGGCAGCCAAAGCGTGACCCGGCATTTCAATTTCCGGAACAACCGTTATGTGGCGTTCGGTGGCATAATTTACTACTTCTTTAATCTGTTCCTGAGTATAAAAATAAGGTCCGTAAGGTTTTCCGTCAAAAGTATTATCAACGTAAGCTCCGATCATTGATTGTTTACGTTTTGAGCCAATCTGAGTGAGTTTTGGATATTTTTTAATTTCAATTCTCCACCCCTGATCGTCTGTTAAGTGCCAATGAAAAGTATTCAATTTATACATTGCCAGATAATCAATGTACTGCTTTACTTCCTCAACCGTAAAAAAATGGCGGGAAACGTCTAAATGCATTCCACGCCAAGCAAATTTTGGTAAATCATTTATTTGCAGATTGGGAATTTCTTTTTTATCTGAAAACTGATTGATTAACTGAATCAAAGTTTGAAACGCATAAAATTTTCCTTTTTTACTTGAATATTTAATTAAAATCTTTTTATCATTAATCTCTAAAAAATATCCGTCTTCTTTAATTTCTGAAAGATTTACTTTTTCTACAGTAACAAAACTGTATTTCGGTACTCCATGATCTGATGTTAAAAAGCGTGTTGCATTATTTTTAAAAAAAGTATTGAGAACTTTAACTTCTGATTGAAGGAAACTATTGTTCATTTCTCTAATCAGGATTTGATTTGGAATTTCACTTGTTCCTTTAATTATTTTTAAATCCTGTGGATAAGGAATCAAATTCAATTTTGTTTGGGAAAAAAGTGCTCCCGAAAATAAGATGGAAAATAGAATTAAAAAACGCTGCATTCTGAATTTGATTTGAGTTTAGCGAATATAATTCTTTTCTGAAAAATTTAATGAATGATTTAACTTATAAAGCCATAAAACATCTAAATTTGTAAAAAATAAACGATGAAAAAAACAATTTTATTAGTCAGCGGATTATTGTTTTCCGTTTCCGCAAAAGCTCAGATTTTAGATGCAATAAAATCTACTGTCAAAAATCAGACAGGAGTTGATCTCACCAAACCTTCAAAAACAACAACTGCCACTTCTACTAATGCTCCAGGTAAAAAATCTCCGATTGATATTGGAGGTCTTACCACAACTCAAATTTCATCGGGTTTGAAAGAAGCTTTGTCTCTAGGAGTTACGGAAGGTGTAAAAAAATTAGGTGTAACGGATGGTTTCTTAAAAAATGAAGCAGTAAAAATTTTAATGCCGGAAAAACTAAGAAATATTGACACGAAACTTCGTGCATTCGGATTGGGAAGTTTAGCCGATCAGGGTGTAAAATTGCTGAACAGAGCTGCAGAAGATGCTGTAGTTGAAGCTGCTCCTATTTTCAATCAGGCAATTACTTCAATGACGATTACGGATGCAAAAAATATTTTGCTGGGAAGTAATAATGCAGCAACCAGTTATCTTCAAACAAAAACCCAAAATCAGTTATTTACGGCTTTTCAGCCCAAAGTAAAGGCATCATTAGGAAAAGTAGGCGCCGATAGAGTATGGAAAAATTTAATTTCAAAATACAATACTTTAACAGGAGAAGCCGTCTCTACAGATCTTAATGAATACGTAACCAACGAAACCATCAACGGTGTTTTTAAAATGGTGGCTGAAAAAGAAAGTGGTATCAGAAATACACCTGCAATGAGAACCACAAGTATTTTACAGAAGGTTTTTGCAGCACAGGATGGAAAATAAAAATAATATTAAATGAAAAATCTCGTTTTATTTATCCTCATTTTATATTCTAAATTATTTTTTGCTCAAGCTTCCGCAACCGCAAATTTTAGTTTAAAAATTGATTTTGAAGAAAACATTCCGGTCGATCAATTGGAGATTTTTTATAATGTTAAGGCTGGAAATACCCTAAAATCCGTTGAAGTAAAAATTGATAAAGCAAATAATTCTGTCAGTATAAACGGAATAAATCATTTTATAATCCCGATAAATTTTCCGACTTTATTCTTTTCATATACCGATAAAACCAAGCTTAATGAATATTCTGACCAGATAATAGAACGGAAACATATTTTTTATCTGGTAACGGGTTCCGGGATTACTTCTTACAGCAATAACAATGGACAAAATATCAGGTTTTCAAAAGAGCTGCCTAATGTTTTAATCACTTCAGAATATAAAGATAAAAACAAATTGTACAGAATACAATATTTCACTACTGATAATAATATTTATAATTATTTTAAGGGAAATTTAGAGATTTCTAACTCTGTTTTAAAATTGAATTAAATCGTAACAAAAAAAGTCGAAAGCATATACACTTTTCGACTTTTAAAATTTTTTTATTCTTTAAATAATTTAAAACTGCATTTCAGGGATTTCGCCTTCAATGATTAAATCGGCTTCGGTAGATTTGATGATGTGATCTACCGTAATTCCCGGAGCTCTTTCGATAAGTTTGAAACCAGCCGGAGTGACATCTAAAACCGCTAATTCGGTAACGACTCTTTTGACACAGTTTACCCCCGTTAGAGGCAGTGTACATTTTTTCAGGATTTTGCTTTCTCCTGCTTTATTAACGTGCATCATCGCAACGATGATGTTTTCTGCTGAAGCTACCAAATCCATTGCTCCCCCCATTCCTTTCACCATTTTTCCGGGGATTTTCCAGTTGGCAATATCTCCGTTTTCTGAAACTTCCATGGCTCCGAGAATCGTAAGATCTACTTTTTGAGATCTGATCATTCCGAAACTGAAAGCTGAATCGAAGAATGAACCTCCATCCAAAATTGTGATCGTTTGTTTTCCGGCATTGATAATGTCTGCATCTTCTTCCCCTTCGAAAGGAAACGGCCCCATTCCCAATACCCCGTTTTCGCTCTGAAACTCTACATTGAGATTTTCAGGGACATAATTGGCAACCAAAGTTGGAATTCCGATTCCAAGATTCACGTAATATCCGTCTTTTACTTCTCTGGAAATACGTTTTGCTATATCTTCTTTACTTAACATATACTTTAATTTGAAAATTTATTGATGTAGCAATTTGAAAATTGACTACTCTCTGTTTTAACGCAAAGTAAACAAAGATCTTTTTTTATTCTCATTCTGTTTTTAAGTTCGCAAATAAAATTCGCCGATTCTATAAAACAATAAAATTTATCGGCAAAAGCGTTCCACTTAGCAAGATCAAAAAAAATATTGTTACTTTTTTGCAGATAATTTTTATATCTTTTTTCTCACAGTTCGCTGTTCGATTCTCTTTTCAAATTTCTCTCCCTGGAAAATTCTTTGAACCATAATTCCCGGAATGTGAATCTGATTAGGATCCAATTCTCCCGGAGCCACCAATTCTTCCACTTCAGCAATGGTAATTTTGCCTGCTCCTGCCATCGGATGATTAAAATTTCTTGCAGATCCTTTAAAAATAAGGTTGCCTGCATGATCACCTTTCCAGGCTTTTACAATAGAATAATCTGCTTCAAATGCATGTTCCAGAATATGCGGTTTCCCTTTAAATTCCTTTACTTCTTTTCCTTCTGCCACTTCGGTTCCAAAACCTGCAGGTGTATAAAAAGCAGGAATTCCTGCCTGTGCAGCTCTGCATTTTTCAGCAAGTGTTCCTTGTGGCGTCAATTCAACTTCCAGTTCGCCGGAAAGCATCTGTCTTTCAAATTCAGCATTTTCTCCTACATAAGAGGATATCATTTTCTTGATTTGTCTTTTATGAAGCAATAATCCCAATCCGAAATCATCTACTCCGGCATTGTTTGAGATGCAGGTAAGATCTTTCACATTGCTTTCTACCAAGGCATTGATTGAATTTTCCGGAATTCCGCAAAGTCCGAAACCACCTAACATTAAAGTCATTCCATCCTGAATTCCTTTAATTGCTTCCTGCGCATTTTTTACTCTTTTATCGATCATTTTAAGTATAAAATTTAAGGTCTTAAATTAGTGTTTTTCTGCGGAACTGAAAAACTTGTTTTTAGTTAATAAAAAAATAAGATAAGCTTTCACTTCAGGTTATTACTTTTGCTCTATGAGATTTTTATATATTCCAGAGAGTTTGGCTTTATACTCGTTCATCAAATTTTTAAACCCTTTTTAATGCGCTTCCAGCCAGTTGTTTCCTACGCCCACTTCAACCAGTAACGGAACCTTTGTTTCAATAGCAGCTTCCATTTCTTTTTTGATGAGCTGTGTAGCAGTTTCTACTTCTTCAACTGGAGCTTCAAATAATAATTCGTCGTGTACCTGCAACAACATTTTGGTTTGAAGATTCTGTGCTTCAAGTTCTTTGTCTATTTTAATCATTGCCATTTTTACTACATCTGCCGCACTTCCCTGAACCGGAGCATTAACAGCATTTCTTTCAGCATGCCCTCTTACCACAAAATTTCCGGAATTGATATCTTTCAAATGACGTTTTCTGCCTAAAATAGTTTCTACATATCCCAGTTCACGGGCTTTAGCGACCTGTTCAGACATATACGCTTTCAGTTTCGGATAGGTTTCAAAATAGGCTTCAATCATCTGCTTTGCTTCGGTTCGTGAAAGTCCGGTCTGCTCGGCCAAAGCAAAAGCACCCTGTCCGTAAATAATTCCAAAGTTGACCGTTTTTGCCTGACTTCTCTGCGTTTTAGACACTTCTTCCAACGGAATTTTAAATAATTTTGCTGCTGTAGAAGCGTGAATATCTTCTCCGTTCTGAAAAGCCTTAATCATATTATCTTCACCGGAAATTTCCGCAATTAAACGAAGTTCAATCTGAGAATAATCGGCAGAAATGATTTTCTTTCCTTCACCGGAAACAAATGCACCACGAATCTGCTGTCCCCTTAAAGTACGAATCGGAATATTCTGTAAATTCGGATTCACACTCGCGAGACGGCCTGTTGCAGCCGTTGTCTGTGAAAAATTGGTATGAACGCGGTTATCATCTTTATCAATCTGTGACGGCAGTGCATCCACATAGGTAGATTTCAGCTTTTGATATGTTCTATATTCTAAAATATGCTGAATGATTTCGTGTTTTGAAGCCAGCTTCTGCAATATGTCTTCAGAAGTTGCATACTGACCGGTTTTTGTCTTCTTGGCTTTCGGATCAAGCTGCATTTTTTCAAACAGAATCTCTCCCAACTGTCTTGGAGAATTCATATTAAATTCTTCGCCCGAGATTTCAAAAATTTTTGATTCCAGCTGTCTTAAATCGTTCTCCAGATCAATACTTTCCTGAGCCAGCCATTTTTCGTCAAGAGCAATTCCCGCCAATTCCATTTTGGCAAGAACTTCCATCAGCGGCATTTCTATTTTAAAAAATAAATCTTCAAGATTTTCTTTCTTAAGTTGGGGCGCAAACAATTCGTATAGCTGAAAAGTTACATCAGCATCT
>VFQP010002671.1_pt1 | contig 19467 bp, 18 predicted proteins | sample 3512351 | NCBI WGS metagenome assembly VFQP01 (sample SAMN10412372, study PRJNA504923) | tailings metagenome | isolation source: Relicate 1 Philex TSF1 revegetated site | place: Philippines: Tuba, Benguet | collected 2017-08-29
GAGATGAATGAGGCGGCCGTGTGCTCTCTCTACATGTTGGGCAGCTGCTGCGAGGGCAGCGGGCACTGCTTGTCGGCGATGGGCGAGTTGAGGCGCTGGCTGATGGCCAGGTACTGCTTGACCTTGGTGGCGTCCACCTGGACGGGCTGGTAGCTGCTGCACGTGGCCTCGTCCTGGATGGCCGCGCACTCGCCGCCCAGCTTGCTCAGCGCGGGCACCAGGGGGTCGGCGGGCTGGTAGGCAAACTGCAGCTTGACCGTGGTCTGGGGCGAGGGCACGCAGCCGTCGGCCGAGGTGACGTCCCACACGCAGCCGGGCACCTTGGCGCAGGCCTGGGGCGAGGTGTTGCCGTTGCCGTCGAACGCGGCGTCGCAGAAGTTGTTCATCTGCCAGCGGAAGACCGAGCCCTGCAGCAGAAACAAAGAAAGGGAACGCCGGCAGGCGTGGTTGAGGTCCTGGGCTTTTACGTTCGTGGCCGTGCACCTCGCTAGGCAATCGCTCGCACGTCCAGTCGTACCTTGCAGCAGCCCATGAGCTGCTTGGGCATGACGGCGAACTGAAGGTCGCCAAAGACCCACTGGTACTGGCTGTCCGTCAGGTTGGCGGCGTAGGTGGACGTGCACACCTCGTCGGCGCCGCGCTGGGTCGTGTAGGAGCAGGTGGGCTGCACCAGGCAGGAGGCGGCGCTCTGCTGCAGGGGGGAGATGCAGTTGATCTCATTGTACACCTGCACAAGCGCAGCAAACGAAGGAGGATCGTGAGTGGCCTGGTCGCACGCACGTGGGCATGCGTTCACTGGTTCGTCGCGCGCAGCTCGCAGGACACCCCATGGATGACTCACCACTGAGCCGGGGCAGTTGAAGATCTGGTTCATCGAGGCGTCGTTGATGCGGCACACGCCGCTGCTGTACTGGCAGGGGTAGCTGCACTTGGACTGCGCGGCAGGACGAGAGGGCACGCACGAGTCGAGTTGAGCACTACGAGCCGCAAGAAGGAGCGTGCGCCTTGGCCACACCACACCACACAGTCTACCTACAGGTGTGCTCCTCTCTCACCTCTGAGAACTGCGAGCAGAAGGCGTCGCCGGCGCTGATGAAGGCAAAGGCACGCGCTGGGTAGTTCTCGGCGCTGATGAGCGGCGCATCCTTGGCAAAGATGGGCGCCATGGTGGACGCGCACGAGAAGCCGTCCCACGCGCACGAGCTCATGGTGGCGCTCAGGTTGCCGGGCGAGGCCGTCCACACCGTCTTGACGGGGCGCACGGGGCCAAAGCCCGTGAAGCGGCGGCCGGCCGAGGCGGCGCCCAGGAGGCACGCCGCGGCCACCACCATGCACGCCGTCCTCCACGCGCTGGACTGCCGGCGGCTGTGGGCCATCCTTGTGCAGAAGGGTGGAGCTGTGGGTGAGGCGCGAGTTCAAGACTTTGGACGCGAGTGGTGTGCGCGTGGAGAGCGAAGGAGAGCGCTTGAGAGGTTTTGGGCTTGTGAGGACCCGGTGCTGATGATGCGAGCGTGCGCGCAGCGCTTTGTATAGGGCTCGCCAGGCGCCGTCACACCCTCATTCCGTCCAGCGAAATGGCCTGCTCGGAGGCCTGCCACAGGCAATGATGTCGCTCGAGCGGGCCTCTGGCCAACCGCGACGCCGCCCGCACTGCTGGGCGCTCCGTGACGACACGCGCTGGCACGTTCGAGGCCTCGTGGCATGCCTCGCCGCGCTCGCCCACCATGCCGCACAGCACGGCAGATGCGCCGTGGTGTGAGCACGCTGCTCCGCCGACAGATCCTGGTGCCGGGCTGCGCTGGTGGCGGTGGTGACCAACAGGCCAGAGAGGCCCGCAGCCCTGCCGTGCGTCATCGTGTCACGTTCGGGCGGACGCACGCCCTGCACAGGTGCACGCTTTGCTCGCTTGCTCAAGGCTCCGTCACGCTTGCAGCAAGCGCATATGGGCGTGAGCCAGGCGCACAGGCAATGCGCTTCATGTAAATCCACAGAGCGGCGACCCCGGAGTTGGCCAGGAGGGGCGGCGGCTCCAAGCTGGCGTCCACGTCGCCAGCACAGGCAACGCGGCCCACAGCTGGTGGCCACCGTGGCCCCTCACACTTGGCTGCAGCCCGGCTTCAGCTTGGAGCTCGTGCGTGCCGTTTGCCTGGCCTGCAAAGCCACAAGCGCACCGTAGGGGCGTGCAAGCACACGTCGTCGAGTGCACCGCTGCGCGATGTCCGCTTCCGTCCCCACACGCAGGAAGCAAGTGACCGGTGGGTACGTCCCTTAGATGTTCTGCGCTCACTGTGAGCTCACGGACGCCTTGCTGTTTCAAGACCACACGAGGCTCGTGTTGCAGAGTCCTGGGCGGCAAAACGACGACTGCTGACGGCAGGGTCCGGAGAATGAATCAAATGAATGTCAACTGGGGTCGACTGGGCGCAAGCAAGGCGCGCACGAGGGTGGTGGCGCAGAGCAGGATGAACGGTGCGGTCCGGCGAGTTCAAGGTGCAAGTGCAGAGCAGGGGTTGTATGTACGCTGGGGCAAAGAGATGAATGAGGCGGCCGTGTGCTCTCTCTACATGTTGGGCAGCTGCTGCGAGGGCAGCGGGCACTGCTTGTCGGCGATGGGCGAGTTGAGGCGCTGGCTGATGGCCAGGTACTGCTTGACCTTGGTGGCGTCCACCTGGACGGGCTGGTAGCTGCTGCACGTGGCCTCGTCCTGGATGGCCGCGCACTCGCCGCCCAGCTTGCTCAGCGCGGGCACCAGGGGGTCGGCGGGCTGGTAGGCAAACTGCAGCTTGACCGTGGTCTGGGGCGAGGGCACGCAGCCGTCGGCCGAGGTGACGTCCCACACGCAGCCGGGCACCTTGGCGCAGGCCTGGGGCGAGGTGTTGCCGTTGCCGTCGAACGCGGCGTCGCAGAAGTTGTTCATCTGCCAGCGGAAGACCGAGCCCTGCAGCAGAAACAAAGAAAGGGAACGCCGGCAGGCGTGGTTGAGGTCCTGGGCTTTTACGTTCGTGGCCGTGCACCTCGCTAGGCAATCGCTCGCACGTCCAGTCGTACCTTGCAGCAGCCCATGAGCTGCTTGGGCATGACGGCGAACTGAAGGTCGCCAAAGACCCACTGGTACTGGCTGTCCGTCAGGTTGGCGGCGTAGGTGGACGTGCACACCTCGTCGGCGCCGCGCTGGGTCGTGTAGGAGCAGGTGGGCTGCACCAGGCAGGAGGCGGCGCTCTGCTGCAGGGGGGAGATGCAGTTGATCTCATTGTACACCTGCACAAGCGCAGCAAACGAAGGAGGATCGTGAGTGGCCTGGTCGCACGCACGTGGGCATGCGTTCACTGGTTCGTCGCGCGCAGCTCGCAGGACACCCCATGGATGACTCACCACTGAGCCGGGGCAGTTGAAGATCTGGTTCATCGAGGCGTCGTTGATGCGGCACACGCCGCTGCTGTACTGGCAGGGGTAGCTGCACTTGGACTGCGCGGCAGGACGAGAGGGCACGCACGAGTCGAGTTGAGCACTACGAGCCGCAAGAAGGAGCGTGCGCCTTGGCCACACCACACCACACAGTCTACCTACAGGTGTGCTCCTCTCTCACCTCTGAGAACTGCGAGCAGAAGGCGTCGCCGGCGCTGATGAAGGCAAAGGCACGCGCTGGGTAGTTCTCGGCGCTGATGAGCGGCGCATCCTTGGCAAAGATGGGCGCCATGGTGGACGCGCACGAGAAGCCGTCCCACGCGCACGAGCTCATGGTGGCGCTCAGGTTGCCGGGCGAGGCCGTCCACACCGTCTTGACGGGGCGCACGGGGCCAAAGCCCGTGAAGCGGCGGCCGGCCGAGGCGGCGCCCAGGAGGCACGCCGCGGCCACCACCATGCACGCCGTCCTCCACGCGCTGGACTGCCGGCGGCTGTGGGCCATCCTTGTGCAGAAGGGTGGAGCTGTGGGTGAGGCGCGAGTTCAAGACTTTGGACGCGAGTGGTGTGCGCGTGGAGAGCGAAGGAGAGCGCTTGAGAGGTTTTGGGCTTGTGAGGACCCGGTGCTGATGATGCGAGCGTGCGCGCAGCGCTTTGTATAGGGCTCGCCAGGCGCCGTCACACCCTCATTCCGTCCAGCGAAATGGCCTGCTCGGAGGCCTGCCACAGGCAATGATGTCGCTCGAGCGGGCCTCTGGCCAACCGCGACGCCGCCCGCACTGCTGGGCGCTCCGTGACGACACGCGCTGGCACGTTCGAGGCCTCGTGGCATGCCTCGCCGCGCTCGCCCACCATGCCGCACAGCACGGCAGATGCGCCGTGGTGTGAGCACGCTGCTCCGCCGACAGATCCTGGTGCCGGGCTGCGCTGGTGGCGGTGGTGACCAACAGGCCAGAGAGGCCCGCAGCCCTGCCGTGCGTCATCGTGTCACGTTCGGGCGGACGCACGCCCTGCACAGGTGCACGCTTTGCTCGCTTGCTCAAGGCTCCGTCACGCTTGCAGCAAGCGCATATGGGCGTGAGCCAGGCGCACAGGCAATGCGCTTCATGTAAATCCACAGAGCGGCGACCCCGGAGTTGGCCAGGAGGGGCGGCGGCTCCAAGCTGGCGTCCACGTCGCCAGCACAGGCAACGCGGCCCACAGCTGGTGGCCACCGTGGCCCCTCACACTTGGCTGCAGCCCGGCTTCAGCTTGGAGCTCGTGCGTGCCGTTTGCCTGGCCTGCAAAGCCACAAGCGCACCGTAGGGGCGTGCAAGCACACGTCGTCGAGTGCACCGCTGCGCGATGTCCGCTTCCGTCCCCACACGCAGGAAGCAAGTGACCGGTGGGTACGTCCCTTAGATGTTCTGCGCTCACTGTGAGCTCACGGAATGCGGATTTTTGAGGTCTGTCCGCGATCTTCATCATCCCCACCCCTCACGTGCGAGGTCGTGCTTCATGCGTAGAGTGCGCGCGGCGTGCGTGTGTGAAAGTCATCAGACAAATGCCTCGTTTGTCAGCAGGGGCGGGGCAGCAGCCAAAGCTGCGCCCGACTGCCTCAGTCTCGTCATCTAAAAGTTCGTCATCACTTGACTTGGTGCTGCGCTCGCAGTGTGCTGCCGGTGCCGTGCGTGCAGGTGGTGTGCGCGAGGGAGGTGGCTTGCGCCGCCGTGCGAAAAGCACCTCGGAAGAGAGTTAATAACGTTGACCCCACGGGAGTGCGCCAGGGGTGTAGCCTGGTGCGGTCGGACCACTACTTTGAAAGGTTGCTCGTCACTGGCGCAGGTGGTGCCGTGTGCAGTGCAGCGTGCTCGTGTGTGCCGTGTGCCAATGTTGAGGTGCCGTTGTGGCATGGGCGCATCAACTCGACCACCGCTCACCAGGGTTCCGTGGGCGCAGTCCGAGGTCCCGTCGTGCAGCCGCCACTTGCACCTTACGGCCACCTGTGCGCGCGTGTTCAAAGCAACGAGTGCAGCCCTGGCTGGCGTGCTGCGGCGATGCAAGGAGAACACGAGTGCGGCGTGGCCAGCAGGAGACAACGAAGATCGTGGCATCAGATGTGCGCGTCATTAATTCGCCCGCCATCAGCGCCCGCCCCACCCCGGAGGAGCGGGGCGTGCTCGTGCGGACGACTCAAATGAGCGCTGGAGGTCAGTGTGCGCCCCATGGGGATCGGAACACCATAGGGTGGCCGGCGATGCCGTGCCGTGCCCACCCGGTGCGCCGAGAAGAGGAGGCAGTTCGCTCGCCGTGCCGTGCGTGCGGTGTGGTCGTGAGGCAATCCAAACGGGCAGAGCGTGCGCGCGATGCCGCTGCGCTCCTCACCGTGTGTATGGAGTCGCAGGCGGAGGCCGCGCTTCAGCGAGCAAAGAGGGCAGGTCGTAGGCGTCGTGGCCCTGCAGACGAACGACACGAGCAGGCCAGGGCGCAGCAGAGGTCAGGCCGCTGCTCGTTGCGCAGCGCTTCGTGACGACGACGTGCACGCACTGCAGGCCTCAATAGCCTAGTTGTCCTCATGAGGATCGGACGGTAATTCCATATGTTGTTGTTGAGTCATCACAGGCCGCGGGCGTGCTTGCTTTGTGCAGATGGTTGCACAGATGCGCGGGGCTCAGTGGTGACGATATGTTCGATTCCGTGTCAGGCGGTGTCCTCACGCTTTTTCAGTAGAGGGAGCCGTGGTATCCTCAGCGCCCCTGTGCATGCGTGCGTGCCGTGCCGTGCGCGGGTGCGGAACGACGAAAGGCTCAGGACTTCTTAGAGGGGTTTAACTCTTCAGGGAAGGGAGGAGTGTGGCCTCCCGCCTCGGTTGATTGACAGATATGAAGTCATCCCAGCCGGTGCGTTGCTCAGGTGCGCAAGAATACGACAGGACGAGGTCAGGCACTCGATTGAATGCAAGAAGAGGAGGTGTGGGCACCACTTGGCACTGAACGAATGCCACCGCGCGGGGCACGACCAGTTTCCTATGGGCGTCCGCGAGCTGCTCTAAGCCGACTTTAGACAGCGCCCAGTCACAAGTCCCACTGAGGGGACCGTCGTGGGGCCGTGGCAAGAAGGCTTGGATGTGTCGGGGCGTGCAGGGATGTGTGCGAGGGAGCCGGAGAGGGGGAAAGAGGATGGGAAGCGCGAGCTCACCTTTTGTGCAGTCCAGCGTCCATGTTGAGCAGCCCAGCCCGCCTCCAGGACCGCCCTGAGTGCGCAAGAGAGAGGGATGTGCGGGCGCTTTAGACACAGCGCAGGGCATGTGGAGGGCCCTCACTGCAACACGAGCCCAAGGTCTCTCGCACGCAGGACAGGGGGGATCGAGTGCACTGACGCAGGCATCATCCTCCGGGGTAGAAAGCGTGCTTACTGCGTCAAGTCCTGCACACATTGTTCCATGCCCGACGGCCAACGCACCGCTTTGCGTGTGCTGGAGACGCCGCAAAGCGCGAGATCACGAAGCGCCGCCGGCTCAGGACCCCATCGTCAGGATCCTCGTCAGGCTCGTCAATGCCGCCTGCGCGCGCGCAGAGATCGCAAGCGACAGATCACGCTCCGACGCCGCAGTTGCTGTGCGTGGGTGGAAGCGGCACTTGGCCATCCCAAAGAGGCTCCCCTCGCCCGAGCGATGCCGAGCGCTGATGTGATGGTGCGGTGGAGCGTGTGCGCAGCGACAGGTCAAGGACCCAGCCCATGGACAGGGAGAGGGCGACAGGCCTTGGTTTTAGCTGCGCGGGGATCGCTGTGAGCTCTGCTCCACTCCGCGGGCTCCACAGGTGAGCGAGCGCGCGGCAACGTTGTTGAGAGCTGGTGCGCCTGACGCCATCGCGCTGCTGCTCGCGGGTCCTGGGGGCCTTTGCGGAGAGCGGCGGCGCCCTGGTGCAGATGCCGGAGCCGCGGCGGCGCCCCACGCGCGATGCTGCCCCGCCGCCGCCGATGCTTCAGCCACCCATGACCGTGCGCTCACCCGTGAGTGCTGTGTGGTGCCGCCATCGTCGTCATCGCGCCTTCAGCCTCCTGGGCGCCTCGGCGCGTCGGGTCTCAGAAGCACGGCGCTGGAGGCCGGCGAGAGGGTGAGTGCTCTGTGACGCGTTGCCATCGCTTAGCAGTGTGCCGCACGCAACAGGCGCGAAGAGGCTTCACATCGCGCATGGGCTCGCCCCATCCGCGAGACTTTGCGTCCACAGCGCGATTTCCCCAGCGCTCGCGCCGCCGTCGCGTTCCCTAGTCACCAGCAGCCCCCACAAGAGTTGCCCTGTGCGTTTTGTTGGCGAGAAGGGCTCCTCTCGGGGGGCGACGGTAGGGGCCCCACTTCGGCCAAGCAGCACAGCGCGCACGAGCGGCCGGGCGAGATGCCGAAGAAGAGCACCAAGTCCAAGTCGAAGCGCATGTCGCTTCGGCAAAAGTACAAGGTCATTCGCAAGGTGAAGGAGCACCACCGCAAGAAGCGCAAGGAGCTCAAGAAGAGCGGCGCCAAGCCAAAGGCGCCCAAGGACCCGGGCCTGCCGTCTCAGTGGCCGTTCAAGGAGGACCTCGTCAAGGAGTTCGCCTTCAAGCGCGCACAAATCCTCGCCGACGAGAAGCGCAAAAAGGAGGAGAAGAAGGCCCGCCGGCTGGTGCGTGCTCGAGCAGCTGTGGAGCGCTCAGTGCTGCAGGCACCTTGCTGTCGTCCTGCTGAACGCCGTGCTGGTTGCCATAGTGCCTTGACGGATGGGTGCCGCACACGCGCGCAGGCGGCGGCGGCGGGCGAGCAGACGGACGCCATGGCGCTCTTCAACGCCGACGCCAACGCCAAGCAGGAGGACTTTGAGACGCGCAAGCGCGCGCGCATCGTGGAGGACTTCCAGTCCGACCTCGGTGCGCCTCACCGTGGGGGCGCTCACCGTGCTGCAAGCGTCGCCGCCGACTGCAGGGGCCACTCGGCGCCAGCATTTTCCCCCATGCCCTTCCCTGCGCCTCACGCAGACCACAGCCGCAAGGCGTACTACAAGGAGTTCCGCCGCGTGGTGGAGCTCTCGGACGTCATCATCCAGGTACGGGCGCAGCGCAGACGGGCAAGCAAACGAGCAGGCGCTGGGAGGGAGCAAGGCGGTCGGGCAGGCCTGTGTCGGTGAGCTGCATTTGCTGCTGCCGCTGCGTGGGCGCACCCACCCACTCCCCGCGCCGTCCCTCCAGGTGCTGGACGTGCGCGACCCGCTGGCGTGCCGCTGCGCCGACATTGAGCGATACATCCGCCAGGCCTCGCCCGACAAGCGCATCATCCTGCTGCTCAACAAGATGGGTGCGTGAGGCTCCTGTTCCACATCTCGCGGCGCTGGGCCGTCGCATCGCAGCGCACCGCGGCAGAGGCGCCAGGACGGCCTCGGCGCTGCTGCATGTGTGTGTGGCGCCGCCCAGGATGACCGTCATGCGTCATGTGTGCCGTGTGCCATGTGCCGCTTGCTTGTGCCGCGTGTGCCCCTTGCAGACCTGGTGCCTCGCGAGGTGGGCGAGCGGTGGCTCAAGTACTTTCGCGAGGAGCTGCCCACCGTGGCGTTCAAGTGCTCCACGCAGACGCAGTCCACCGGGCTCAAGCAGCAGCGCATGCCCTCGGCCAAGTCCCTCACCGACACGCTCACGGTGAGCGGAGGCTGCGGCCGCGGCCGCGGGGCCGCTAGTGCTTGCTCCTGGCGGCGCGAGGCAGCACTCCGCCGCCCGCCAGCGTCGTCAAGACCCGAGGCACAGGGCAGAAAGAAGGCGGGAGCAGAACGCCGGTGCGGCAGCGGCTGGCTGGGTGTGCGCTCTGCCGGCTGTGCTGCTAGTGCGGCAGTCACGTGAGGGGCCGGCGCGCCTGCAGCGACGGTTTGCCACGATGTGTGCGCCCACCCCGCAGCGGTCTGCCGCCGCAGGGTTCTGTGTGCCCGGGCATTGTCTCAGACTCACTGGCTGCGTGCGCCCCACAAATGTCGCGTGCGCCCAACCCGCAGGGCTCTGCGTGCCTGGGCGCCGACACGCTGCTGGCCATGCTCAAGAACTACTGCCGCAACCAGGGCATCAAGACGAGCATCACGGTCGGCGTGGTGGGCCTGCCCAACGTGGGCAAGAGCTCGCTCATCAACTCGCTCAAGCGCGCCCGCGTCGCACAGGTGCGCTGCGGCGCCTCCGCTTCCTCGCTTCCTCCCTCCCTCTCTCCCTCTCCTCGCAACGGACCGTGGCTCTGTGCGCGCAGCCCTGTGACGACGCAGGCCCACGCGTGACGAGGCGTGCGACTGTGTTGCGCGTGGTGCGCTGTATGGTGTGGTCAGGTGGGCAACACGCCGGGCGTGACCAAGGGCCTGCAGGAGGTGCACCTGGACAAGCACATCAAGCTCATCGACTCGCCCGGAGTGGTGTTTGCCGACGCCAGCGACGCCGCCGCCGCCGCGCTGCGCAACGCCGTCAAGATTGAAAAGCTCGACGACCCACGTGAGTGGTGCGGGCGACCCCTGCGCCTCGTCCGCGTCCGCGCACACGCGCATTCAGAGCGCTGGCATGCCAGCACCGCCAGGAACCATCACGCTGCCGCGAGGCGCTGTTTTCCGCCTGCGTCCCATCCCCCCACCCCTGCTCATCTTTGTCCTTCATCGTGACAGCGTGCCGCACCCTCCTCCACTACCCGCGCAGTGTCGCCCGTGTCGGAGATCCTCAAGCGCGTGCCGGCCAAGCAGCTCATGGCGCTGTACAAGATCCCCGCCTTCAAGACGCCCGACGACTTCCTGGCCGCCGTGGCGGGCGCCAGGGGCAAGCTGCGCAAGGGAGGCACGCCCGACATGCGCGCCGCCGCCAAGATCGTGCTGCAGGTGCGCCTATGCATCCTTGCCTCGGGGAGCCTTTTGCTGCAGCGGGGACGGCTGGGCGGAGTCAACACCGCGTGCATCGAGGTGCCTGGTGGACGTGGCCAGCCCCGGCCGCGCCCTTGCTGTTTGCTTGATTTGCGAGCAGGACTGGAACGACGGGCGCATCCCCTACTACACGTCGCCGCCCTCGCGCGGCAACCAGGAGTTTGCCGCCGCCGAGGTCGTGGGCAGCTGGGCCAAGGAGTTCAACGCCGACGAGGTGCGCGCCTGCAGAGCTCTGTGTAGCTACAGACGTGCAGGAGGTGCAGGAGGGTGGCGCCTGCACCAGCGCGCTGCCCGGTGGCTGCCTGCCCGCCCGCCCGCCGTGCAGGTGTTTGCGGCCGAGCGCAGCGCTGTCATCGCGCACCTGCCCTCCATGGAGGACGACGCGGCGCCCGCCTTCTTCGAGGCGGCGTCGGCGGGCGCGGCGCGGCTGGCGCCCGGCGTCCTCATGGAGGAGGACGACGACGACGGCCAGGGCGGGGCCCAGCAGCAGCAGGGCAGCGGCGACGAGGACGAGGAGGAGGAGGACGGGGGCCCGGTGGACATGGAGGACGACGAGGAGTACGGCGCGCACGTGGCCAAGCGGGCAAAGGGAGCGGGCGGCGCGGCGGCGGCGGCCGGCAAGGTGCAGGCCGAGCTGCTGTACGCCGAGGCGGGGCAGTTCAACCCACACGCAGCGAGGCAGCAGCGCAAGAAGGCCAAGAAGGAGGCGGTCAAGGCGCCGCCGCCGCAGGAGCCAGCGCCGGGGAAAGGTGCGTGGCGACTCGCTGTGTGCTGCGGAAACGGGGGAGGACCGGATGCGGCATGGCACCGCGCGGTGCGGCTGAAGCGCCTTTGCACCTGCCGCTGCTGCTGCTCCCGCAGGCAAGAAGGCCGGCGCCAAGGCGGCGGCGGGGAGACGGAAGCAGCCCGCCGCCGAGGACGGGCCCGACTTCAGCTTCGACGACATGAACGAGTAGCGCACCGAGTGACGAGTAGCGCACCGAGTGGTTAGGAGTTGCTGTTTGCGTGCCCCCCGTGTAGCTGCTGAGCTCTCCCGTGCTGCCTTGCCACTGCAAAGGTCCGCTCCGAGCGCCGCGCGTGCCGATTCCGTTGCACCTGAGGCACCTCCCCCGGAAGATCTCTAGCATACAGTGAGGCCCCAAGTGCTGCTGCCCAGTGCCGCTGCTGGCTGAGCTCCTGCGTGCCTCCAGCAGCGCTCCAGCCATCCAGCGGCTGCCCCAGGCACCGCCTCAGTGCTTGGCGGGCAGGCCCTCCGCAGGCGGCCACTCCTTGGCGACCCTGCGCATGCGCATGATGAGGAGCCCAGCGTGCCGTGATCAACGTGTTGCACCCTCCTGTTCCTGCTGCTCCGTGCCTGCGCTCTTGCTCGTGCTCCCCCCGCCGTGTTGCTGCTGATCCGCACGTCACTGCGCAATCGGCATTGCGCAGGTGCTCGTGCGCGCGTGGCGCTGCCTCGCTGGAGCGGGCGCGGTGGCCTCGCTGCGCCCCTTGGTCGAGATTGCCCCGACACCTGCACTCACAGCGGCTTGAACTCGAGCAGGCTGTCCTCGCCCCACGGCATGCCTGGGAGGCGGCGGATGCGCATCCAGGGGTACCTGCGCGGCGGTGCGCGCGGCAGGCGTGCGGCCCCACAGAGGTGTGCGCCTGTCGCGATGGCGTGTCGGAAGGGGCTTTTTGGGCGCACAGCGGGGCGCTCACGGCGGGATGACGTGGTCCTCGTGGTGCTCGAGCCCCCAGATGAGGTCGTAGACCATCAGCGCGGCGCTGGCGGGGCCCAGGATGAGGAAGCCGATCACCTCCTTCCTGACGTTCTTCTGCACCTCTTGCTGCGTGGGCTCAGGGGGCTTGGGGAAGTACCGCGCCCAGCGCGCCTCCGCGCTGATGGACGGACCGCCGCCCATGGCGCGCGTGCCTGGCAGAGCGGCACACACCACTCGGCGGAGCGACTGCATCGCGACCGTCGCTGCTGGGGCCACGCGCAAGACCAGCGCAGAAATGTGCTGGGATGCGTGCACGGGGAGCAGCTGCTCGCGCGCGCAGTCCTACACGCGTCGAAGCAGCGCTCGCAAGCCCTTTCGCGCCCATGCGCGATCGATCGGGAGCGATCAACCAGCAGAGGCTGTGGGCTGGATGGCGCGGGCCGAACGCACACGCGACCGCCGTGGTGGCCCGCAGCAGCTCTAGGAGTCACCGTTCAATCAGAGCGGACGCACGTGCGCGCGCACCAGCTCCGCGATGGACCCCGGCGCGTACGCCGTGCCCCCCCAGGCGCCCAGCAGCCTGGCTGGCGGCGCGTCCTCCTCGGGCGGGGACCGCGAGGAGCGCCTGCCAAACGCGGTCGGCGGGGGCGGCGGAGGCACCAGCACGGGGCCCCAGGCGCCCTACGGCCCCCACCCCGGCGCAGCGGCCACCAGCACCGTGACCAACATCCCCTACCACAAGCTGTACATCTACTACACCAAGCACGCGTTCCTGGTGGTGGGCTACTGCCGCGAGCGCAAGCACTACGCGCTGCTGCGCATCGCGCGGCAGGACGGGCCTCGGCTGCAGGCCAGCGAGGACCCCAGCACCTACACGCTCGCCGAGCTCAACAGCCTGCTGCACAGCACGCACGCCGCCTGCGCGCACCAGGGCGGCCTCCAGTTCGTCACCAAGGCACGCCAACTGGATCGCGCACGCCGGGAGACCTGATCCTCCCAGCAGCGGCAGGAGCAGGAGAGCGAAGGGACAGCGACTGACTGGCGTGCTTGCCTTGTCTGTGGGCCGTTGGGACAACGTGCAGGCCTATGGGCTGGTGGGCGCCATTCGCTTCACCGCCTCGTTCTACCTGCTCATCATCACGCGGCGGCAGTTCGTCGGCTCCATCTGCGGTCAGTGACTGCGTTGTGGCGACTGCTCTCCTGTTGCGCCCTCAGGCCCTGCCAAGGCGAACCCACCGCCTTGCACGCCTTGCGCTGTGCGACGCTGTCCGCAGGGCACAAGGTGTTCAGCGTGGCCGGCGTCTCGCTGCTGCCGCTGGGCGCCGCCGTGGGCGTCTCGCAGCAAAAGGAGAGCCCCGTGGAGAAGCGCTACCGGTGAGCGCGCCCCGCCGCGCTCCCGCTCCCCGCGCCTCTTTCCGCCCGGGCCCCAGGGGACCTGTTCCTCACGGGTCCCGCTGCACGCCCGTGCTGCGCCTTGCATGCGCGCAGCAAGACCCTCATGGGCGTGGACCTGACCAAGAACTTCTACTTCTCGCTCACGTACCGGCTCTCCTCCACGCTGCAGGCCAACCACCAGGCCGGGCTCTGTGCGTGTAGCCTTGCGTCTGCGCATGGCGCCTGCTCGCACCCGCAGCCTCTCTGTTTGGCCTCCTCTGGCGTCTTTGGCTCCCCCAGGTCATTTTGTCGCAAATCCTGACAACGCGCCCACGCGCGACTAGGAGGACGCCACCCGACGTGGGGCGCCCGGCAGCATCCACCCGCCCTCCCTCACCCACAGCGCGGCACTCTGCCGTCCAACCCCCGCGTGCGCAGGCAAGCTGCACGAGGCCGCCGCCGACCTGGCCGGCGACTTCGACGCCTTTGAGGGCTTGGACATGGGCGGCCCCATGCCCTCGCCGCTGGGCGGCGGCGCCGGCGGGCGCTGCTGCGTGTCGCCCTTTGCCTCGTCGGCCTTCACTGCCGAGTCCTTCGACAGCATGTTTGTGTGGAACAGCTACCTGGCGCGCGCGCTGAGGCAGGCGCTGGGCGGCAACAGCCTATGGATGGTGGCGCTCATCCACGGGTTCTGGGACCAGCGAAGGCTCTCGGGTGCGCGCGGTTGCTGAGGGGCACGGGGGGTGGGGTCCTCGTGCTGAGCTTTGCGTCTGGCGCAACCATCTATGTGGTGGGGCAGCGTGGGGAAGTTGGAAGGGCTGGAGTCGCACTTGTGCAGGCAGTCGAGGAGGAGGAGAGGGGGTTGAGGAGAGGGACCGCGAGCGCGGCAGCATGGTGGCGGCTGTTGGGGGCATCGGCGGTCCATGGGGCGAGTGCTGAGCAATTGGTGCGCGCGCCGCCGCCCCTCGCCCGTTCCTCCTCACGCAGTGCTGGGCCGGCCCATGACGGTGACGCTCGTCGCGCGGCGCTCGCGGCTCTTTGCCGGCACGCGCTTCAAGAAGAGGGGCCTGTCTGACCAGGGCAAGGTGAGGGCGGCGCTGGGGTTGAGTAGTAGGAGGAGCGGGAACTGGTCTCTGCCCCGCGCGACCAGTGCCCTCCCGACGTCCATGGGCAGCGGGCGGGCCCACAGCACCTCCACGCCTCGCCGCCTGCCCACCCCATTTGCTTTGCCTGACCCCGCCCAGGTGGCCAACGAGGTGGAGGTGGAGCAGATCCTGGACGTGGGCGTGCACCACGGCTCGGGCCTGCCCCTCATCTCCTCCATCGTCCAGGTACGCCACATGAGGCGCGCCGTGCCTCTCACCTCGCCGGCTGATGCGCTTGCGCAGCTGGGCGCACTGAAGCCGGTCCGTGGCCTGGCGAGCAGTCTCTGCCCTGAGGCGGTGTGCGCAACCACGCAACGAGGCAGCGCGTGAGGGGCGGCCCGCTGCCCTGGTCTCGGGCGCGCGCAGCTGCGGGGCTCCGTGCCGCTCTACTGGTCTCAGCAGCCCACGCCGCTAAGCCCTAAGCCCGACATCGTCATGCAGAGCTTCGACCCCATGTACGAGGTGAGGCCCTGAGCAGCCCTAGAGGTGCAGGTCGTCCTAGGGTTGCGGACCATTGGCAGGCGCGGTACCCTCCCTCCCTTGACTGATCTAGCCGCACACAGCCTGGTCCCTTGGTGGCTACGAGTCTCCGCTGATCCCGTGCGCATGTTCCTGTCGCGACGTGCGCGCGTGTGCGCGCGCGTGAGTTTTGCGCAGGCCACGCAGCGGCACTTCGACGACCTGCGGCGGCGCTACGGGCCGCCCACCGTGTGCCTCAACCTGCTCAAGAGCAAGGAGCGGCGGCCCCGCGAGACCATCCTGAGGCGCGAGCTGGGCGTGGCCATCGCCCTGCTCAACAAGAGGGTGCGCCTGATGGGTGCCCTTCAGGGGAGGCTGCTCAGGGTGCAGTGGGCAGGCCTGGGTGGAGCTGGGCGTGGCCATCGTCCTGCTCAACAAGAGGGTGCGCATGTTGGTGCCGTTCAGAAGAGGCCGCTCAGGGTGCAGTAGAGCGTCATGCCTTGGGAGTTGAGAGGGGTGGCCACGGTTGCGTTGGGGCCGGGGCCAAACCGGAGGTCAGCGGCAGGCGAGGGATGCGTCCCGCGCTCCCACATTTGTGCTTGCGCGCAGTCCCAGGACCGCGACCAGATCGTGCACATCCCCTGGGACTTCCAGAAGCACGCCAAGCTGGCGGGGTCAGGTGCGCGCCCCGGGGTTAGGGCTAGGGTTAGGGTTTAGGCGCGGCCCCTCCCTGCGCGGCTTCGCCCAGTGCGCCCACACCGCCCTGTCCGCTGCAGCAATGCCAGCGGGGTCAGGTGCGCGCGCACCTCCTTGCCACAGAGCCTGCGTCGCAGAGGACCTTGAAAGTGCTCAGCATTGGCGGGCTGAAAGCAGGCGCGGCTGCCACGGCCAGTCCTGCCGCGCGGCGCCTGCTCCGCCCATCCGACGTGTGGCGCTTCCGTTCCACGCCGGTGCGCGCCACTTGGTGCCGTTCCTGCACGCAGGGCTGCTGGAGGAGATTTCGAGCATCACGCACCTCACGCTGGAGGCCACCGGGCTCTTTGTGCACAACCCCAGCACCGTGCAGATGGCGCCCGGCCTCCAGGTGCGCACTTCAGTGCGTTGTACCGCTTTGTACCGCTTTGTACCGCTTTCGTTGCCTTGCGTTTCTCCCCCGCGCCTCCCCCGCGTGTCGTGCACAGCACCGTGCAGCGCACAGCGCCCGGGCTAGTCGTCGTGCGCGTGTCTACTTTGCGCACCCTCCTCCGCACACCTTAGCCTTTGCGTTGCACAGCTCTGGGTTAAGGGGGGTTCCGCGAGTGCTTCTCATCCCCTCCGCCGCCCAGACCTGCCGCGCGAGTTTACGCTCTCAGCGCCCGAGCCAACCCTCGCGCCCAACCCACCCTGCCTCGGCACGACGCAGGTGCCGCCGCCGCCGCCGCTGCCCTGGCCCTCCGCCGCCTCCGTCCCCACGCACGCCGGCGGCAGGGGCGCTGCCGGCGGCGACGACGCGGGCACGTCGACGCCCTTCCTCAGCGCCCTCACGGCGCTCGAGGTCAGCTCGCTGCGGCGCGAGCACAAGCTCGAGTACCACAAGCAGCTCTACGGCCACCTGCAGGCGCGCGCAAGCCCTCTTAGGGCTTAGGGCTGGAAGCCCCCATGCGCACGCGCACGCGTGCGCGATGACGGCTCCCAACCTCGCCTTGGCGTGCCTGTCACGCCGGCACGATGGGAGAGAGGGTGAGATGCTGACTTGCCGTTCTAGCTTGCGTGCCTCCTCTTGCAGGCGGTGGGCTCGCCTCGCCCCAGCAGGCCTGCCTCGCCGCGCCCGAGCAGCCCCAACGCGGCGGGCCCTCTCGACGAGGCCTCGGCGTCCCTGGGCGACGCCTCCACCGTCGGCGCAGGCGGCGCCGCCGGCGCGGGCGGCGGCTCGGCCAACACGCTCACGCCGCCCCCGCCAGAGGACGACGGCGGCCCCGGCGAGGGCGGCGAGGGCGCCAGCAGCGGCGCCGGCCCCGACGTGTTTGTGCCGCCGTGGTACTGCCTGTACCAGCAGGGCGTGCTGCGCAGCAACTGCATCGACTGCCTTGACCGAACCAACGTAGCGCAATTTGCGTACGGGCTGGTAGCGTTCGGGCTGCAGCTCTTCCTACTGGGCGTGGCCGAGTCGCCGGAGATTGACTCGGGTGAGGAAGGGAGTGTGTGTGTTTGGGAGGAGAGGAGGAGGGGAGCGTGGTGGCGCCAAAACTCAGTGTCCGAGCTGTCCTTGGGAGGCGATCGCGCGCTCTGGAGGGGTGCTTGGTGGCACACTTGCGCACACAGCAGCAAGTGCTGAAGCTTCTTGCGTTTGGTCCCTTGCTTTGCCCTGTCCGCTGCAGACAGCAGCATGGCGCCAGTGCTGACCTGTGCTGCTTTCTGTGCGTCGCTTGTCTCTGTCCGCCGCAGACAGCAGCATGGCTCTGGTGCTCATGGAGCAGTACGAGACCATGGGCAACACCATCGCCATGCAGTACGGCGGCAGCGACGCGCACTCCATGTTCTTCCAGCGCAAGAAGGGGCAGTGGGAGGCCGGCTCGCGCAGCAAGGTGAGGCGGCGTGCTGCTTCACGGTGCCCTTGAGGGGTGGTGCGGTGGCAAACTGGCTGCGTGGCGGGGCCTGTGCAGCAAGGGCAGCCAGGCAACGCGGCGGCACGCCGGCTTTGGCGGGGCAGGCAGACTCCCTCGCTGTGCGGTCGTTTGGCCAGAACGAACTCCTGGCGCGCTCACACGTTCCCAGCTGGAGCGTGCCGTGCTGTGCCGCGCTGGCGGTTGCTCGCTCGCGCACACTAAACCGCAGGACCTCATCACCTCCATCCAGCGCTTCTACAGCAACACCTACACCGACGCCGAGAAGCAGGTGCGCATGCGGGGGCGGGCAAGCTAAGTTGCGCTGTGGCCACACGCTCCTGCGTTGCGAGCGCTGTTCCGGCTGTCGTGGGCTCCTCTCCCGTGTGCCTTTCGTGGCGGGCGCTGCGCCGCCGCTGCGTGGACGCGCCCCCGGCTCCATCGCAGGCCCTTTCTCCGGCCAACGCGCGCACACAGCAACGCACCTCTTCATCATTTGCGTGCAGGACGCCATCAACCTGGGTGTTGCGCAGCGTCATGCTGAAAGGATTAGTGCTAAACCTTTTGGATTGTCCTCCCATTGCAGGACGCCATCAACCTGGTGCTCGGCAACTTCATCCCGCGGCCCGGCCAGCCCGACCTCTGGGAGCTGGAGCACGACATCTACCTGCACAACGTGGCAGGTGCGGCTGCCCCACCATGTGAGGGTTGAGGCACTCAACCCTGGACTCTCATGCGTGTTTGCCCAGGCAGCAAATTGGCGGCGTCTCGCCGCGTCGAGGTGCGAGCGCGGCCTCGCTGCGTCGCCCACCCAGACTTCTCACCACGCGCGCCTCCGCCGCTTGCCGGGTGCCGATTCATGCCGCGGCGCCCCTGCTCCGGGAGGCTCGACGCATCCGCTGCGTGCACGCAACGCTGTCCCCTGTTCCCGCCCCCCCGCTGCGCGCCCGCAGACGCGCTGCCTCAGGGCGTGCCCTGGGACGCGCCGCCGCTCCTCTCCTCCCCCAGCATGGCCGTCCCGCTCCGCTCGGCGCTCTCCATCAACACGCACCACCCGCACCACCCGCACCACCACCCGCTGCACCCTCACCACCACCAGCGCAAGCCCTCGCTGTCGCCCGCCACCTCGGCGCAGCACGCCGCGCTCGTCAACGTCATGGCCGCCAGCGCCGGCGTCGCCGCCACGGCCAACATGGCCACGTCCGTCGCTGCCACAGACGCCGCGTCCACCGCCCAGCCTGGCAGCGCCTTCTCCCAAGCCACCACGCCACGCCTCATCCAGCCGCAGGCGCCGGCGGCCGCCGGCAACGCGCCGGCGCCGCAGCTGCTCCCGCCGCCGCCGCCGCCGCCGCCACCGTCCACTGCTGCAACGGAGGGCGGCGGCGGCGGCGGCGGCGGCGGCGGCGGCGGCGGCGGCGGCGGCGCGCTTGCGATCGTGTCCTCGCCCAAGCCGCCCATCCCGCCGCAGCACCAGCCGCCGCAGCTGTCGCCGTACCAGCAGCAGCAGCAGCTCATGTGGGCGGCGGCGGTCGCCGGCGGCGGCGGCGGCGCGCTCCATGCGCGCTTGCCCTCGGGGTCTAGCCCCAGCGCGGCGCTGGCGCAGAGTCGCGCGGCGGGCCACCAGGTGTCCCCAGGGTACCAGCTGTCCTCTGCGTTCCAGCAGCAGCAGCAGCAGGCGTCTGGCGCGTACGGCAGCTCCTTCGGCGGGTCCTTCGCCTTTGCAGCGGAGTCGACGGCGGGCGGCATGTCGCACAGGGGAGGGCTCAGCATGGTCAGCGTGCCCCACTCGGTGGCCTCGTCGACCCTAGGGTTTGGCGGCATGCACGGCGGGCTGGGCGGCGGCGGGCACGGCGGCGGCCCGGGCGCGCTGGCGGGCGCGGCGGCGGCGGCGGCGCATGCGCTGGCGCTTGCGTACGCCGTG
>VFQP010003012.1_pt1 | contig 19464 bp, 22 predicted proteins | sample 3512351 | NCBI WGS metagenome assembly VFQP01 (sample SAMN10412372, study PRJNA504923) | tailings metagenome | isolation source: Relicate 1 Philex TSF1 revegetated site | place: Philippines: Tuba, Benguet | collected 2017-08-29
TCGGCGGCGCCATGGCGCTGGCCACCGACGAGGGCGGCATCCAGTTCCGCATCCTGAACAGCTCCAAGGGTCCGGCGGTGCGCGCCACGCGCGCGCAGGCCGACCGCGTGCTCTACAAGGCGGCCATCCGCCGCACCCTGGAAAACCAGCCCAACCTGTGGCTGTTCCAGCAGGCCGTGGACGACCTGATGGTCGAGAATGACCGCGTGACGGGGGCTGTGACGCAAGTGGGCGTACGCTTCCGTGGCCGCACGGTGGTGTTGACGGCGGGGACTTTTCTCGACGGCAAGATCCATGTGGGGCTGAACAACTACGCGGCGGGCCGCGCGGGCGACCCACCGGCGGTGTCGCTCTCGGCACGCCTGAAGGAACTGAAACTGCCGCAAGGCCGACTGAAAACCGGCACGCCACCGCGGCTGGACGGGCGCAGCATCGACTATTCGAAGTGCACCGAACAGCCCGGCGACGGCGTGCCCGGCGGCATGAACGCCGACCGGCCGGTGCCGGTGTTCAGCTTCATGGGCAACGCGGCGATGCACCCGCGCCAGGTGCCGTGCTGGATCACGCACACCAATCAGCGCACGCACGACATCATCCGCTCCGGCTTCGACCGCAGCCCCATGTTCACCGGCAAGATCGAGGGCGTGGGCCCGCGCTACTGCCCGAGCGTGGAAGACAAGATCAACCGCTTCGCCGACAAGGACAGCCACCAGATCTTCCTCGAACCCGAGGGCCTGACCACGCACGAGGTCTACCCCAACGGCATTTCCACCAGCCTGCCGTTCGACGTCCAGCACGCGCTGGTGCGCAGCATGCCCGGGCTGGAGAACGCCCACATCCTGCGCCCGGGCTACGCCATCGAATACGACTACTTCGATCCGCGCTCGCTCAAGAGCAGCTTCGAGACGAAACAGATCCAGGGCCTGTTCTTCGCCGGCCAGATCAACGGCACCACCGGCTACGAGGAAGCGGCGGCGCAGGGCCTGTTTGCCGGCATCAACGCCGCGCTGCAATGTCGGGGGGAGGGCGCCTGGCTGCCGCGCCGCGACGAGGCCTACCTCGGCGTGCTGGTCGACGATCTGGTGACCCAGGGCGTGACCGAGCCCTACCGCATGTTCACCAGCCGCGCCGAATTCCGCCTGCAACTGCGCGAGGACAACGCCGACATGCGCCTGACCGAAGCCGGGCGCCGCCTGGGCCTGGTGGGCGACGCGCAGTGGGATGCCTTCTGCCGCAAGCGCGATGCGGTGGCGCGGGAGACCGAGCGGCTCAAGGCCACCTGGGTGAACCCGCGCAACCTGCCGGCCGCCGAAAGCGAGCGCGTGCTGGGCAAGGCGATCGAGCACGAGCACAACCTGTTCGACCTGCTGCGCCGGCCGGGCGTGGCCTATTCGGCCATCGTGGGCATGGACGGCGGCCAGTACACCTCGCCCGAGGTTTCACGTGAAACATTGGCCGACCTGCTGGAGCCGGTGGTGGAGCAGGTGGAGATCGCCGCCAAGTACGCGGGCTACATCGACCGCCAGAAAAACGAAGTGGAGCGGGCGGCCCACTATGAAGGCCTGAGGCTGCCGGCCGACCTGGACTACCTGCAGGTGACGGCCCTGTCTTTCGAGGCCCGGCAGAAGCTGGCGCGCCACCGGCCCGAAACCCTGGGCCAGGCATCCCGCATTTCCGGCATCACGCCGGCCAGCATCTCGCTGCTGCTGATCCACCTGAAAAAGGGCGGCTTCAAGGGTTTTGCCACGCTGCCTGCGACGGCCGAACTGGCCTCATGAGCGAGCTGCGCGCCACCCTGCAGGCCGGGCTGCAGTCGCTGGGGCTCGCGCTCGATGCGCGCCAGGTCGACCAGCTGCTCGACTTCCAGGGCCTGCTCCAGAAGTGGAACAAGGTCTACAACCTCACCTCGGTGCGGGACCCGGCCGAGATGCTGACGCACCACCTGCTCGACAGCCTGGCGGTGGTGCGCCCCTTGCTGAAGCAGGTCGGCGAGCGCCCGATCCGGCTTCTCGACGTGGGTTCGGGTGGCGGCCTGCCCGGCGTGGTGATCGCCATCGCCTGTCCGCAGATCGACGTGACCTGCGTGGACACGGTGGCCAAGAAGGCCGCTTTCATCCAGCAGGTGTCGGCCTCCCTCAAGTTGCCCAACCTGCGCGGCCTGCACGCCCGGGTGGAAACGCTCAACGCCTTGTCCGGACCCGCCTACGACGTGGTGGGCGCACGGGCTTTTGCCTCGTTGCTGGACTTCACCCGATGGTCGCGCGACGCGCTGGGGCAGGGCGGGATGTGGATGGCCATGAAGGGCAAGCACCCCACCGACGAGCTGGCGACTCTGTCCGCCGAGGGCGGCGCGGTGGATGTGTTTCACGTGGAACCACTCCAGGTGCCCGGGCTGGATGCCGAGCGCTGCATCGTCTGGATGCGCCCGGGCCCGCCTTCTGTGGCCTGAGCATCACAGCGCGCGGAAAGCGGCGCTGGACGGCGGGACCGTCACGTAAACTCGACCCTCCACTTTCAAGGGTTCCCATGTTCGGCATTGCGGATTACGGCGCGTTCGTCGCGGCCATCATCGTGTTTTTGCTCATTCCCGGGCCGGGCAACCTGGCCCTGGTCACCTCCACCAGCAAGGGCGGCGTGCGCGGCGGGATGGCCGCCACCTTCGGCGTGATCGCGGGTGACCAGGTGCTGATGTGGCTGGCCGTGGCCGGCGTGGCCGCCTTGTTGACGGCGTACCCGGCGGCTTTCAGCGCGGTGCAGTGGCTGGGTGCCGCCTACCTCGCCTGGCTGGGCTGGAAGATGCTGACCGCCAAGCCCGGCGACGCCCCGGTGTTGAACATCCGCCCGCGCCAGTATTTCCAGCAAGCGGCGCTCATCACCCTGCTCAACCCCAAGGCGATCGTCTTCTACATGGCCTTCTTCCCGCTGTTCGTCGACCCGGCCCGCCACCAGGGCCTGGTCACCTTCGGCGCCATGGCCGCCACCGTGGCCGTGCTCACCTTCCTCTATGGCCTGACGGCCGTGCTGCTTACCCACTTCCTGGCCGAGCGCATGCGCGCCAACCCGAAGATCGGCCGGGCGCTGGAGAAGGTGGCGGGGCTGTTCCTCATCGGGTTCGGCCTCAAGCTGGCCATTTCGAAGTAAGTGATGGCCAAGATTTTCTGCATTGCCAACCAGAAGGGCGGCGTCGGCAAGACCACCACCACCGTCAACCTCGCCGCCGGCCTGGCCAAGGTGGGGCAGCGGGTGCTGATGGTCGACCTGGATCCGCAGGGCAACGCCACCATGGGTTCGGGGGTGGACAAGCGGAGCATGGCGCTGTCGGTGTACGACGTGCTGCTGGAATCCGCATCGGTCAACGAGGCGGCACTGTTTTCGGACAAGTGCGGCTACCACGTGCTGGGCGCCAACCGGGAACTGGCCGGCGCCGAGGTGGAACTGGTCGAACTGGAGCGGCGCGAAAGGCGCCTGAAGGCGGCCCTGGCTGAGGTGAACGACCAGTTCGACTTCATCCTGATCGACTGCCCGCCATCCCTGAGCATGCTCACGCTCAATGGCCTGTGCGCCGCGCACGGCGTGATCGTGCCCATGCAGTGCGAGTACTTCGCGCTCGAAGGCCTGACCGATCTGGTCAACACCATCAAGCAGGTGCACGCCAACCTCAACAAAGACCTGCAGATCATCGGCCTGCTGCGCGTGATGTTCGACCCGCGCATCACCCTGCAGCAGCAGGTGAGCGACCAGCTCAAGGCGCACTTCGGCGACAAGGTGTTCGACACCGTGATTCCCCGCAACGTGCGCCTGGCCGAAGCGCCCAGCTACGGCCTGCCCGGCGTGGTGTTCGACCCGGCGGCGCGCGGCAGCCAGGCTTTCGTGGCTTTCGCCCAGGAAATGGTCGAACGCATCCACAAGCTGTGAACCGGATTTGTTTCACGTGAAACCAGACAACGTCCTCATCCTTCCCGGCTGGCAGAACAGCGGGCCGGCGCACTGGCAAAGCCTGTGGGAAGCCGAGCATGGCTACCGCCGGGTCGACCAGCACGACTGGATGCACCCGAAGCGGGGCGACTGGATCGCCCGGCTCGAAGACGTGCTGCTCGGCTGCGACGAGCCGGCGGTGCTGGTGGCCCACAGCCTGGGCTGCCTGCACACGGCGGCGTGGGCGTCCCATTCGAAGAATCTCGACCGGGTGAAGGCCGCGCTGCTGGTGGCGCCAGGCGACGCCGAACGCGAGGACCTGCGCCCAGCGCTGCCCACCTGGGCGCCCATCCCCATGCAACGCCTGCCATTCCCCAGCGTGCTGGTGGGCAGCCGCAACGACCCCTATTGCCGCTTCGAGCGCGCAGAAGCCCTGGCCCTGGCCTGGGGTTCGCGCTTCGTCGACCTGGGCGAAGCCGGCCACATCAATGCCGAATCCGGCCTGGGCGACTGGCCCCAGGGCCACGCGGTGCTGGCCGAACTCATGAACCTCTAACTTGAAAAGCGCACGATCCATGGTCACCAAGAAACCCAAGGGCCTCGGCCGCGGACTCGAAGCCTTGCTGGGCCCCAAGGTGCTGGAGGCCGCGCCGGCCGACGCGGCCGGGCAGCTGCCCTCCAACCTGAAGCTTGACCAACTCGTGGCCGGCATGTACCAGCCGCGCACCCGCATGGACGAGGGCGCCCTGTACGAACTGGCCGAAAGCATCAAGGCCCAGGGTGTGATGCAACCCATCCTGGTGCGCCAGCTCGCCGACGGCCCGAACGCCGGCAAATACGAGATCATTGCCGGCGAACGGCGCTTCCGCGCTTCACGCCTCGCGGGTCTGGACAGCGTGCCCGTGCTGGTGCGCGACGTGCCGAACGAAGCGGCGGCGGCGATGTCGCTGATCGAGAACATCCAGCGCGAAGACCTCAACCCTCTGGAAGAAGCCCACGGCCTGCAACGCCTGGTGAAAGAGTTTGGACTCACTCACGAACAAGCCGCCCAGGCCGTGGGCCGCTCACGGAGCGCCGCCAGCAACCTGCTGCGCCTGCTGCAGTTGGCCGAGCCCGTGCAGACCATGCTGATGGCCGGCGACCTGGACATGGGCCACGCGCGCGCGCTGCTGGCGCTGGACAAGGCCAACCAGATCACCGCAGGCAACCAGATCGCGGCGAAGAAGATGTCGGTGCGCGAAGCCGAAAACCTCGTGAAGAAGCTGGGCGCCGAGTTTGCGCTGGCGCCTCAGAAGCACAAGAAAGAGAAGTCGCGCGACATCCGCCGCGTGGAAGAGGAACTGGCCGACCTGCTCACCGCCGAGGTCGAGGTGCGCGTGAAGAAGCGCGTGAAGCGCCACGGGCGCATGGAAGACATGGGCGAGATCGCAATCCAGTTCGGATCGATGGACTCGCTCAACGGGCTGATCGAGCGCCTGCGGGGCAACGCCGCCCACTGAGGCCGTTCACAGGCTGGGTGCCGACGCGCGGGGGGCAGCGTCCGGCCGGGACGCCACCGAAGAGCCACCCATCGCCACCGAGCGATCGTGCGCGGCCTGGATGCCGGTCTTGAAGCCTTCGAACACGCGCTGCGCGCCCATGGTCTGCAGCGCGGCGTGGGTGGTGCCACCCGGTGAGCGGACCTGGCTGATGAGTTCGTCCAGCGACTGGGGCGAGCCTCGCGCGAGTTCAGCGGCACCCGCCATGGTCTGCACCGCCAGGCGGAGGGCCTGATCGGAATCCAGCCCCAGCCGCTCGCCCGCTTCCTTCATGGCCTTGAGCATCTCGAACATGTAGGCCGGGCCGGAGCCGGACAGGGCGGTGACGGCGTGCATCTGGGCTTCACGGTCCACCCACTCCACCCGCCCCAGCGTCTCCATGAGCGCGGCGGCGACCGCCCTTTCCTCGGCAGACACGGCGTCCGGCGCGTACATGCCGGTGATGGCCTGGCCGATCAAGGCGGCCTGGTTGGGCATGGCCCGGACGATGTGCATGCTGCCGAGCTGCCGCGCGAGCGAGGCGGTGGACGTGCCGGCCATGACGCTCAGGTGCAGGGTGTCGGGGCCGAACACGCCGGCCTCGCTCGCCTGCACGGCGGCAAGCGGGAAGGTGTCGGGCTTGACCGCCCAGACCGCCGCCCTCAGGCGCTCGTTGACCTGCGCCCTCAGCGCCTGGGCCGACTCGAAGACCGGCAGCCTGTGGTCCGCCTGCAGGCGCTCGCGCGCCTGGGCAAAAGGGTCCACGACCAGGATGCGGTTGGCAGGCATGCCGCGTTGCAACAGCCCGGGCACCATGGCACGGGCCATGTTGCCGCCACCCATGAGGACCAGGCGTGAGGGAAGTGAAGAGGGCATGGGCGAACTTTCGGGTCAGGGTGGATTCCCAAAAAGTCTATGCCGGCGCCACGCGATGGCAGCCAGTGGTGAAGCAACATCACCGGAACTCCCACCCGATGAATTCCGGTGCTGGCGCGGCGCGCACAATGGGTCTGCTGTCCCGCACACCCGCGCCTTTTCAGGAGCCGCCATGAAGAAGATGCCGAACACCCCCCTTTTCACCCGCCGTCCGCTGCTGGGCGCGATGGCCGCCGGCCTGCTGCTGTCGGCCTGCGCCACGCCGCCCGCTGACGCGCCGCACACCGTGACAGGCAGCGCCCGTTTTGATGGGCAGGTGGCCTTGCCGCCGAACGCCGTGCTGGAGGTCTCGGTGGCCGACGTCTCGCGCGCCGACGCCCGCGCCGCCACCCTGGCCAGTTTCAGTGGTCCTGCCAGCGGCCCGCAGCCCTTGCGCTTCAGCCTGCCGGTGGAGCGCAAGCGGGTGGAGGAGCGCGGCAGCTACTCGGTGCGCGCCGAGGTGCTGGTGGACGGCAAGGCCCTGTATGTGACCGACAGCGCCTACCTGGTGCTGGGGCATTCGGGCACCACGCACGCCGATGTGCTGCTGCGCCCCGTGGACACGCGCGCCCAGCCGGCCTCGCCCCGCATCGAGAACGTGCGCTGGGCGCTGGTCTCGCTCGACGGTGAACCCCTGCCACCGCAAGACCCATCCAGAACGCCGTATTTCGTGCTCCACGCCGACGGCAAGCGCGTCACGGGCTCGGGCGGTTGCAATCAGCTCGAGGGCACCTACGCGCTGAATGGCCAGGCGCTGCAGATGCTGCGCGGCCCGCGCCGCGAGCTGCAGGCCTGCGCCACCGACATGGAGCGCGAGCGCGCCTTCATGTTCGCCCTGGCCACCACCGAACAGTGGGCCATGCAGGGCACGCGCCTGCGCCTGCTCGATCGGCTGGGCGCGCAGGTGGCGCTTCTCGAGGCGCGCCCCTGAGCCGAAGCCCGCTCAGAGCGAAAAGATCTTCCCGGGGTTCATGATGTTCTGCGGATCGAGCGCGCGCTTGATCGTCCGCATCATGTCCACCGCGCCGGCGCCGGCTTCGGTGAGCAGGAAATCCATCTTGTGCAGCCCCACGCCATGCTCGCCAGTGCAGGTGCCGCCGAGGCTGAGGGCGCGCGCCACCAGCTGGTGATTGAGCTGCTCGGCCAGGGTGTGCTCTTCGGGCTTGTCGGGGTCGATGAGGTAGCCGAAGTGGAAGTTGCCGTCGCCCACGTGGCCGACCAGGAAGTAGGGCAGGCCGGCGGCGTCCGCCTCGCTCACCGAATCGAGCAGGCAGTCGGCCAGGCGGCTGATCGGCACGCAGGTGTCGGTGGAGATGGCGCGGCAGCCGGGCTTGCTCTGGATGGCGGCGAAGTAGGCGTTGTGCCGCGCGGTCCACAGGCGCGTGCGCTCCTCGGGCGTGTCGGCCCACTCGAAGGCGTTGCCGCCGAACTCGTTGGCGATCTCCTGCACCGTCTCGGCCTGCTCCTTCACGCTCGCGGGCGAGCCGTGGAACTCCATCAGCAGCATGTTTTCCTCGCGCAGGCTGAGCTTGCTGTGCGCGTTGACCATGCGCACGCTGTTGTGGTCGATCAGCTCGCAGCGCGCGATCGGCACGCCGAGCTGGATCACCTGGATCACGGTGCGCACGGCGGCCTCGATGCTCGGGAACGAGCAGGTCGCGGCCGAGATCGCCTCGGGCAGCGGGTAGAGCTTGAGGGTGATCTCGGTGATCACGCCCAGCGTGCCTTCGCTGCCCACCATGAGGCGCGTGAGGTCGTAGCCCGCACTGCTCTTCTTGGCGCGCGTGCCGGTGCGGATGACGTCGCCGCTGGCGGTGACCACTTCCAGCGCCAGCACGTTCTCGCGCATGGTGCCGTAGCGCACGGCGTTGGTGCCCGAGGCGCGCGTGGCCGACATGCCGCCGATGGAGGCGTCGGCACCGGGGTCGATCGGGAAGAACAGGCCTTCGCTCTTCACGGCCTCATTGAGCGCCTTGCGCGTCACGCCGGGCTGCACGGTCACGGTGAGGTCTTCGGCGTTGATGGACAGCACGTTGTTCATGCGGCTCACGTCGATGCTGATGCCGCCCTGCACCGCGAGCAGGTGGCCTTCGAGCGAGGAGCCCACGCCGAACGGGATGACGGGCACGCGGTGTTGCGCGGCCAGCTTCACGGCGTCGGCCACGTCCTGCGTGCTTTCGGCGAACACCACCGCCACCGGCGGCGGCACTTCGTAGACCGACTCGTCGCGGCCATGCTGTTCGCGCACCACCAGGGCGGTGGAGCATTGCACGCCGAAACGCGCCTGCAGTTCCACGAGGAATTCGGCCGGGATGGCCCGCTGGTGGACTTCGGGCGCGAGGTGGCTCAGGGCGGTGGGGGCGTTCATGGGCTTGTCTCCGGGCGGCTGCTTGTTCAGCCGGCCAGTTTAAGCCTTGAGGCCTGGCCCGTGTGCCTCAGGGGCGGGGTTACTGGCCGCGGCTGGACGGGAGGCGGGGAAGGGTGTCGGTGCCCAGGCGGGCGGGGCGCGGCGCATCGGCCTGGCGGGCGGGGGTGAAGACGCTGAGGGCATGGCGCGTGGGTGGGGCCACCTGCACGCTGGCCGCTCTCGCCCGAGCCGCTGATCCACGCGTTCGTGGCCCCGGATTGCGGGCTGCTCGCGGGGGCGCAGTCCTGCAACGCCAGCAGCGGCTCGAGAGGTGGCGCACCTGGGTACCAGCGCACGAGGTTCTGGTAGTCAGCGACCCAGTTGAAGACGTGGCGCACATTGCCGCGCACTCGGGCGCTCTGGTCCGAGACAATCGCTTGGAGCGCTTGCCCAGGACGAAGAGTCTGCCCGGCCGGTGCGCTCCTGGGCAGCGGCTGGCGCCGATGCTGCAGGCCCAAGCCGCTGCGGCGTCCTGCGAGGTTGCTGCCGCTCTGCATTCTGCCACCCGGGCGCTCCTCCGCGAACGGTGGGCGGGCGCCGGCGGGCGTGTGTCTCCCTCCTCCTGGCCGCTGAGGCTTTGCCTGCACAGCCCAGGCAGGGCAGCCACCTACAGCTACACCGCCTTTCGCCACCGCTGCACCCGTCTGCGCGCCCTCGTCCCGCTGCGCCCCCGTTTGGAGTGTGTGCGCAGACGATGCGGAGAGCGCAGAGTCGCAAGCGCTCGGATGGTGCCGCAGCCTGACGACCACATCCCGGTGAGGCTTGCTCCCCACCGCTCACGCCCCCGCACGCCGTGGAGCCGTGGATGCAGCGCGGCGCAGCACGTGCGTGATCGCAGGACGACGAGGCGGAGGAGCTGCTGGAGCAGCAGCGCGCCCAGGGCAGCACCACCGCGGCCGCGCTGCTGGAGCGCGGCACGCTGGCCGTGCAGGAGCACGGCCCTGTTGCGATTGCTGCCGTGGGGATGGTCGCTGGCGCCGTGCTCGCTGGCGTCGGCGCTGGCCCAGTGGGAGCGTGCGCAGGTGTGCGAGGCGTGTGCTCGTGTGCGAGTCTGTGCTTTGCGGGTGCTCAACGCGTCGCCGTGGTGCGGCGCCGCCCCCCTGACGCAGGTGCAGCTGTGGGCGCACGCGCCGGCCACTCGGTGGGCACCATCCTGGGCGCTGCTGGGCTCGTGCAGTCTGAGGAAGTGAGCACGCGCGCACACCACCCCGTCGTGCACGTGCGCGCGGCGCCCACGCTGGCGCCACCCCCGACGGCGGACGCTCTGCCTGCCGCTGACAGGGACGATGCTCCACCGGCGCAATGAACTCCTCTTCTTCCCGCTGGCCAGTTCGCTTGCAGCGGTGCAAGTGGGCTGAAGGAAAGGGAGGGACTCGCAAACGCAGCTCATCCTGCAAGCAGGCGCTCAGAATGCAGATCGTTACCGGTCCGGAACAGTCACGCTCTCAGAAAGCCGTCACGCACGCCACCCGCCCCGCCCAGCAGCCCTCGTCAGCTGTTGTTGGCGTTGTTGCTTGCGTCGTCGGCCGGCGGCGCGGCGGCGGTGACGGCGGTGGGTGGTCGCGCCGCCGCCACGGCCAGGCGCCTGTGCAGCTCTGGCACCAGCTCGGCCACCTGCACCACGTCCTCCTGCTTGACGGCCATGTCCTTGACCTTGACGGTGCCCGCCTTAAGCTCGTCCTCGCCAAACAAAACCATGAAGGGGATGCCCTGCGGAGGTGCGCCCACAGCGTTCCAGTGTAGCAGCAAGTTGAGAGGGCAGCGAGGTGGCGGCAGGGCGGGGTGGCACTCGCACCCCACGGAGTCTAGGACCCAGGGGACGCCGCGCCCTCCCCCATCTCCACACACTTTCCGAGCTCTAGCTGCAGCTGGGCCGCGCTGCACGCAGGAGGTGCCCGCTCACCTCCTCGAGAGCGTAGTTGAGCTGGTCGCCCATCTTGGGGTTGGCCTTGTACCCAAACTCGGCCTTGATGCCCGCCGCCCACAGCTGCGCGCTAATCTCCATGCGCTTGGCCTGCGGGCGCGGCCACAGAACGGCAGCGCGTGAGCGTGCGCCTGAGGGGTGCTGGCGGCTGCGTGGGTGCCTCGCCTGCCTGCTACACAAACCGTGGTCGGCGAATGGCGTACGGCGATGAGGAGGCAGCATGCCAGCAAGCCCTCACCTGGAGGTTGTTGCCGATGGAGCAGACGAGCACCTGCGTCTCGATGGCGCGCACGGGACGCCCCTCGGCCTTGGCCCGCTCCCGCACCTGCGCACCATGCACCAACCACACGCAAGCGGCACACGAGCGCCGCAGCGGCTGTGGGCAAGCGCCTGCAGAGTGTGACACGCACGATCCTGCATGCATGCCAATGCTGGCTGCCTCACGTCCTGCACTGGCTGGATGGAAAAGCACCCTCCCTCCCTCACCTGCGCCTCCATGATTGAAAAGATGCGCTCGATGCCGATCGAGACGCCCACCGCCGGCACGTCCTTGCCGCTGAACATGCCCACCAGCCCGTCGTACCGCCCGCCCGCCGCAATGCTGCCCACGTTGGCGCCCTGCGGTTGCGCACACGCGCGCCGGCGCGCACAACCACGCGGTGGGTTGCGGCAACCAGTCGCGGCGCCCAGGCTGCGCATAGCGCGGGCGTGCGGGCGGCCACAGGTCGTCAAGTCCCCCCTCTCCCTCCCAAGGCGCGCACGCCCTCCCCCCGCACCTTGATCACTGCCTCGTAGCTGAGGCCCCCTCCAAGCGCCCGCCCCCGCACGCAGGCGCCCACACGCACCTTGAGCACTGCCTCGTAGATGAGGCCCGTGTAATAGTCGAGCCCGCGCGCCAGCGACAGGTCCAGCGTGACGGCGCCCAGCGCGCCCATGGCTTGCAGGAAGGTGAAGAGCGTGCGCAGGTCCTGCGGAGCAACGCCGGGTTCCCCAGAGGCGCACGGGCACGCACACAAGCACGCTTAAGACTTCGCCCCAGCTGCAGCGTCCCGCCCGCTCCACGCCGGCAGAGCGGGCAGAGAGAGAGGTGTGCCCGCCGCGCAGACACTGAATAGCTTGCTGTGCTGCGAGTGAGGGAGGAAGGAGAGCGCTGGTGCTGATCAGCATCAGGGGCTGGATATAGCAACCCAGGCTCACCTCGAGCGCCTGCTTACTGGCCTCGTGGCCGGTGAAGGGCAGGTCCGCCTGGCAGAGCCGCTCCAGCATGGTGAGCGGCTCACCCCTGCATGCCACAAGACGCGCCCGCAAGAGAGCCACGCGGTGCACGCGGCGTGACGCGCGGGGCCAGGGCGCCGCTTCTTGCGCTTGTGGGCGGCGGCGAGACAGGTGTGCATCAGGGCCAGCTGCGCACGAGGCTCACCTGAGCACGACGAACTCGCCAATGCGGTCGGCCACGGGCTCGGGCAGGCCCTTCTCGTCCACCATTTCGCTGCGCACCGCCTCCCACGGCTCCTGAGCACCGCCAGCACAGAAAGAGGTGCACAAACAACGCAGGTCAGCCCTTGGGGGTGCTTTGCACGTGCGGCGGTGCTGCCGGCGCTTGCGGCGACTGGCGGCCAAGCCGAGAGCTCCTGTGCGCAGCACGCCGCAGCAGCAGGAGGGCGCAAGCAAGGGCCGTGTCTTGCCCCACGCACCTTGTCTAGCTTGTCGATGGCCGAGCAGATGGCGCGGAACTTCTGCGGCGGCACGCCTGCGCAACAGCCACGCCAAACAGCCACGCAGGACGCCAGCTGTGACGACCAGGCGTGCACCGTGGGGGCGTCAGCCGGCGGCGCTGCTGGCTTTGCTTGTGGCGGCGAGGTGGGAGGCGGTGGGAGATGGGAGAGGGGGCGTGAGGGGGGCGGGGGCGCGCACCAGCGATCTGCATCATGGCGTCGAGGAGTTTGCGGTGGTTGAGCTTGATCTCAAACTCGCCCAGCTTGAGGTCCTGCAAGCATTGAAACAGGCCACCCACACACCTTGCTCCACCCAAACGCGCGGAAAGCGAGCCACGACAGGGGCCAAGCTCCCAGCTGCGGGAGCGGTAGCCGGCCTGTGCAGGACCGTTCGCAGGCGTGCTGGTTGGCCGCAGCTCGCCAGCCGTCGCCCTGCCTGTTCAGAGGTGGCGGGCTCACCGTGAGGATCTCAGAGAGCACCTTGACCACCTCGGCGTCCGCCACCATGCTAGGGTACACGCCCGCCACGTCGAAGTCGCACTGGAAAAACTCCCTGCGTTGGCGCGCAGCACGCGGAGCACGCACGGCCGCGCTGAGCGCGGCGCAGACTGTGCGGGACGCGCTCGGGCGATGGTGCACAGGCAGGGGCGCAGCAGGGTACAACGGCGCAAGGCCGCGATGGCTCAGGATAGTGTGCTGTGCGCCTGAAGGGCGCCCTGCTGCTTGAGCACGACCCGTCACGCAGGCGCCCGCCGCGCTTGGGCCCTGGGGCGCAGGCAGCACCCCAGGCTGCGCGCCCCCACGGTGCCCCCGCCAGGCGGCTTGCCCCGCCCCTCGCGCCGACCTCCACCCTCGCAGGGGGGCGGCGGGCAGGGCAAGACTCCAACCAGCTGCAGCGCGGAGACAGCATGCAGGGGTTCTGTCTGCGCCCCAAAGGCCACAGCGTGAGAGCGGGCTGCCCGCATGACAGGCGGGCATCAAGCAGCAGCAAACACCACAAGACGCGCGTGGAACGAGCACGGCTTCTTCGACATAAACACCCACAAGCGCGGCGCCAGCCCGCTGCCGCCGCTCGCCCACGCACGGCTGCGTGAGCAGCGCGAGAGCCCCGGACCCTCGTCGGCGTTTGGCGGGCCATCACGCCAGCCTGAGGAGAGGCAACGAGCCAGCGCCATGACGTGCGGCCATGGCCCCCTCCCCGCATGGTTGAGCTCCCATCCTGTCCTGTCTGCCGCCCGGGCCTGGCTGGGCACAGACGACACAATCGCTCGCACGTGACGCCGCAAACGCAGAGGCGAGCAGCGCGGCACACCGGCCCCAACAGAGCGTCGCTCGTTTCGATTCCATGCGCTGGCCGTGCGTCCGTCACTGACGGTACTGGCCAGAGGCGCGCGCACGCCTCACACGTGGACTCCAAGCGAGAGCAGCCGTGCGGACTGGCATGCCGCGCGCTTGCGCTGCACCTTCTACGTCACGGCAGTGCACGTTGGCGACCCAGGCCCTGGCGTTCAGGGGAGGCGGGCCCAGCCACACGGGGGAAAAGCGCAACCAGCACGTCAAGGCACCGGCGGCGCGATCCACGCAGCAAGCCGCGTCGCCCGGCCAAGCACTGACAAGCCAATCACGGACTTCGCGCTGCTCACGCAGTTGCACCAGGGCTGGCAGCAGCGGGCTGAACGCTGCACTGCGCACGCCTCACCAGCCTCCCTGAGCGAGCGAGTCTGGGCAGCGCGCAGCGTGCACACAAGAGTCTCGTGCGATGGCAGTGAGCAGAGCACGCCCGCTGCCCACGTGCCCCACGGTGAGACTGATCTGAAGCGCGCTCGCAGACAGGCGGTGTGGTGGTGAAGGAAGCCCGTGCGAGGTGCGCAGGCCCGCCGCACCTGTACCGCCCGCGCGTCATCTGCGGCTGGTCCCGGCGGTACACCTTGCCGATGTGGTACCGCTTGATGTTGGTGATGCCGTTGACCGCGACGTACCGCGCAAAGGGCACCGTCAGGTCGTACCGCAGCGACAGGATCTCGCCGCCTACGCACATGCATGTGGTCCACACAGGCGCGTGTGGCGACGACCAGCCGGCCCGCTACTGCTCCCTCTGCGACTGCTCCACGCACGTCCGCGCGGGCCAAACGCCTCAGCTGGCAACAAGCGCAGACAGCAGGCAGCGCGCGGGCTTCGAGCGACCCCAGCCCTGTGCCCTGAGCCATGCGAGGGCTCACCCTGGTCGGCGAGGTCATAGATGAGCTTGCTGTCCTCGCCGTACTTGCCCATGAGCGTCTCCCGCAGCTCAAAGACGGGCGTGTCGATCGAGACGGCGCCGTGGCGCTTGAACACCGACGTGATGATGCTGAACGCCGCCTGCGAGTGGTGAGGAGTGGTTGAGTCAGGCGGGTGGTGGTGGTCGACGAGGGGCGGGAAGGGAGGCGGCGAGGCCAGGCGGGCATGGGCGCTGCGCTGGGAGCGGACGCGGGACTGCGGCGGCGGCGAGGGCGGCGGCGAGGGGGTCTGTGTGCTGGTGCCGGCGCGGCGCACCTCGCGGATGGCCATTTGCTCGGGCATGAAGTCGCGCGCGCCCTTGGCCACCTTGGGCTTGCGGTGCGCCTGCATGCATTGCGGCCCAACGCCACCACCACCACCCCATTGCTCACACAGAATTGGATGCGCTGCGCTCTCCATACTCGCCGCTCATCCTGTGCACGCCCTCGATGCGCGCCCATGCGGCACCACGACTCTGGACCTAGGGCACAGGGCTGAGGGTTTAGCAGCATGCGCGCCTCTCACACACCTGGTTGGACTCGACCACGGCGCGCAGCTCGTCCACCACCTTGTTGCCCGCCGCCGACAGCGGGCGCGTCTCGGCCAGCAGGGATGGGTACGCCTGCTGCAGCGCCGCCGCCGGCACGTCGCCGGCCGGCCCGCCCGCCACGCGGCCCTCCACCGGCAGCGTGACGCCCCTTCAAGCACGCGCGCACCAAGCCTCACGCTGACCTCGTCGTCCGCGGAACGCGGCGTGGGGCGGCGTGGGGCCGCCCTGCCGCTCCCCCAAGAGCAGGGATCACGGGGCGAAGCGTAGCGTCTGGGCGCAGCACAGCGGCTCACCCTTGCCCGCTGCCCACCAGCACGGCCGCCTCCAGCGCCGCCCGCAGCAGCGTGGTGCCCTTGCCGAGGGTGTAGCCCGCCGGCCCGCCCTTCTTCTTCTCCTTCTTGCCGGCCGCCGCGCCGTCCGCCGCTGGCGCCGCCGCGGCAGCCGCCTCGCCAGGAGCGGGCGCCGGGCCCTGCAACCGCACCGTGCCAGAAAACGACCCCTCGCGCTCGCGAACGCTGCTACGCTCGCCGCCTGGCGCTGCCTCGTGGTGGGTGATGGGTGATCCACGAGGACTGCAGGCGCCTGACAGCGCCCCTCTCACCTCGCCGAGGCGCAATTGCAGCACCGCCGCCAGCCCCTCCGCCGCCACCGCCGCGTGCGCGGCGGCCAGCGCGGCGTCCGCCGCCCGCGCCGCCGGGAGCGCCAGCGCCGCCGCCGCCTCGGGCGCGCCCGACGCGCCCGCCTGAAGCAGCGCCTGGCCCACGCCCAGCACCTGTGCCCGCGCCGCGCCCGCCTGCACCGCCGCCTGCTGCGCCGCGCCCTCCTGCGACCAAGAACACGTGCGCTGCATTCCCCGTGAGGCTCCAGCTCGACGCGAGCGTGCTGACTGACGTGCACGATGGCCAGGGGAAAAGCGGCGAGCGCACCAGGGCCTGCCGGGCGGCCGGCGACGCCGCGGCGTCCACGCCCCGCTGCAGCCACTCGGCCCTGGCGGCGGCGTCGGCGGCCACGCTGAGCAGCGCCGACGCCAGCTCCAGCAGCGTGCTGCCTAGCCGCGGCGACACCACGTTGCCGGGCGCGGCGCCGCGGGGCGGCAGCGCCTCAGCCTGCACCTCGGCGCGCGTGGCGGCGTAGGCGGCTGCCACCGCCTCCGACGCCGCGCCTAGCCTCTGCGCGCGCGCGGCGAGCGTGTGCGTAGGCTCAGGAGGCCGTGTGATCTGCGCGGTGCGCTGGCCTGGCTGCTCACTGCACCCACCACTGGGAGTGAGGAGCCGAAAGCTGCGGGCAGAGTCTCGCTCTCGGCCGCTTTGAGCGTGCCCACGCGCTTGGAGCCCTCCAGCAGGCCGCGCAGCTCGTCGGCGGCGGCGCTGGCCGAGGCGAAGCCCTGTGCCTCCATCACGTCTGCCTCCAGGTGCTTGATCTGCGCGGCATCAGCAGCACCACCGCACTGTCCTGATGATGCCCGTGTTCAGCATGCTCTTGGAGCAGTGTGCTGGTGGGGCGGCACGCACCTGTGCGCCGGAGGCCTCGAAAGAGAGCGCGGCGGTGGCGCTGGCGAGCGCCAGGAGCTTCTTGCTGGCCTGGACGGCGATGCACGCGACGCCCGCCGAGAACGCACCGCCCCCCTGCAGCACCAGCGCCTCCGCTGCGCTGAGCTGCGGCACCTCGAGCGCAGGCAAGGCCTGCGAGAGGGGCTGGGCGGGCGCGTCGGGAGCACGCGAGCGCGCGAATCCCACGCCGAGCAAGGCGTCCGCCAGCTGCTTGAGCAACGACGCGTCCGACGCCTCCTCCTCCTTGCCTCCCTCCTGCCGCCGCAGCGCCAAAAAGATCTCCTCCGTGCTGAGCAGCGAGGCGAGGAACTGCGCCACCTGCAGCCGCGCGCCGCTGCGCCCGTTCATCAGCTGCAGCAGCTTGACCACGATCGCCGCGCGCGTCTGCTCCTGCGTCAGGGGCACCAGCTCGCCCCCCGCCGGCGCTGCAGAAGGCGCTGCAGGGGCGGGCAGCGGCTGGAAGCTCTTTGGAGGAGGCGACGCCTTCTTCACGCGCTCCGCGCCGGCCGTGTCAAGAGCCACGGGCTGGCCCTGGGCGACGCGCAGCACGTCGTCCAGCGTCGGCTGCGAGCCAATGCCGCCCACAGTCCACGCCTTTTGCGCCGCCATTTGCGCGCACAATCAAACGCCGCACTGGTCTGCTCTGAGTTGCTTGGGGTCTCCTTCGCCTGCAGGTGCGGGGGGCACCTGGGGCATGGAACCCTCGGCGGGGAGCGATCGTCGGATCGTTGCAGTGCCCCACCGGCAAGGCGACCATCACGTTGCAGGCTGCTGCTGCTGTTGCTGCGAGGAGGGCGACGCTAGGGCGCTCAGCAGCCCCGTCGCCCTGGTGTCGATGCTGTCGGGCGCCGCCGGCGCCGGCGCCTTCAGCGGGCCGTGCTTCTTCCCAGCAACTGCCGACGGCGCCGCGGCTTGCTGCTGGGGCGCCGCCGCTGACGTCAGCACCGCCCCCAGGCTGCTGGCAAACTCCCGGGCCTCGTGCACGCTGTCAAAGCCCAGCTGCGCCCGCACCACGTCCAGCGCCAGCGGCATGGGGCGGTGCGCCAGCACCAGCGCCTGCAGGCGCGCAGAGCACCAAGGGCAACAGCCTCTTCCTTCCTCTGACTGCCGGCCGCATCATGGCCACCACTGCCTCCGCGCTGACCTCAGCTCCTCGCACCTGCAGGCCAGAGCGCCGCACGTGCGGCAGCAGGTGGTCCATGAGCCACGGCGTCATGTTGCGCGGCGCCCGCGCGTACAGCCCCAGGAAGGCGGTCCAGTCGCCCAGCCGGAACGCCTGCACCACCTCGAGTGCGTGCGCCACCTCTGGGCTCGTCTCCCACCGCCCCGCGCCCCCCGGCTCCACCTCCTCCTCCTCCTGCCGCGCTGGCTGCCTATGCGGTCGGGCTTTCCCCGCCTTGCCCTTGCCGCCCTGCGGCGCGGCGCCGGGCGGAAACGGCCGCGGGCCGCCGCGCGCGGGCGCCGGCGGCGGCGCCGCCGCGGCCGCGTCGTGCTGGTGCTGCTGCGCTAGGCCGGCGACGTGCGCGCACAGCGCCTGGCGGGCGCCCGCCGCGTGCGCGCCCTTGAAGCCGCACGCCACCAGGCCGTAGAGGATGCCGTAGCCGGTGAACTCGGCCACCTTGCCCGGCACCTGCGCACGCATGTGTGCGTGTTGAACTTGCGTCTGTTTGGACACCTGCGGCGGTGCCAGAGCCCCCAGCTACTGGGCGCGTGTGGCCGCATCAGGCCTGTGAAGCCCTACACACAGTGGCGTCGGTGCCGCCTGGGCACTGCGCCTTCTGGCAAGTGAGCAGGCGAGAGGACGCGCGTGAGGGCACGCTGCTGCTGAGCGTGCCGTGCTCACCCCTTCGGCGTACAGGCTCTTGAGCACAGTGTGGCACTGGTTGAACTCTGCCAGGTCGCCCACCTGGTGCGATGGGAGGTGTGTGCACAGCAGCAGTCTCACTTGGGTGCGGGCGGCACGCACAAGGGGGTCCACAAGCAAGCGGACGTCCGCCCCGGCAGGCGCGCACCTCGAGCGCCACGCGCGCGTGCGTCTCGTAGGCGTCCACCGCCACCGCGTCGCGCACGTGCTGCACCGTCAAGTCCTGCGTGCACCGGCAACGCGGGGCGAACCACGTCAGGCTGACCCACGCCTGCTGTCACGCACAACGTCAACAAGACCACACAAAGCCGGGTCAGCGGGGCCGGGCGGGGGCGGCGTGCGCGTGCAAAGGCGGTTGCTCGCCTGGCGGATGGACTTGAGCTGCGTGCTGGCGTACGTGTAGTCGGCCTCCTGCCGCCACTTGGCCTTGACCAGGCGCATGGCGGCGGCCAGCACCTCGGGCGGGCGCACGTCCGACGCGCGCGGAAGGCTGGTCAGGCGAAGGTACTCCTTCTCCAGCGCCTGGCACGTGCCCAGCCCGCCGGCCTCCTGGAGCACCTGCGCTCGCTCTCGTGCCCAAACGCGACGATGCACGCCTGGCGTCACGCCTGGCGAGTGCCCCAGTGCCAAGCCCGCGCACGCTAGAGCACCTGCGACCCAGCACCCTGGCTTTGCATGCTGTGCAGAACAAGGACTCGTCTTCTCCAGGGTGGCCTGGGCCAACACCAGTGCCTCGCGTGCCCCACGCGCCGCACGCGTGCTGCCCCACACGCCGCCCCACGCGTGCTGCCCCCCACGCCCCACGCGTGCTGCCCCCCACGCCCCACGCGTGCTGCCCCCCACGCCCCACG
>VFQP010002672.1_pt1 | contig 19460 bp, 31 predicted proteins | sample 3512351 | NCBI WGS metagenome assembly VFQP01 (sample SAMN10412372, study PRJNA504923) | tailings metagenome | isolation source: Relicate 1 Philex TSF1 revegetated site | place: Philippines: Tuba, Benguet | collected 2017-08-29
AGCAGCAGCTCAAGCAAGCGGCGCGTGAGGAGCAGGAGTTGCGGCGGCAGCAGTGGTGCGGTGGGACGTGGGCGGGGCAGGGCAGGAGGAGGGCGGCAGCAGCTCAAGCAAGCGGCGTGTGAGGAGCAGGAGTTGCGGCGGCAGCAGTCATGCGGTGGGACGTGGGCGGGGCAGGGCAGGAGGAGCGCAGCAGCAGCTCAAGCAAGCGGCGCGTGAGGAGCAGGAGTTGCGGCGGCAGCAGTGAGTGGTGGGGTGGCGCGTTGGCGGGGGCAGGGCAGGAGGAGGGCGGTAGAAGCTCAACGTGTGAGGAGCGTGAGTGGTGGCCAAGCCATGCGCAGGGCTCTGGCCTGACGGGCAGTGTGCTGGGCCAGCTGACCCATGGCGGCGAAACCATAGTTGGAGCAGGGCCGTTGCTGCCTTCCGCGGCCTCCTAAGGCAAGCATCGGCAAATGCCCCTGTGTGCTCCATTCATGTGCAGGCGAGTGGCCAGCGCGCACCACCAGGGCGGCGAGCGCGCCTGGGTGCCCAGCGCCGTGCGCCAGTCGTGGGAGACGGTGGTCCGCAGCGCCGCGCCCGAGGACGCCGCCTGGCGCCACACGCAGCTGGAGCAGGAGCAGCGCACGTGCGCGGCGCGCATCGCCCAGCTGGAGCAGTCCATCAAGGCGCAGACGCACTCGGCGCGCACGCTGGCACGCAGGCTGCGCGCCGCCGAGGGAGGCTGATGACGATGAGCGTTGTACGTTGTACGATGCGCGGTGTCATCGCCGGATCGCGTCCGATCGCGTGAGGGACGCTCGCTCGCTCAGCAGGATGAGTTCCCTTGCTCTCTGCCTCTCTCTGCCACTCGTGTCGGATTTGCTGCATGGCCGGAGAGGGGGATGGACCACCCAGGGTGCTGCACCCCACCAGGCGTGCGGCACCGCCCCACAGCAAAGTCTATGTCCAGCTCCCTGCTGTCGCGTTGATGTCGGGCAAGCGCGCCGCCGACGTCCCCCCCGCAGCCCAGGAGCCCCAGCAGCCCAGCGAGAAGAAGGCCAAGACGAGCGTGCCCGCCCCTCCACCTTCAGCAATGGAGATTGACGAGAACCTGCACAGCCGGCAGCTGGCCGTCTACGGCCGCGAGGTCATGAAGCGCATGGCCGCGTCGTCCGTGCTCATCAGCGGCCTGAACGGCCTGGGCGTCGAGATTGGTGCGCGATCTAGCGATTTGGGAAAGGCCCCCCTGGGGTCACCGCACGCACTGTGCGTGTGCGGCGGCCTGAGCGGTGTGCCATGGCATTGCTTGCGCTGCAGCCAAGAACGTCATCCTCGCCGGCGTGCGCGCCGTCACCGTGCACGACACCAAGGAGGCCAAGATTGAGGACCTCTCCGCGCAGTTCTACCTGACGCCCGAGGACGTGGGGCGCAACCGCGCCGAGGCCAGCAAGGACAAGCTGCAGGAGCTCAACACCTCGGTGGCCGTCAGCGCCTCCACGCACGCGCTCGACGACGCCTTCCTCAAGCAATTCCAGGTGATGATTCGCGTGCTGCGCGTGGGAGACAGGCGGAAGCGCGCAGGGAGCGTGAGGAGGCCGTCAGTGGTGTTGTGGCGTGCCGCTGGTGGTGCCGGCGCGTGCGGCTGTGGCGGGAGGAGGGGTGGGGACGCCAAGGGCGTGACGTTGCGCACCGTGTCGGCCTGCGCCGCGAGCAGGTGGTGGTGCTGACGGACGCCACGCTGGAGGAGGCCAAGCGCGTGGACGAGTTCTGCCACCAGCACGGCATCGCCTTCATCTACGCGCTCACCCGCGGCGTCTTCGCCACCGTCTTCACCGACTTTGGGCCCAACTTCACCGTCATCGACGTGGACGGTGCGTGCTTGCTTGCTGCTGCCCATCGTGGGGGGGCCTGGCAGAAAGGAGCGGACAGTGGGCGCAGCGGCAGGGATCCTGGAGGCGCGGCCGGCCGCAGCGAGCCCATCCGGAGCGTGCACAGCGAGAGAGCTGCGCCCTGGGCTGCTTTGTGGAGGCAGCGACGTGGTGGTGGGTGTGGCGTGCCGCTGCTGCACGTGTGTGCGTGCAGGCGAGGACCCTCACAGCGGCATTGTGGCGGCGGTGACGCAGGCCAGCCCGGCGCTGGTCACGTGCGTGGAGGACGAGCGCCTCGAGTTCCAGGTGGGGCGGCAGGCAGCGGGGCAGGGGTGGCGGGCAGGTCAGCGTTATCTGAATGACGCGGGGGACGTTGCTGGCGGGAGGACAAGCGCCTCGAGTTGCCGGTGCGCTGCGCTGCGGCGGCAGGGCAGGACGTAAGGCTCAGGGGGTTGTCCGCGCATGTGTGTGGAGGAGGGAACGTCCCGTGCAGTGCGGCGGGACCTGAGCCGGCGGCAAGTCAGGCGGACATAGGCCACCCACCGGCTGCGGCGGCAGGCAGAGCGCTGGACTTGGCGCGGCCGGCGGCAGCGCGCTCGCACGCGCCCGCACAGCGGTTGGGAGGCGCGCCAGGGAGGCGCTGTCGCCGCCGCACTGACCCAAGGTAGCGGCGCCCTGCTGCGCTTGGTGCGCGCAGGACGGCATGGAGGTGACGTTTGGCGAGGTGGTGGGCATGACGCAGCTCAACGGGCACAAGCCCATCAAGGTCAAGAACTGCAAGGTGGGCGGGGAGCAGGCATCGCACGCAACGCCGCTTGACATCCACCAACGCCGCGCTGCGGCGCCGTCCCTGGCGCCAAGGGAACGCGTTGCCGCGTGCGGCGGGCACGCGCCAGGACCTGCTAGCCATGAGGCCTTTGCTCGTGTGTGCGCGCACCTGACGCCCCCGCGCAGCCTCACTCGTTCGAGCTGGACCTGGACACGACGGCGTACGGCGCCTACACGCGCGGGGGCATCGTCACGCAGTACAAGCCGCCCAAGACGCTCAGGTGGGCGGGAGCGGTTAGGGGGCAGGGAGCCGAGGCATGCGGGACGCTCGGGTGGAGGTTTGGGGCGGTGGGCGGGACCGTCGACGCTGGCGCGGGAGCGGGCGCGGGAGCGGCGGGGAACGCAGCGAGGAGAGGGCCACGGCGCCGCGTCTTTGCCTCACTCCTGACGACCCGTGCCGCCTCCTGCCCTGCGCCTCCGCCAGCCTCGAGACGCCGACCCCGGCGCTGCTCATGCCCTGTGCCTCTGGCCCCTGTGTGCGCCCCTGCCTCCCTGCAGCTTCAAGACGCTGAGCCAGGCGCTGGCCGAGCCGGGCGAGTTCCTGCTGAGCGACTTTGCCAAGTTTGAGCGCCCGGCGCTGCTGCACGTGGGCTTCCAGGCGCTCGACAGGTTCCAGGTGCGAGGAGGGGTGAGAGGAGGGGAGGGGAGGGGAGGGAAGGGAGGAGGGTGCGCTGCTGCACGTGGGCTTCCAGGCGCTCGACAGGTTCCAGGTGCGCGCTGCGGCTCCGGGCGACCTCAGGAGAGCGCCAAGCAGGCTGCAACGCCGCCGCGGGGGCCCCCGTGGACAAACATGTTGCCGCGCCGCACGCGTTTGCTCGCTGAGGGCGACGCTGGTGGTGCTGGTGGTGGTGGTGCGTGTGCATGAGAGCAGGCGGAGAAGGGCTTTGCGCCGCGCCCGGCCAACGCCCAGGACGCCGACCGCGTGGTGGAGCTGGCCAAGGTGAGCAGTGCGCAGCAGCAGGCCTCGCCCCTCGCTGCCGTGTCGTTGTTGTTCCTCCTCAACGCGGCGACTCGGCGTGCCGCAGCGCAAAGTATGGGCTCGCGCGCCGTGCTCATCCCTCACCTCTCCCGTGCTCTGAAACGGCTGCTGCGGTGCTTCACGCTTCACGCGTGAGCATTGACGTCTTGACCTGCGCGTGCTCCACGCGCAGGAGCTCAACGCGGCGCTGCCCGAGGCGTCTCGCGCCAGCGTGGACGAGGGCGTGCTGCGCGTGCTGGCGCACAACGCCACGGGCCAGCTGTCGCCCGTGACGGCCATGTTTGGCGGCGTGGTGGGCCAGGAGGTGGTCAAGGCCGTGTCGGGCAAGTTCCACCCGCTCTTCCAGTGGTGAGTGTGTGCGTTTGCAGCTTTGCGATGCCACCGCCAGCTTGATGACTTGGACGAGGGGGCACCCGCCAGTCTGGCACCTGGAACGCCTTGGTCGCCAGCTCGCTGAGCCAGGGGCACCTGCCGCGCCGCCGGGTCGCCGTCGACGGGTCGCCGGCGCGCACGGCGGCGCGGCAGGCACCCCACAGGCGCAGTTAAAGCTGGCGACGGCGGCGCTGCAGGTGTGGCCGCACGGCAGGTGCCCCCCTCTTCACGCACAGCCAAGCTGGCGGCGACGGCGCCGCACTGCACGACACTGGCGTGCCATGAGCGCCGTTGGTCGCAGCACGCGGGGGCATGTCACGCTCTCGCTGCTGCTGCTGCTGATTGCCGTCCTGGCCCTCGTGCTCCACACGCGCGCGCAGGTTCCACTTTGACAGCATTGAGTCGCTGCCCGACCTGACCAAGCTGCCCGCCGAGGAGTTTGCGCCCCTCAACTCGAGGTGAGCAGCAGCCTGCTACTCCTCGGCAACTATCGCGTGGCGCGGTGCAGCGTAGGGGAAGAGCAATGCACGCTGGCGGGAGATGGGATCGCATCACGGCCCTGTTTGCACTGCGCACGTTGAGACGAGAGAGCGTTGCGCTGCGCTCATCATCAGCATGCCGCCGCCGCGCACGTACCGCGCCGCAGGTACGACGGCCAGGTGGCGGTGATTGGCAAGACGCTGCAGGCGCAGCTGGCGGGCCTCAACCTCTTTTTGGTGGGCGCCGGCGCGCTGGGCTGCGAGTTCCTCAAGGTGAGTCGGTTGCACTGCAGCTCTGCTGATGTGTGCGCGCCGGCTCACAACAGCGGACGGAGCCGGTGCACACCAGCTTGCTTGCTTTCCTTGCTGCCTGGCTGCCAAGCCCACCCAGTGGCACGACACGCGCAGCATGGCACTTTGGTCTGCGCGCAAGCCCATGCACCGCAGGCCCTGATCTGCGCCGCAGGCAGCGCCGCAGGCAGCAGCGCCGCACGCAGCGCGAGCGCAAGAGAACAGCTTCGCGCGGCACACCCGCTCGCCCTGCTTTGCGCTGCGGCGCCCCACGCGCAGAACTTTGCCATGATGGGCGTGTCGTGCGGCGACGGCGGGCAGGCGGGCGGCCAGGTGACGGTGACGGACGACGACACCATCGAGAAGAGCAACCTGTCGCGGCAGTTCCTGTTCAGGGACTGGAACATCGGCAGGTGCGCCAGAGCACGCGTGGCGACAAGCCCGGAGCAGCTCGCTGCGTGGCTGGCTTTCCGCTGCAGTTGCACGTCGCCGCCGTGGCCAGCTTGTTTCTCTGCTACGCCTGCCTTGCTGTGCCTGCCCCCTTGCGCCGCGCAGCGCCAAGTCGACGGTGGCGAGCCGTGCTCCTCACCCTTGCGCTTGCCTTGCTCACACTGCCTTTCTCCCTTGCGCCGCGCAGCGCCAAGTCGACGGTGGCGAGCGAGGCGACGCAGGCCATCAACCCGGCGGTGCGCATCAACGCGCTGCAGAACCGCGTCAGCCCAGAGACCGAGGGCGTCTTCAACGACGCCTTCTGGGACAAGCTGCACCTGGTGAGCTCACGTGTGCAAGGCCGCCTCTGCCGGCGCGCGTGGCAAGGTGCCGCAGGCGCTGGGCAGTTTGCGGCATGCTGCCGGGAAAGGCAGGCGCCCGCGCAGGAAGAGCGCGCTGCTTGTGTTTGCCTGGCCAGTGCGGCAGCAAGCTTGGCCTGTGCGTTTGCGCGATCGCCAGCGTGGCACGTGGCGTTGCCATGATGCGCGTGCAGGTGGTCAACGCGCTGGACAACGTCAACGCGCGCCTGTACGTGGACCAGCGCTGCGTGTACTTCAACAAGCCGCTGCTGGAGAGCGGCACGCTGGGGCCCAAGTGCAACACGCAGGTGAGGGGAGGGACTTGCGCAGTGGGCGCGATCAGCGACGCAGGCGACGCGGTAGAGCGTGCACCGCGCAGCCACCCGGGCAGGAACTCGTTCGCTTCGGAGGGCGCTCAAGCCGCTTTGCCCTTTGCAGGCAGGCCTTGCGCCGCTTCGTGACGCTGAGGATTCTCGCGTTGCCGCTCGACCTGTCGCGCCCGGCGCCTCGCGCAGATGGTGGTGCCTCGCCTGACGGAGAACTACGGCGCCAGCCGCGACCCGCCCGAGAAGCAGGCGCCCATGTGCACGGTGCACAGCTTCCCGCACAACATCGACCACTGCCTCACCTGGGCGCGCTCCGAGTTCGAGGGGCTGCTGGAGAAGGCGCCCTCCGAGGTCAACGCCTACCTGACCGACCCCGACAAGTGAGTGGGGCGCTTGGCGTGGCTTGAGTTTCGGCGCTGTGGCGCCGCAGCTTCCGTTTGGTGTGGCACTGACGCAATGTCCACCCGTCGCAGCGTGGCGCAGCAGCCCGCCAGCGCTGTGCGCCGATTCGGGCGCAGACCCGTCGGGCTGGAACGGCGGCGGCGCCACCGTGACGCCTCGTGCGCACGCGCCTTGTCGCCTGCCTGCCTGTTCTTGTTGCCTGTTTAGGTACGTGCAGGCGGTCAAGCACGCGGCCGCACTCATGTCTCACCTGCCTGTGCCCTGCCACTGTTCACTGCTTGCCCGTTGCCTGTTTAGGTACGTGCAGGCGGTCAAGCACGCGGCCGACGCCGCCGCGCGCGAGCAGCTGGAAAAGGTGGTGGAGCTGCTCGTCACGGACCGCGCCAACACGTTCGAGGAGTGCGTGGCGTGGGCGCGCAAGCGCTTCCAGGACTACTTTTACAACCGCATCGCCCAGGTGAGCTCACGCGCCACGTGGCGTGTCATGCGCGCGCATGCCGCTTGCGCCCCTGGACAGCTCTTCCAGGCTGTGCGCGCTCTACCCGCGTTGCGCGGCCCTCGTTGCGCAGCGCGGGTGGATGGGAGCAGGAGCACGAGCCCCCATCCACCCGCTGCACAGCCTCTAGTGCTCACCGCGTGGCTCCTTGCCTGCCTTGCCGCGCTGCCGCGCGTGCGCCGCAGCTCACCTTCACGTTCCCCGAGGACGCCACCACGTCGACGGGCGCGCCCTTCTGGTCGGCGCCCAAGCGCTTCCCCCGGCCGCTGGTGTTTGACCCCAACGACGCGTGGCACGGCTGGTTCGTGCAGGTGAGCGAGTGACTGCTGGGTGTTGCGTCGACGCGCTTCTCCCCCGTCTCGCGCAGCGAAGCGAGCTGTTGCCCAGCGTCGCGCACAGAGGGGGGGCCTGTGCCTTCCACGCACGCGCGCAACCTTATCGCTTGCTTGCGCTTTGCGTGTCCACGCACGCAGTCGGGCGCCATTTTGCGCGCCGAGGTGTTCGGCATCGCGCTGCCCGCCTACGCGTCAGACACCAAGGCGGTGGCGCAGGTGGCGGCCAAGGTGGACATCCCCGCCTTTGTGCCCAAGCAGGGCGTGCAGATCGAGACCGACCCCAAGGTGAGGGGCTGGAGGGCGAGGAGGAGGCCTGCATCGGCGCTTGCACGCGCCCAGCGCAGAGCCGCCGAGCGCACGCGGTGCTCGTGGGGGCGCTAGGTAGGCGCTGCTCCTTCACCGCACTCACTTGCTCCACACGTGCCCTCGCTCACAATTGAGGCGAACACCCCTGACGGCACACGGCACACGTGTTGGCGTCATACTGCGCCCTCCCTTCCTCGTGCAGGCGGACAAGAGCAAGCCGGCGCACTCCCAGGACGACGAGGCCATCATCGGCGCGCTGGTGGACAAGCTGGTGGCGGCGCGCCCCTCGCTCAAGGAGGGCTACCGGCTCAGCCCCATCACGGTGAGGGCGCACGCGCATAGGGGACGAGTCGACGCGCCATCGCTGGCCTCCTCAAGCGCCGCCACGCGTGCATCGTGCTGTAGTCGTCGCCGCCGCCGCCGCCGACGCTCCGGTGCCCACGCCCGTCGCTTGCCCTGGCGCGCGCGCAACTGCCCCAACCGCTCGTTGCAGTTTGAGAAGGACGACGACACCAACTACCACATGGAGCTCATCGCGGGCCTGGCCAACCTGCGCGCGCGCAACTACAGCATCCCAGAGGTGCGCTCAGCACGCGCAGCGGCTAGACCGCTCGCTAGGGCCGCGCGCAGCACAGCTGGGGAAGGCAGGGCACAACTACAGCATCCCAGAGGTGCGCTCAGCACGCGCAGCGGCTAGACCGCTCGCTAGGGCCGCGCGCAGCACAGCTGGGGAAGGCAGGGCACAACTACAGCATCCCAGAGGTGTGTGGGGCGCAGCTGGGGAGGGCGCTAGGAGGGCGTGGCGCTGCACTGACTAGCCCTGCATGCTCTCCAGGCTGAGGACGCAAAGGATCGATGGTGGTCGCCGTCGGCGCGCTGTGTGGCTTGCTGTGGGCCGTGGACGCAGCGTGCAGCACGTCCTGACACCGTCGCCTGCCTGCCCCGTGCCGTTCGCGCTTTGCTCTGCTGTGCAGGTGGACAAGCTCAAGGCCAAGCTCATTGCCGGGCGCATCATCCCCGCCATCGCCACCGCCACCGCATGCGCCACCGGTGAGGCGCGCGTGAGGGAGGTCCATCGTCCCCACGCTCGCCTAGGCCTGCGAGGTTGTGGAGGCTCAAAAGTTAATCTATCGCTGACAAAACCTCCTTTGCGCTGGTGTCATGCACCCGCAGGCCTGGTGTGCCTAGAGCTGTACAAGGTGGTGCAGGCCAAGCCGCTCGAGGCCTACCGCAACACCTTTGCCAACCTGGCGCTGCCGCTGTTCGCCATGGCCGAGCCCGTCGCGCCAAAGACCACCAAGTACAACGTGCGTACATGTAGTGCCTTGCTTTTCCTTCCCGGGGCCGCCGCCTCCCGCCTTCCTCCTCCTGTGCTCCTCCGTGCACTTGGCGGCGGGCTGGGTGCTGCCAAACTGAGTGGCGGCGGCTGTGTGTCGTGCGCGTGGGCGGACGGGTGGACACACACGTGCAGGACTTGGCGTGGTCGCTGTGGGACAGGTGGACGCTCGAGGGCGACCTCACCGTGCAGGAGGTGAGGAGCAGGGGCGGAATGTCGGGCTCCGGGCGATGGCACAGCAGACGCCCCACGGTGCCGGCCGATCAGTGGCGCTGCGCAACTTCTGCCCTGACTCCCAACCACCTGTCCCCTGCGCTCTTGCTCGGTGCCATCCCGCGCCAGGTGCTGGACTGGTTTGAGGCCAAGGCGCTGTCGCCCTACTCCATCAGCTGCGGCGCCGCGCTGCTCTACAACAACATCTTCCCCAAGCACAAGGAGCGCCTCGGCAAGAAGATGAGCGAGCTGGTGAGCACGAGTTGTTGTTTGCGTGAGGAGGAGGCGGCGGCCAGCCCGGGGCTGAGGGCGGTGTGGGGCGCAGGCGCCTGATCAGGACGCGCTGGCCACGTCAGGCGCCCACGTGCGTGCCGCCGTGTGCCGCAGGTGACGACGGTGGCCAAGCAGGAGATCCCGGCGTGGCGCACGCACTTTGACGTGGTGGTGGCGTGCGAGGACCAGGACGGCAACGACCTCGACGTGCCGCTCGTCTCCATCAAGTTCCGGTGATGCGGTGGCCCCTTGGCCCCTGAGCGCAGCCCGAGCAGTGTATGCAGTGTATGCTCCCTCCCTCTATTGCTTGTAGCTTGCGCCCCTGCGCTGGGCTGCGTCCCGGCAAAAGCTCAACCCGATCTAATGGATTTGAGAGGGGCCCCCGAGGAAAGTCCGTTCTTCAAGCACGGCGCACACATTGCATTGACGGCAGCCACGAGAGCAGCATGAGCGACGTCCTGTCGGGGCGGCCCTGTCGTCGCCACCTCGCGAGGTCTCGTCGCGCTCACCTCCACCTCTGACCCGGCCGGGACATCCGGGACAGCCATCTCAACGCAGACCATCAACGCAGCAGCATCGCGCACAAGCAGCATCACTCTCATCAGCACTGGGGCGGGCGTGACGAAAGGGAGCCCAAGCGAGGTTGGGGGCTGCGCGGGGCGCCGGGCGGTGGGCTTCCGGGCGCCTTCACAGCACCTGGCTCCAACAAGATGCCGCGCAGCAGGCCGCTCAAAAGCAGTTCCTCGCCCATGGCTCTGCTCGCGTATTGGGCGGCGTTCCTCCTGGCCCACCAGCAGCTGCAAAGAGTGGGCGCGGGAACCGCTTCGCCCACCGGTGGCACCGGCGACCTGCTGCACCAGCACCTCAGCGATTCCACCGAGTTCGACTGGTCCAGGCCCGCCAACGGTGAGCAGTGTGCGCTGCAGCGTGGCAGCGTTGAAAAAGGAAATCCTAGCGCGGCCCCCACAGGCGAGTCACCCACCGCACGTGCAGGGCGGTGCCCGTCGTGGGTGACCAACTACACGGCCTTCCACCGCACGATGCGGGGCACCCAGGAGGCCAAGTACCTAGTGCACACCTGCCACTCGGTGAGACCATCAGCCCTTTCGGTTGCACAGGCTGTTTGGAACTGCTGGGCGTGCTGAGCTCTTTCCTCATCGCTGGATGCAGAGGCGGGACTGCTACCACGGCTTGGGCGACCGCATGCGGGGGCTCTACCCCACCATCCAGCTGGCCATTGCCAACAAGCGGTGAGGACGTGCGGCACGGCGGACGTCGGGGCGAACCACTGGCAGGGTGTTGTCATAGAATGGAACGGAAGGAATAAAGAGGAGGAGCACAGGAAGGCACGACCTTGGTGGGTTAGAAGGTGTGCAATTTTGAGGCGGGGCGGCCGCCGCCGCAAGACGCTTGTCCCGTCCGGTGCTGCCCCCGCTGGCAGAGACAACCGCCCGATAAACGCCTCGTGCAAGCTGGGCAGCTGGGGAGCAACCCAACCTTGCAGCTCTGCCGCGCGTGCATGCGTGCGCCTTTCCGCGCGCAGGGTGCTGCTCATCGACTGGGCGAGTCCCTCGCCCCTGGAGCACTTTCTGGTGCCGGCGCTGATTGACTGGACCGTGACGCCGGACCTGGGCGTGGACGTGCGCCAGGGCGCCGCCGTGTCGTGCTGCAACCGCTTCAAGTTCAGGAACAACGTGGGTGACAAGGAGAACCGCGTGTGGACGCTCAGGTGCGCGGCACTCCAGCGCGGTGGTCCTCGCCGCCCACAGGAGCAGTCGTGTGTGCGCGACGGCCTGCAGACAAGGCGAGCTCATGGCGGTGGCAGACGTGAGCGGGACGTTGTCATTGTGTGTGCCGAGCCTTACATCTCGTGGAGCCATCTCAGGCAAACAGGTTTTCATGCCAAGCGACCCCGTCGGGTCCTCTCCCAGGCAAACTGTGCGCAAGGGTGGCGCCAGTGTGGCGGTTAAGCCGAGTGAGGCACGGCACCCGTGCCGCGTGCGCAGAAATGCGGTTTGTGATATGGTCATCCGCTTGCCAGAGATCCTGGCTCCACCCTCGACACACACACACGCACGCCACGCGCACGTCGGCAAAGGCATCGTCAGGCGTCGAGCTTTACGTGTGGTGAAGCCATCTCTGTGGGCACGTGGTCTGTGTGTGCACTGCGCAGCACCAACTCGATGCCGTTCAACTCGCACCTGGACCCCAAGCTGCCCAAGGAGGTGCCGCAGGTGAGGTGCGGGCAGCAGGCGGTCCCAGGGGCCGCCGTAGCACGCGGCCGACCGCTGCTCCCTGGCGGCGACCCATCAGCTTCAGCGGATGCACGCAGCCCTCAACACGCGCCGCTACAAATCCTTGCAGTTGCCTCATGGTTCACCTGCGCCGCACCGTTGCTGGACTCCAGGGCAGCGACAGGCAGGGCAGAGGCAAACACCAAACAGCCCACGCACACACACAAAAACACACGCGCGCATGCCCCACCCATTCACGCGCGCCCGCGCCGCATGTCGTCGCAGTTCCACCGCATGAGCTGGGCCACGCACTGCCTCATGGCGGCGCTGTTCCAGCCCAGCCCCTCCCTGCGCCGGCTGGTGGACGCCGAGCAGCTCAAGCTGCTGGGCAGCCTGGACAGGCCCTTTGTGGCGGTGCACCTCAGGATGGGGCACCTGGAGGGGGAGAAGCAGGACCTGGCCAGGTGTGCGTCGCTGCTGTCGCTGGCCCTCTTTTTGTCAGGCACTCCGTGTTGTACAGGCGAGGATGAGCCAACCGTACCGGTTGGCTCATCCTCACCTAGAAAAACACTCCTGTCAGGCGTGTCCGTGTGAGCTTCTCTCTGCTCCTGCCACTCCGTGGCTCTCGTCACATGCCGCGCCCTCCCCTCTGCTTCACCCCGCAGGGGCTGGGACCACACCGAGGGCCTGCTGGCCGCTTACCAGTGCGCCTGGCGCCGCAACCACCTGCTGCACGCCACGGCCACCGCCACGGCCCCCACGCCGCCGCCACCCGCACCCGCCCCTCCGCTTAACGCCACCGCCGCCCCCGCTCCGCAGACGGCGCCGACGAGCAGGCGCCTGCGCACCGTGGACGCCGTGCGCGCGCTGCTGGGCACTGCTGGCGGCGGCAGCAGCGGCGGCGTCCGTCGCAATGCCGCCACCAGGCGACTGCTGACGATGCAGCGGTGGGCGGCGCCAGGGCGCGGGCGCAGTGAAGCGTGGGCGCGTGCGAGGCGCCGCCGCCGGGCGCTGCGTGCGAGCGACTCGGAGCAAGGGGGCCTGCAGCAGCTGCACCCGCACCACCACCGCCAACACCACAACGGCAGCCGCCTGCACCCCATGCTGCTGCTGACGGACCACGGCACGCTGCGGGCCTCGGTGGCGCACGGCATGCTGGCAGGTGGGTGCGCGCGCCAGGGCAGCGGCGTGTGGCGCCGCTCCGGCGTGGCGCTGCTTGGATCCGTGCACCGCGTTGGGGCGTCACCACGCCCTCGGCCCTCACCCTCCGCTGGCTCGCACGGTGGCAGCCAGCGCGCGCGTGCAGGCCCCTGGGCGTGAGCGGCGCCAACACGCCTCGCTGACGCCGCCGCCCGCCGTTCGCCGCTGCAGCCGCGCTGAGCGTGCAGAGGCGTGCGCGCCTACCGGCCTGCGTCCACTCCCTCCGTCAGCTCAGCAGCAAGCGCCCCGCCCTCCCATTCCACCGCGCAGGCATGGTGGGCCCTGACTACTCGGCGTACCACATTGCGCAGTACCAGGAGCGGGGCGACGCGCCGCCCGAGGAGCAGGAGCGCGCGAGCCTGACCACCTTTGTGGACCTGGTGCTGCTGGCGCGCGCCCACTGCCTGGTGTGGGCGCCCAGCGGCTTCCCCATGATGGCCATGGTGCGTGGCGGGAGGAGGAGGACGTGGCAGGCTGGGATGCCTGACGCAAGCTGTGCTCCGCTTGGCCGTCCTTCCTTGGCGCTGGGCGTGGCTGTGGGCGAGGCGGGTGCACCTTGCGCTCCGTCGCTGGCTCACTTCCAACCTGTGAAACCTTGCTTGGTGACTGCGCAGACGCTGGGCTTCAACCCGTGCACCATCGACATCTACGCGTGCATCAGGGAGGGCAGGGGGGTCAGGACCAACGGCCTGAGCGCGCTGCCGGGCCTGGGTAGATTGGGGTAGACGCTCACTCATCACAAGCTCGCGCGGGGTGCGAGAGCCACAGGGCGGGGATTCCTTCTAGGGCTGAGAGGTGACGGCAGGGTTGAGAGGTGGGGACGGGAAGTGGTGGCTGCGCCTCGGCGCCTGCAGGGACTCGTGCGTCACCTCCCTTTCACTCACTCATCCCCATCGCCGCTGCCAGCCAACGAAGAGCAGATGCTTGTGAAGTTGTTCGCTCCACTCACGTTCGCGCACCTGTCGCTTTGGGCACCCGGGCAGAATGCCGTTGGTGATTGCTGCACCATGCACGTGAACGTATGCATGTGAACGTGCTGAACGAGCTGCCTGAAGAAGCTGCCATCGCAGTCGAGGCTCTGGGCCCGCCCTCTTTGCTCTGTGCTGCGAAGATGACTCGTCGGGGCTGTCATGGTCCGCACACCACGCTTTCTTGCTTGCTGAGCACCGGGGTCTTGTCACTGGACGCGCATGAAATCGGTTCGATGCACGTCACTCGCGTCGGGCTGTTGTGCAATCCTTGTCCTTGTGTGGCATCTTGCGTGCACTTCTTGGTGGGCAGCCACCTCTGCTGCGTGAGCACTGGGTCTTGCATCAGGTGTGGTGGCCCTGCACTCTGGGCTCTGGTGGGGTGAGCAGCAAGGGGCGCGCGGTGAGCATTTCTCTGGGACTGTTGCGGGCAGATCTCTTGATTGGCAGCCAGTCCTGCTGCGCGCGCACTGAGATCGTTGGGGCGTGCGCTGGCGTGCTTGCTTGATTTGCAGCCGTGATGTGCGGTGGTCGTGAGCTGTGGAGACTCCTGGAGACTTTCTGATGGCGCTTGCGTGCTGCCCGATGCCGCTCTTGGCGGTGGCATCCATGCCGAATGGAGTTGGCTGACGTTTAATAACGCTTCCTCAAGCTTTGCCTGGGCCTTCTGGATGTGAAGCTGTCGTGGAGCTGTTGCAGATTCAAACGATGCAAACGAAAAGCCAACGCGCAGGGAGGACGCGGCTCGCGCTTGCTTGAGCAGTCGCATCGCACGTGTTCGGTGCCGGTGCAGCAGCGACGTCGTCGTGTCGTCGCGGCAGCATCGCCGCAAGCGTGCTTTTCAGTTCAACTCGGACATCTTGACCGGGTCAACATTTTGCTGAGGAGCGTGAGGAGGACACTGCAGCGGCAGGGAATAGCGCGCAGCGCAACCAATCAGCATCATGATGCGCCGGCAAAGGTCGCGGAGGGAGTCCGCGGCACGGAGGAGCCTGACGGCGCGAGCCGTGGCGACGATGGCGGCCCTGCTCACCCAGCTCATCCCACCAGCTTGCGGCGCTGCCATCAGCGCAGAGCCATGGCAGTTTAACCAAGGCCACCCCACCGACCTGCTGCAGCAGCACCTGCAGCACTCGTACGAACTCGACTGGCGCGTACCCGCCGACGGTGCGTTGCGTGGGATGGCCCGCAGCGATGGCTCGTGCCCAGCATCTTTTCAGCAAGCCTGAGCGACACCTGAGGTGCATTCTTGACCCCCCACAGGCAAGTGCCCGTCGTGGGTGACCGATTACGTCGCCTTCCACCGCAAGACCCGCGGCGCCCGGGACGCCAAGTACCTGGTGCACTCGTGCAGCACGGTGAGAAGGATGGTGGAGAGTACCTGGATGAACTGGCTGGCACGCCGAGCCCCATGCATGCCTCTGCGGGTTGCCCGGCCTGCCTCTCAGTCCGCCGCGCAGCACGCTGTGATTGCACCGCGTTCTGCGCCTGCCCGCTCACCAAGGGCGCCGGGGCCCCATGCATGGCCCACCCCGTGCAGGCCAAGGACTGCCACTTTGGCCTGGGCGACCGCGTGCGGGGGCTCTTCCCCGCCCTCCAGCTGGCACTGGCGCACAAGCGGTGCGCACCTTGAGCCAGCAGCCCAGGGCTTGCAGTGCCCTCGGCGCCCCTCTCAGCAGACGCAACACGGCCCTGCCCTGCACGGACTGCAGGGTGCTGCTCATCGACTGGGCGAGCCCCTCGCCCCTGGAGCACTTTCTGGTACCAGCCCAGGTCAACTGGACCGTGACGCCAGACCTGGGCGTGCGCGTGCACGGCGGCGGCGCCTTTCTCCGCTGCTGCAACCACGCCAGCTTTGCGTCCAACGTGCCCAAGGACCTGGACAACCGCGTCTGGGTCGCGAGGTGTGCGTGGTTGTTGTGAGGCCATGACGACTGCGCTGGCGCCGGCCGTGATGCCGTCCGTGTATCCTTCCTCCATCACAGCAGGCGGGGGCGGGGGCGTGCATTGGTGTGTGTGTGCGCAGCACCAGCGCACTGCCATCCCACTCGTGTGCTCTGACGCGCGCCGTGCGCCACCAACGCGCTGCCGTCCCACGCTTTGCTCTCTGCCGCACCCTGCGCAGCACCAATGCGCTGCCCTTCAGCCCGCGCCTGGACCCCAAGATGCCAAAGGCAGTCCCCGCGGTGCGCACGCCTGCCTTCTGGCGCTTTGACTGCGTCAGGAACAAGGCCGGGGCGCACGATTGCTCCGTCGCCTGCACACCGCTCGCCGCAGTTTAGCCGGGTCAGCTGGGCGGCGCACTGCCTACTCAAGGCGCTGTTCCAGCCCAGCCCCGCACTCATTGCGGCGACCAACGCCGAGCAGCTCAAGCTGCTGGGCAGCCTGGACAGGCCCTTTGTGGCGGTGCACCTCAGGATGGGGCACCTCGAGGGGGAGGCCATGGACATTGAGAGGTGCGCCGTGAGCGGGTCGTCTTGGCCCGTGATGGAGGGCCGCAGGCACTCAGGGGCGGCATGTGCTCCGGCGTGCGCTTGTGCCTTGCTGCTTCTCCGCTTCCATGCTGCTTGGCACGAGCAAGCAACGGGCCCGTCCCACTGATGCGAGATGCACGCACATTCACGGCAGGGGCGGTGCGCCGGAGACCTGGTGCGTCTCACACACCGTGGCTCATCTCCAGACTGCTGCACCGCAATCCCGCCTGCCTGCCCCTCACGCAGGGGCTGGGACCACTTCCAGGGCCTGCTGGCCGCGTACCAGTGCGCCTGGCGCCGCAACCACCTGCTCCATGCCCCCCGCTCCCACCTCGCCATCAATGGCTTGGACCAGGGAGCGCCCACCACAACGCACCGCCACCACCACCACCACCACCAGCGCTCAGACAGCCTCCTCATGCGGCGTTCGACGCTTCCTGGCAGCGGCGCAACAGAGGCTGACGACGAGGAGCAAGCGAGGTGGCGGCAGGCGGAGGAGCACGCAACGCACGTGGTTGAGGCGGCGTTGGCTGCGGTCGCGGAACAGGAGCTGCCGGCGCCAGGAGTCCTCGCCAGCGCCACCAGCGGCAAACACGCCGCGGAGCCCATGCTGATGCTGACGGACCACACAAACGTGAGGGCGGCCGTGGCGCAGGGCGCGCTGGCAGGTGCGTGTGGTGTTTTCATCTGAGGTTCTCGCTGCGGTGCAGACGTGACGAGGTGCCAACAGGCCGGGCGGGTAGCGCATGCCCTGCATATGCCGCGCAGGCGTGGTGGGCCCCAGCTACTCAGCGCACCACATCAGTCAGTACAAGGACAGGGAGAACAGCACGGCCGAGGAGCACGAGCACATCGTGATGACCACGTTCGTGGACCTGATGCTGCTGGCGCGCGCGCGCTGCCTGGTGTGGGCCAGGAGCGGCTTCCCCATGCTCGCCATGGTGAGCGCTGCGTGGGTGTGGGCAGGTCGGAGGGTGTGTGTGGTCGCTTCGGGACGAGGCATCATCAGTTGGCAGGGCTGCGCCATCCTGCTCACGCAGACGCTGGGCTTCAACCCGTGCACCGTGGACGTGCCCTCGTGCATCAAGGAGGCCAAGGGCAGGAGCACAGGAGGAGCAGCGGCAGCAGCAGGGCGCATCGAGCGGTAGACCAGAACGAACCTTCGCTGGCGGCGCGCGCATCCCGTGATTGCACGTAATTGCCTCATTGAACTTCAACCACACACAACTTGGACTGCAACCTGGACGTCTCACCGTGCTGCCGGGGCCACCTGCCGCGAGCTGTCGGGTCCGAAAGGTGGACGGGCTGTTTCTGCAGTTATCGCGAAAAGTGGTGGTCGAGCGAGAAAGGCTCCAGGAGGTCGCTGCTGTCGGCGTGCGCTGTCAGAGCCTGGCATCAGCCCAGCGCTTGGCCAACGTGTCGGCGTGCGAGCTTCGCTCGCGCTGCAGCAGGGACCCGGCGGGACCCGGCAAAATGGCGCCCCACGCCGGAGCCTGTGACGGGCAGAGCTGAAGGGCAGCAGCAGGCGTCCGACCTCCCAGCAGGAAGCCCCCTGGAGCTTTCCAGGGGGAGGGCCACGGCCTGCTCGAGGAGCGCGGCACACTTCGCCACACACGCGCCCCCCTGCCAAAATGGCGAAGAGCAGGCAGCGCTCGGCAACAGCCCCACGCTGGGCGGCAGGAGTCCTTATCCTGACTCTCTGGCAGCAGTGCGCACACGCCGGCGCACCTCCCGGGCAGGGGAGGTGGCGGCAGGGCAGCCCATCCAACCCCCTGGAGCAGCACCTTCAGCACTCCAGCGAGCTGGACTGGACAAAGCCCGCTGACGGTGAGCCCAGAGGTGGCTTTTTGTCGCCGGCAGGGAGCACTTTCGCTGGCTTTGCCGTTGTCTCACTCGGCGAGCGCGCGCGTGGACATCTTTCTTTCTGGCAAGCTCCCTGCTGCTGGGGCCTGTGAACGCCTGCTCTATGAGGTGGCTCATCACGATGGCGTGACGGTGACACCCGTCATGTGCCGTGCAGGCAAGTGCCCGTCGTGGGTGACCGACTACGCCGCCTTCCACCGCAAGACCCGCGGCACCAAGGACGCCAAGTACCTGGTGCACTCATGCCACAAGGTGCGGCGTTGTTTGCTGCTCGCGTTTCCAGCGAGTGGACACCAGTGGCCGCAGGGTGCGCAGGCCTCTTGACACTTGCGCACCCTGTCTCCGCGACGCAGGCCCAAGACTGTCACCACGGGCTGGGTGACCGCATGCGGGGGCTGTACCCAGCTATCCAGCTGGCCATCGCGCACAAGAGGTGCGAGCCGTACGCAGCACCAGGGTTCCCTCGGCGCCCTGGGGACGCAATCCAGCGGGCGTGGCCTGGGCAAACGGATGGCGTGGGGCAAGCGCAGGCGTCCAACGCCCCGCCTTTGTGCACCACATGCACGGCGGGGTGGCTAGTGTGGCAGCTCGTCCGTGCACGCTTGCGTCGTCTGCGTGCCGGAGACGGCTCAGCGCGCACACGTGCGTGTATGCACAGGGTGCTGCTCATCGACTGGTCGGACCCCGTGCCCCTCGAGCACTTTCTGGTGCCGGCCCAGGTCAACTGGTCGCTCGGCGGCCTGGGCCTGGACGTGGAGCAGGCGGCCGCGGTGCCGTGCTGCGACCGCGCGCGCTTCTGGTCCAACGCGCCCACGGACAAGGCCAACCGCGTGTGGAAGACCAGGTCAGCACTTGGCGCGCCGTGGAATTCTTCTCGCAGCGCCACCATGCCTGCTCATCGAATGAGCAGAAGCCGCAGCCAGGACCAGGTTGACGCACCGCACCCTACCTGCTCTCTGTGCACCCACTGCGCAGCACCAACTCGATGTTCTTCCAGTCGCGCCTGGACCCCAGCATGCCCAGGGAAGTGCCCCAGGTGAGCGCCGCAAGTCCTTCTCCTGCCACTCACTCTGCGCGTGCGGGTGTGGTCAGCTCGCATCAACGGCACGGGTGGCAGCAGCGGGGCGGGTGAGGACCAAAGCCCAGCCAGAGCAGAACATCACCAAGCAGCGATTCCACGTGCGGCAGAACAGCACAGCAGAGGTGGCACACGAGCCCTGGCCTGCCGCCATGCCACGCACGCCCCTGGACCGCTCCTCGTCGCAGTTCTACCGTGTGTCCTGGGCCACGCACTGCTTCATGACGGCGCTGTTTGAGCCCAGCCCCGCACTGATTGCGGCGACCAACGCCGAGCAGGTCAGGCTGCTGGGCAGCCTGGACAAGCCCTTTGTGGCGGTGCACCTCAGGATGGGGCACCTCGAGGGGGAGGCCATGGACATTGAGAGGTGCGCCG
>VFQP010002673.1_pt1 | contig 19454 bp, 13 predicted proteins | sample 3512351 | NCBI WGS metagenome assembly VFQP01 (sample SAMN10412372, study PRJNA504923) | tailings metagenome | isolation source: Relicate 1 Philex TSF1 revegetated site | place: Philippines: Tuba, Benguet | collected 2017-08-29
GATCCGATCACTCGCCGACTTCGAGTGGGCGCGAAAGGTCAATCCATAGTGCGCTCGGTATGAGTCAACAGGGCCGTGGGCGTCAGCCATCGCCGCGCAGCGCGAGGCCCTGCTCCACCTGCCGCGCGGCGGCGCGGATCGCCGGCAGGTAGCGCGCCAGCATCTCCTCCCGCGTCGCGCGGCTCGTCGGCGCGCCGACATTCACCGCCGCCACCACCTCGCCCCGCGCGTTGCGGACGGGCACCGCGACGGAGATCAGCCCCGGCTCGAACTCGCCCTCGACCAGCGCGAAATCCTGCGCGCGCACCTGGCGGAGGACGGCGCGGAGCGCCGCCGGCTCCACCACCGTCAGCGGCGTCAGGCGCTGCCGCGGCAGGCGCTTCAGCACCTCCGCGAGCGTGGCGTCCGGCAGATGCGCCAGCAGCACCCGCCCCATGCTCGAGACGCTCGCCGGCAGCCTCGTGCCGACCGCGACCTGCGTGCTCTGCACGATCCGCCGCGCCGTGCTGCGGGCGACGTAGAGCACCTCGTCGCCATCGAGGATGCCGAGCGAGCAGTTCTCGCGCAGCGCGGCCGTGACCTCCGCGAGCGAGGGCTGCGCGAGCGCGGGCAGGTCGAGCGTCGAGAGCCAGGCATAGCCGAGCTCGAGCACGCGCGGGCGGAGGGCGAAGGCATCGCGCTCCTGCGCCGCATAGCCCTCCGCCACCAGCGTGAGCAGGAGCCGCCGCACCGCCGCGCGGCTCAGCCCGGACCGGCGCGCCGCCTCGCTGACCGTCAGGCGCGGCGTCGCGGCGCCGAACAGCCGCAGCACCTGCAGCCCGCGCGCGAGCGAGGTGACGTAGTCGGCGGGATTGATCGCCGGCGGCGCGGGCAGCGGCGGGGCATCGGGGGGCATGGCGGCGGCTCCGGCGCGCGGCGCTTGACAGTACCGCGCCGACACTGAACGATAATCGCCCATCTGTGCGATTATCGCACAAAAATCAAGCCGTCCGGCGCCCCTCCTGGCGACCGGGCCCGGGGGAAGCAGCCAATGGGCCGTTCGGCGGCATGAGTCTCGCGCTCGGCATCGATATCGGCGGCACCTTCACGGACATCGTGCTGCTGGACACCGCGGACGGCCGGCAGTGGAACCTCAAGCTCCTCACCACGCCGCGCGATCCGGCCGCCGCCGTGGTGGAGGGCGCGGCGCGCGTCCTCGCCGCGGCCTCCGCCGCGCCAGGCGCGGTGCGGCGCGTGGTGCATGCGACGACGCTCTTCACCAATGCGCTGATCGAGCGGAAGGGCGCGCCGACCGGCCTGCTCACCACGCGCGGCTTCGCCGACGTGCTCGAGATCGGCCGCGAGCGGAAATACGATCTCTACGACATCCACCTCGAGATGCCGGAACCGCTGGTGCCCCGCGCGCTGCGCCGCGAGGTGGAGGAACGCATCGGCCCGCGCGGCGAGGTCGAGGTGCCGATCGCCATCGCGGGGCTGGAGGCCGAGGCGGACGCGCTGGTCGCCGCGGGCTGCACCTCCATCGCCGTCGCCTTCCTGCATGCCTATGCCAACCCGCTGCATGAGCAGCGCGCCGCCGCCGCGCTCGCCCGCCGCCATCCCGGCCTGTTCGTCACCACCTCGCACGAGGTCGCGGCCGAGATCCGCGAATACGAGAGGCTCTCCACCGCCGTCGCCAATGCCTATGTGAAGCCGCTGGCCGAACGCTATCTCGGCAGCCTCGAAGGCCGCCTCGGCGGCATCGGCATCGCCGCCCCGCTCTTCCTGATGCTGTCGAGCGGCGGGCTCACCCATGTCGCCGAGGCGAAGCGCATCCCGATCCAGCTCCTCGAATCCGGCCCGGCGGCCGGCGCGATCGCCGCCGCGCATTACGGCCTGCGCAGCGGCGAGCGGAACATCCTCGCCTTCGACATGGGCGGCACCACCGCCAAGCTCAGCGTGGTGGACGAGGGCGAGCCGATGGTCACCTTCGCCTTCGAGGCCGCACGTGCGCGCCGCTTCCGCGAAGGCAGCGGGCTGCCGCTGCGCATCTCCTCGGTCGAATTGATCGAGATCGGCGCGGGCGGCGGCAGCATCGCGCGGGTGGATGCGATGGGCCTCGTCAAGGTCGGCCCGCAGAGCGCGGGCGCCGAGCCTGGCCCTGCCTGCTACGACCGCGGCGGCACCGCGCCGACCGTGACCGACGCCAACCTGCTGCTCGGCCTGCTCGATGCGCGCTACTTCGCCGGCGGGACGATGCCGATCCGCGAGGACCTGGCCGGCCGCGCCGTCGAGGGTCTCGCCGCCTCCGCCGGGCTCGACGCCGTCGGGGCGGCGCATGGCGTCCATGACATCGTCAACGAGACGATGGCGGGGGCCGCGCGCGTGCACATCGCCGAGCGCGGGAAGGATCTCCGGCGCTATGCGCTCGTCGCCACCGGCGGCGGCGGCCCGCTGCATGGCTGCGCCGTGGCGCGCAAGCTCGGCCTCGGCCGCATGATCGTCCCGCCCTCCGCCGGCGTCGCCTCCGCGATGGGGCTGCTGATCGCGCCGGCACGCGTCGATCGCGTCGCCACGGTGGCCCGGCCGCTCGACGCGATCGACTGGCCGGCGCTCGAGGCGCTCGCCGCCAGCATGGAGGAGGAGGCCGCGCGCATCGCGCGGATGAGCGGCCTGCCGGAGGCCGGCCTGCTGCGCCGCCGCCTGGCCGACATGCGCTATGCCGGCCAGGGCTTCGAGATTCCCGTGCGCCTGCCCGACGGCCCCTATGACGCAGGCACGGCGCCGCGCATCGCCGAAGCCTTCGCCGCCGCCTATCGCGGCATCTACGCGCTCAACCCGCCGGATGGGCGGGTGGAGCTGGTCAATCTGCGTGTCGCGGTCACCGCCCCGGCCGCCGTGATCGCCGAGGCCGCCGCCGCCACGCACCCCGCCGGCGGCGCGGCGCTCAAGGGCCGCCGCCCGGTCCGCTTCGCCGCGGCCGGCGCCGCGCTCGACACGCCCGTCTATGACCGCGCCCGCCTGCCGCCCGGCCGCCGCATCGAGGGCCCGGCGCTGGTCGAGGAGCCGGAATCCACCCTCCTCGTGCCGCCCGGCACCTGGTTCGTCGCGGAGCCGAACGGCAACATCGTGGTGCATCTGCATGACTGACGCCCCCGGGACGGACGCCCCCATGACGCACGCCCCCCTGGCGGACACCCGCGCGCCGCGCGGTTTCGATGCGGTCACGCTGGAAGTGATCTGGATGCGCCTCGTCTCGCTGATCGACGAGGCCTCGGCCGCGCTGGTCCGCAGCTCCTTCTCCACGCTGGTGCGCGAATCGCACGACTTCTCCTGCGTCGTGACCGACCGGGACGGGCGCTGCATCGCGCAGGCCACCGCCTCCATCCCATCCTTCATCGGCACGCTGCCGCGCACGGTACGGCATTTCCTCGCGCATTTCCCGCCCGAGACGCTGCGGCCCGGCGACGTGCTGATCACCAACGATCCCTGGATGGGCACCGGGCACCTGCCGGATCTCACCATCGCGCGGCCGCTGTTCCGCAACGGCGCGCTGATCGGCTTCGCCGCCTCCACCACGCATTCGCCCGACATGGGCGGGCGCACCGGCACCAGCGACATCCGCGACGTGTTCGAGGAAGGCCTGCAGGTGCCGATGCTGAAGCTGTTCGATGCCGGCCGGCTCGACGCCACCTTCATCGCCATGCTGCGCAAGAACGTGCGCGTGCCGGACCTGGTGGTGGGCGACCTGTTCGCCCAGGTCTCCGCGACCGACCTGATGGCGCGCCGCCTCTTCGCGCTGATGGACGAACAGGGGCTGGACGACCTCGAAGCCGTCTCGGCCGAGATCCGCGCGCGGTCGGAAGCGGCGATGCGCCGCGCCATCGCCGCCTTCCCCGACGGCACCTACCGCTACGAGCTGACCTCCGACGGTCTGGCGGAGCCGGTCACCATCCGCCTCGCCATCACCGTCTCGGGCGAGCGCATCCTGGCGGATTATGCGGGCACCTCCGCGCAGGTGGACCGCGCGCTGAACGTCGCGCTCTGCTACACCTACGCGCAGACGGTGTACGGGCTGAAATGCATCCTCGCCCCGGACCTGCCGAACAATGACGGCGCGCTGGCGCCGATCGAGGTGACGGCGCCCGAGGGCTCGATCCTCAATCACCGCTACCCGGCCTCGGGGCAGACGCGCACGCTGGTGGGCCACTTCCTGCCCTTCGCGGTGTTCGGCGCGCTGGCCGATGCGGTGCCCGACAGGGTCGCGGCCGGCCCCGGATCGCCGCTCTGGAGCATGCAGGGCACCGGGCTCGACGCGCAGGGCCGGACCTATGTGAACAAGTTCTTCTTCAACGGCGGCACCGGTGCCACGCAGGCGGCGGATGGGCGCAACGTGCTGAGCTGGCCTTCCAACATCTCCTGCGTGCCGATCGAGATGATGGAGCAGCAATCGGGCTTCCGGGTGATCCACAAGCGCCTGCGCGAGGGCTCGGGCGGCGCGGGCCGGCATCGCGGCGGGCTCGGGCAGGAGACGCTGCTGGAATACCGCTCGCCGCGCCCGATCCTGGTCGGGTTCCATGCCGAGCGCACCGCGGTGCCGGCGCCCGGCCTGCATGGCGGCGCCCCCGGCCGCACCGGGGTTCTGGAGCTGAACGGAAGGCCCCTGACGCCCATCGAGCAGAAGGTGCAGCATGTGATCCGCGAGGGCGACCGGATCCATTTCCGCACGCCCGGCGGCGGCGGCTTCGGACCGGCGGTGGAGCGCGACCCGGCGCTCGCCGCGCGCGACCGGCGCGCGGGCTACATGCCATGAGCGCGCTGGAGCCGCGCGCCATGGGCGCGACGATGCGCGCGGTGGAGATCGCCGCCCCCGGCGGGCCGGAGATGCTGCGCCCCGTCGCGCGCCCGCGCCCCGCACCCGGCGCGGGCGAGGTGCTGGTGCGCGTCGCCGCCGCGGGCGTGAACCGGCCGGACGTGACGCAGCGCCTCGGCCTCTATCCGCCGCCGCCCGGCGCCTCCGACCTGCCCGGCCTCGATATCGCCGGCCGCGTCGAGGCGGTCGGCCCGGACGTCGCCTGGCCGGCGCCCGGCATGGCCGTCTGCGCGCTGGTGACCGGCGGCGGCTATGCCGAATGGTGCGTCGTGCCCGCGCCGCAATGCCTGCCGGTGCCGCGTGGCTGGGGCTTCGTCCAGGCCGCCGGCCTGCCGGAAGTGTTCTTCACCACCTGGAACAGCCTGGTCTGGCGCGGCGCGCTGGCGCCCGGCGAGCGGCTGCTCGTCCAGGGGGGCGCGAGCGGCGTCGGCCTCGCCGCGCTCCAGGTCGCGCGCCAGGTGATCGGCGCGCGCGCCGCGGCCACCTGCGGCGGCGCGGCGAAGCGGGAGGCCGCGCTGGCGCATGGCGCGGAGGCGGTGTTCGACTATCGCGAGGATTGGCACGAAGCGGCGCGCGCCTGGGCAGGCGGCGGCTTCGACGTGATCCTCGACGCCCAGGCCGGCCCGACCACCGATCCGCAACTCGACCTGCTCGAGATCAACGGCCGGCTCGTGCTGCTGGCCACGCATCAGGGCGTGCTGTCGGAGGTGAATTGCCGGCGCATCGTCCGCCGCAGCCTGACGCTGACCGGCACCACGCTCCGCGCGCGCAGCGTCGCACACAAGGGCCGCATCGCCGCGGCGCTCGCCGAGAAGGTCTGGCCGCTGCTGGAAAGCGGCGCGATCCGCATGCCGGTCTGCGCCACCTTCCCGCTGGAGGACGCGGCCGGGGCACACCGGCTGCTCGATGCCAATGCGCAGATCGGCAAGGTCGTGCTGGTGGTGGACCAGGGCCTTGCGGACAGCGCGCCATGACGGGAGAGACATGATGCTGAGACGGACCCTGTTCGGCGCGACCGGCGCGCTGGCGCTGCCGCGTCTCGCCGCGGCGCAGGCCTTTCCGGCGCGGCCGGTCCGCCTGATCGTGCCCTTCGCCGCCGGCGGACCCACCGATGTGATGGCCCGCCTGCTGGCCGAGCGCATCGCCGGTCCGCTCGGCCAGCCGGTGGTGGTGGAGAACGTCTCCGGCGCGGGCGGCAATCTCGGCGCGGCGCAGGTGGCGCGCGCGGCGCCGGACGGCCACGCCATCCTGTTCAGCACGCCGGGCCCGCTCGCGATCAACCAGTTCCTGTTCACCAACCTGGGCTACGATCCGGCCACCGCCTTCCGCCCCGTGATCAACGTCGCGACGATCCCGAGCGCGCTCGTCGTCAACCCGCGCGTCGAGGCGCGCAGCGTGGCCGACCTGGTTGCGCTGATGCGCGCCGCGCCCGGGCGGCTGAACTACGGCAGCTCGGGCAACGGCACCACCAGCCACCTGACCGGCGAGCTGTTCCTGATGCAGACCGGCACGCGCGCCCAGCACGTGCCCTATCGCGGCGTCGCGCCGCTGATGCAGGACCTGCTGGCCGGCAACGTCGATTTCGGCTTCCCCGCCGATCTCGCGCTGGTGCAGTCGGGCCAGCTCCGCGCGCTCGCCGTCACCTCCCGCGCCCGGGTGCCGGGCTTCCCCGACATTCCGACGATGATCGAGGCGGGCCTCGCGGATTTCGAATCCGTCGCCTGGTTCTGCCTGGTCGCGCCGGCCGGCACGCCCGATGCGGCGGTGCTGCGCTTGAACGCGGAGGTCAGCCGCGCGCTGGCCGATCCGGACCTGCAGCGCCGCTTCGCCGGCTTCGGCGCCGCGGTCGCCGGCGGCAGCGCGGATGACCTGGCCGCGCTGATCGCGCGGGAGACGGTGCAGTGGCGCCGGGTGATCGAGGTGGCCAATGTCCGCATCCAGTGATCCCGCCGCGATCCGCGGCCCGCTGCTGGCCGGCATCGGCCAGTCCGCCACCATCGCGATGACCCAGCGCGCGCGGGAGATGCGCGCCGCCGGGCGCGACGTGATCGCGCTCAGCAACGGCCAGCCCGACCTGCCGCCGCCCGAGAACATCCGCCGCGCCGCGATCGCCGCGATCGAGCGCGGCGAGTCCAAGTATCCCCCCGTTCCCGGCATCCCCGAGCTGCGCGAGGCGGTGCGCCGCAAGTTCAGGCGCGAGAACGGGCTCGACTACCGCGTGGAGCAGACCATCGTCTCGACCGGCGGCAAGCAGGTGCTGGCCAATGCGCTGCTCGGCACGCTGCATCCCGGCGACGAGGTGGTGATCCCGGCACCCTACTTCGTCTCCTACTCGCAGCTCGTCGAGATGGCCGCCGGACGGGCGGTGATCGTGCCGACCTCGGCCGAGCACGGCTTCAAGCTCCAGCCCGCCGATCTCGATGCCGCAATCACGCCGCGCACGCGCTGGGTGATGTTCAACTCCCCCTGCAACCCCTCGGGCGCCGCCTACAGCTGGGCCGAGATGAAGGCGCTGACCGATGTGCTGCTGGCGCATCCGCATGTGCTGGTGCTGGCCGACGACATCTACGAACACCTGACCTATGGCGACTTCGTCTTCGTCACCCCGGCGCAGGTGGAGCCCCGGCTGATGGACCGCACGCTGACCATGAACGGCGTCTCCAAGGCCTATGCGATGACCGGCTGGCGCATCGGCTACGCGGCCGGGCCCGAGAAGCTGATCCGCACCATGAACCTGATGCAGAGCCAGATGACGAGCGGCGCCAACATCATCGCGCAATGGGCCTCGGTCGAGGCGCTGGACGGCCCGCAGGATTTCGTGGTGCAGGCGCGGCGCATCTTCCAGGACCGCCGCGACCTCGTCGTCTCGATGCTGAACCAGGCGCATGGGCTGCACTGCCCGACGCCGGAAGGCGCCTTCTATGTGTTTCCCCGCTGCGACGCGCTGATCGGCCGGCGCGCGCCCTCGGGCCGCGTCATCGCCGACGATGCCGCCTTCGCCGAGGAACTGCTGGAGATCGAGGGTGTCGCGGTGGTGCAGGGCTCGGCCTTCGGCCAGGGTCCGAACTTCCGCATCTCCTACGCCGCCGCGACCGCGCAGCTCGAGGAGGCCTGCATGCGGATCCAGCGTTTCTGCGCCACGCTCGCCTGACCCGAAGCAACAACGACACGACGAGGAAGCACGCCATGACGCATCGCATCACCCGCCGCACCCTGGGCACGCTGGCCGCCGCGCTGCCCTTCGCCGCGCGCGCGCAGGGCGGCGGCCCGATCACCCTGATCGTGCCTTTCGCGGCCGGCGGGCCGGTGGATACGGTGGCGCGCCTCCTCGCGCGCCAGCTCGAACGGCAGACGGGGCAGAGCTGGGTGGTGGAGAACCGCGGCGGCGCCGGCGGCACCATCGGCGCCGTCGCGGTCGCCCGCGCGCAGCCCGATGGCCGCACGCTGCTCTGCGCCAGCACCGGCATCGTCTCGATCGTGCCGCATGTGATGGACGCGCCCTATGATCCGCTGACGGCCTTCACGCCGCTCGGCATGGCCGGCTTCTCGAACGGCGTGCTCGCGGTGCATCCCTCGGTGCCGGCGCAGAACGTGCAGGAGCTGGTGGCCTATGCGCGCGCCAATCCCGGCAAGCTGTTCTACGGCTCGGGCGGCAGCGGCACCATCGCGCATCTCTTCGGCGAGATGTTCAACGCGCGCGCCGGCGTGCGGATGGAACACGTCGCCTTCCGCGGCGCCGCCCCCGCCCTGCAGGAGACGATCGCCGGGCGCGTGCAGGTGATCTTCGACGTCGCCGCCGTGCCCGCGGTGCGCGAGGGGCAGCTCCGCGGCCTCGCCGTGCTGGGCGATGCGCCAAGCCCGCTGCTGCCCGGCCTGCCGCCGCTGCGTGCGACCGGCTATGGCGAGCAGGGCGTGCTCTCCTGGTTCGGGCTGCTCGGCCCGGCGGGACTGCCGGCCGAGGTCGCGCAGCGCCTCGCCGCCGCACTCGGCGCGACCGTTGCCCATGCCGAGGTGACGGAGGCGCTGGCGCGAGCCGGCATCACCGCGCGCTTCCAGGGGCCGGAGGAGTTCGCCGCGACGATCCGCGCCGACCACGCCGCCTTCGGCGCCGTGGTGCGCGCCGGCAACATCCGCGCCAGCTGAGCGGGGGCCGGCATGGACGCGACGAACGCGGTGCGGCCGCATGGCCTGGTGGTCTTTGCCGCCGCACCGGCACAGCCAGTGCCCGGGGCCGATGTGCGCCGGGCGCGCGGGCAGAACTTCCTGGTGGATTGGATCGAGGCGGATGGCAGCGCCGACATCCCGATCGAAAGCACCGAGGAGGCGATGCTGCTGCTGCCCGGCCCCGGCGCCCGGCTGCGCGGCGCCGCGGAGGACGTCGCCGCGCCCGGCCGCAGCGTCTGCCTGCTGCCGCCGGGGCGCCACGCGGTGCGCCCGGCGGCGCCCGGCCTGCTGGTGCTGCTGCGCTCCGCCGCGCCGGCCGCGGAACGCGCCGCGGCCGCCAATGCCGCGTCCTATGCCCCGCCCGATCCGCGCGTTGCCCCGCCCGGCCCGCCCTGGACCTGCCGGCGGCCGGGCATCGGCGTGGTGGAGGTGGACCGGATGGCCCGCGCCGCCGGCCGCCCGCGGCTGAAGATGCTGCAAAGCGCGACGATGAGCATCAACTGGGTGGAATACGAGGGCGAGCGCGACCGCACCCAGCTCACGCCCCACAGCCATGAGGATTTCGAGCAGGGATCGCTCGCGATCCTGGGCGGCTTCGTGCACCATCTGCGCGTGCCCTGGGGCCCGGATGCGAACCTGTGGCGCGACGACCTGCATCTCGACGCGCCGGCCGGCTCCCTGGCGATCGTGCCGCCGGGCATGATCCACACCACGGAGGGGCATGGCGGCGGGGTGCATCTGCTGATCGACGTGTTCTGCCCGCCGCGCGCGGATTTCGTCGCGAAGGGCTGGATCGCGAACAGCGCGGACTACGCAGCGCCGGGCAGCTGAAGACGCCACGGCGCATCACGAAGGGGAGGAGACGAGAATGAACGGACCCACGCGACGCGCCGTGCTGTCGGCCGCGATGATCGGCGGCGCGCTCGGCGCCGGACCGGCCGCGGCGCAATCCGGCGCCGATTTCCCGAACCGGCCCGTGCGCATGATCGTGCCCTATGCGCCGGGTGGCACCTCGGACACGCTCGCGCGGCTGCTGGCGGGCCCGATGCAGGCCACGCTCGGCCAGCCGGTGGTGGTGGAGAACCGCCCAGGCGCCGGCAGCCTGCTCGGCACCGACATGGTGGTGCGCGCCCCGGCCGATGGCCACACGCTGCTGCTGGCCGACACGCCGCTCACCACCGTGCCGTCGATGCACGCCGCCGCGGGCCGCGCCGCGCCCTATGATCCGGTACGCGACCTCACGCCGCTGATGCATCTCGCGGCGACGCCGGCGGTCATGTACACGCCCGCCGCCCTGCCGGCGCGCACCGTGCAGGAGTTCTTCGCGCTCGCCCGCGCGCGGCCCGACACGATGTCCATCGCCTCCTCCGGCGTGGGCTCCACGACGCATCTGATCGCCGAGATGGTGATCCGCCAGTCCGGCGCGCGCATGGCGCATGTGCCCTATCGGGGCGGCGGCCCGGCGCTGCAGGACGTGGTGGCCGGCAATGTCCAGGCGACCTTCCTCGCCTGGGCCTCCGGCGCGGCGCTGGTGCGCGGCGGCCAGGCGCATGCGATGGGCGTCGCGGCGGAGCGGCGCATGCGCGACCTGCCGGAGGTGCCGACGCTGCGCGAGCAGGGCCTCGACATCGTGGCGACGTTCTGGTGGGGACTGCTCGGCCCCGCCGGCCTGCCGCCCGCCGTGCAGCAGCGCATCGTGCAGGCCGCGACGGCCGCGATGGACGCGCCCGAGGTCGCAAGCCGCCTCGCCGCGCTCAGCGTCGAGCGCGACATCCGCGACGCGGCCGCCTTCCGCGCCCATGTGCAGAGCGAGAGCGAGCGCTGGGGCGCGCTGATCCGCGCCGCCGGCATCCGCGCCGAATAGGCCACGGCCGCCCGGCATGCATGTCTTCACCGACCATGTCGGGCGCCGCAAGCGCCGGGCGCTCGCGCAGCTCGGCGCGGCGACCGGCTGCGATCTCGTCATCGGCAGCAGCCCGGAGCATTTCCCCTGGCTCTGCAACGGCTCCATGCCGAGCCTCACCTATATCCGCTCGCGTCCCGCCTTCGCCTGCGTGGACGCGTCCGGCGCCGGCTTCGTCGTGCTGTTCGACGGCTCGGAAAGCCTGATCCGGTCGCAGAGCTGGATCGAGGATTTCGTCGGCTACCGCGAGTTCCAGGACGACCCGCTCGAGGTGCTGGCGGCCGAGCTCCGCCGTCGCGGCTTCGCCCGCGCGCGCATCGGCCTCGACCTCGACGTCCTGCCCCAGGCCGCCTTCGCCCGCCTGGAACGCCTGCTGCCCGAGGCGACCCTGGCGGACAGCTACCCCGCGCTCGCGCGGCTGCGCGCCGTGAAGGAGCCGATGGAGATCGCCACCATCGAATCGGCCGCGAAGGCGACGCATGAGGCGGTGCTGGACGGCTTCGCCGCAAGCCGCCCCGGCGAGACGGAGCGCGTGATCGCCAACCGCCTTCTCGCAGGCTGCCTGGCGCGCGGCGCGCGCACCATCCTCTTCGCGACCTTCGCCAGCGGCGAGCGGACGATGCACACGCACAACTTCGCCGCCGCGCGGGTGGTGGCGCCCGAGGACATGCTGCGCTGCGATGTCGGGCCGCGCTACCTCTCCTGGCTCGGCGACCTGGCGCGCACCTTCTCCGGCGGCCGCCCCAGCCAGCGGCAGCGCGACCTCCATCGCGCGATGGTCGAGATCGAGCAGGAGACGATCGGCGCCATCCGCCCCGGCGTCACCGCCGAGAGCGTGTATGCCGCGAGCCTGCGCGCGGCCGCGCGGCTCGGCGTGCCCTTCACCTATCCGCATGTCGGGCACAGCTTCGGGCTGGAACTGCACGAGCCCCCGATGCTGCGCCCGGGCGACCGCACGGAGCTGCGCCCGGGGATGGTGCTCAACATCGAACCGATCCTGGCCGATGCCGCGGCCGGGCTGCTGATGCACACGGAGGACCTCGTCGAGGTCACCGAAACGGGCGCCCGGGTGCTGACGCTCGGCCTGGCGCCCGCCGATCTGCCGGCGATCGGGGGCGCTGCCTGACCGCGCGGCGGGTGCCGCGCTACACCACGACGATATCGGTGTTCGACATGGTCGCGACATTCATCAGCGCGAGCTGCACCGCAAGCCCCGCCCCGTTGCCGTCGGCGTCGTAGCTCAGCACCTTCGTCGTGGTGTTGAAGATGAAGCGGTCATCCGCATCGAGCGCCACCGCACCCGCGCCCGTCACGAAGCGCCCGGCGTCCAGCACGCCGGCCGGAAGGCCACCGAAGGCGGTGCCGACCACTTCGATGAGGTCGGTGCCGGTCAGGAAATCGGTGATCCGGTCGCGCCCGTTCACGCCCGTGCTGTGTTCGTCAGGCGAGACGAAGCGGAAGGCATCCGCGCCGTTGCCGCCGTTCATCGTGTCGTTGCCGGCGCCGCCGACCAGCGTGTCGTTCCCCGCCGCGCCGATGATGCTGTCGGCGCCGGCCTCGCCCATGATGAGGTTGGCGCCGGCGGTGCCGGTCAGCGCATCGCCGCCCTGGCTGCCGGTGAGGTTCTCGAAGCCGATCAGGCTGTCGCCGCCGGCGTCGCCTCCGCTCACCTGCGGCCCGACGAGGGCGAGGTTGACCGTGACGCCGACCGAGGAGCCGGCATAGGAGACGGTGTCGATGCCGGCGCCGCCGTTCAGCGTATCGGCGCCCGCGCCGCCCTCGATCGCGTCGTCGCCGAGCCCGCCATTGATCGAATCGTCGCCCTCCGCGCCGATCAGGCTGTTGGCGCCGGCGCTGCCGATCAGCGTGTCGGCGACATGCGTGCCGACCGCGTGCTCGATGCTGAACAGCCGGTCGAGCGAGCCGGAGGCGGAGGAGCCGTCGCCGTCGCGCACCTGCTGCGTGTTGAGGTTGACGAGGACGCCGGCATGCACGGGCGCGGTGCCCACGAAGGCGGAGTGGTAGCTGACCCAGTCCTCGCCCAGCCCGCCGATGATGGAATCCGCGCCGGCATTGCCGAAGAACCAGTTGCCGTCGTCGTCGCCGATCAGCGTGTCGGCGAAGCGCGTGCCGGTAACGAAGTCGATGCTGGAAAGGCTGTCGGTGAAGCCGTCGCCGTCTTCGGCGGTGCCGAGGGCGAGGTTCACCACCACCCCCGCCGCGGCGCCGCCGTAGCTCAGCGCGTCGAAGCCGGCGCCGCCGATGATCGTGTCGTTGCCGGCGCGGCCGCGGAACCAGCCGCCATCGGCGCCCGCGACGATCAGGTCGTCGAAATCGCTGCCCTGCACGTTGCGGACATTGACCAGCGTGTCGGTGTTGCCGAAGCCGTCCACGATGGTGCTGCCGAGGTCGAGGCGGGCGACGATGCCGGAGATGTCGTCGCTGTAGCTCGCCACCACGCCGTCGTCGAAGGATTGCGCGCGCAGCGTGTCGTCGCCGTAGCGGCCATGCAGGAAGGAGCGTTCGTTCATGGTGAAGCGCAGGCCGCCGGCGGTGAAGCTCAGCGCGCGCTCGGTGCCGATCAGGATGTCGCTGAAGTTGCTGCCGCGCGCCGCCTCGATGCCGACAAGGGTATCCGTGCCGCCCCAGCCGTCGCGGCCGCGCTGTGCGCCGACCACCACATTCGTCTCGGCGCCGAAGCCCGGGATGGTGACGGCGACGCCGGAGAGGTTGACGATCACGCCGAAGCCGTCGCCGGTGCCGGGCAGCGTGCCGGCGCCGTCGGCGTCATTGCGGTAGTCAGCTGTATCGTAGCCGAAGCCGCCATCGATCAGGTCGTTGCCGCGATGGCCGCGCAGGCCGTTGTCGCCGTCGGAGCCGATCAGCGTGTCGGCGGCCTCGGTGCCACGGACATTCTCGAAGTTCGCGATGGTGTCGATGCTGTTGCCGGAATCGCGCACCGTGCCGCCCGCGACGCCGCCGACGGCGGCGGTGCCCATGTTCGCCAGCACGCCGGTCACGGTGCTGTCGCCGAGGTAGTCGAGCAGGTCGAAGCCGTCGCCGCCATCGAGGCTGTCGGCACCGAGGCCGCCGCGGATCACGTTGTTGTCGCCATCGCCGATGATGGTGTCGGCGCCGCCGCCGGTGATGATGTTCTCGACCGTGGTGTTGGTGGCCGAGGTCTTGCGGAAGCGGTCGGTGCCGCCGAGCCCGTCATTGGCGAAGCCGGCAAGCAGATTGACGAGCACATTGCCCGCGCCGGCGACGTCGAAGCGCACCGTGTCGCTGCCCTCGTTGCCGTCATAGGTGTCGTTGCCGGCGGTGCTGAAGAAGGTGTCGTCCTGGCCCCAGCCGAGGAACTTGTCGTCGCCGGCCGTGCCGATGAAGTTCTCGAAGCCCTGCACGGTATCGGTGCCGATCGTGCCGGTGGCGTCGCGCTTGACAACACGGTTGAAGCCGAACTGCAGGCCGATCACCACGGAGATGCCGGGGCCGAGCTGCGAATAGTCGAGCGTATCCGTGTCGCCCGAGCCGTCCAGGAAATCGGAGCCGAGCGAGCCGAAGATGGTGTCGTTGCCGCCTTCGCCGATCACGCGGTCGTTGTCGGCGCCGCCGTTCAGCCGGTCGCCGCCATCACCGCCGAGCAAGGTATCATTGCCGGCGTTGCCTTCGACCGTGTCCGCGCCGCCATCGGCATAGACGATGTCGTTGCCCGATCCGCCCTGGATGGAGTCCGCGCCGAAGCCGGAGAAGATGTTGTCGTTGTCGGCGCCGCCGAACAGCGTGTTGTTGCCATCCCCGCCGTCGATTCGGTCGTTGCCGTCCTGGCCGTCTATGCTGTCGTTGCCGCTGCCGGCGATGATGTTGTCGGCGCCGCCGCCGCCGAGCACGGTATTGTTGCCGCGGTGGGCGTCGATGTAGTCGCCGCCATCGGTGCTGTCGTTCGCGCCGCCGATGATGCTGTCATTGTCGAAGCCGGCGAAGATGCGGTCGTCGGCGGCGCCGCCGAGGATGGTGTTGGCGCCGTTGCCGGCATCGATGTGGTCGCCGCCGTCGCCGCCATCAATGCTGTCGGCGCCGGAGCCGGCGACGATGCGGTCCACACCGGCGCCGCCGGCGATCGTGTTGGCGCCGTGGCCGGCCTGGATGGTGTCGTCGCCGCCATCGCCCGAGATGCTGTCATTGCCGAAGCTGGCGGTGATCTCGTCGGCATCGGCGCCGCCGAAGATGGTGTTGTTGCCGTTGCCGCCGCTGATGAAGTCGAAGCCGGCGCCGCCGTCGATGCGGTCGTTCTCGTGGCCGCCGAGGATCGTGTCCTGCCCGTCCTCGCCGAGCAGGGTATTGGCGCCGGCACCGCCATCGATCAGGTCGTCGCCCAGGCCGCCCAGGATGCTGTCGTTGCCGAGGCCGCCGAACAGCCGGTCGAAGCCGCCCGCGCCGATGATCGTGTCGTTGTCGTTGCCGCCGTCGATCAGGTCGGCGTTGTCGTTGCCGGTGAGCAGGTCGTTGCCGTTGCCGCCGTCGAGCAGCTGGGACAGCCCGAGGCCGCCGGTGTTGGCGCTCAGCGTGTCGTTGCCGTCATCGCCGCTGAGCCGCGTGTTGAAGCCGCCATTGCCGATGATGCTGTCGTCGCCGAAGCCGCCGAAATACATCGAGGTCGCGAGGTCGGCGGAGGAGCCGATGATCGTGTCGGCGCCGTCGTTCCCGAACACGAAGTCCGGCGAGCCGGCGCCAAGCACGCCGCCGCCGAAGCCTACGCTGCCCGAGGCCGTGATGCTGTCCGCGCCCGCGCTGCCGAAGAAGTTCGCCACCGACGTTCTCCCTGAACGGTCGGGTCAAGACTAGGCAGCAAGCACATCACGCTGGAACTGAAACGATATGAATAAACGTTAACGAGATAATTTTTAGAATATCCTATCGCAAGCGCAACTCCCCGTTGCCGACAACGATCACGTCCCGCTCCACCACGCGAGCCCGGAAGGCGGCGCCGGTTTCGCTTGGCCAGATTTCGGTGCGGATCGTCTCGCCCGGGAAGACGGGGGCGGAGAAGCGGCAGGCCATGCGGCCGAAGCGGGCCGGGTCGCCGCCGCACACGGCCTGCAGCAACGCACGGCCGACGATCCCGAAGGTCGCCAGGCCATGCAGGATCGGGCGCGGGAATCCGGCCTTCGCGGCCACCGAAGGGTCGCTGTGCAGCGGGTTGTGGTCGCCGTTCAGGCGGTAGAGCAGCGCGATCTCGGGCCGCGTCGGCAGGTCCACCACGAGCGCCGGTGCGCCCTCGGGCTCCGGCGCCGGCTTCCGCACCGGACCCGCCGGGCCGCCATGGCCGCCATCGCCGCGCAGGAAGGTGGTCTGCTCCAGCGTGGCCAGCTTCGCGCCCGTCGCGGCATCGAGGATCACGCGCTCGGAGTAGAGCAGCGCGCCCTTGCCCGCGCCGCGATCCACGAGGCCCGTGACGCGGGAGCGGCCGATCACCTCGCCCGTCACCGGCAGCGGCGCGTGCAGCTCCACGCTCTGCTCGCCATGCACCAGCCGCAGCGCATCCACCCCCGTCGCGGGATCGGCCAGCCAGAAGCCGGGATAGCCGAGCACCACCGGCATGGTCGGCAGCATCCGCATCGCCTTGCCCTCGGTGACGAAGCGCAGCGCCCCGGCATCCAGCGGGTCCTGCCCGCAGCCGAGGCTGAGCGCGTAGAGCGCGCAATCCTGCCAGCGGAGAGGCTGGCGCACCTCGGGGATCCGAAAATTCATCAGGTGGTCGTGGACGATCGGCATCAGGCGGTCTCGATCACGGCATCGGCGGCGAAGGCGCCCTGGCCCTCGGGCAACACCAGCAGCGGGTTGATCTCGGCGGAGAGCAGGCGCGGCGCGGCGGCGCCGAAGCGCGAGAGCGCGACCACGGCCCGCGCCAGCGCCGCCACATCCGCGCGCGGACGGCCGCGTGCGCCATCGAGCAGCGGAAAGCCGCGCAGCGTGCGGATCATCGCCAGCGCCTTCGCCTCGTCCACCGGGCAGCGGGCGAAGGCGACATCCCGGAACACCTCGACGAAGACGCCGCCGAGGCCGGCCATGACCACCGGGCCGAAGATCGGGTCGCGGGTGACGCCGACCACCATCTCGACCGCGCCGGTCACCTGTCTCGCCACCAGCACGCCGGTGACGCGCGCGGCCGGCGCGTGACGCGCGGCGCGGTCCATCAGGGTCGCGAAGCCCGCGCGCACCGCCGCCTCGTCGGCCAGGTCCAGGAGCACGCCGCCGATCTCGGATTTGTGCAGGATGTCGGGCGAGAGGATCTTGGCGACCACCGGGAAGCCGAGTTCGCGCGCGGCCTGCGCCGCCTCCTCGGCGGTGGTGCAGGCGCGCTCCGGGACCACGGGGATGCCGGCGGCGGCGAGCAGGCGCTTCGCTTCCGCCTCGTCCGGCGCGGCATCGGGCAGGCTCACCGCAGGCAGCGCCGGCGCCGGCGCGGGGGCGGCCGCGAAGGCCGCGCCGAAGCGGCCCATGGCGGCGAGCGCGACCACGGCGCGGGAGGGATCCTCCATCACCAGGAAGCCATCGGCTTCCCATTCGCGGATGCGATCCGTCGGGGCGAGGATGGAGAGCAGGAACAGCCGGTCCGGGTGGCGGTCGAGCACCTGCTTCAACTCGGCGCGCAGCCGCGGCGCCATGGAGGGGCTGGCACCCCATTGGGTGAAGAAGGCGATGAGGCTGCTGTAGCCGCCCTCCGCCGCCATGCTCTCGGCGAACTGGCCGACCACGCGCATGTCGTTGAAGGCCTGGGCGGTGCAGTCCACCGGATTGGCCGGGCTCGCGAAGGGCACCAGCGCCTTGAGGCGGGCCTGCGCGTCCTCGGGCATCGGCGGCATGGGCAGGCCGGCGGCCTCGGCGGCGTCGGCGATCAGCACGCCGGCGCCGCCCGAGATCGTCACCACGCCGAGCGTGTTGCGCGCCGGGTAGATGCGCTTCTGCGCGACGTAGCAGACATCGAGCAGCTCCTCCGTGGTGCGGGCGCGGTGCACGCCGAGGTCGCCGAGCACCGCATCCATCACCCGGTCGTCGCCGGCGATGGAGGCGGTGTGGGACTGCGCCGCCTGCGCGCCCACAGCGCTGCGGCCGACCTTCATCAGCACCACGGGCTTGCGCGCGCGGCGCGCGGCCTCCAGCGCGGCGACGAAGCGGGCGCCGTCGCGTATCCCTTCCGCGTAAGCGGCGATCACCTCCACCTCCTCGGCCGCCGCCATCCATTCGATGAAATCGGCGAGGTGGAGATCGGCCTCGTTGCCGGTGGTGACGAGGACGGGGGTGCCGATGCCCCGGTCCCGCGCGGCGGCGAAGAGATGGCTGCCATAGGCGCCGGACTGGCTCGCGATGCCGACGCGGCCGGGCAGCGGCCAGCCATTCTCGAAGCTCGCGGAGAAGATCGGGAAATGCCCGAGCGCCGCGTTGAACAGGCCGAGGCAGTTCGGCCCGACCAGGCGCATGCCGTGCCCGCGCGCGGCGGCGACCAGGCGGGCCTGCATCGCCGCGCCCTCGGGACCGGTCTCGGCAAAGCCGGCGGTGAAGACGATGCCCGCCCGGCAGCCGCGCGCGGCGAGCGCGCCGACCGCGGCGATCGCGGCCTCCCCGGGGATGGCGATGATCGCGGCGTCGGGGGCGGCGGGGAGGGCCGCGGTGTCGGCGAAGGCCGGGAGGTCCTGCACCCGGGCGCGGTTCGGGTTCACCGGCCAGATCGCGCCCGCGAAGCCGCGCTGCTTGAGGTAGGCGAGCGGTCTGCCGCCGATCCGCGTCGGGTCGTCGGAGGCGCCGATGATGGCGATGCTGCGCGGGCGGAGCAGCGCATCGAGGTCATGCGTCATGGCAGGGAGGGTGCCGGGACGCGGGGGAACCGCAAGACGGGGCGGAAGGTGGTTTCGGACAAAACCCGGCGGGCGGGCGCGGAAGGCGGTTTCGGACAAATTCCGGGGGGCGGGGCGGGGAAGGCGGTTTCGGACAAATACCGGGGGGCGGGGCGGGGGCCATCAGTCTCTGTAGGAAAAAAACCTAATTATCCCTTTAAGAAAGGAATTGTGGCGGGATGCCGGTTCGATCTGCTATGCGAGGCATGTGTCGGGCGCTGTTCGCAATCGCGATGTCAGGCAGGTTGACGATTTCCTGCAAGCCGCGAAATCCACCCCTTGGGGCGTCCCAGAGTGGAAGCCTTCCTCATGGCCGCGTGAGGTCCATGCAATCTGGCGCATTCAAGAGGCTTCTGGTGTTGAGCGTGCGCATTTACGGTTCAGATGCGCCACCAATCGGCGCGAGTATCCCAGCGTGTCAGTGATATTCAGGGACGAGCCGATATGGCGCGTTGATCTCGTCCCCGACACGGAGTGCAAGCGAAACCCAGCGTGGGGCGCGCGCGAGGGCGTTCCACCAATGGTGTGCGGCTCGCATGAGCATGCATGGCCTGACAACCGAGCTAACCTTCTCGCTGGTGCGCCTTGGGTCACGTCCGTCAACGTGGTGGAAAAAGCTGATGGGGTTGAGGTGGCCACGGTT